>ERZ1066117.228-NODE-228-length-55201-cov-19.322308_pt1 | contig 55201 bp, 35 predicted proteins | sample MGYA00382764_ERZ1066117 | MGnify/ENA primary metagenome ERZ1066117 (study PRJEB33369, sample SAMEA5778347) | biofilm metagenome | biome: Industrial cooling water; feature: Water cooling tower basin; material: Biofilm | place: United Arab Emirates | collected...
GTTCACGTCGCCTGCGTCCTCGTCACCATGCGGGCTTTGTGAAACCGCTTCTAGATCTTCAGCAGCTCTGCGTCGCTGCCGGCAGCCTCGGCCTGCGCAAGTCGCTTGCGGCTGACGAGTGCCGAGACCTTTCGCCAACTCGGCGCATCTGAGACGTTGGCCTGGACCGTCTGACGCGCGAGCATATCCAATAGGTAGGCCGCGAAGCCGCCCTCGCTCGCGCGGTCGCGTTCCTTCACATCTTGTGCGGTGAAGAGCTGATGAAGCGATGGTCGGTCGGTGGGCTGCCAGCCCGGCCACAGGATGCGAATCGCGCCGTTCATCGGGATCGTGCTGCCCGGCACTCGCCGATCGAGCTTCATCCCGGCGTGCTTCTGCACCACGAACACGGAGGCGACGCCCGCGAGACGATCCGCGAGCTTCTTCGGCTGAACTACGGGGCGCTCAGTCCACTGGTCGACGCTGATGACGACTACAGGATGGAGGCGTTCGCGGCGCGTGAGCAGGTTCAAGAACCTCTCGATGTCACTGTCGAGGTCCTGAACCGTTCTGGCCGTAGCGATCAGTCCCTGAGGGCAGCGGAACTCGTTGAGCAGCTCGGGAACGATTCGAGGCCGCGTGGCTTCTCGAAACACTGGGCGGAGTCGACCCGAACGATCGGCCAGTGCGAGCGTGAGTGCGAATCGGCACCGCGCGGGGTCACCATCGCTGTCGGCTGCCACGGATGTGACCCACACGAGGTCTGGGTCGTCGGAGTCTTTGCTCTCGAACTGGTAGCTCCAGGCCCGCTTGCCATCGATCTCAGCGAAGATGCCTTCCGATACGCACTTCTGTGGTCCGCGCACGAGACGTCCGTCGACAAGCAGGTCAACCTCGCGCTCGTAGGACTGACTCTCCAGCTCACATGCAGTTGACGGAGCGCGGGGCCGACCTGACCAGCGACACACCTTCGCGGCGATCGCGTCCATGACGTTGGTGCCGGGCGGCCCTTCGAGCGGAACAAAGCAGGTGTAGATCGTGCGCATCCCCTCTCCCTCCCTCTTGTTGTCAGTCCGAGAACTCCGACGAGTCGAACTTCAGAGAGCGCGCGTTCTCGCCGACCACGCGCCGCGCCTGCTCCGGGATGCCCTTGGGCACCCGAACCTGGATCTCGATGCGCACCTCGACCTGCGCGCCGGGCAGCGTCGAAAGGTGCTGCAGCACCTCCTCGGCGATCTGGCCGGCGGCCGACCCGATCCGCGCCGCGTCGAGCTTCTTCGAGCCGAAGTAGCTGGTTGGCAGGGCAGGGGCCTTCGGCGGGGCTGCAGGGGCTCCGGCGGCACCCGGCGCACCAGCCACCGAGGCCCGGCCGCCTTGGTGCGGAACCGCCGGTGACATCGAGTCAACCGGACCAGCCGGCTGCTCGACCCGCTCGCGGTCGACCTGTGCCCTGGCGACCGAAGGCTTGACCAGCAGGGTCCCGCGCCCGATAGCCGCCTGGGCCACGAGGTGGCCGACGCGCAGGCCGACGTAGCGGTTGGCCTGCTGGTCGAAAGCGTCCGCGAGCGAGAAGGTCTCCTCGTCGCTGAGCAGCGACTTCCGGTCTGCGACAGCCGCCTCGATGGTCGCGGGCGACGCGACGCGTGGCAGGTAGAGGTAGCGCGCGAACCATTCCTGCAGGTCGGCGACCGACACATGCAGTCGGTCCTGCCACAGGTGCTCGTCAAGCGCCATGCGCAGACGCACGGCAGCGAGGCTGGCGATCAGCATCTCTTCACTCGCCAGCTTCTTGGACACGCGCGCCGGCAGCGCGTCGTCGCCGCCGCACTTCACGGCCTCCCAGGTCACCGGCTCGGTCGCCTTGCGCTGCTGCGGCACCAACGCCCAGATCCAGGTCGCGGCGATGCGTAGCTCAACGGCTTGGTTGAACTCCTTCACCTTGCTCTCGGCCTGACTCTTCTGGAACTCGTCGAGGTTGAGACTTTGCTTGTCCTTCAGGATCGAGTTCCACGCGCGGTGCCACGCCGCGGCTTCGAGCAGGCTCTCCAGCTCCTTCTTGTCCGCCGCCAGGAACGTGATTGCGTTCTGGTTGATGCGTGGGCCGTTGCCGCGCTTGGCCAAGAACCCCTGCGCCGCCGTGATGGCCGGCGAGTCCGAGCGCCCGCGTGCGTGTGAGTCCTCGGGTCGCAGGATCACGAGGCGAGCAGCGGGCTCGTCCGGCACCTCGGCGGTGCTCGCCGGGCACACATGGACCGCCGAGAACTGGCCACGGCTGCGGTCTTCCTGCAGCCGCTTCACGATGTCCATCAGCAGCGTCTCGCGTTCGCGCAGGCAGTCGGCTGCCCGGTCGTCCGCGGTGCGGTTGAGGTTCGGGCGCGTCGACAGCCAGTAGCGATTCGCGTCCTGATGGACGTAGCGGCCCTGGTCGCTGACGCGCCGCAGGGCATCACCGAACGTCGCGATCGCCTCACCCGGCTGCACGCACGCGAGCATGACTCGCTCGATGCCGATACCAGGGTTCTTGCCCGAGGCTCCGGGGGCCGTCCCGATGTAGAGCGAACGCGCGACGCGACGTGCCGCCGACACGCGCCCGAAGCGTTCACCACCGTTGCGGTCGATGCTGAGCGGCATCGACTCGGGGCCGTCGACGTCCTGGCTGATGATCGGCTCCCAGACGTCGTCCAGGTAGCGCGTCAGCTCGCTCTTCACCGCGTGGTCGTCCATCGGCACCGACGACGGAAGGATCAGCAGGCCGGCGTCTTGGCTCTCCCAAAGCCGGTGGATCACCTTCGCGAGCAGGCGAAGCACGCCGCGGGTGCGCTGGAACTTGTCGAGCGTGCTCCAGTCGTCGTAGAGCCGACGGAACAGCTCGGGGTGGATCGGATAGCTCTTGCCTATCGCCTCGCGGAATCGGGCGTCGTTGCAGTCCGACGGGAAGTCCGCTTGGTTGTCCTTGTAGAGCTTCGCGAACGCATGGATCACGGCGTCGCGCGCCGCGAAGTTGTCGCGGCCGGCCATCGGCTCGAACAACCGGCACTGCACGATCTGGAAGCCCTCCTCGCCGGTCGCGGGCCGCCACGGCTTGGCGACGCGATCGAACACGTTCTTCAACATGTCGAGCGCCACCTCGCCGGCATCGCCGCCAATCTCGATCTTCGACGCCGGGATCGACGCGACGAGCAACGTGCGCGGAGCTTGCTTCGCCGCTTCGGTCAGGGCCTGAGCGAAGGTGACCTGCGATTCGAACGAGCCGCCCGGAAGCTCCTGCCGAAGCTGGCGCGCGTAGGCGACCCACTCGTCGATCAGCACGAGGCACGGGCCGAACTTCTTGAACAGCCGCGCGAGGTCGTCGGAACCAGGGCTCGTGCTGTGCTGGTCGCTGTCCGCGACCATGTCGTAGCCATCGCGTCCACCGAGCTGCCACGCCAGCTCGCCCCACAGGGTGCGAACGCGCGTGCCGTCGGGCTTGTGGCTCACCTCTCCGACCGACAACGCGGTGCCGACCAGCACGGCGCGCTTCGCGGTCGGGGCCTGCGTGACGCCCGCGTCCTTGAGGATCGGTTCTAGCCCATCGAGCTTCGAAGACTCGGCCCCGCCAAACAGGTGGTAGAGCGCGAGCATGGCGTGGGTCTTGCCCCCGCCGAAGTTGGTCTGCAGCTCCAGCACCGGATCGCCGGCACCACCTGACAGCCGCTGCAGCGCGCCGGTCAGCAGATCGCGCATGCCGGCCGTGATGTAGGTGCGACGGAAGAACTCGACCGGGTCGCGATACTCGACCGAACCTTCGCCCTTCTTGACCTGCCACAGGTCCGCTGCGAACTCGGCCTGCATGTAGCGCCCGCTCTGCACGTCGGGGTGCGGGGTCGCGAGTTCACGCCATGGCTTGAGGCCCGCTTGGGGCGTGCCTTCGAGCATCTGCTGGTAGCGGACCTTGTTGCGCGCCTGCTCCTGGAAGACGGTGCGGTTCACGTCCTCGACCATTCGGCGCAGTTCGGTCGCCTGCTCGGCAGCCGAGACCGAGTCCATCAGAATCACCATGCTGTCCAAGGCACGCAGCACGTCCTGGGAGGTGAAGACGCCGTCGTGCGCCTCCTTGTTGCGCACCTCCATCAGCAGGCTGACGTGCGCGCGCTCGACGGCACCCAGGGTGCGCCGAAACACCGCGTTCCAGCGGTCGATCATGACCTTCAGGATCGCCTGCGTGTCCCAGTGGAGGCCGCCGTCGTCGCCCGCACGTAGACCGCGGATCTCCGCGAGGATCTGGTCCTGCCACGCCTCGCCCATGACGGCGCGGCACTCGCGTTCGACGAACGGGCGGAGGCCGACCTTGAGGACGTCCTGCGCCTTGCGAATCCGGTCTCGGTTGCTGAGGGACATGCGGTTCAGGTTCCCGGCAAGGTCTGTTGGCGAGGCTTGGGCGCAGGCGGCGGCGCGTCGGCCGCGGCGTGCGATTCGATCCCCGACCAGCTCACGACGAGGTTGTTGTATGCCTTGGCTTCGGCCGCCCACTTCTTGCGGTCGCAGAGCGCATAGAGACGGTAGGCCAGCTCACGAGCGACATCTGCATGCGTGCCGAGCTGCTTCGCGAGCGCCGCTGCGGCAGCTTCGCCGCCGACGTCCAGGACGCGAATCAGGTAGTGGATGGCCTCCCACGCGGTGAGGCGCGCATCCCGCGTTGGATCCCAGTCGGCGGGCAGCTCGGAGGGCTTCAAGAGACGGACCTTGCCCGGCTTCGACTCGACGATGCCGGCGTCAACGAGGCCGCGCACCGACGTGACTTTGGCCTTCGACAACTGCTCTGCGTCGCCATACTCACCAGCTCCGAAGCCGTGCTGCTCGAACCACGCGAGCGCCCAGCGGGTGTCTGAGTCGAAGTCGCCTTCTTGCTCGGTCTGGGCCTCGTCGAGCGCATTGTTAATCAGCCCCAACGCTTCGCGAACAGGCAACGCCTTGCCTTCGGCGTCCAGCACCTTGGCGTAGCGACTGAAGATGGCCATTCCTGGACCAATGACCGCCTGAGCGAGGTCGACAGGCTGAATCTTGCTGCCCTGCAGTGCTGCGAGTGCCTGCGGCAGCTCCGCCCGGAGGGCCGTGCTGAAGTCGCGTCGAGTGATCGTGGGAGCATTCGCCTCCCGAGGTCGGCAGACCAGCACAACTGAGGTGGCGAGTGAGTTGCGCCCGACGTTGCGGAGCCCTCCAGTCTGTTCCGTCCGCACGGGCCATGTGCCGACGATCGAGAACCCGGCCTCGATCGTTGCAGAGAGAAAGGTGTCCCAGCCCGTGGAGACAACGCCAGCGTCTTGCGACTCGCTCTGCTTGAAGGCGTAGAAGACCGTCAGGGGCACGGTCGGAAGCGCGTGCGCGCGCAAAGCTGCGAGGACCTCGCGCATGCGGTCCAGGAAGAACTGCTCTGCCTTGTCCTTGCTGCCGTGACGCGCTGGGTCGGCAACCAACTCGTCCGCCTTCGGCACGAGGACCATGTTCATCAGCCGAGGCAGGATCGGCTGCAGTGTGCGACGCAGCCAGACGTAGAAGAGGTCCGACAGATCCGCGTAGGGGACGTTGTCGAAGTATGGCGGATCGGTGCTGATGACCGATGCGCCGTCGCGCGCCACGGCGCGAGCGTCGAGTTGCTCCGCCACTCCTGGCGTGCCGATGCCAAGCGACTCGATCGCCTTCGCAGTCAGGTCAACGCCGTCGACAAAGTTCCCGGTGCTTTCCGAGAACGGATTGCCCTCCGCGAACTCCCACGTCATCGGGATCGCGGAGAGTCGGATCAGGCTCTCCAAGTTCTCGCGGATCGTGTGCCAGATGCTGAACGCCGTCCACCGATCGTGACGCCGACTCACCGCCATGCCCAGCATGACTGCGACCGCATCCGCGTAGGCAGCGGCCCCTGAGCCACCGTTCTCCAGTTCCGGTCCGTCGCCGAAGCCCGCGGATCGAGCATGTTGACGAACAACATCGCGCACCTCAGCAACGAGGTTGGCCAGTGTGTCGAGAGCGGTGAGCTGGCGGTCGGTGAAGAGGCTCGCGTGAGTCGTGTAGCCGTAGGCAACCGGCGTCAGGTGCCGAGTATTGGTTCCGAGATGTGTCGATGGTCGCCAGCCACTGTGGACAACCAGCCCAGGGTCTTCCTGTGCGCGACTGGCTTCACCGTAGAGTCGCCCCCGGGGGCCATCAGCGATGACTGCCAAGAGCCTGTGGCGGATCTTCCCAGCCTTGCCAAGCGTGTGCAGATCACCTGGAGTGATGGGCGCACCTGACAAGAGACACCGGAAGGTCCCGCGCCCCGTCTTTGTGCCTGACTCAACGACTGCGGCTTCTGGCGGTTTGCCAAACCGCACTTCGAAGCGCCAACTGCGACCCGGCTTGTCGACGATCGCCTCCAGCCAAGCCTCCTTGCCGGGCTTCTGGCACAGCCAGTAGCTCGCCACGAGCGGCACATGCGCCTCGTTGAGAGTCGGATCGGGGCTTGGCACTGTCCGCGCCCACAGCCAAGCGATGACGGCGACGTGCTGGCCCACAGAAGGAGCGAGCGCGGGTTGATCCTTCGCCATCGCTTCTGTGATCTCGACCTTGGGATAGAGGTGGCCGATGCGCTTCTCCGCCTCCTCCCGCATCCACCGGCCGTAGTAGCGCACGTCCTCAGCGAGCCCTTCCGCGCCCTTCCAAACACGTAGCCTCTTCTCTGCCTCGACCTTCTTGTTCCAGTCCGGGTTCGCCGGCGGCTTGCCAGCGAACTTCGGCGCGATCTCGATCATCGCCTTGTTCAGGAGCACCGCGACCGGGTTCAGGTCGCTGGCGTGCGCCGCGAGCCCGAGTCGCTGCGCTTCGAGCGGCAAGGATCCACCGCCAGCGAACGGGTCGTGGAAGTCCGGAAGCCTCTTTGCATCGAACAGCTCCTTCGCCCGCGGATGCGCCGCATTGTCCGCGCAGGCGCGTCGCCAGCTCGCCCAGACCTCGTTGCGAGCAGCCTGTAGCACCTTCTCGTTAGTGGAGTTCTCCCACAACACGAGGTTCCGAATGATTGTGAAGAGCCTCTCGCGTTCGACCTCTTGTTCCTTCGGTGTAGGAAACAACTCGGGGCACGCCGAGGGGTCGTCGACCATCTGCGCGAAGATCACTGCGCGTGCCGCGGCCAACGGCCGACGCGCCCACCAAAGGTGCAGCGTGCTCGGATGCCCATGCCGGATCGACTTCTCGCGAGCCGAGGCCACGTTGATCGCATCGAGGGGAAGGGCAACCTCGATGAGCTTCTTGCGGGTCTTGACCTCGGTCACGCGGGCGGTCCTCCGTGCTGCAGCAACGAGTCGAGCGAGTAGGTGGAACTGATCTGATTGAAGCTCGGCGTGCCGAACTCGAAGTTCGAGCCGACGTAGACCGGGTCGCGTGCGACTCCGTTCTCGACCAGCACAACCACGAGCCGGAACTGGTCGGGCACGTTGTTGGCGCGGCGCACCTCGTTGGCGGTCAGGGTCACGCTGTTCGCACTGGCGATGCGCCCCTTCACCTCCAGGAACAGCAAGTGGCCGGTCCGGGAGTCCTTCGACTCGATGTCGTAGCCGCGATTCTCGGCGCTCACGTCGCGCGGTTCGCGCCCGAGCCGGCGTTCGGCGGCCATTGCCGCCTGCATCGCGAGCAGCTCGATGCGACGGCGAGCTTCGGCATCGACACCGTCGTCGTCATGGACAGGCACGTCGCCGCGTAGCTGGCGCAGCAGGCCACCAGGGATCACCAGGACGCCGGCCTGCACATGCGGTGCCTGCGCGGTGATCGCGCGTTCTCGCTCGATCTGGGCGAGCCGGTTGCGCAGCCGTTCGGCGAGCTTCTCCGCACGGTCAGACGCTACGCGCGCGGGCAGGCGCGTCTTCTTACCGGCCCGCTCCTTCTCGCGCAGCTCCTGGGCACGGCGGTCCCAGTGGTTGATCTCGAACTGCAGCCGCTGCTTCACCTGCTGCTCGGTGCGGTCGAGCAACGGGATCCGCGCCTCCTTCACTTCCTGAAGGTGGCCCGGAACGATCTCGGCGGCGGCGAAGCCGAGGGCGCGTTGCTCCCATGGTTGCGCGAGCCACTCGGAGCCGAGCTGGCCCGCGAGGGCCGTCATCTCGTCGGGCGTCGCCGGACGGTAGTCGAGATACGGAGCGGCTCCGGCGTCGCGGAACCGACCGTCCTCGCCGACCTCAGCGAACAGCAGGCGCTCGGACACGATGCTGGGCCGGCCAGGGCGACGCTCGCGCCCGTCTTCGATCGTGTGCCGCAGGTAGAGCAGGAGGCGCGGCTTGGTGCCGGCGTCGTTGGGGTCGATCAGGACCGCGCCGCGCTTCAGGACCTCCTCGTATCGCTCGCGGACCAACGAGATCAGCGCGTCGAGCAGCGGGTGCCCAGGGCAGATCAGCTCGGCGCGTGGCGGGTGGTTGACGAGGTCCTTGTCGAAGGTGACGCGCTCGTAGCGGCGCGCGACCGGCACGCCCGTGCCCGACTGTCGATCGCGGTCGCGGACCTCGGCCGGGACGTGCGTGATCTCGAAGCGTCCGGCTTCGCGCGGGTGGATCTGGCCGCCGAAGCGCGGGAAGGCGTCCTGGAAGAACGCTTCGATGAAGCCCGGCTGCAGCTTGCGAGCCTGCGCGCGCTCCATCTCCTCGCGCATCATGCGGACGCGCGTCGTGTCCATCGAGTCGTGCACGAGCGCGCGCATCTCCAGGATGCTGCGGATGCGGGCGTGGTCGACGGCACCTTCCTGGCGCGCGGACAGCTCGGCCTTGCGCGCCGGGTCGTCGCCGTAGCGGATCGCCTCCATCAGCAGTTCGCGCAGCGCACGCTGGTCGAAGAGCTGGCCGAGCACGTCGAAGACCTTGCCGTCGAGGGCCTCGGCCTCGGCTTCGATCTTCTTCAGCAACTTGCAGTAGACGTCGCCTTCCTTGGTGTCCTTGGCGACGAGGTTCCACAGGTGGCAGACTTCTTCCTGGCCGATGCGGTGGATGCGGCCGAACCGCTGTTCCAGGCGGTTGGGGTTCCACGGCAGGTCGTAGTTGACCATCAGGTGGGCGCGCTGGAGGTTGACGCCTTCGCCGGCTGCATCGTTGGCGATCAGGACCAGCACCTCCGGGTCGTTCATGAAGCCCTGCACGACCTTGCGGCGCTCGTCGCGGTTGACGCTGCCGTGGATCTCGACGACGGCTTCGTGGCGGCCGAGTCGCGTGCGGATCTGGCGGCCGAGGTAGCTGAGCGTGTCGCGGAACTCGCTGAAGATGACGAGCTTGCGCCGGTGGCCGTCCGGATCGACCATGAGCGGGTCGTCGAGGATCGACAGGAGTTGCTGCCACTTGGCGTCGAGGCCCGACGCGAGGACGCGCTTACTGAGGTTCTCCAGGTCCTTGAGGATGTCGATCTCGACCTCCAGCTCCTCGATCGTTCGCGCGGCCGTGGCGTTGTCGACAAGGGACTGCTCGGCGGCTTCGCGCTCGTTCTGCGGCGCTTCGTCGTAGATGTCGTCGAAGGACTCGCCGTCGACTTCGTCGGGGTCGGCCTCGGCTGAGAGCGTCGGGCCGGTCGAGAGGCCGCCGCCGCGGGCGAGCAGGCGCTCGTCGCGCAGGCGCGCTTCGAGGCGCTCACGGCGGCGCTCGAGCGAGCGGTGGATCGCCTCGGACGACGAGGCGAGGCGGCGCTGCAGGGTCATCAGGGCGAACCCCACGCTGACACGGCGGCGCTGGCCGTTCTCGTCGGCGACGAGGTCGTCGGCGCGGTTCATCTGTTCGCGCACGTAGTCGGTGACCGCGCGATAGAGCTGGGCCTCCAGGTCGGTCAGTGCGTATTGGACCGTGTAGGACCGGCGCTCGGGGAACAGCTTGGTGCCCTCGAAGGTGAACAGGTCCTCCTTGATGAGGCGGCGCATCAGCCCGGACGGGTCGGTGCTGTGCACGCCCTCGCGGTGCCGGCCCTCGAAGCGGTCGCCGTCGAGCAGCGCGAGGAACAGCTCGAAGTCCTCCTGCTTGCCGTTGTGCGGGGTCGCGGTCATCAGCAGGAAGTTGCGGCAGTGGCCGCCGACTGCCTGCCCGAGGTGGTATCGCTTTGTCAGCTTCACCTCGCCGCTCATGTAGGAGCCGGCCATGCGGTGCGCTTCGTCGCAGACGATCAGGTCCCACTCGGGTGCTGCGAGCAGTCGTTCTTGGACCTCGTCGTTGCGGCTGAGCTGGTCCATGCGAGCGATCAGCAGGTGGCGCTCGCCGAACGGGTTGCTCGTCCGGGACGCCTGCAGCATCTCGCGCGTCAGGATCTCGAAGTTGAGGCCGAACTTCTCCGACAGCTCGTCCTGCCACTGCTCGGTCAGGCTGCCCGGTGCGATCACGAGGCAGCGTTCGAGGTCGCCACGAACCATCAGCTCGCGGATCAACAGGCCGGCGCTGATCGTCTTGCCCGCCCCGGGGTCGTCCGCGAGCAGGAAGCGCAGGGGCTGCCGCGGCAGCATCTCCTCGTAGACGGCACTGATCTGGTGCGGCAGCGGGCGGATCAGCGAGCTGCTGACCGCGACGAACGGGTCGAACAGCCACGCGAGCTGGATGCGGTTGGCCTCGGAGACGAGGCGGAGCAGGTCGCCGTCGCCGTCGAAGGACCACTGGCGGGTCGGGGCGACGAGTGCGAGGGTCGGCTCGTCGTCCCGGTAGACGAGGCGGTCCTTCAGCGCGCCGGAGGGCGATCGGTAGATGACCTTGACGGCCTGTTCGCCAACCCAGGAGACGGCCTCGACGGTCGCGACGCCGGAGCGGTCGAGGCCGCGGACGTGGGCTCCTTGTTGAAGGTCTTCGAGACGTGCCATCGGGGAAAGTTGGTGCCCGGGTGAGGTCGGGAGGGACGGTCACCGCCGACGGCGATGTCCACGACTCGCGACTCGATCCCGCGTGGCACAGCCCTTGGAGTAGATCGCGCGGGGCGAGGAGGTTCCAGCGCAAGTTCCCGCGCTGCGCGGGACTTCGGTTGGGTCACCGAGCGGCGACGCCTAGAAGTCGTTTCGTAAATCGTACTTGTACTTTTTCCCGGATCATGGCATCAGCTGTCCATGATCCGGATCACGGATGAACAGTGGGCCCTGATCGAACCGCACTTGCCTGCGCTGCCGCGCCGCAAGGATGGTCGCGGTCGCCCGTGGCGCAGCGACCGCGAGTGCCTGGACGGCATCCTCTGGATCCTGAAGACCGGCGCGCAGTGGAAGGCGTTGCCCAAGGAGTTCCCAGGGTATGCGACGTGCTGGCGCCGACTCCGAATGTGGGAGGAACGCGACGTCTGGAAGGACGTCTGGCGAGCAGTGCTCGGGGCCCTCGACGAGAAGGGCCTCCTGGAGTGGGAAGAGACGTTCCTCGACGCGACCTTTGTGAGCGCGAAAAAAGGGGCGACGCAGTCGGCCTCACCAAGAGGGGAAAGGGATCGAAGCTTGCTGTTCTGGTCGTCGGCGAGGGTCTTCCTGTCGGAGTTCAGCTCGCCGCTGCGAACGAAGGCGAAACGTCGCTCGCGCAGCCGACCGTCGAAGAAGTAGCGAAGCTCGCAGGTGATGATCCCGCGTGCTGGCCGCAGCGCATCATCGCGGACAAGGCGTACGACTCCGACGAACTCCGCGCCGCGTTCGCGAGCGTCGACATCCAGCTGCTCGCTCCTCATCGCTCGAACCGCACTGCGAAGACCAGGTCGAACGATGGCCGGTGCATGCGGCGCTACAAGCGACGCTGGATCGTCGAGAGGTTCTTCGCGTGGCTCAACGGCTTCCGCCGGCTCATCGTGCGGCACGAGCGCCACTCGCTGATGTACCGTGCCTTCGTTCACGTCGCCTGCGTCCTCGTCACCATGCGGGCTTTGTGAAACCGCTTCTAGAGTGATCAGGTGGGCCTCCACCGCCTGCTCGTCGATCCCGGTCTGCTCCGCGATCTGGTCCACCGAGAGCATGTTGTGAGCCGCTCGCAGCGCGCTCAGCACGCGGGACACGGCATTCTCGTCGCCCTCCTGCATTCCCCCACCGTACGCGAAGCCTCAAGGCGTTTCAGCTGCTCGCCACAGGCGCTGGCTCTCGCTGCGGCGCGGTCCGCCGGCGTCCTCTCTTCCGACGCGCAGAGCTTGGGCAGACGTCGAGGGGCCGTCTGGTGCTTCGCATCACGGCCCGTATCGTGAGCGCAACGCGATCCGGATCCTTGGGTGACCCTTGGCGTCGATCTCCTGGGCGGCGGCGAACGCCCCGCAAGCGACCAAACGCCGCTGTGCCATCGAAGCGCAAGCCGCAGACAACCGAGCAACCTTGGAGTGTGAATGAAGTTCTGGTCCGTCCGCTACAAGGGTCATGTCATCCGCGTCGAGCGCTACGCCTTCGAGCTACGCTTGCTGGTCGACGGCGAGCTTCAGGATGCTGGCCTGGCGGATAGGCCACTCAACGGAGTCCTGCGAAACGGAGATGGATCAGGGGAGCCGGTCAAGGCCTCCTTGGTTGGCACCTTCAGGGCCCGCTGCTACATCTTCGTGGACCACAGACTGGTCGAGTAAACGTCTCTACGATTCCCCGCCTGCAATCGGAGAGCGACTTTGCGGGTGGCTCCCGGCTCGTCACCAGGACCGAACCATGGGCCTCGTAAGCTGGATCATCCGCTCATTACGCATCCCCGGCACCTGGATGGACAGCTCCGCCTGCGTCGATCGCGCCTTGGCTGCTGCGGCGATCCGAACCGGCGATCGCCGATCCGCAAACTCGCTGGATCTGCTCGCGGCCGTTCTCGAGCTCCAGGACGCCGGCATTCGTCGCTGTCTCGCCCATCTGGGCTGCGACCCTGACGCCGTTCTCCAACAGGCCATCGCGTCCCTGAAGAGTGGATATTGCACAGACCGATCCTGCCTCGCGGTGGTTCGTGACGCCTATCGCGTCGTCCCCACCACTGCGATCCACTTGGTGACCTCGGACGGGTGCGTCATCAACCGCAAGCAGACCCTGCAATCCTGCCACCTCCTGGCTGGGTTCTCCCGTCAACGTCGGTCGGACGCGTCGTTGCTGCTCCGCAAGGGCGGCGTCCCTCTCGATAGGATCGGAGACCTTGCAGAGGGGACAGCTTTTCCTGATGCGATCTGACGACTCGCGACGGCGGGCGGGCGCCTCCACCCGAGCGGGCGACCCCTTTCGACATGCATCGATGTCGAGAACCCGCGCGCGCCCCCTCGACTTGTAGATGGGCACCTGTATCATGCAGATATGCAGATGCCTCTTTGGTTGTCGAGGCTCGTGAGAACGATAGCGATATGCACGCTACCGCTCGCGACTTCGTGCTCTCTCCGCCTTGCGGACTTCAACGCAATATCGACCCGCAACGTAAATCTCGATCAGATCGACCTCGACAGTGTGTCCGGCAAGCGCGTTGTCGGCACCTCAACGCGCTTCATCTTCTTGTTCATCCCATTCGGCCTGCCGACACTCGAGGAAGCGGTGGATGATGCCCTCGACTCCGGTGGAGGCGACCTGATGACCGACACGGCGGTCTACAGCACGGGATGGTGGTTCCTCGTGGGCACGACTTCGATCGAGGTGCGCGGCTCGGTGGTAGAAACCAAGAAGGCGAGGCGAGGTGGCTCTTGATGTCATACCGACTTTGCACCGCAGCCTTGAGCACATTACTGCTATCCGGCTGCGTCGTCCATCACGGCGACTTCACCGTACTCTCCAACAAGCTTGTGCGCCTTTCCGACTTCAACGTGTCGAAGGCGGACCGCCAGAAGGGCGTCGAGGGTACCGACCAGCTGCACATCATCATTCTCTTCCCTACCAAGGGCAACACCACCCTGGAAGAGGCTGTGGATGACGCTCTCGCGAAGGGCGGAGGAGATGTGATGACGGATGCGACCGTGCGACGATGGTTCTGGTACATTCCATACATCTATGGGCAGGAGGGTTGGTCCGTCACCGGAGACGTGATCAAGACGCGGCGCAACTGACCTGATACGGCTCCAGGAGCGATTTGGCTCAGCGTCTGGCGTGCCGGCAAGTGGCTCGGCCGCCTGCGCCAACCAAGTCGGCAATGGCGAAGACGGCGGAGAAGACGAGGGATGACGTCTCAACACCAACGTTGTGCGCTCTCCCGACCCGCTCGCCTGCGAACACCGCCACAACACGCCTGAGCCCCCAGTGGAACGCCGACACACAGCCTCGACGCCACACAGCCCCGCGCGCACGATGGAGCGATGCGCCACCTCGCCATCCCGCTCGCGGGCCTCGCATTCGTCGCCTGCCTCGGCTCGGACCCGCAGCGACCACCCGCCCCGCGCGAACGCGTCGGGCGCGGCACCGACGGGCGGCAGACCACACCGGTCAACCAGACGCTGACGCCGCGCGGACAGCAGCTCGACCTGCCCGGCTTGCGACCGCAGGTTCTCGCCGCGTCGCCGGACGGACGCTTCCTCTACACGTCGGGCAAGACCAGCGAACTGCTCGTGATCGACGCCGAGAACGGCACCGTCGCCCAGCGCGTGGCGCTGCCGAGCGACGCGCAGCAGGCGCCGCTGCCGCCGAACGCGAAGGAGCAGAAGCCCGACAAGGACGGCCAGGCCAGCTACACCGGCCTGTGCGTCGCCGCCGACGGCCGCACGCTGTGGCTCGCCAACGTGCGCGGCTCGATCAAGGTGTTCACCGTCGACGAAGGCGGCGTCGTCAAGCCGTCGCACAGCCTGCCGCTGCCGAAGGCGAACGCGCCGCGGCGCGACGAGGAGATCCCGAGCGGGCTCGCGCTGACCGCCGACGGCGAAGGGCTGCTCGTCTGCGGCAACCTGAGCAACCGCCTGCTCGAGATCGACGCGAAGACCGGCGTGCTGCGCCGCAGCTTCGAGGTCGGCGTGGCGCCGTACGACGTCGTGCTGGTCGGCGACCGCGCGTTCGTCAGCAACCAGGGTGGGCGGCGGCCGGAGGCAGGCGACCTCACCGGCCCGGCCGGCCGCGGCACCGTCGTGCGCGTCGATCCCGTGCGCCACATCGCCAGCGAAGGCAGCGTCACCGTCGTCGATCTCGCGCGCGGCAGCGTGCTGCGCGAGACGCGCACCGGCCTGCACGCCAGCGACCTCGCCGTGGCACCGGGCGGCGCGTTCGTCGTCTGCGCCAACGCCGGCAGCGACACCGTGTCCGTGCTCGATCGCGACGGCAACCTGGTCGAGACCCTGTGGACGCGGCAGAAGCCGAGCGACCTGCTGCAGGCGTCGCCGAACGCGCTGTGCTTCGACGAGGACGGCGAACGCCTCTACGTCGCCAACGGCACGATGAACGCGATCGCCGTGCTGCACTTCGAACCCGAGGACCGCGGCGACAGCCGCCTGCTCGGCTTCGTGCCCGTCGGCTGGTATCCCGGCGCGATGTTGTTCGATCCGGCGCGCGGGCGCCTCGCCGTCGCCAACGTGAAGGGCCTCGGCCCCGGCCGCCCGCGCAAGGGCAGCGGCATCGCCGAGTGGAACAGCCACCAGCACCACGGTTCGCTGTCGCTGGTGCCGCTGCCGGCGGACGACGACGAGCTGCAGCGCCTGTCCTTGCAGGTCGACGCCAACCTGCGCCGCGACGCGATCGAGCACGCGCTGCTGCCGCCGCGTCCAGGCCAGCCGCCGCGCGCGATCCCCGAGCGCATCGGCGAGCCGAGCCGCATCCGCCACGTCGTCTACGTCATCAAGGAGAACCGCACCTACGACCAGGTGCTCGGCGACATGACGAACGGCGACGGCGATCCGCAGCTGTGCGTGTTCGGTGAGCACTTCACACCGAACCAGCACGCGCTGGCGCGGCAGTTCGTGCTGCTCGACAACACCTATTGCAGCGGCATCCTGTCGGCCGACGGCCACCAGTGGAGCACGGCCGCGTTCGCCAGCGACTACCTCGAGAAGAGCTTCGCCGGCTGGCCGCGCAGCTATCCCGACGGCATGGGCGAGGACGAGAAGGACGCGCTGTCGTACTCGCCGGCCGGCTTCTTGTGGGACCACGCACTCGCGCGCGGCATCACGCTGCGCAACTACGGCGAGTTCTGCCTGCCCAAGGTGCGTTGGCGCGACGCCGAGAAGCACGACGAGCCACAGTTCCTCGACTGCTTCCGCGCCTGGCGCGACCAGACCGGCGACGTCGTGTTCGCCAGCGAACCCAGCGTGCCGTCGCTGCTGCCGCACAGTGCGCCGCACTACGTCGGCTGGAGCATGGAGACGCCCGACCAGTACCGCGCCGACGTCGTGATCCAGGAACTGGCGCAGTTCGAGGCGAAGGGCGAGTTCCCGCAGCTCGTGCTGATCTGCCTGCCGAACGACCACACCAGCGGCACCAAGGCCGGCTGCCCGACGCCGGCGGCGTGCATGGCCGACAACGACCTCGCCTTCGGCCGCATCGTCGAGGCGCTGTCGAAGTCGCGCTTCTGGCCACAGATGGCGATCTTCGGCATCGAGGACGATCCGCAGGCCGGCTGGGACCACCGCAGCGGCTACCGCACGACCTGCTACGTCGCGAGCCCGTTCGCGCGCCGCGGGGTCACGGTGTCGACGCAGTACAACACCACCAGCGTCCTGCGCACGATGGAGCAGATCCTCGGCATCCCGCCGATGAACGTGTTCGACGCCAGCGCCGAACCGATGTTCGACTGCTTCACCGAGACGCCGGACCTGACACCGTTCACGGCGCTGCCGACGAACGTGCCGCTCGACACGATGAACCCGCAGCCGACGTCGCTGATCGACCGCCAGCTGCGCGACGACGCCGCGGTGTCGGCGACGCTGAACTTCGCCGAGATCGACCGCGCGCCCGAGGACGTGCTGAACCGCATCCTGTGGCGCGCGATGCGCGGCTCGATGGCGCCGTATCCGGAGTGGGCGATCACCGCCGGCGACGACGACGAGGAAGAAGAGGAGGAGGAACGGCGGCGCGCGGCGGCGACGAAGTGATCGTCAGCGCCCGCCGTTCGCGCCTGCCGACGGCGGCTTCACCTCGACGTCCGGACCGTTGTCGCGTTCGTCGGTGCCCTCGCGCACGAGCAGCAGCTTGCTGTTGGCGACACGGTTCGTGCGGTTGCCACGGATGGCGCCGCGCACGAAGTGCACCGCTTCGTCCATCGTGATGTCGAACAACAGATCCGCAGGATCCGTCGGTCCGAAGCCCCGGAAATCGCGGACCACACAATCGCGGAAGCGCACCGCCTGACACCGATCGAAGTGGAAGGCCGCGAGCACGACCTGGCAGTCGCGGAACAAGACGCCGTCGAACGCGATGCCCTGGCAATCGTTGAAGATCACCGCGCCGTGGCGGCACGTGTGGATCTCGCCGCGCTCCATGCGAATGCCCTCGCTCTTCTCGGCGACGATGCCTTCCGTGCCACAGCCGAACAGTTCGCAATCGCGCAGCAGCACGTTGCTCGACTGCTGCAGGGAGAGCACGGGCGCCACGCAGTGGTACTCGACCTCCGGCGTGTGACCGAGCACGAGTCCTTCGAGCAGCACGTCGCGGCAGCCGGCGAACTGCACGACCTCGGCGGGCGAACGGCTCAGCACGCGAACCGGCCCGCCAACGGCGCGCAGCTGCAGGTTGCGCACACCCTTGACGATGACGTAGGGCACCGGATCGCGCTCGGCGAACTCGAACGACGAGGTCACCGGCAGCGGGCCCTCGGCGTCCTCCGGATCGAGCACGAACGGACCGCCGACGAGCTCGATCGTGCGGTCGCTGCCGATCGCCGCCAACAGCTGCCGAGTCGTGTGCACCTGCATGCGTTGGCGCACCGGCGGCTTCTGCTTTGCGATCGTCTGCCACTCGCCGCGCAGCTTGCTCGCCAGTTCTGCCGGCAGCGCCGCGGCGAACGCGAACTTCGCCGTGCCGACGCGCACCTCCTCGTCGGTGATCGACACACGCAGCCGCACGAAGCCGCCTTCGCCGGCGAGGCGCAGCTCTGCTTGCGTGTCGCGCACGGCGAACGGTCCCTTCGTCGCCGCGTCGCCGGCCAGCGTGGCGCACAGCGCCTTCCGCAGCAGGCCGCCGTCATGGACGATCCCGCTGTACTCCGGCTCGTTCGGCAGCCGCGCCCCGTCGAGTCCCTGCAGCGCCGTCAGCGCCACCGTCGCCGTACGCGCGAGGTGCGCCGCCAACTGCTTGGCATCGGCGACGTCGAGTTCGCGCGACGGTTCCTGCGCCACCACCGACGGTGCGTCCGCCGACCCGCCGAAGCGCTGCAACGCGAACACGCCGCCGACGACCAACGCGCCGAACAGCACCGCCGCCGCGGCCCACCACGGCCGACTCGTCGACGCCGCGCGCACCGCGTCGACGTGTGCCGCCGCCGCAGCAGCCTGTTCGGGCGACGCCCGCAGGATGCGCAGCCGCAGGTCCGGTGGCGCTTCGCCGGCCAGCGCTTCGTGCAGCGCCGCTTCGAGCCAGACGTCATCGGCTGCGCCGAGACCCGCCGCACCCTCTCGTCGATCGTTCATCGCTGGTCCTCGCGCTGCCGCCGCTGCACGCAGGCGAACAGCGCCTCGCGCGTGCGCCGCAGCAGCGTCTTGATGCCGTCTTCGCCCATCGCCAGTTCGCTCGCCATCGCCGCCCGCGACGACTGCTCGGCGTAGCGCAGCTCGAGCGCACGCTTCGCCCGTCCGTCCAGCGTCTCGAGGCATTGCCGCAGTGCTTCGACGAACGCATCGCCGCTGCCGTCGTCGCCACCGTGCCGCGCCAGTGCGGCCTCGGCGAGCTCAGGCGTCGTGTCGAGCGCCTGGTGGTCTGGCCGCCGCCGCTGCGTGCGCAGGTGCATGCGCCACAGGTTGCGCACCGCCGCCCGCAGCCATGCCGCCGCTTCGGGGTCCGGCCGCGCGTCGATCTGCTTGTGCAGCGCCGCCAGCAGCGCCTCCTGCACCAGGTCGTCGGCGTGGTCGTTGGCGGCGCCGAGCAACCGCGCGAACCGCCACAGCCCGCGCTGGTGGCGGGCGACGAACGCCCCGCGCGCGTCCGCGGCCGATGGCTCTGGCCGGAGCGGCGGCGTTGGTCGTTCGCGTTCGGAAGCGCCGGCGGAAGCCATCGTCACGATGGTGACCCCTGCCGGGCCGGCGACAAAGGGTTCAGGAAAGTCGCGGTAGACCGCAAGGCACTCGCCGGAGCCGACCGCGGGCCGACCGGCGGAAAACCTCGGGAATCGTGATCCCGGCCGCGCCGCCTTTCCGCATGAGCCTCTGACCAGGAACTCCGCGGATGCGCACCACCGTGTGCCGCCGCGGACTCGCCCCGGACACGACTCCCATGATGCGAACCTCTCTCCTCGTTCCCGCCCTGCTCGGCAGCCTGCTGCTGGCGCCCGCCACCCTGGCGCAGAAGGGTTCCCCCGCCGACCAGCAACAGGCCGCGTTCCTCACCGGCCCGACCTGGAACCGGTTCCTCGCCGAAGCCGGCGGCAGCTGGGACGTGCGCTGGTGCGCCGCGACCGGCACGCCGAGCGCGATCTACGGCAGCGGCATCGCGCTGGCCGACTGGCGCGGCAACACGATCGACGAAGCGCGCCGCCAGGCGCTGCAGCTGCTGCAGCAGCAGCACGCGCTGCTCGGCCTCGGCACCAGCGAGTTCCGCGAGGCGATCGGCGCGCGCATGGGCCGCACCTGGTCGTTCAAGTTCGACCAGTGGTTCGGCGGCCTGCCGGTGATCGGCGGCCGCGCCGACGTGCGCGTGCACATGGTCGGCCGCGTGCCGATGTTCGGCAGCGTCGCCGTGCCGATCGCCCCCGACTTCGTGACCACGCCGGCGATCCCGGCGCACACGGCGACCGCCGCGGCGCGCCAACACTTCGGCCTGCCCGCCGAAGCGGCGAACGCGCCAGCACCGCGCCTCGTGATCTGGTCCGACGTGCACGCCGCGACGCCGCAGCAGCCGGTGCTGTGCTGGGAAGTGAAGGTCGGCAACCCGGCCGATGCGAACGGCGTGCTGCAGCGTGTCTACGTCGATGCCGCGAACGGCAAGGTCGTGCACACGCAGAACGACCGCCACGAGTGCGGTCCGCACTGCGCGCACACGCTGCTGCCGAACGCAGCCGCGGCCGCGGCCATGCCCGCAGTCGCACCGTCGGCGACTTCGTCCTCGATGTTGCTCTCGGGCGACGCCCCGGAACTGCTGGCCGAAGCGAGCCCGCTGCCGCTGCCGACGACGCTGACCGTGCGTGGCTGGGCCCGCACCGGCGTCGACAACTCCGACCCGCTGACGCTGGTGCCGCTGGCGGGCATTCAGCTCGACATCCCCGGCACAGGCCTCGTCACCGCCGACGACAACGGCACCCTGGCGTTCGACATCGCCACCACGACGACGGTGACGATCCTCGGCATCGACGGGCGCCACCATCAGCTGATCGCCGGCAACCTGGCGCCGAGCGGCTCGTTCCCGCTGCCGCCCGGCGGCAACTACAACCTGGAGATCTTCGACGTGACGGCCACCGACGGCCGCTGTGCGCACGCGACCACGTCCTACTGGATCGACCAGAGCAACCGCCGCGCGCGCGCGATCTTCGGTGACTCGCCGCAGCTCGCCACCGCGAGCCAGGTGCAACCGATCGTCAACTTCGCGGCCTCGTGCAACGCCCTCTACGGCACCAACACGCTGGTGTTCTTCGAGGCCGGCGGCGGCTGCATGAACACCGCGCAACCGACGATCGTCACGCACGAATGGGCGCACGGCCTCGACGACCAGTACGGCGGCGTGTCGACCGTCGGCGGCCTGTCGGAAGGCTGGGCCGACCTCTACGCCGAGTACATGACCGACCAGCCGATCATCGGCGGCGGCTTCCTCGGCGCCGGCACGTTCCTGCGCACCGGCACCAACAACCACCAGTATCCGAACGGCACGGCCGTGCACGAACAGGGCCAGTCGTGGATGGGTTTCGGCTGGAAGCTGCGTGAGACGCTGCGGGCGCAGCTCGGCACGCCGGCGGCCGTGGCGCTGACCAACGAGATCGTCATCGGCTCGATCGTCGCCGACGCGACCACGCAGCCCGACGCGTTGCTGCAGGTGTTCGTCGCCGACGACAACGACGGCAACCTGACGAACGGCACCCCGCACGCAGCGCAGCTGGTGTGGGCCGCCCAGCAGCACTCGCTGCCGACGCCGACCGCGACGCCGATCGCCAACGACGAGTGCAGCGCCGCCTACACGCTGGTGCCCGGCCTCAACGGGCCGTTCAGCAACGTGCCGGCGACGACCTCGGCGGCGCCGACGGCGTGCGCTTCGATCGGCAAGGACGTGTGGTTCCTCTACCCGGCCTCGGCGGCCGGCACGCTGACCGTCAGCACCTGCACGCAGGCCGCGTTCGACACGGTGATCGCGATCTACTCGGGCTCGTGCGGCGCGCTGACGCAGATCGCGTGCAACGACGACGTCTGCGCCCTGCAGTCGACCGCCAGCGCCAACGTCACCCCGGGCGTCTACTGGATCCGCGTCGGCGGCTACAACAGCGCGTCGGGCACGTTCAGCCTCAACGTCACCGGCCCCGGCCAGGCGATCGCCGACAGCACGCCGTTCGGCACCGGCTGCGGCGCCTCGTCGAACGCGCTCTACGAGCTGTTCGCGGCCGGTGACTTCGACCTCGCCAACACCAGCTTCCGCCTGCTGCCGCAGGGCAACGGCTACCTCGCTCTGCCCGGCGCCACGTGGATCAACCCGCCGCTGATCCCGATCTTCCTGCTGCTGTCGGACGAGAGCGAACAGGCCGTGCCGATCATCGGCAGCTTCCCCTTCCCGGGCGGCAGCACGTCGACGCTGTGGGTCTGCTCGAACGGCTACGTGTCGATGGCCGGCGGCAACCCGATCTCGCCGTTCGTCAGCGCCGGCGACTGGGTGGACAGCCCGGTGCGTCGCTACGGCATGTGGGCCGACCTGACCCCGGCGACCAGCACGGTGAAGCTGCACTACAGCGGCAACCTCGTCTGCGTCACCTGGGACAACGTGACGATCGCCAGCGCCCCCGGCACCGCGCGCTTCCAGCTGCAGTTCGATCGCGCGACCGGTGCGGTCAACTACGTGTTCCAGAACGTCGACCCGAGCGGTTCCTACCTCGTCGGCTGCGCCGGTCCGGGCCCGAACGTCAACCTCGGCAGCCGCGACCTGTCGGCGTCGCTGCCGACGGGAATCCCGTTCGGCCAGGGCAACCGCCAGCCTCTGCGCCTGCGCACCAGCAAGCCGGCGTTCGGCAGCACGCTGACGTGGACGACGTCGGAGTTCGCGGCGACCAGTGGCCTCGGCGCGCAGATCCTGAGCCTGACGCGCGTCGTCCCGGGCGTGTCGCTCGACTTCTTCGGCATGCCGGGCTGCCACGTGTTCGTCGGCCTCGACGTGATCATCCCGCTGATCCCGACCGCGGGGCAGGCGACCTACACGATGCCGATCGCCAACGACCCGGCGCTCGCCGGCGCGCAGGTCAGCGGCCAGAGCGTGTCGTTCCTGCCCGGCTTCAACCCCGCGGGCATCGTCAGCTCGAACGGCGTCACCGTCACCGTCGGTTGGTGATCGCACGCGGCGGCTGCTCCGGCGGCCGCCGCGCGTAGCATGCGCGCCCCACCATGAGCGAGTCCGGTCCCGATCGTCTGCGCGCGCTGTTCGACCAGGCACTCGACCTCGACCCGGCGGCGCGCGACGCGTTCCTGCGCGCGCAGTGCGGCAGCGACGAGGCGCTGCGCCAGAAGGTGCTGCGCCTGCTCGAAGGTGCCGACGCCGACGACTTCCTCGCTTCGCCGACCACCGGCCTGCGCGAGGGCCACGGCGCCGACGGCCACGAAGCCACCGCGGTGGTGCAGGAAGGGCCGGGCGCGCGCATCGGGCCCTACCTGCTGGTCGAGAAGCTCGGCGAAGGCGGCTTCGGCGTGGTGTTCCTCGCCGAACAGCAGAAACCGGTCGCGCGCCAGGTGGCGCTGAAGATCGTCAAGCTCGGCATGGACACGCGCCAGGTCGTCGCCCGCTTCGAACAGGAGCGGCAGGCGCTGGCGATGATGGACCACCCGAACATCGCCAAGGTGTTCGACGCCGGCGCCACCGCCACCGGGCGGCCGTACTTCGTCATGGAGCTGGTCGCCGGCGCGCCGATGGTCGCGTTCTGCGATCGTGAGCACCTGAACGTGCGCGAGCGCCTCGAGCTGTTCGTGCAGGTCTGCCGCGCCGTGCAGCACGCGCACGGCAAGGGCGTCATCCATCGCGACCTGAAGCCGAGCAACGTGCTGGTCGCGCGCCAGGACGGGCGCCCGGTGGCGAAGGTCATCGACTTCGGCATCGCCAAGGCGACCTCGCAGCGCAGCGACGCGGCGATGCTGACCGAGCAGCAGCAGGTGCTGGGCACGCTGCAGTACATGAGCCCGGAACAGGCGGCAGGCGCCGACAACGTCGACACGCGCACCGACGTGTGGGCGCTCGGCGTGCTGCTCTACGAACTGCTGACCGGCTCGACGCCGTTCGGCCGCCAGCACTTCGCGGCGGCGATGGTCGGCGAGCTGCAGCGCCTGCTGCGCGAGGTCGACCCGCCGAAGCCGTCGACGCGCCTGCACCAGTCGACCGCCGACCTGGCCAGGATCGCCGCGCAACGCCGCAGCGAACCGCGGCGGCTCGGCAGCCAGCTGCGCGGCGACCTCGACTGGATCGTCATGAAGGCGCTCGAGAAGGACCGCCAGCGCCGCTACGCGACCGTCGACGGCCTCGCCGCCGACGTCGAACGCCATCTCGTCGGCGAGCCGGTGCAGGCCGCGCCACCGAGCGCGTCCTATCGCCTGGTCAAGGCGCTGCGCCGCCATCGCGGTGCGTTCACCGCCGCCGGCCTCGTGCTCGGCGCGCTGCTGATCGGCGTCGTCGGCTTCGCCTGGCAGGCCGACGTCGCCGCCGGCGAACGCGACCTGGCGCTGCAGGCACAGCGCGCCGAAGCGCTGCAGCGGGCCGAAGCCGATCGCCTGGCGAAGGCCGAAGCGCAGCAGCGCGAGCTCGCGCAGAGGAACGAGGCCAAGGCGACGGCGATCAACCGCTTCCTGCTGGAGATGCTCGGCGCCGCCGACGTGCGCCAGCTCGGCCGGTCGGCGACCGTGGCCCAGGCGCTCGATCGGGCGGCCGCCAAGGTCGGCAGTTCGTTCGACCAGCAACCCGAGGTCAAAGCCGCGATCCACCAGGCGCTCGCCAAGGCCTACCTGTCGCTCGGTCTGCTCGACGCGGCGCGCCCGCAGATCGACGCCGCGCTGACAGCGAGTCGCACGCTGTTCGGTGAAGCCTCGGCCGAACACGTGCGGGCATTGCTCGAACGCGGCGAGCTCGAACGCCAGCTCGGCAAGCGCGAGGACTCGCTGGCGACGTACGCGCTGGCGCTCGAGCTCGTGCGCCGCATCGTGCCCGCCGATCGCGAACTCGTGCTCGACGTGGAGCTGGTCCACGCCAACTCGCTGCGCGCGGTCGATCGGCTCGCGGAAGCGGAGCAGTCGTTCCGCACCGTGCTGCCGGCCCTGGTCGAGGCCTACGGGCCGAACCACGTGCAGACGGTGATCGCGCGCAACAGCCTGGCGGTGCTGCTGCAGCGGACCCAGCGCTACGACGAAGCCGAGGCGCTCTACCGCGAAGCGCTGGCCGTCGCGCGCCGGCGCTTCGGCGACGACCACGTCGACGCCCTGGTCGCCGAGATGAACCTCGCCGGCCTGCTGCGCGACGTCGGCAGGGAGACCGAAGCCGCCCCGATGTTGGAGAGCACGTACCGCCGCCTGCGGAAGGCCTACGGTGACGACCACGCGCGCACCGGCGAGGCGGCCTGGCGGCTCGGCGTGATGTACTTCGACCACGCGAAGAACCGCGAGGCGCTGCCGCTGTTCGAGGAGTGCCTGCGCATCCGCGTGGCGACGCAGGGCGCCGAGACGATCGAGGTCGCCGAAGCGCACGAGAAGATCGGGCTGCTCGCGAGCCGCCTCGGCGACCACGACCGCGCCGTGCGCGAGCTGACGACGGCGCGCACGATCCGCGAACGCCTGCTGGGACCCGACGCGCGCCGCACCCTCGAGTCGCGGCTGCACGTCGCCAACGCGCTGGTGCGCGCCAACCGCCAGCAGGAGGCCGAAGGCGAGCTGCGGGCCACGCTGGCGCGCTGCGAAGAGGTGCTCGGCGAGGACTCGCCCACGACCGCCGTCGCCACCAACAGCTACGCGGTGCTGCTGATGTCGCTGCTGCGCTACGGCGACGCGGTGCCGCACCTGCAGAAGGCACTGGCACGGGGTCGCAAGGCGAAGAACGCCGAGGTCCGCGACACGCTGGTCACGCAGCTGAACCTGTGCATGGCGCTGCGCGAGAGCGGCCAACTGGACGCCGCCGAGGAACTGGTGCGCGACGCGCTGCCCCAGCTCGTGCGTTCGTACGGTGTGGACCACGACGTCACCGGTGCCGGCCACCTGGCACTCGGCGACACGCTGGCGGCGAAGGGAGCGTTCGCCGCGGCGGTGCCTGCCTACGAGGAGTCGCTGCGCATCGCGCGCCTCGGTTCGCGCGCCGACGATCCGAGCTTCGGCGGCGACGCGCTGGCGCTGGCGCGGGCGCACCTCGACGCCGGCGCGTTCGCCGCCGCCGAGGCGCTGCTGGCCGAGGTCGCCGAGGCCTACACGAAGAAGCACGGCGGCAACCACCGCTACGTGCTCGCCGTCGCCGCCGAACGCGCGCGCATCGCCTGGAAGCAGGGGCGCTGGGCCGAGGCCGAAGCGCAGCTGCTGGCGACCGAGCAGGCGCTGGCCGCGCTGGTCCCGCCGAACCGCCGCGAGCTGCCGCGCACGCGCCGCTACCTGGCTGCCTTCTACGCCGCGTGGAACGCCGCCGAGCCGTCGCCGGCGCGCGCCGAACAGGCGGCCGCATGGGCGGCGAGGGTGCCGGCACCGCGCTGACCTCTGGGCTCGTCGCCAGCGCCTTCTATGCTGCGCGCATGACCGATGGGTCGGATCCGCCGACGTTCACGCTGCTGGTGAACGAACAGCTCGCCCCCGCCGAACGCACGGCGAAGCTGCTGCCGCTCGTCTACGAGCAGCTGCGCGGGCTGGCCCAGCAGGCGCTGCGCGGCGAACGCGCCGGCCACACGCTGCAGCCGACGGCGCTCGTGCACGAGGCGTTCCTGCGCCTCGTCGGCCCGCGCCAGCTGCCGTGGCAGAACCGCGCGCACTTCTTCGGCGCCGCCGCCGAGGCGATGCGCCGCATCCTCGTCGACCACGCGCGAGCTCGTATCGCCGACAAACGCGGCGGCCCCGGCGATCGCCGCGCCGCGCTGGCGCTCGACAGCCTGCCGGATCCCAGCTCGGAACAGCAGGCCGCCGGCTTCCTGGTGCTCGACGAAGCGATCGAACGACTGGCCGCCGCCTATCCGGACGTCGCCGAGGTCGTGCGCCTGCGCTACTTCGCCGGCCTCGACGTCGCGCAGACCGCCGAGGCGCTCGGCATCTCGGCGCCGACGGTGAAGCGCTCGTGGGCGTTCGCGCGCGGTTGGCTGCGCGACGCGATCGAGAGCGCTGCCGACTGACGGGTGCGCGGTCGATGCGACCGTGCGGCGATCGCGCCGTGCGCGCAACCCGACCTGCGGGACGACCTGGTCCGGCACCCGCCGGCGAGGTCTCCGGCCTCCCTGGGCACCTTGAAAATTCGACGTCTACCGTCGAATATTCAAGGTTGATGGCAGCCCGCGCCGCGCACCTCCAACACCTCGAACGCCTGTTCCGCGAGTTCCCGGTGGTGGCCATCCTCGGGCCGCGCCAGATCGGCAAGACCACGCTCGCCGGACAGTTCGCGGCGACGACCTCGGGGCCGGTGCACACCTTCGACCTGGAGCGCCCGTCCGACCTGCGCAAGCTGGACGACCCGATGCTCGCCTTGGAGGATCTGCGGGGGCTCGTCGTGCTCGACGAGATCCAACGCCTGCCGGGTGTCTTCCCTGTGCTGCGCGTTCTCGCCGATCGGCCGCGGCGACCAGCCCGCTTCCTGGTGCTCGGCAGTGCTGCGCCGGAACTGCTGCAGCAGACCAGCGAGACCCTCGCCGGACGCATCGCCCACCACCAGCTGACCGGCTTCCAACCTGCAGAGGTTCCGCCGAGCCAGCTCGATCGGCTGTGGCTGCGAGGCGGATTCCCACGCTCCTTCCTTGCACGCAACGACGAGGCGAGCGGACTCTGGCGCGAGGAGTTCGTGCAGACCTTCCTCGAGCGGGACCTGGCCCAGTTCGGCTTCCGCACGCCGGCGGCGACCATGCGCCGTTTCTGGTCGATGGTCGCGCACTACCACGGGCAGATCTGGAACGCCTCGGAGTTCGGCCGTTCGCTGGGCCAAAGCGACCAGGCGGCCCGCCGCCATCTGGAGGCGATGGCGAGCACCTTCGTCGTGCGCGTGCTACAGCCCTTCCACGCCAATCTCGCCAAGCGCCAGGTCAAATCCCCGAAGATCTACGTCGCCGACAGCGGACTGCTGCACACGCTGCTGGGCGTGCCGAACCTCGACACGTTGCGTGGGCACGCCAAGGTCGGCGCGTCGTTCGAAGGCTTCGCCCTGGCGACCATCGTCGAACACCTGCACGCGCGACCACACGAGTGCTACTACTGGGCGACCCACAGCGGCGCCGAACTGGACCTGTTGATCGAACGCGGCGGCAGGCGCATCGGGTTCGAGTTCAAGCTGGGATCCGCCCCGAGCCTCACGCCGTCGATGCGGACGGCCATGGTGGACCTCGAATTGGAGCGACTCTGGGTCGTGCACGCCGGCAAGGAAGTGATCAAGCTGGCGCCGTCGATCACGGCGTTGCCGCTGGCGCTGGTGGCGAAAACCCAACTCGACTGATCCACGGGTCGCAGTGTCGCGATGCGATCGAGAACAGCCGGCGACCTACGGCTGCGCGTCAGCGCTTCGGCTTGCCGTCCTCGACGTTGCGCGTGGTCGCGGCCGCAGCCGGCGCCGCGACGAAGCCGAGCAGGCGCGGATCGTTGCCGACGACGATGTTCCGGCGCCGCGGGGCTGCGTCCGCCGGCGCCTTCGCGTCCGGCACCTCGGCCAACGCCACGAGGTCGCGGCCGCCTTCCTTGCCCTTCTGCCAGCCGAGACCCCAGAACGTCACCGCCGCCAGGTCGCCGTCGGGGTGCACGGCCAGCTGTCCGAAGCGCACCGGCCACGCCGGGTCGCCGCACTCGTGCAGGTGCCACTTGTGCGTCATGCGGCCACTGCGCCGATCGATCCGCAGCAGCAGGTCTTCGTCCATCAGCCAGACGACGAGGCCGTTCGCCGAGGCCTGCATCGCGACCGGCAACGGCACCTCGGCCTTGACGACCTCGGGGGCGCGGCCGGCAACACACGGGTCGAGCACGAGGTCGAAGTGGTACTTCGGGCGCACGGTCGGCTTCGGGTCCGGCCGCCGACGGATGCCGAGCAGGAACCCATCCGGCAGCAGCTGCGGCTTCGGCGACAGCATCAGACCGTAGTCGTCGATCGTGGTCGTCTTGCCGTCGGCGAAGTGGAACACGCACACGCGCCGGCGACCGCTCGGCGGCCGCGACGAGAACAGCAAGCGCGTGCCGTCGGCGCTCCACAGCGGATCCTCGTTGTCGCCGTGGTCGTTGGTGACCTCGACAGCGTGGTCGCCGTCCACATCGGTGACGACGATCTCGCCGTTGGCCGCCGCCGTGTCGAAGGTGCGCAGCACGTGGGCGACCCGCGTGCCGTCCGGACTGAACACCGCCTGCGTCGGGATCGAGGCGTAGTCCATGCCGTGCAGGCGACGTCGCAGCGGCGGCGGCTGCCGCGGCATCTCGCCGGTCGCCTTGTCGACCGCACCGCTCGCGAGATCGATGGCGCGCATCTCCCCCTGCACCTGCACCACCAGCGATCCGGGCTGCTGCGCCGCGGCGACCGCAGCGAGCACGAACGCACCGAGCCAACGGGACACCGGGACCATGGTCAGGACATGATCGCCTCGCTGGCGGCCGCCGTGCGTCAGCGCTTCGTCAACACTTCGTCCCGTCGCTGCTGCGCCCATGCTCCTCCGCTCCGTGTCGTTCGTCCTGCTGCTGCTCTGCTCCGCGCCGGGGCAGGATCCGACACCGTATCCGACGCCACGCAGCAAGAAGGGCCTGCAGGTGCAGATGGTCGACGACGCGCTGGCGCTCGGCATCGCGCACGCCGCGGTGAACGTCGACCTCGGCGCCCTGGCCGACGCCGACGGCGGCGACGACGCCGTGGCCTTCGAGCACGACGGCCGCACGTTCTGGTTCCGCACCGCACCCCTGCACGCCCTCGATGCGCAGGTCGCACCACTGGCGCGCGCCGGCGTGCTGGTCACCGCGATCCTGCTGGCGATCCAGACGCACGAGCCAGCGCGCGATCGGCTGGTCGTGCACGGCGGTTGCCACGGCAAGGCGCCGAACGGCATCGCCGCGTTCGCGACCGACACCGCCGACGGCCGCGCCTGGCTGACCGCGGCGAGTGCGATGCTGGCGGCGCGCTACAGCGGCGACGCCCCGCACGGGCGCATCTGGAACTGGATCGTCGGCAACGAAGTGAACTCGCACTGGTGGTGGTACCACCTCGGCCGCGCCGACCTCGCCGACGTCGTCGCCGCCTACGCGACGGCCGTGCGCTGCGTGCATCGCGGCGTGCGCAGCCACAGCCGACACGGCCGCGTCTTCGTGTCGCTCGAGCACCACTGGAACGTGCGCTACGCCGCCGGCGACGAACGGCAGGCGGCGCCGGGGCGCGCCGTGCTCGACGCGTTCGCCGCGCGCGTGCGGCAGGACGGCGACTTCGACTGGCACGTCGCCTTCCACCCGTATCCCGAGGACCTGTTCGAGTGCCGCTTCTGGCGCGATCGCAGTGCCCCCGACCGCGACGACGCCGCGCGCGTGACGTTCCGCAACCTGCCGGTGCTGCTGCGCCACCTGGCGCGGCCGGAGCTGCAGTGGCAGGGCGCGCCGCGGCGCGTGATCCTCAGCGAGCAGGGCTTCCACTGCGCCGACGGCGAACACGGCGAACGCGACCAGGCCGCGGCGTTCGCGCTGGCGTGGGCGCTGGTGCAACGCGAGCCCGGCATCGACGCGTTCGTGCTGCATCGCCACGTCGACCACGCGCACGAAGGCGGTCTGCGGCTCGGACTGTGGACGCGCCAGCCGGACAGCGTTTGCACACCGCGGCAGCGGCGCCGCATGGCCGAGGTCTTCGCCGCCTGCGACACCGACGCGTGGCCGGCGTGTGCTGCCTTCGCGCTGCCGGTGGTCGGCTGCGACGACCTGCGCACCTGGCGGCCGGTCGACGCGCCCGCAGCCGCGGAGCCTGCAGCCGAGCCGCGCTGACGCGCGTTCAGCGCGGCCCGCCGGGCGGGGTCAGGCGGCCGAGCGCCGACTCGCGCTGCAGCATCAGGAACTGCAGCCGACGCTCGATGCCGACCGGCGGTACGAACGGCGCCCGCCGCGGTTGCTGGCGCACGCGGTCGTAGACGCCGAGCAACGCGTCGACGTGCGCTTCGAGGCTCGGCGACGTCGCCGGCCGTCGATCGCGCAGCTGCTGCCAGAGCTGCGGCTCGTCGACGAAGCGCTGCATCGCCGCGGCGAGGTCCTGGTCGTCGCCGGCGCGCGTGCGCAGGCCGACGGCGCCGGCGCGCTCGGGCAGGGCGCCGATGTCGCTGGTGATGCACGGCAGCTGCAGTTCGAAGCACTCGTCGAGCACCAGCCCGTAGGTCTCGAGGCACGTGCTCGGGAACACGCCGACGTGCGGCGCCGCCGCATGCAGCTGCGCCGGTGTGAACGCGCCATGGAACACGACCGGCAGATCGGCGACGAGCTCGCGCAGTTCGCGTTCGAAGTCGGGGCTCTCGAAGCCACCCAGCACGTGCAGCTCGGCGCGGCCGGGGCGCGCGGCGTGCAGGCGACGGAACGCGCGCACCAGCACGTCGACGCCCTTGTGCCGGCCGATGCCGCCCCAGAACGCGAAGCGCAGCGGCGCCCCGGCAGCCGGGGCGGGAAGCGGCGGCAGGCCCCCGAAGCGCGGGCGGTAGCCGAGCGGTAACACCTCGTAGCGATCGCGCGGCACGCCGGTCGTGCGGCTGAGCAGGTCGGCGGTGCTGCCGACGGCGACCAACACCGCGGCGGCCAGCGACAGTTCGCTGCGGTAGTGGTCGGCGAACAGTTCGATGCCCTCGGCGATCTCGCGGTGCGACTCGTGGCCGTAGCGCGGCACGCACTCGCCGCAGCTGGCAGCCGACAGCGTCCGTTGGCACGCCTCGTCACCCGCGCGGCGACGGAACGCGCGCGGACAACTCGTCCAATAGTCGTGCAGCGTGACGACCGCGGGGATGCCGTGCCGCCAGCAGACCTCGACCAGATTGCAACTCAGGCGCACCCAGTGGTGCAGGTGCACGACCGCGGGCCGCCGTTCGACCAGGAACCGCGCGAACGCCGCTTCGACGCCCGGGTGCCACATCTTGACGTGGAAGTCGAAGTAGCTGTCGTCGCGGTGCACCCGGTGCACCGGCAATCCTTCGAGCTCGCCACTGTCGATCGTCAACCGTTCGCGCCAGTGCTTGGTGCCGCTCCACACCTCGACCTTCCTCCCCAGCTCCAGCTGCCGCCGCGCCACGTCGAGCGCGTAGAGCTCGGAGCCACCTTGGCTCTCGGGCGGGAACTGGTGGATGACGTGCAGGGCGTCGATCGTCATGCGGGGCTCGTTATACTCTCGCCCCAACCCTCGCCTCGACATGAGCCAAGAACGCGATTTCGCCGCAGAGATCGTCGCTGCGCGCCGCGGCGAGCCGAAAGCGCTCGACAGCCTGTTCGCCCGCAACCTGCCGCCGCTCGTCGCCTTCATCCGCGCGCGCTCGGGCAAGGCCATCGCCGCGCGCGAATCCGCCGTCGACATCGCACAATCCGTGTTCCGCGAAGTGCTCGCCGACGCCGAGCGCATCGAGCTGCTCGGCGAGGGTGCGTTCCGCAACTGGCTGTTCATGCAGGCCACCAGGAAGGTGCTCGATCGCGCCAAGTTCCACGGCCGCGACCGCCGCGACTTCGCCAAGGAGGTCGCCATCCCCGAGGCCGGTCCAGCCGCCGACGCGCTGCTCGCCTGCTACGCGTCGATCGCGTCGCCGAGCCAGCACGCGGTCGCCAAGGAGGAGCTGGCGCGCTTCGAGGCCGCCGTGCAGCAGCTGCCCGAGAACCAGCGCGACGCCGTCACCATGTCGAGGCTGATGGGCCTCGACTACGCGCAGATCGCCGAGCAGATGGGCAGCACCGAGTCGGCGGTGCGCGGCCTCGTGGCGCGCGGCCTCGCGGCCTTGTCGATGCAGCTCGACGGCGACGAGTAGCGGCGACGACTCAGTTGCCGCCGAGCACCCGGCGCGCCCGGTCGCGCACGCTGGCGTCGGCATCGCCGTCGGCGATCTGCTGCAGCGCCGCGCGTGCAGCCGGTTCGCTGCGGTGCGACAGCGCGATCACGGCTTCGTGGCGCACGGCCGGCGACACGTCGCCGAAGCCGCGCGTGCACAGCGCTTCGAGCGCCGCTGCACTCGGCTGACGACCGAGGGCGACGCAGGCGGCGGCGCGCACGTCGGCGTCGGCGTGGCCCAGCAGGCGCTGCGCGACCGGCTCGGCCGCCGGAGCCCGCGTGTTGCCGACCGCCAGCAGCCACGTGCGCAGCGAACCGCGCGCCGCGGCGCGTTCCTCCATCGCCAGCAGCGTCGTCAGCGGCACGGCGTCGCCGTCGGCCCGCGGCGCCAGCGCGCCGAGCACCAGCATCGCCGACTGCGCCTGCGCCGAGTCGCCCTCGGCATCGCGCCGCAGGTCGGCGAACAGCGCCTGACCGGGCTTGGCGAGTTGCAGGCACGACACGGTGGCGACGTGGCGCAGCTCGTCGCCGAGCGCCGGATCGCTGCGCAACGCGACCAGCGACTGCTGCGCGCGCTCGGTGTTGGCCGCCCCGAGGGAACCGAGGGCCACCTGCGCGACCCGGTCGCCGAGCTGGCGCGTGGCCAGCTGCTCCTGCAGCGCCGCGACAGCGCGCTCGTCGAGGCGAAGCAGCCATTGCAGTTGCTGGAAGCACGCGTCGACGGCTTCAGCGTCCTGCTCGGCAGCGGCCAGCAGCCGCTCCAGGTCGGCGAGGATCTGCGCCAACGACGTCGCCTGCAGGCGCTGCCGCCAGGCTTCGCGTTGGTCGGCATCGGCGCGGGCGCCGAGCCGTTCGCCGGCACCGCTCGCCGACGCTTCGGCGCGCGACCACGCCGCGGCGAGGTCGTTCGGCAGCGGCCCGACGTCGGCGCCGGTGCAGTCGATCGTCGCCACGCGGTGCACCAGCGTACGCAGGTCGAGCACCGACAGCGCCATCGTCATGCGCTCGTCGAGGCGCACCGCGTCGAGCCAGCCGCGCTGCAGCGCGAACCGCGCCTCTGCCTGTCCGGTCAGTTCGTGCTGCGGCACGTCCGGCTGGCCGGTGACCTTGGTGTAGCGCGTGCGCTGGCGCTGCACGACCAACGCGTCGGCAACGGTGGTCGGCACCGTCTCGTAGCGCGCTTCGTAGTCGCCGGTGGTGTCGGTGGCGAAGCTGGTCCAGCGCGGCGAGGCACCCGGTGCCTCGAACGCGAACAGGCCGAGCGTGCCGCGCAGGAAGTTGCGCTGGTCGCCGTCGAGTCCGTCGGCGAAGCCGTAGCCGAGGATCTGGCCGGTCGCGGCCATGCGCACCAGCACCGGTGCTTGCGTCGCCGCGACGTACGAATCCTGCGCCGCGTCGGCGGCGATCGGCCGCGCATCGGCGCCGAGGAACTCGAGGCCGGCGATGCGCTGTTCGACCAGCGTCTCGCCCTCGCGGCGGTCGAGCACCAGCGTCGTCACCTCGCAGCGCGCGTGCAGCACCGCACCCTGCTGCACGCCGCCCTCGGGGCTGTGCACGGCGAGGTCGAGGTGGTCGTCGACGCGGAACGTGAAGCGCGAACCCGGGGCCGCGGTCCAGCAGCCGGCCACCTTGGCGGCGACCGTGCGTTCGCCATCGGCGTCGATGCCGGCGGCGGCCGCGGGCGCTTCGGCGACGAGCCCGGAGCCGGTGGCGGCGCCGAGCGGCAGCGGTGCCGCGCCGGTCGGCAGGCACACGAAGACGGTGGCGGCGACGGCCAGCGTCGCGACGATCGCGGTCGAGAGGAGCAGGGACGAACGGCGGGAGGAGCGGGCCATGCCGGTCGAGCGACGCGGCGGTGGAGGCCGTTCGCAAGCGATGGACTTTCTGGCGGCGCGCTGCGGGCGGCGGCAAACGCCGCGAGGCGCCGCGACCACGGGGGGCGGGCGCCTCGCTCGAGGTGCGTACCGCGCGTGGCGGCGAGTGCGTCTGCGTTCAGATCAGCGTGATCGCGACCTGGCCGGCCGACCAGCTGCACAGGTTCGTCGTCCAGGTCCAGAGCGCCGTGGCCCACGCATACAGCTGCAGCGAGATCGCCTTCAGCGTGTAGGTGACGCCACCGCTCAGGCCCCAGACCGGGCTGGCCTGCAGGTTCGCGTTGAGCGCCTGCTCGAGGATCTTGCCCTGCAGACCGACGCCGACGTTGAAGCCCGGGATGCCGAAGCTGACCGAGGCATTGGCGAACGCATGGGCCGAGCCGGTCGCGTTCAGGCCGACGGTCGAAGTCGCCGCCGGCAGCAGCCAGTTGGCCGAACGGCTGGCGCCGCAGCCGGCGTTGCCGCCGATCGTCACGCTGACCGGGCCGACCGGCACCGACACCGAGATGTTGCTCGGGAACAGGCTGAAGTTGTAGCTCTGCGCCGCGAAGGTGCTGCTGTTGGTGAACGAGTTGCTCAGCACCGTGACACCGAGCAGCTCGACGCGGTAGGAGCCGGAGCGGGTCTGCACGCCGCTGTTCATGACGTTCGAGGCGATGCCGATGATCTCGAACACCTCCTTGCTGGCGTTCAGCACGCGCGCCGCGCCGTGCAGCTCGACGTTGGCGAAGCCGCGCTCGTAGGTGCCGCTCTTCTGGCGGAGCATGCTGGCGTAGGCGTTCACGTTGCCGCCGAGCCAGCTGTTGCCGATCGAACGGCTGTAGAGGTTGGTGCGGTGCTCGAGCGACGGCAGCGTCGGCGGCACCGGTTGCAGGATCACACCGCCGATGGTGCCGATCGAGCCGACGAGGCCACCCTGCGCGAGCAGCGAGGTGCCGAGGGTGAGGGTCGTGGCGGCGGCGAACAGGAACGAGGAGAGCTTCTGGAGGAACATGGTCAGGATCTCGTGAACAGACGTTTCGGAAGGTCGTGGTTGGCGTCCGCGTCGTGCGGGCGACCGGCGCGTTCGCGTCGGTGCCGATCGAGCGACGCGCCGCGCGAGCCTGTTCGCCCATGCGGAGATTTCTCGGGGCGCGGCAGTTCGTCGTGCGGCTGCCGACAGCCTTCGTGACGGCCGCCGATCGGCGAACGTCGCTCTCCATGCCGCGAAGGTCGCCTGGCTCTTCGGGACCGGGCCCGGATCGGGCACGATGCCGGGAGTGCGAGAATCCTCGGCGCCCCGCGAACGGCAGGCTCGCGCGCGTCGCTCCCGCACCGATCCGCCCATGCACGACCCGTCGCCCGCTCCCGACCAGCCGCTGCCCGACGACGGCAAGGCCCCCGCCGGCAAGGCAGCTGGCTCCGGGCCGGGTTCCGCCAACAGCGATCCGTCCAGCAACGATCCGGCGGTGAAGGCCGCGGTGCAGGCGCTGGTCGCCGCCTGCATCGAAGCGCTCGAGCGCGGCGAGAGCGACCCGGCGACGCGCCTGTGCGCCGACCGCCCCGAACTGCTGACGCGCGTGCAGCGCCGTCTGGCGCAGCTGGCCTCGCGCGGACTGATCCCGGACAGCGAGTCCCTGCCCGCGGCGATCGGCCCCTACAGCATCCTGCGCGAGCTCGGCAGCGGCGGCATGGGCAGCGTCTACCTCGCCGACCAGCAGCAGCCGATCCGGCGCCAGGTGGCGCTCAAGGTCGTGAAGCTCGGCATGGACACGCGCGAGGTGCTGGCGCGCTTCCAGGCTGAACGGCAGGCGCTGGCGCGCATGGGCCATCCGCACATCGCGCAGGTGTTCGACGCCGGCATGACCGGCGAAGGGCGTCCGTACTTCGTCATGGAGTACGTGCCCGGCAAGTCGCTGACGTCGTTCTGCGACCAGCGCCAACTGTCGACGAGCGAACGCGTGCGCCTGCTGGCGACGGTGTGCCGCGCCGTGCAGCACGCGCACGACCGCGGCTTCATCCACCGCGACCTGAAGCCGTCGAACGTGCTGGTGACGGTGCACGAGGGCACGTTCGTGCCGAAGATCATCGACTTCGGCATCGCCAAGGCGGTCGCCAGCGCCGACGGCGACGGCGCCACGCACGCGATCAGCCTGGCCACGCGCGCCGACCAGGTGCTCGGCACGCCCGAGTACATGAGCCCGGAGCAGATGGCGTCGGGTGGCATCGACGTCGACACGCGCACCGACGTCTACTCGCTCGGCGTCACGCTCTACGAACTGCTGTGCGGCGAGCTGCCGTTCGACAGCCAGCGGCTGCGCCGCGCCGGCCGCGACGAGCTCGAGCGCATCCTGCACGACGAACTGCCGACGCAGCCGAGCAAGCGGCTGTCGCAGGTCGACGGTGCAGTGCTGGCGGCGCGCGGCGGCGAACGCACCAGCGTGCAGCGCGCGGTCGCTGGCGAACTCGACTGGATCACGCTGAAGGCGATCGGCAAGCAGCGCGACGAACGCTACCCGTCGGCGCTGGCGATGGCCGAGGACCTCGAGCGCTGGCTCGCGCACGAGCCGGTGCTGGCCGCGCCGCCTGGACGCACCTACCGGCTGCGCAAGTTCGTGCGGCGCCACCGCGTCGCCGTCGGCTCGGCGGCGGTGGTGCTGCTGTCGCTGGTGACGGCGCTGGTGGTCAGCCTGCGCGCGACCGCGGAGGCTCTGGCCGCCGAGAAGGCGACGGCGACGGCACTGCAGGAGACGACGGCGGCGAGGGAACGCGAGCGTGCGGCCCTGGACGACATGCGCGCCTTCTACGGTCTCGCCCGAGACGCTGTCGGCAACCTCGTCGATGTCGCCGATCTCGAACTCGACGAAGTGCCGCAGGCGGACGGCGTGCGACGGCGCATGCTGGCCGACGCGATCGCGTTCTACGAGGCACTGCGCCAGCGGCAGTCCGACGACGTGGAGTTGCGCGGCGACCTGGTCGACGCCTCGGCTCGCATCGGCCTGCTGCAGCATCGACTCGGGCAGAGCCTCGATGCGTTGGCCACGTTGGCTACGGCTGCGAACGACGCCGATCAGCTCCTGGCTGCCGTTTGCAGCCGGCGCACCCTCGGTCTGGCGGTGACCACGCACAGCCGCCTCGGCGTCACGTTGACCTCGCTCGGACGCGGGGACGAGGCCAAGACGCAGTTCGAACGGGTGGTTCTGCTGTTGCAGCGCGCGCGCGAGAAGCCCGAGCTGGCGATCGCCGACATGGACCTCCTGGAGGCACAGTCGCACGCCAACCTCGGGATCGAGCACGACGACCATGCCCTGGCCTTGCCGTGCTTCGAGCGGGCGCTGGCGGCGTTCGATCGCCTCGCGCGATCGCCCGGCAAGGGCGGGAAGCACCTCCGCGAACATGCCCGTTGTCTCGGCAGCTATGCGATGGCGCTGACTCGGGCCGGTCGCTTCGACGACGCCTCGGCGGCACTGAACCGCGCCCTGGGCATGCTGAAGCAGTTGCCGACGGACCGTTCGGCGGAGGCCCTGGAGACCGAAGCGTTCGTCTACGAGCGGTTGGCGCAGGTGCTGCAGCGGCTGGGTCGGCCCGACGAGGCGCGCGACGCCCAACTGCGCGCCAACGAACGGTTCGAGCGTCTCGCCACGGACCATCCCGACGTGCTGCAGCACCTCGATCAGGCTGCGGCCGGGCAGCACCTCCTCGGCCGGCTCGACGAGCAGGCAGGGCGCCACGCCGAGGCGCTGCAGTCGTTCGAACGGGCGGTGGCGATGCGGGCGCAGCTCGTCGCCAAGGAGCCACAGAACCACCGGTTCTCGACGCGCTACGTGCGCACGCTGCTGGCGAAGGGCGGCGCGGAGTTGGAGGTGGCGAACGAAGCCGGACAACCGCCGACGGCCGCCAAGTCGACGGCAGAACTGGCGGCTCGGGTGGCCGACCGCCTGCACGAAGACCACCCCGACGACCTGGAGGTCCTGACGATCTACAGCGCAGCACATGGCGTGATCGCCCAGCTCGCCGCGACCGAAGGGCGCGTCGCCGAAGCGGTCGCGGTCCAGGAGCGCATCCGCGACGCCGCCCAGCGGCTGCTCGACCGGCGCGGCGACAGTGCCGAGGTTCGCGCCCAGCTCGCCGGCGCGGCCAACGGGCTGGTGCAGGCGCACCGGCTCGCCGGCGACGACGACAAGGCACTGGCGGCCGGCGAGGCTGGACTTCCACACGTGGAACGTGGGCTGGCGATCGACGCACGCGATCCGGTGCTGCGCCAACTGGCGGCGACGCTGCACACCCGCGTGGCGTTGCTGCGGCTGAGCACCGGCGACTTCGAAGGGGGTGTCGCCGCGCTGCGGAAGATGGCACGCCGCTCGGACCTCGGCGAAGACTGCCGTGAGCAGGCCTGCTTCCTGCTGGCCCAGTCACTGACCGAAAGGGCTGCCGCGGGGCATGCAGAGCTGACGCAATGGCGGCACGAGCTGGCGGACGACCTGCGTGGAATGCTGACCCGCCGCGGCGACGTCGCCGCGGCGCTGCAGCGGCCGGCGCAGTCGCAGGGCCCCTCGGTGTCGTCGTCGCGCCTGCGCGACTTCGACCTCAGCATCGGCCTCGCCGAGATTCTCGGCAGCCTGCAGGAACATGCCGAGCAGGAGCGCTGGCTCGCACAAGCCCAGCAGATCGCCGATTCGTTGCCGAAGATGTCGCCGGACCGCGTGCGCAATCTGATGGCGCAGCGCGCCGAGTGCGCGCTGGCGATGCGACAGCCCGCCACCGCGACCGATGCCGTGGCGCACGCGCTGCCGCGCCTCGGCGACGATCCGATGGCCAACTACCTCGCTGCCACGCTGCTCGGCCAGGCCCACGCCATGGACCCGCCCGACGCGGCGCGGGCTCGCGATCTCTTCGTTCGCGCCCTTCGGGCCGCGGTGACCGCGCCGCAGCTACGGGGCCAGGCGCGGCGGCAACCCCAGTTCGCCTCGTTGCTGCAAGACCCCGAGGTCGTCGAACTGCTCCGCTGACTGCGGCTCCTGGCGGCCATGCAGCCGCCGGCCTCCGACCCTCACTGGAACTCGAAGCGCATCACCTGCGCGAGGTGCACGCTCAACTCGCCGGTCGGCGACTGCGGGTGGCCTTCGAGCAGCGCCATGTCGAGCGTCGCCGGCGCCGTCGCCACGCTCCATTCGATCGCGTTGCTGGTGGCGAACTGCGACCACTCGAGCCACTGCGTCGTCATGCCGAGGCCGAGCACCTGCGGCAGGTTCGGCAGCTTGAAGCGCACCTCGGCGACGCCGCCGCGCGACAGCAGGCCGGGCTCGTTCTCCGGCTCGAAGATCGCGGGCGCCAGCAGGTCGACGGTCAGCAGGTGCAGCTGGCAATCCTGCGGCGAAGGCAGGCCGAGCAGCCACATCGGCACCGGCGTCGGATTGCGCTGGCCGAACACGATCAGGCCGAGCCCATTGGGCGGGCCGAAGGCGAAGAAGCGCGCATAGCCGCCGGGCACCAGCGTGCGGCTCGCGACGCCCGCCCATTCGCGCTGCGGGCCGCCATAGCTGCCGCAGCCGCCGCCGAGGTTGGTCGTCGTGCCGGGCACGTCGTCGAACACCGCGTCGGCCATCCACCAGTTCGCGTTCTGGCCGGGGATCGGCTGGCCGACGACGTCGACGCACAGCGTGCCGCCGAGGTAGGTAAACGGCGTGTCGAACTCGATGCGGATCACCTTGTCGGTGGACCAGTCGGCGGTCGTGCTCGTCGGCGGCGGCGACAGCGGCAACGTGACGTCGCCGTCGAAGACCTGCGCGGCGGCGGTGCCGATGTTCGCGGCGAACGCGTTCGAGCCCTCGATCGGCGCGTGCGGCGCGATCGACAGGGTCACGGTCAGGTGTGCGGTGCCGCCGGCGTACGTTTCGTTCGCGGCGTTCCGGCGCAGCTCGATCGAGGTGATGTTGTGGCCGACCATGGCCGCGAGGTGGCTGGCGCCGATCAGGGTCTGCTGGCGCAGGGGGCGGCTCGCGCCGGCGACCCACTCGTAGGCGATGGCGTCGGTGGAGGTGTATGCGGCGGGGGCGACGAGGGTCTGCTGGGCTTGCAGGGCGCTGCACATTGCAGCAAGCCAACAGAAACCGACTTTAGACAGTTCAGCCATGATTCTCCTCCTGCCCTACGGGGCAAGTGCGATGACTTCGACCAAGATCACTCTCGTCCTCAGACCTTTGCCAACGGTTACCAGCACGATGCTTCCGGGCGGGACCGCAGGCACAGTGATTACCGCATCCTTGTTCGGCGGCACGGGCACAGACTCGACCTGCTCGGAACCAGCAATGCTGATCTCAACGCTCGTATCGTTCGGCCCCACATTGACTGTGATCTGGCCGCCCGCGACTGCGGTCGTTGTCGTTCTGATGCCTTCGCCGTTCTGAATCACTTGACCTTAGAAAGCTCCAAGAGCTTGTCGGATGGGTAGTCAGTGAGCCCAGGTTCGACACGCTGGAAACACTGCACAAGGACTCGAGCAACAGAACGCCGGTTCGGGTACGAAGCATCTGCCAACACACGGTCGGCAAGCCTCACCATTCCTCGCCAGAGCACCTGGTCTCTTCGATAGGTGCGGGTCGTCATGGTGATGAACAGCAAGTCGTGCTTCACCAGCTCCTCGATCGGAGCCTTCACCGCCAACCGCCGCAGCTCGTCGAGATCCGCGTCGCCCGACGACTCCTCGACCTCCGCCGCAGGCTCCGCCCGCCGCGACCCGATCGCATAGCCGCACGCACCTCCCATCGAGAGGCCGGTGGCGAACATGGCGCCGCCCAGCACGAACGCACGCCGCGTCGGCATGAGAGCCGGCGGTGCATTCGGGGCAGCAAGGAGCACTGGATCCAGACGCATGGCAGTTCCCGGATGTGTGGCCCCCGCGCATGGGAGATGCGGCGGCCGGACGAGTGCGGGAAGGGTCGCTCGCCGAGCCCCGGCCTGTCAAGCGCCGCCCCTGCACCACCCCTGCATCGGCACTTCCCGCCTGCGCAAACCAGCTGCTCCCCCAGCAGCCCTGCGGCCCCTTGGTGCCCTGGCCGGAAAGGGGCTAACCTGCCCGCCCTTCCAACCCGCGAAAGCCGAACCCAACCGATGCGCGCCTTCCGACTCCTCCCCGTCCTGACCTTCGCCGCCGCCATCGCGGCCCAGACCCCGACCCCGGCCGCCCCCGCGACGCCGGCCACGCCCGCCGCCCCGGCCGCGGCGGCGCAGGAGAAGGCTCCCCCGAAGCTCGACGAGAAGACCTACGACCACTTCGGCACCGGCATCACCGTCGGCGACAAGGCCGCGGCGCTCGCCGACGTGCTGAAGAACCCGGAGCAGTTCGTCGGCAAGACGGTCCGCATCGAGGGCCCCATCACCGCCATCTGCCAGACCAAGGGCTGCTGGATGCACCTCGGCAGCCAGCAGCCGCCGGTCATGGTCAAGTTCAAGGACTACGGCTTCTTCATGCCCAAGGACTCGAGCGGCCGCACCGCCATCGTCGAGGGGACCATGGCGATGAAGCAGGAGACCGTCGAGCAGACCAAGCACTACCTCGAGGACGCCGGCAAGCACGACGAAGCCGCGAAGGTCACCGAGGGCCGCAAGCTGTTCCACTTCATGGCCAGCGGCGTCGCCATCCAGAAGCGCAAGCTCGACGAGAAGGCGTGGGACCACTTCGGCACCGGCATCGTCGAAGGCGACAAGGCCGCGGCGCTCGCCGACGTGCTGAAGAACCCGGAGCAGTTCGTCGGCAAGACGGTCCGCATCGAGGGCCCCATCACCGCCATCTGCCAGACCAAGGGCTGCTGGATGCACCTCGGCAGCCAGCAGCCGCCGGTCATGGTCAAGTTCAAGGACTACGGCTTCTTCATGCCCAAGGACTCGAGCGGCCGCACCGCCATCGTCGAGGGGACCATGGCGATGAAGCAGGAGACCGTCGAGCAGACCAAGCACTACCTCGAAGACGCCGGCAAGCACGACGAAGCCGCGAAGGTCACCGAGGGTCGCAAGCTGTTCCACTTCATGGCCAGCGGCGTCGCCATCCAGAAGCCGGCCGCGAAGTGATCGGATCGGCGGCGGTTCACCGCCGCATCGCGCGCCCCGCTCGCTCGAGCAAGCCGCCGAGGCTCGCGGCATGGCGCCAACCCGCGGGCGCTGCATCCTGCGCGGCGCCGAGTGCCGCGTAGGCATTCGCCGCCTCCGTGCGCGCGGCATCGACGCGGCCGAGCGCCCACAGCGTCTCGGCCCGCTGCAGCATCAGCAGCCCGCGGTTGCCGAGCAGCTCGGGCGGCGCCGGCGAACGGGCCACGGCCGCCACCAGATCCTCGGCGACCGCCGTGCGTGCGCTCGCGGCGCGTTCGCCATCGCCGAGGCGCAGCGCCAAATCCGCGACCACCAGCAGGCAGACTGCGCGGTTGTTGCGCGCGCCGACCAGTTCGTCGTGCACCTGCAGCGTCGACGTGTGGTCGTCGACCGCACCCTGCGCCGCCGCCAGCGCCTCGGCCAGCTTGCCCTCGCGCGCGAGCCGCAGCGCCCGCCGCAGCTGCACGAGGCCGCGGTGCGCCAGCGCCAGCGCATTGTCGGGGCCGTCGCGCAGTTCCCCGGCGAAGTCGATCAGGAAGCCGTCGAGGCCGCGCATCGCGATCGGCAGCACCTGCCGTTCGCGCGCCAGGTAGACCGGCCCGTAGCCCTGCTGCAGGTCGACGGCGCTGGCGGCGTAGTAGCGGGCGAGATCGCCTTGCCCTTGCGCCAGCGCCAGGCGCGCGAGCGAACGGCGCGCCGCGACGTGCGTCGGCTCGTACTCGAGCACTTCCTGCAGCAGGTCGAACGCCTCGTCGTGCTCGCCGCGCAGCCGCGCCAGCTCGGCGCTCGCGAACATGCGGTCGACGCTGGCGAGCAGCGAACCGACGGCCGGATCGCCGGCGAGCCCGGCCTGCAGGTCGGCGATCGCCGCCGCCGTCGCCGCCGCATCGAGGTCGGTCCGCGAAGCGCGCAGCAGGCCGCGTTCGCAGCGCGCCTCGGCGAGGTCCGGCGCCGCGGCGAGCGTGCGTTCGAGCTCGGCCAGCGCTTCGTCGGCGCGACCACGCGCACGCAGCAGGCGGCTGTGCAGGTGGCGCACGCGCGGCACCTCGTGCTGCACCAGGAACACCGCCGTGCGCACCAGCGCGCCGTCGAGCAGCTGCCACGCCGACGGATGGTCGCCGAGCCGCGTGAACATCGCCGCGTCCTGCAGCACCGAAGCGCCGTGGTCGGCGAGCGCCGCGGCTTCGTCGGCGGCGGCGCGCGCCGCACTCTCGCGCCACGCGATCGGCAGCAGCACCAGCAGCACGAGGGCGGCGGTGGCGGCGGCGGCGAGCACGATGCCGCGGACCAGCAGCCGGTGCCGCTGCAGCCGCTTCTGCCAGCGGTGCACGAACGACGGCGGCCGCGCCGTGATCGGCTCGTGCGCGAGCCAGCGGTCGAGATCGTCCGCCAGCGCCGCGGCGCTCGGATAGCGTCGTTCGGGCTCCTTGGCGAGGCAGGTGGCGACGACGACGGCGAGGTCGCGATCGCCGGGCAGCGGCGGCGCGTCGTGTTCGACGACCGCACGCAGCAGTTCGCCGAGCGACGGCGCCGCGAACGGCGGCTCGCCGGTCAGCGCGAAGAACAACGTCGCGCCGAGCCCGTGCACGTCGGTGCGCGCGTCGACCGCGGCGCTGCGGCCCATCGCCTGTTCGGGCGCCATGAACGCCGGCGTGCCGACGACGGCACCGCTGCGCGACAACCGCGCGTCGGTGTCGACGGCGACGGCGAGGCCGAAGTCGACGACGAACACGTGGCCGCGCTCGACCAGCAGGTTCGACGGCTTGACGTCGCGATGCACGAGCCCGCGTTCGTGTGCGTGGTGCAGCGCGCGCGCCGCGTCGCGCACGATGCCGACGATCGCGCGGCGGCCGGCGTCGTCGCGCGGATCGGCGAGCGGCGCCAGCGGCCCGCCGTCGACCAGCTGCATGCACAGCCAGTCCGGCGTCGCGTCGTGGACCGCCGCGATGTGCGGATGCGCGAGCCGCGCCACCGCCATCGCCTCGTGCACGAAGCGGCGGCGCAGCGCGTCGTCGGCGTCGGGGCCGAGCGTCTTGATCGCGCAGCGGCGACCGAGCTGTTCGTCGAACGCTTCGAACACGACGCCCATGCCGCCGCGACCGATCTCGCGCACGAGGCGGAAGCGCGCCGGCACGCCGCGCGGCGGCGCCGGCGCCGGCTCCTCGGCCGCCATCGCCAGCAACCGCTGCAGCACGCGCTCGCCGAGCGGGGCCCCGTCGTCGTGCCGAACGCCGCTCACGCGCGGCCTCCGGCGTCGGCGCGGCCGAACAGCCACTGCAGCTCCTGCTGCAGCTCGGCGTCGTCGGCGCAGGTGTCGGCGACGAGTTCGCGCAGCAACGCGCGGTAGCGGCGCTTGCCGTGGTCGAGCCAGTTCGACACGTCGGTGCGCGTGATGCCGTGGCGCGCGGCCAAGGTCGCGTGGTCGAGCGCGGCGCCATCGCCGACACTGTCGTCGAGGAACCACTCGCGGAACAGCGCCCAGTGCAGCGCGCGGCCGTTCTGCTCGAGCTCGGCCTGCAGACGGCGCTGCGCCTGCTGCAGCAGTTCGGCCCGCCACGCGTCGTCGAGCACCTGCTCGGGCGTGCGGCCACGTGGATCGACCGGCTCGCCGACGTCGTCGAGCGCCACGTGCACGGCACCACCTCCGCGCTTCTGCGCCGCGGCATGCCGCGCCCGTTCGACGGCGAAGTTCGCCAGCGCCGTCTTCAGCAGCCCGCGGAATCGCCCGCGCGCCGGATCCGCCTTGTCGAGCAGCTTCGTCGCCAGCAACCACGCGAACGCGTCCTGCGTCGCCTCCGCCGCCGCGTCGGCGTCGAGCCGCAGCTTCGCCGCCAGGTAGGCGCGGATCGGCCGTTCGTAGGCACGCGCCAACGCATCGAGGTCGCGCCCGCCGCCGGGGGCGAGGATGCGCGACCAGCGCGTCGACGGGAAATCGTGCATCGGCGGCGCAGCGTAGCGAACGGCGGCCTGGCGCGGCGACGGGCGCACGCGTTCGAGGGTCGCCGGAAAATCTGCGCGTGCTGCGATGAAGCTACGCGCGTGTTGCGTACGGGGGATGCGCGGCATGATCGCGGACCCGTCGGGCCGCACCGCGCATTACCACGAACCAACCCTCCATGCTGTCCTCCCCGCTCGCCGCAGCGCCGCTCGCGCTCGGCGTCCTGTTCTTCTTCGCCTCGGTGCTGTGGGCGCAATCGCCGACCACGCCGCCGGCCCCCACCGTCGACCCCGCGGTCCAGGCCCTGCTCGACGCCGTCATGCGCCACCGTGGCGCGCTCGCGGCGAAGCCCGCGTCGACGCTACAGATCACCGGCAGCTACGTCGTCACCTTCGACGGCATGAACGGGCCCGTGGCGAAGGGCACGTTCCGCGACGTGTTCGCCGGCAACGACCGCGCCCGGCACACGACCGACATGGGCAAGATGGGCAAGATGGAGCGCGGCATCACGCCGGAGCTGGCGTGGGAGGTCGATCCGGCTATGGGCGCGATGGTGCGCAGCGGCGTGCAGGGAACGCAGGTGCGCCGCTGGTTCGCGCTGCTGCGCGGCAGTGATCCGCGCACGACCTACCGCGCCATCGAACGCAAGGGCACGGCCAAGGTCGACGGCGTCGACACCACGGTGCTGAGCCTGCGCGATCCGGAGGGCCCGGCCGATCTGTGGTACGTCGCCGCCGACGGCGCGCTGCTGCGCGTCGACCTGCAGCTGCCGGCGCCGGAGTCCGCCGACGCGGCGTTCGGCATGGCCGACATGATGGAGGCGCAGGTCACGTTCGGCGAATGGCGGCCGCAAGGGGACGGGCACGTGCCGGCGACGCGCACGCTGCGCATGGGCAAGGCTGTGGTGACCTTCACCTGCGACCGCTACGAAGCCGGGGCCAAGGTCGACGACGCGGCGTTCGTGCCGCCGCCGGCGGTGCTGGCGAAGAAGCCGGAAGCCGTGGGCCCGGCGTTCGGTCCCGACGGCAAGCCGATCCACCAGATCGTCGAGCGCAGCGAAGTCGCCGTCGCCAGCATCCGCGTGAAGTGCAAGCCGAGCGAGATCGCGGCGCAGCTGGCGATCCTGTTGCCCGAGGTCATGGAGCACCTGCACGCGGCCGGCGCGAAGATGAGCGGGCCGCCGTTCTCGCGCTACCACGCGTGGAACGACCAGGAGATCGACATGGAGGCCGGCATCCCGGTGCAGGCGCCGATCGCCGGCAAGGGTCGCGTGCAGCCAAGCACGCTGCCGGGCGGCAAGGCGGCGACGGGCTGGCACGTCGGCCCCTACGAGGGCCTGGGCGCGGCGCACGACGCGCTCGCAGCGTTCGTCGCCAAGGGCAAGCACAAGGCGCGCGGCGGCCACTGGGAGGTCTACTGGACCGACCCGGGCATGGTGCCGGATCCGAGCAAGTGGAAGACGCAGCTGTTCGTGCCGATCGAGTGAGCGGCGGAACGGCGGAGATGCTGCGCCGCTGGCACCGGCGGTTGGCGCCGGCCTTCGGCGCCGGCCGCAGCCGGCGTGGGGAAATCGTGGGGAACGATCGGCCGCCGCCGACCGGAACCGTGTGGATGGGGTGTGCGCCGCCTCCGGCGCTGCCCTTTCCGCCGTTCCGCCATGATCCAAACCGCCAAACTGGCTCTCTTCCTGGCCGTGCCGCTGCTGCTGCACGCGCCCCTGCTGGCCCAGCAGGCCCCTGATTCCCTCGACCGCCGTGCCCCGCGACTCGAGGACGTCACGCCGCAGTTCGCCGCGCTGAACGTCGTCGACGGCGTGCTGACCGGCGCCGGTGCCGGCTACCGCGCGCGCTTCGACCGCGACGGCGTGCAGTTCGTGCCCGCCCTCGGCGAAGCGGCCCCGACCGAACAGCCGGTGCAGGTGCGCGGCGTCGCCTACGGCCGCGGCACCGCCGACCGTCCCCTGGCACAGGTGCTGCCGAGCCATCGCGGCCAGCAGGTGACGTTCGCGCACGGCAAGGTCGACACGACCTACGTGGTGCAGAACGACGGCATCAAGCAGTCGTTCGTGTTCCACGAACGGCCGGCCGGTCGCGGCGACCTGGTCGTCGCGGTGCAGGTCGCGAGCCAGCTCGCGGCGACGCAGCAGGGCGACGACGCCGTCGTGCTGCAGAACGAACTCGGCGGCGTGCGCATCGCCGGCGTGCTCGGCATCGACGCCGACGGCCAGACCGTGCGCGGCACCCTGCAATGGCAAGGCAGCTCGCTGCTGCTGCGCCTGCCGGAAGCGTTCGTCGAAGGCGCGGCGCTGCCGCTGGTGCTCGATCCGCTCCTGGCACCGGAGTTCTCGGTCGTCAGCTCGTCGCGCAACCTCGATCCGCAGGTCGCCTACGACGCCGACACCAACCGCTACCTGGTCGCCTGGTGGCGCCGCCTGTCGGCGACGACCGCCGACGTCTACGGCCAGTTCGTGTTCAACGTGACGGTGACGCCGAGCGATCTCGCCGGCTCGTCGGTGGTGATCCGCAGCGGCCAGAACTCGCAGCGGGCCCGCGTCGCCAACTGCAGCGTGCGCAACTGCTTCGTCGTCGGCTGGCAGGAGACGGTGGCGACGCCGCCGCTGCCGAACCACACCGACGTCTTCGTGCGCGCACTGAACGCGACGCTGCTGAGCCCCGCGTTCGCCCTCTTCCCGACCCCGTCGAACGAGACCGGCCTCGAACTCTCCGGCGACGCCACCGAGAGCAATGGCAATGTGTTCGGCGCGTTCCTGTCCGGCACCGTCGCCACCACCATCACGGTGAACGTGGCCACCAACCTGGCCGTGACCGGGTCGGCCGTGGCGCCGATCAGCGGCGGCAACAGTGCGAGCCGGATCCGCCTGCCGAAGAGCGGCGGCAGCGACAACCGGCGCGTGGTCGCCTTCCAGTCGAGCAGCACGGGCGACGTGACCCTGCGCACCTACGCCGGCAGCTCGGCGGTCGGCGCTGCGGTGACGATGCCGGCGACGTTCGACGTCACCGACTTCGCCATCGACGGCGATGGCGACAACTGGGCGGTCGCGTGGATGCAGTTCGAGTCGAGCACGTCGGTGACCAACGACATCCGCGTCGCCACCTACGAGTGGAACGTCGCCGCGAACGCGCTGCAGCTGCTGGCCACCAGCGGCGTCGCCACCACGGCCTTCTTCGAGGAAGGTCGTCCGTCGGTCGCCCTGATCGACCGCAACGTCGTCGTCGCCTGGGTCGCACCCGGGACGACCAGCGAGCTGCGCATGCGCACGTTCACGCTCGGCAGCTGCACCGAGTGCGAACCGGCCCAGGTCGTCGCGTCGTCCAGCAGCAACCTGTCGTCGGCGATCGCCTCGCAGACGAGCGGCAACGAGACCTCGGCGACTCGTCGCGACGCCCTGCTCGTGTGGAACGTCGACAACGGCACCACCAGCACCATCGGCGCGCGCCGTTGGCAGCCCGAGGACGGCCTGCTGACGACGATCCCGTCCGGCTGCGGCAACCTCGTCGGCACCCTCACCGAAGAATGCGCCGTGACCGGCAGCACCGGCCACCGCGCCATGCTGCGCAACGTCGCCGCCGGTGCGACCGGCTGGCTGCTGCTGAGCCCCGACCGCAACGACGCCTTCGGCTGCGGCAGCTGCGTGCTCGTGCCCGACCTGTGGAACTGCTTCGCGTTCGGCCCGCTCGTGCCGAACACGCAGGGCCACCTGACGGTGACCACACCGATCCCCGCGACCCCGCTGCTCGTCGGCCGCTCCTACTACCAGCAATGGGTGGTCGCGGACACCGCCACACCCGGCTGCTCGACGTTCCTCTTCGACCTCTCCAACGCCCAGCAAGTGACCATCCAGTGAGCCCTGCCATGAACTCCCAACGCTTCTTCTCGCTCCTGCTGGCGCCGGCTCTCGGGTCGGTCGTCGGCTTCCTCGGCGCGCAAGCGCCCAACGACGCGCCGTCGCTGGCGACGCTGACCCGCGGCCACGGCCTGCAGACCACGGCCGAAGGCCTGCTCGGCACTGGCACCGACTACGTCGTGCGCTTCGACCAGAACGGCATGCACTTCGTGCCGGTGCTCGGCGAACGCGCGGCGTGCGCGCCGCTGCAGCTGCAGCTGGCGGCGATCCGCCGCGGCACGCTGCCGTTGCCGTGCGATGCGAACGACGCGCCGAGCGCCGCCGCCGACGTCGCGGTCTACGACCGCTCGCCGTCGATCACCGAACGCTTCACGCTGCACGATCGCGGCGTCGAGCAGTCGTTCGTGTTCACGGCGCTGCCCGGCCGCGGCGACCTGGTCGTGCGCTGCCGTCTCGACGGCCTCGGCGACCACGCCGTGCCGGCCCACGACGGTGGCCTCGACTTCGTGCGCGATGGCGAGCGCCTCGTGCACATGGGCGGCGTCACCGGCATCGACGCCAACGGCATGCGCACCACCGGCGCCGTGCGCCTCGACGGCGAGTTCGTCGAACTGTCGCTGCCGGCGTCGTTCGTCGACCACGCGGCACTGCCGCTGGTGCTCGATCCGTTCGTCGGCAGCACGGTGTCGCTGGCGACCGGCGCCACCGTCGATCGCAACCCGCACGTCGCCTACGAGAGCGCGGCGCAGCGCTGGCAGTTCGTGTGGGAACGTGTGGTCAGCAACACGCAGATCGACCTGGTGCGGCGCACTTGGAGCCCGGTCGGTGGCCTCGGCTCGCTGCAGACGATGGTCGCCGGCCTGAACCAGCTGAACCAGAAGCCGCGCGTCGCCTACCACACCGGCGTCGCGCGTTCGCTGGTCGTGTTCGAACAGCGCAACACGCCGCTCGGCGTGGCGAGCCTGAACGGGTGCGTAATCAACGCCGACCTGACGATCGGCACGCCGTTCACGATCGGCCAGGTCGCGATCGGCAGCTACGAGGACCCCGACGTGTCGGGCGACCCGACCGGTGCTGGCCAGGGCATGGTCGTCTACCGGCTCGACGGTGTGACGCAGGGCATTCGCTGCCGCACCTACACGCTCGGCGCCACCGGCAATCCGGTGATCGGCGGGCAGGTCACGGTGTCGTCGACCGCGACGGCGGTGCGGCCGCGCGTGTCCAAGTCGGCCGGCGCGACGCTGGCGATCGCCTACGAGCAGAAGCCGAATGCGTTCTCGGGTGCGTTCGTGCAGGCGATCACGCGCACCGGCACGCTGCTCGGCATCGCGGCCGGGGTGCTGAACCTGAGCGGCCCCGACGTGCGCCGCCCGGACATCGACGGCGACGGCACGCGCTTCCTGATGGTCGCGGAGTTCCAGGCCTCGGCCACCGACCGCGACGTGTCGGCGATCGAATGGCTGTGGAACGGCACCAGCTTCGGCCCGCCGGTGTCGCAGGGCCCGGTCGCGAACACGCTCGGCGCCGACGAGAGCGCGCCGACGGTGGCCTTCCTCGGCCAGAAGTACGCAGTCGCGTGGCAGCGCTCGTACGGCTTCCTCTCCGGCAGCGTGCAGTGCCGCTCGATCTCGCCGACCGGCTGCCTCGCCTGCGGTCCGACCATGACGATCCCGATCTCGGGCACCAACACGTTCCAGCCGGCGATCGGCGGCGACATCGCCGGCGGCGGCAACGGCACCAGCGCGATGCTCGCCTGCATCGCGACGGCGACCACGGTGCCGCCGTCGACCGACGTCGTCGCGATGCAGTGGAACACCAACAACAACCCGCCGACGACGACGCTGGCCAGCGGCTGCGGCTTCCCGACGACGTTGCAGGTCCTCGGCGCCTCGTCGATCGGCAACACGAACTACGGCTTCCGCGTGCAGACGACGGACCCGGCGGGCGTGATCGGCCTGTTCACGTTCGGCTTCAGCCTGTTCGACCCGCTGCTGCCGTGCGGCACCTGCATGCTGGTCAACCCGGCGGTGCTCGACGCGCAGCTGCTCACGGCCGGCCAGGCGACGTTCCCGCTGCCGCTGCCGTGCAACCTCGCGTTCCTCGGCGTGCAGCTGCAGGTGCAGGGCTCGGTGCTCGGCAGCGCGCAGAACGTCTGCCCGCTGCTGAACACGCTGTCGAGCTCGGCCCCGATCGGCGTCACCATCGCCGACTGAGCAGGGCGCGATCGTCAGAACGAGTTGACGATCGTCGCCACGCCGTTGCTGGTCAGCAGGCCGAACGCGTTCTGGCCGTTCGGCAGGCTGTTCGGCGTGACGAGGTTGGCGGCCTGCGCGAACACGCGGATGCCGGCCGGCAGACCCGCGGGCAGCGGGAAGGTCACCGTCTGCGTCGCCGTGGCGCCGACCATCGGCACGATGACGTCGAGCGCGGCGACGTTCGCCGCACAGCCCGGCGCGCCGAGGAAGCCGAGATCGACGCCCGGCAGCGAGCCGGTGCTGAAGATCAGGATGCCGAGGAACGCGCCGCTGCCCGGAGCGAACTCGCGCATGGCGTCGGTCGTGTAGACGACGTTGGTGCCGGCCGCCGCGGTGGAGATCGGCGCCGGCCCGGCCCGCAACGACAGCGGCGCCAGGTTGATCGACGTGGTCGAAGGCGAGATCGCGGCGAACGACTGGCTGCCGAGGTCCTGCGAAGCCCCGCCCGGCGAGTAGCCGATCAGCGTGGCGTCGCCGAAGATGCTGGCGCTGTTGGTGTCGACGTTGACCCAGACGATCGTCACGTTGCCCGACGAGCGATCGAGCTGGAACTGCACCGTGCTGCGGTTCGCCGTGCCGGTCGGGTAGTTCTCGACGTCGTCCCAGGTGACGAGGCTGAGGCTGCCGATCTCCTCGAACTTGATCTGGCCGCTGCCCGCCTCGCCGACGTTGAAGTCGTGCCACGACCAGAAGCCGCCGTTCGCCGCGTCGAGCAGATCCGCCGGCAGGGGCACGAAGTCGTCGGTCAACGACGCCAGGTTGTCGCCGAACCAGACGTTGCCGTTCGAATGCACGACCAGCGTCGACGTCGTGCCACCCGGGATCGGCAGCGGGCTGCCGAGGTTGACCGTCAGCACGCCGTCGTCGTTGTTCGGCACGAAACCGGTCAGCACGGTCGCCGCCGCGGTCGGCGCTATGTAGGTGCCGACACCCCACAGGGCCACGTAGTCGCTGCCGCTGGCGAGGAACTGCAGCGACTGGCCGGTCAGGGCAGCACCGGCCGCCGGCGCGTCGGTGAACCACTGGTAGCGCGAATCGCTGCTGGCGTAGCAACCCGCGCCGTACTCGACGTTCGCGGCGCTGCGGCAGGTCTGCGCCACCGTGTAGCCGGAAGCCGTCGGCGTGAACGTGAGCGACTGGCCGCCGACGTCGCACGTGCCGGGCAGGAAGCGCTGGTAGATCACGCTGCCCGTGGACGTGGCGCCGTCGACCAGATCGACGGGCCCGGGATTGGCGGCGCCGTTGCCGTTCGAGATGCCGATCGTCACCGACTCGAAGAAGCCGCTGGTGTCGACCGCGCCATAGCTGAAGCGCACGTTGCCGTTGGCGAACAGTTCGGCGGTGAAGTCGACGTCGGGCGTGTTGAAGTCGAACTCGCACGTGTCGCGCCACGAGATCGCGCAGCGGCCGGCGACTGACGTGTCGATCCGCACCGACCATTGCACGCCGGTGAAGAACGCGTCCCAGAGGTCCTGCCAGAAGGGCGCGATGCGCGGCGAGTCGCCGGCGGTGCCGAGCAGCTGCGGCAGCGTGCCGTACTGGTTGGCGGCGGCCCCGACCGCGGCCCCGCCGGTGGTCAGGTAGAGCACGCCGTTCGTGCTGACGACGACGTGCGTGAACGCCGTCGCCGTGCCGGGCATCGGGAAGTTGATGCCCATCGGGATCGCGGCGGAGAGTGCGTCGTCGCGGTTCGCGAGCGTGACGTTCGTGCCGGCGCTGGGTGGCAGGCATTGGGCGGCGGTGGTGGCTGCGAGGGCCGCAGCGAGAGCGAGGATGCGCAGGGTCGAGTGCATGACAGCGATGTGGGAGAGCGGATCCGGGGGCCCCTCACACGAGGGCGATCCGCAGGCGCTGCAGCTAGGCATCGCGCGCGGCGAGTACTGCGGGTGCGCGCGAAATGCCCGGAAACCATGGCGATATGGGGCTCGCGATTACGGTGTGTGCGCAGCGTGTGGGCGGCGCGTGGTGCCACTCGGGCTCGTGTGATGCCATCGCTGCTGCTGTGTGCGCATCCGCACCGCGATCGCGAGGAAGGCAACGTTCCGCGATCGCGGGCTGCGCGACGATGGCGGCGCGGTGGCGTCGCCTGCTCTAGCGAGGATCCTTGCAGCGGTAGACGTGCTCGGCGAGCGCCGCATCGAACGCGTAGCGACCGGCACGCTCGGACCGGAACGACCCCAAGCCGGTGGCCGGCAGCAGCTCGCCGAAGCGCCAGCGAACGTCGGCGACGTCGCCGTTCGCCGCGAGCTCGATCCTGGTGCCGTCCATGTCGACCACGACGAGACGACCATCGCCGCCGCGGTAGACGTTGGCGACGCCGGTGCCGCTCGCGCTCGCATGCAGCGGCAGCGTGCGCGCGTTCGCGCCGGGCGGCTCGATGCACAGCACGCGCCCGTGGTCGCCGAGGAACGGATGCCGATCGATCGCATGGACCGCGAGCACGATGCCCGTCGCCAGATCCTGCCAGCCGTCGATCAGCGAGCCACCGGCGGCGAAGCCCGAGCTGCCGCCGCCCCAGATCAGGCTGACAAAGCTCCAATTGTCCTGCCGGCCGCGATCCTCGGCATTCGCGCTCGGCAATGAGCCCGGTCGATCTCCTCGACAGTACGAGTACCAGCTACCGGCCCATTCTCCTACGCGTCTGCCGCTTCTTCTTCACCCAGTTCATCAAGAGATCTCGCGCGTGACACCCCTTCCGACCGCACAGCTCAGCGACGTCATCCACCTGCTCCTTGCCAGCCCCAACCACGATCGCCATTGCCAGATCTTCCCCCAGCAGCTTTGACCTGCACTTCTTGAAGGCGGACAAGAAATCCGCCCAACAATGCCGAATCGCTTTGGTCCGCAGAGACCACGCGATCAGGGCATTGATCATCCTGGAATGCCCTTCGTCCAAGTGTCGGAGCAGCACCGGGACGGCCGCTGTCGGCGCCCCATGGTTGGCCAAATCATCGATGGTCTCACATACCACCCCAGCCCTGGCGAGATCGGCGATGATCCTACGTTCCGATTTCTGCTCACGCGGTGGCCAATTGCTAGGAAGTTCGGCAAACAGGTCGGATGGCTCCAACACTAATTCCCCAAGCGCGAAGACAGTCTTCGGAACCACAGTCTTCGGAACTCGCTTCGCACCAGACGACATCTTCGGCTTCATGACTAAATCTGTACACGGATAGTGGGGATTGGACCAGCAGGCGGTGCAAGACCACCGCCGCACCGGCCAGGCCCGTAGAGCGCGTCGTGGACGCCTCACTACGGGCCACTGAAACAGACCAACTTGCCTTGCTGTTCCTGCCGGAACGAGGACTCATGGCCACGACCGGCCTGGGCATTCGAGGCCCGCGACACGATCAAGGAGATCACGATGACCACTACCGCGACGACCGCCCCCAACACCTGGACCGAAGAGATCGCCGCGCTGAACCCGACCCGAACATCACCAACGACGACGCCACTGCCAGGGCCGCCATGCGCGGGGTGGGGATCACGGCGGCGTCGATCAACACCGCCAGGTGAACGCACCCACGTCGGTGTGATGGAGGAACAGCTTCAGGGAGTCCTTCGACGGCACCTGCTGGCCGACGCGGGCGACCGCCCCTGCTCGCTCGCCCTCCTCACCAGAAGCTATCGCTTCGCTCGTTTCTGCTGCCAGGCGGCGATCCGTTCCTCGAGTTCGGCAATCTCCTCGGCGGAGGAGCACCTGCCGTGGAGGGCCCTGGCACTGTCGATGATCAGCTGGTCGCTGAGAACGAGGCAGGACACCACTTCGGTCCAGAACCGCATCCGGAACTCGGTGGTGTTGCACGGACCGTCGCGACCGTCGGCCATGCGCTCGGGATCGGGCATCATCAGCAGGTCAGGATCGAGACCCGCGCGCACCGCGAGGTCGGCCCGCGCTTCCACGAG
>ERZ1066117.229-NODE-229-length-55118-cov-16.652035_pt1 | contig 55118 bp, 54 predicted proteins | sample MGYA00382764_ERZ1066117 | MGnify/ENA primary metagenome ERZ1066117 (study PRJEB33369, sample SAMEA5778347) | biofilm metagenome | biome: Industrial cooling water; feature: Water cooling tower basin; material: Biofilm | place: United Arab Emirates | collected...
CTTTTGTGGGGGAACCCCACACCCCCTTTTTCTCAACCCATTTAGGGTCGCTATACCTGGTTATGGCTTGAGCAGAGATCGACGCAGACAGGTTTGCAGAGATCAGTTAATGTCTTGTTGGGATAAAGTCTTACATGAAAATATCTTAATCGTCAATGATCTTGCTCTGCCTGGATTCCAGCCTATCTTGTACCGTGGATCGCTGGTTTCTCCGCAGACTTTGTTGCGGACTCTTTCCGCCACTACTTACCTGCTCCTGGGCGACAGGACATTCATGTATTAGAGCCATTTGCTGGTGTTGGGACAGAGTTGGGAACAGTGTTGTTAACTCTTCAGTTCGTAATGGGGAAAAGACAAAAGCAACTTTGTATGAAACTGCTGTTGTTCTACGTAAGCCACGTTAAGGGAATATAGGCCCCTAGCACAGGGCAGCCTTGAGCGGTTTGTCAGAAGTAAAGATCATTTTTGATACCACCACAGAAGACCCGAATACAATGCTCAATCGTCTGGACTTAATTGAACTGACCCGCAACCAGATCCAATAGCAAGGAAGGGCAGTGAAGATCATTGTGGCTTTTAGACAGGAGGCAACCCTTCTGGATTAGACAGATTTCAATCGAGTCAAACCCGCCGATCGGGAAGCCATGCAGAAAGTTCAGGCTAAAATTCACGCTATGAGTAAATTGCCAGACGTACACTTTGAACAATGCTCCCATGCCAATTTAGAGTTCAAGGTTAACAATGCAGATACCATCCCCGAAGTGCAGGTGGTCGGCAATACATTCGTCTCTCTGGCAGCGTATCAAAATAAGGGCTATGCCTACATTCCAATTGATTGAATCCTGCAGGGACCAGAGGACGGGGACATACCGAAAGAGAATAAATAAAACGGGATGAATCGTTACTCCAGCGATCATAAAATTCCTGGAATCCAGCGCCAGCGAACCTTTTCAAGATAACTTGCATAGCCAGGATCTTGCTTGAGAAAGTTTTCCTCAATAGGACAACATATAGCAACCCTAAATGGGTTGAGAAAAAGGGGGTGTGGGGTTCCCCACAAAAGGGGTTCCACCCCTTTACCCCGTTTGGATCTCAAATAGGATTGCTATAGTAAAGCATTAAGCTGTCTGACAAGAAAACGCTTGTAGTCCATCCGAAAATTAAATTAACCCCCAAATTTTACTGGCAAATTGTCCTGCGCCCCCTAAGCGTACAGGTGGCAAACACCTTTCCGGTTTGATCATAGACTTTGCCGGTCCAGTTCGTTAGGGTTGAGTTGGTAGGTTGGAGGGTGATAGAGCCAAATTGCGATCGGACAAATCCCCGGTCTACTCGTACCCCATCGATTGTCTTTCCCTGTGGTGAGGGAAAGCTGCTATTTAATGATGTCCCACTGTTGCCAATCACAAGCTGAGCAGGACGATTATTTGCTGTTGGAAAGCTTAAAGATTCAAACAGATGAATATGCCCAGACAGAATTTGCTGCATTCCAGTTAGAGGAATCCCCTTGATGGCTTGTTGTAATGTGGGATTGAGGGTCTTGGTGGCAGTTGAAAACGCCCAGACAGGTTTGTGGGTCACCAGCCAGGTATTCGTAGTAGTCAGTTTGGCAATCAACTGAAATTGTTTTCTGTACTGCTGTACCTGATCCGGGGGGGGGGTCGAGTCAGCAGCCAGAGAGGAATCCAGCACAACCAGGGACAGTTTACCGGCAGGTACAGCGTAGGGGTCAGTATAGTCAGGGCATTGAACCGGTATGGGACGAGGATCGAGAAGATGGAACCAGCCTTCTCCACCCCGTTGACAGATCTCGTGGTTACCCCGAATTACGACCCAGGGAGCTGTTGCCATCAGGGGCCGGGCTGGCTTAAACAAATCTGCTTCCCAGGTTTTCCAATTATCGCCAAAGGGGCTACCATTACAACCGGGCGTTGTACACTGAGTTTCCCGATAGTAGTAATCTCCAACATGAATCACCAGGTCGGGCTTACCCTGAGCGGCACTCTGGGCTAGTTGGGCAAACGGCCATTTTTGGGGGTCATTACAAGCTTGCTGAAGGCTACCTTCGATCCGACACCCTGTATCTCCAATCACCAGTAATTTTTGAGGGGCAGCTTTGGGAATGGGAAGAGGTTGATTATTGATCGATGCTGAGGTTAAGTTCTTTGGCATCCCCAACTGGCAGACCTGCACCGGAAAATTACGTGAGGGTTTGGCATGAACCTGCATGAGCTGGAGGGGACTGGTATTGAACTTGATTTTTGGGCAGGCAATAGGCGCTGAAGTGGGGATGGCAATCCGGGCGATCGCTCCATTTGGCCCAAAGATCACATAGGGATAACTACTAGTAGCTTTAAGATTGCCAGTAGCTTTAAGATTGCCAGTAGCTTTAAGATTGCTGGTAGCGTCAAGATTGCCGTTTTGCTCCTCGGCAGCACCGATCGCCCCAGGGGGTAGGATCATTAAAGTAACCACAAGGGTGGTTAAACCGTAAACAGATAATTTAAATTGCATAAATACTTAAGATTTGATGGCTATGATCTCTGGTTAAAGCTAGTTAACTTTACAAAACTCCAGATCATTAGACTAGATTTGACCCAACCAGCAAAGCTCAGTTGGAAGATTTAATTGCCGAAGACAAAGAAATCCTACTCGAAATTTATCCCCCTGTCAATTACCAGTTGCTATCGAGTTTGGAAGATATTTTGTACCATTGGTTTTGTGACTTTTGCCGCAGCCTGATCTAACTCACTGACTTCTGCGCTTTCCAGTTGCCAGCCCAATGCTCCCAGGTTTTCCCCTGCCTGAGCCAGATTTTTAGCTCCCGGAATTGGAATCGTACCTTTGCAAATGCACCAGTTCAGGGCAATCTGGGCGATCGTTTTTTGGCGGGCGGTGGCGATCGCACTTAAACAATTCAGTAACGGCCCCATTCCTGGTAATAACTGCCGAAATAAGAAACCCCGAATTCCCTTAGGATAGGGGCCGTTTGCTGAAAATTTGCCAGTCAGTAATCCCAAACCCAGGGGGCTATAGGCAATGAGTTTAATGCCCAATTCATCACACACTTCTTTCAGTCCCAACTGCGTGACCGGATAGGTGGATAGCAGCGAATACTGCACCTGCAGAGTGGCGATCGGCACTCCCCGTTCCCTTAACTTGCGCTCCACCTGCCGCAGTCGTTTGGGGCCATAGTTTGAGAGGCCCACCGCTTTAACTAAACCTTGCTGATAGAGATCCGCCAGACCATCCAGTAAGGGCCATTCCTGCAGGGGGGCATAGTTAGCGGTTGACCAGTGCATTTGGACAAGATCGACCCGACCCAATCGTTGGGCAGAGGCTTGATAGGCCGAGCGGATCGATCGACGGGTGAAGCGCCAGGGGTAAGCTGCCAGTTTTGTGGCCAGACAGATCCTTTCTGAATTCACACCTGTATAACTGCGGGTGAACTGTCCCAGCAGGGATTCACTTTTACCCTCTAACCGCCCTGTACCATAGGAATCTCCCGTATCAAACAGGGTGACCCCATTACTGACACAGAGGTTAAAGACTGCCTGGAGTTCCTGATCCATACTTTCCTGGTAGCCCCAGAGCAGCCGATTTCCCCAGGCCCAGGTGCCACAGCCCATTTGGGGTAAGGATAGGTTGGCTGAAGTCCGGGGGGATTGAGGATCGCTAGCCACCAACTTGGATCAACTCCTGGTCATTTGAGGGGATACCGCCATTATCGATGATGGCTTCCACCGTTTGTTGACTGGGATAGGGAACCCTGGCGGACGGAACCACCTGGGAAGCTCCCCGCAGATGGGCATCCTGATCGTCAAAGAAAATGTGGGCCCCAAAGGCTTTGAGAATTTCGGTCTTGGAAACACCCCCCATAAAAAAGGCTTCGTCGATCCGTACCCCCCAGGCTCTTAGGGTCCGAATCACCCGTTCATGGGCGGGACTGCTACGGGCGGTGACCAGGGCAGTGCGGAGGGGAGAGGGTTCAATTTGTAGCCCCGACTGCAGGTAAGACAGAGTTTTTAGTAATTTGGCAAAGGGCCCTTCCGGCAGGGGTTGACTGGCATAGGTGGCTTCATGGGCCACAAAGGCTTCCAGACCAAAGTTTTGATAGATTTTTTCCGCCTCATCATTGAACAAAACGGCATCCCCATCAAAGGCAATCCGCAGCTGATCCGTGAGGGGATTAAAATTCTGAGGAGGTTCGTAAATCAATGCAGCGGCAATGCCAGCATCGATCGCCTTCTGCACATCTAACTCGGTCGCGGACAGAAACAAATCCACATCAAACGCCCGCAGGTAAGGGGCAAGGGGAGCACCACTGGTAAGGGCCGCACGGGAAATGTCCAGATTATGGTGGCGGATCGAATTAAAAATTCTCAGACTGGTATTCGCATTATTCTGGGACATGATCACCACTTCCGCCTGCCGCCTTTCAGAAACCAGCGTATTCAACTGCAGAATGGCCTGAACCAGGGGAAAACCCGCTCCGGGGGGCAACACATCTTCTTCGTGCTCGATCTGATAACGGTTATAAGCCTCCAGCCCCTCCTCCCGAAAGATCCGATCTTCCTTTTCCAGGTTGAACAGGGCCCGAGAAGAAATACCGATGACAAGGGATTGAGTTAGATCGACAGGCATAACAGCTTGCAGCCCCAGGCCAGATAAATATCTGAGTCTAATTTAAGCCTAAAAAGCCGCCATCGCCCAAAAATATCTTTGGGTTCACAATTAAATTTTTAAGCGCTGACGTTCAAGTAGACGATCTTCGCTATTCAGCTTCAAAAGGTTAACCGTTGTGCGTGCTTCAGGAGTCAGACCCATAATTTTTACTCCAATGAATCTGAAGTGTTCATGCCAGAACTGTGATCGCGGATTGTACAAGAAAGAAAATTCTCTTGTGTCTGGATCAAATGAACCTAAATCAGTTCCCTTATATCTGTTACAACGCCAGCATGAGAAAGCCAGATTATGAGCATCGGTTTGTCCTCCATGCTTTTCGGCGATAATGTGATCTACTTCATGGGGAAAGAAGGCAACATTTGCAGGTAGCAAGCAGTATTCGCATCGGTGATTAGCTCGTAATGCAACTAACTCACGCAAGGCTACAGGAATGTAAGTCATTGGAAACCTGGCGGGTTCAGATAACCTAGATTGCCTGCCTTGAGCATAATGACTAAGTGTTCAATCCGTTCGTACTCATCAAGTTCCATAGATTCCTGAGCTGTTAACTCCCCTTGTTTAGCTCGATTAAGTAAAAGTTTCAGCCGTTCCTGCATTTCTAGACTCGGTTGGAAAGCAGCGATTTCTTCAGCAGTGGGATTACTGATGATAAAACTCAAAACTGACTGATAAATCTGGGCTGGCACGGCGGGTTGCTTCAGACTCAAGGTAACGAGTTCAGAGAGCCGATCGCCAACCTGGGTTAACTGCTCAGCAACTTCATCGGGAACGTCGATCGTAATTTTCATACATTACTGCCCCTCAAGTCTCTTCTTTCGATCGGTTCTACGCTTTTGGATTCTAACCCTTACTTCTGAAGTCTGGGAAATTTCAGTAGCTGAAGCTTTCCTTTGGCGTATGGGAGGTAAGCCAGTGAGAAAAAAAGGCCACAGCGAGGCCAAGAAGGTAATGGGAGAAGTCAAAAGTGACATCTGCGTGGTCGAAAAGGTCATCCGCGTGGTCGAAAAGGTTATTGGAGTGGTCAAAAGTGACATCTGCGTGGTCAAAAAGGTGATCCGCGTGGTCAAAAAGGTGATCCGCGTGGTCAAAAAGGTCATTCGAGTGGTCAAAAAGGTCATTCGAGTGGTCAAAAAGGTGAAAGGAGTCGATTCTGACTACTTTAGCAGCGTGAAGTTCCAGGATAGCCTTCAGCGGTAAGTAGTCCATCTGAGTCTATAGAGATGTTAACCACAAAAAGTCTGGATAATATTCCTTGAGTTGAACCATTTCACGATTTGATCGATAATTGCTCTCTAAGAGTAGTTATCCTCCGATTTGCAAGATAGTACAGATCAGCCATTAATAATGAGACCTGAAGATTTTTTGCAGAAAGCCTGCGATCCTACAGCATGGCGCACCAAAGCAGTTTCACTTCGACGCTCGGCCGACGTGGTGTGGGACGAGTTCTTGCGCCGATCACAGGACGCGATCAACAAAGAGACAGATTTGTTTGACGATGACAAATACAATGAAGCAACAGACATACTTCGAAATAGTCAGTTCCTTTACTCACTTGCCGTAGAATGTGCGCTCAAAGGGCTGATTATTAAACAACAGCCAACCGAGGTCATATTTGAAACTACTGTCAATGGAACAGGCTCACTGATTAATGCAAGATTTAAGCAAAAAGAGAAAAATCAGTTTGACCATGACCTGGAAAAGCTTGCCGAAATGTCGGGCATGGTGGGTAATGATGAGCATGCTGAGATACGAGAACTTTTGAGATTCTCCACTTTCTGCATTAATTGGTTCGGTCGATACCCTGTACCTTTGGATACGATGAAATCAAAATTTATACCTAGAGGAAAGCTTCCTGGATCTGCTTTTTATCACTGCTACCGCGACCTAATGGATCCCTTCCTTGACAGGGTTATGGCGACATTGGACAGCTAACAAACGGTTTCATCAGAGCTGAGTCGGGCGATCGCACCACCGATGATCCCGATGAACTAGTGCGGGAATATGCCAGAACAGAATTAGCAAGACTGAGACAGTCACAAGCATCGGAGGAATAGAATTGCAATACGTTTATCCCAACCGAACAGGAAAAACGCTATACCCCTGAAGACTATTTAGAACTCGAAGTCAACTCAGCCGAACGGCATGAATATATTGATGGGGAAATCTTCACAATGGTCAGCGGGATGCCAAACCACAATTTACTCGTTGGCAACTTCTCTACCTCCCCTCAGCTTACCCCCAGCCGAGTAAATTCTATGGTTACTGGCTTAGCTGATTTCAGCCGGATCAATGCCCAGTTCGCGCAGTTTGGCGGCGAGGCGATCGGCCCGGTTTCGCTCCAGGGATACCTGCTCTTGAGGAGAAGGAAGAAGCTGACCGTCAGGACTGAAAAACCGCAATTGATTCCCCTGCACTCCCAGAAATGACTCTAGCTGGCTACTCCAGAGCCACCCCTGTTCATTCGGTTGCAACGGTTGGTAATGACCCGCAACTAATGTGAATCCAGCAAACTCTAACGTGTAGGGATCAAACCAGAAATAGTCGGGGGTGCGCCAGATATCTTGATAAATTTGTTTCTTTAAGCCTCTATCCGTTTGAGCTGTCGTATCAGAAAGAATTTCAATAATCACATTGGGATATTTTCCGTCTTCCTCCCACACCACCCAACTTTTCCGAGGTTTACGCTCCGTCCCTAAAACGACAAAGAAGTCAGGGCCACGGAAATATTCAGACTTGCGTTGCCGGGGACTGTAGTAAATGGTGAGGTTGCCAAAGGCATAGAAATCGTTACGATTGCTCCACCAGGCTTCCAGACATTGAACGAGGAGCATTAATTGCCGCAGATGCAGTTCTGTTTCCAAAGGTGGTTCCTCACTCCACAAATCACTGGGAGGAAATTGAATTTCCGTATCCAGAATTTGCATCTCCCGCTCTGAAGTCGTGGTCATTGTCCAACCTGCTCAGAAGAATACATCCAGTTTACTGTTCTGGCTGAATTGAGTTTTCCGGGTTACTACGATCGAGCCTGGCACTCCCTACCCTCACTCCAACTCTTTTTCTGATTGAGGTGGTGCTTGAGCTATCAAGTTCTCCTGGGACGGTTCTACAACTGGTATTGCACCATTTCCGACCACCGGGCTACCTGCCGTATTGTCAGACAGCAATTGCTTCACCTGATTCACCACCGTTCCCAGCTTGCCATCCTCCAGCAAGGAATTAATTAAAGCTAACCCACTGGTGGATAACAGCAGTTTGTTGACATCTTGAATTCCACCGCCATTGCCATTGCCATTACCATTTGCGCCAGGGAAGGCATAGATGCGGGCATCTCCCAGAACGCCGGGTTGGGGAGCGAGGGCTTGCAAAACTTCAGGCAGGCGATCGGCAATTTGGGGAAACAGGGTCGTGATCATTTGAGCGGTCAGATTGGCATTGCTGATCACATTCTTGGCTTCCATCTGGGCCCGGATTCCATCGGCTTCTGCCAGGGCCTTATCCCGATTGGCATCTGCCAGGGTACGGATTGCCTCAGCTTCCAGTTCCGCCGCCTGCTGGGCAATTTCTGCCTGTCTTCTGCGCCGAAACACATCCAGTTCAATCACGTTTTGATCCAGCACCCGTTTTTCCTGGGCTTCCCGATCGGCGGCAATAATCGCCAGTTGTTTAGCCCGTTCTGCCTTTTCAATTTCGGTTGCAGTTGTGACCGCAGATTCTGCCTTGGCCCGAGCCGCTTCTGCAATAAAACTTTCCTGCCGTTTGCCGGCCACCGCAATGTTGACATCTTCCTGGGCCAGACGAGCCAGGCGATCGGATTCAGCAATTTGCACCTGAGCCTGGAGCCGGTTGGATTCTACCATTTGCTGTCGGGTGATTTCGGCAATTTCTGCTTCCTGCAGTTGCAGTGTTTGGGTCACTTTCAATTGCTTGTTGCGTTCTTCCAGGGAAATATCAGCCTCGATCTGACTCTGTTGCACCGCCAGCTTTTTGCGAATTTCTTCCTCTTCCACCGCCTGGGCTTGCAAAATCTGGGCCCGTTGAGCTGCCGCCGCTTCTTTGGCCTTCGCTTCCTGGATTTCCCGTTCTTGTTTGGCCCGTTGCGCTTCAATTTGCAGTTGTTGAGCCAGCCGCGCACTCTCCTGTTCCTGGGCAATCTGCAACGATCGCTTCTGGGCATCCAGTTCCTTTTGTTCGATCGCCACCTGGGTGGTCAATTCCACCTCCCGCTTCTGCTGCACAGACTTTTGAATTGTCTCCGTCCGCAACCGTACCCCCTGAGCATCGAAAAAGTTATTCGTGTCGTAGGTATTGCTTTCCTGGATTTCAGAGATGGCAATGTTATTCAGGGTCAGGCCAACCTTGCCCAAATCCTGCTGCATCAGGTTGAGCACTTCCTGGGCAAAGCCCAATTTGTCGGAATCCACCTCCGCCAGGTTTTTGTTCTTAGCCGCAGCACGAATGGCATCATCAGCCCGCTTTTCCAGCGCATTTTTGATATCTTCTGGCGTAATTCTATTGTTCTGCGACAAGCGGGCAGCGGCAGTGAGGACATCCTCTTCAGAGGCATTAATACAGACATAGAAGGTCACCCGCATATCCGCCCGCAGGTAATCCTTCGTCCGCACCGCCAGCTTACCCGTCCGTTCCACATCGATCGAAATTTCCCGCAGCGGCACCCGAGTCAACTCATGGAATCCCGGCAGCACGATACACCCCCCATTCAAAATCACGGTCTTGCGCTTGACGAAAATGCCCCCCGTCCGCACAAAGGCTTCGTTATTGGGCGTGATCGTGTAAACGCGGGTATAGGCCCAGACCGCCATCAGTAACAGGATCACCAATCCGGCAATCAAACCTGGAAAAAACAGCAACCCACCGCCTAACTGAACGCTAAAGGGAGGTTGGGGAAGATTGACCTGGGCCAGGTGTGGGGTATGGGCCACCAGGCGGGAACTGGAGGAATTCGTTGAGGGTAGACCTGGTCTGAGGGACGTTTCCGGCAACGCAACACTGGGGAGGGACTGAAGGAAGGTAAGCCAAAACATAGAGACCTCTGTGCTCACAACGAGATGGCAAGTAAACTAACCCGTAGCTAGTCTAATTATGAAACAAAAATGAAAGGGAGGTGAATAGATCATGAAAAGGAATGAATCATGAAAGAGATTTTTCCGATCGAGAGGCAAGACTGAACCAGCGGTCCTGATCCGGGCTATCCTTTAAGACCACCAGGTAGTTCTCGGACTGCCGATCGATGACCAGCACCCGATCGCCCAAGCGGGGGGTAACCGTAGCCCAGTCCGGCAGCATGGCGTGAACCGTAACCCGGTTGCGGGCAGCATCCAGTACATCCACCTGGCCGATCCGCTTTTCCTGCAGGGGCGGGATCACCGCAGAACTGACCGTTCCCACACAGCCAATCAATCGATCGGGACTGACATCTTCCCCAAAGGAGACAAAGACTTGACCGAGCGGGCGGGCCAGCAGACTACCGAGCCATAAAGCTCCAATCACAGCAAAAACCAACACCACACCTGCAATCAGCCCATCCGCTAGCTGAGGAAACGTCTCACGCAGGAACACATTCAGCATCCAGCCGATCACCCCCATCAGACTCAAGTCCGTTGCCAGCAGCAGAATTAGGGGGGCTTTGCCAATGCCGAGCCAGCCCATCACCTGTCCCAGACTGAAAGCCTCATCCAGATCCGTATCCAGATCGGCAGGACCATCCATATCCGCACCAGAGTCCAGATCCAGATCCTCATCCATACCCCCAGAAAGAATCACGACCAGGAAGAGTAAGACACCCATGGCCAGGAGAATCCAGTAGGGTAAGTTCACCAGATCAAATAACATGGCAGGAGAACCACGATGGAGACAGAAAGCAATCTCACCATAACCCCATTGCCTTCTGGAGATGGGAAAACGTTGAATTTTTTAACCCGATCGCGATGTCAATCCCCCACTGCGACCGGATTGAGATTACGATCGCCCATACCCCTGACGGATAGCCTGCATGAGAGCCAGAATTGAACACCAGGTCCTGTTTCTGGAGCAGGAAGATGTTCCCAAGTATAAAAAAACAGCATCGGTGGTTCGCAATAGCTACTTCTGGGCGTTGCGCTCCATTGCCGTTCAAGCCCGCCGCGATCGGGATTGGGAATACGATGCGGAAGTCTGGTTAGCCCTGCAACGCATGCTGCTGACCTTTACAGAATCCGGTTATCTGGGTTTGAAAGAAACCCTGTTAGAATTCAATCCTGATCAGGACATTCCAGCGGTTCTGCAAGCTGTGGCCACCACGATCGATCTAAGCTGATTTTAAGTAAATAAAGTATAAAATATATCCCTTACTGGCAAACTTGCCTGTTCCCATAACCACTTGTATAAGTAGACAATTTCCTTACTTAAGGCATCATAATCGTTGAATTGAGCGACCAAACTGAGGAATAAATCCTCTACCATATACCTGAATGGCAAATCATTTTTGATTGAATTTATACCTAGAGGATCTGCTTGTGTTATATAAATTGATGGTAAGGCACTGCCAACAATACAAAGGGACTTACGGCTAACAGGTACATCCTTATTTATAGCTTCTAATGCCCATTTGGAGTTAACTCCCTTCTCGGTCATAGCAGCCCATTCCTGCCAGTTAATACTCGTTGACCAACCTTGAGAGACCGCACTGAGATAATCGCAAGCTCGCATTAACCAAGGAAGGAAATTTACAAAAGCCCCCGAGATAAAATCAGTAAATTTATCGAATTCAACATCCCAATCAGAGAGATCGGATACTCCTGCCATCCACTGATTTATATGAGGTCTTCCTTTAGCTTTTGATTTTCTGACAGCAGGCAATCCCGAAAAAATCATCTCTTCAGATTCCCCTGTCAACCACAGTTCTAAGACATTTTCAAAGTCATCTGGCTTGACTCTAAATAATTTAACTCTTTTACCAGATAGCTCTTTCCTTAAATCATTAAATGGTTGCTCTGGCAGTGTTCCAAGTTCTCTTAGCAACTTACTCGCAGTGGCAACTAATTGAGATGTCGAAATAAAACTACTTTCTTCAAATAAATTCAGATTTATTGCTTCAAATGGAGAACAATCTTGTAATACAGAGACGATTAACCTACAACTTTCAGGAGAAAAACCTGTTTTGTTTGCTTGTTCGCCAAAACTTGTTAACTTTAAAGGACTAAAGGCCCTGGCCAATGCACCTTGACTTTCATCTTCAAGAGAAGCTCTAATTCCGAGTAGCAGTTCTTGAGTTTCACGAATTGAATTCATCCTATAAGTTGCAAACAAGTGTCTGGAAAATAAGTCTTCTAGATTGTCAACATCTGGATTTTCTGGAATGGCCGCCATAAATTGCGATGCTAATACCGATTTTAGTGCAACCTTATGTTCTTTTTTATAATCACTAAAGATATCTTCAACTGCACTGGTAAGCTCAGCATCATCAGGCTCACTCGACAGGAACCTATCCCTTTGAAGCTTCATTCTACGTGCATAAGGTCGGGTAAAGTCTTCATTTCCTACTGGATTATCAAAAATAATTGTATCGCCTTCTGTAAAGACCCCAGCTCTTCCACAACGACCTGCTATGTTCTTAAATAATAAAGACGGCATTGGTTGGGGTAATTCTTCACCTTGCCAAGTTAACCAATCTACTAGAATAGTGAACCTAAAAGGAAGATCAACACCTTCAGCAAGGGTAGTAGTAGCTACAACTGCAATTATTTCTCTATTCTTTATAGCTTGCTCAATAGATTGACGTATTTTATGGGGCAAAGATGCATTATGAAAAGCAATTCCACGCTTAAGTATTTCCCCTAAAGGTCTAAGAGAACGGTGGTACGATTCAATTTGAGAAATTACTTGAGCGATCTTATCCGGCAATGGATCATACTCAGGAAATCTATCAGCTATAGCTGCAGCTACTCGACGAGTATCCGATCTAGTTGCACAAACACACAAAATTGGAGCCTTATAAGTTTGAAACACAAAACTTACAAGATACGCAATGTTGGTATTGATACGCATTTTCTGATTTTTTAGTTCTTTGCCTCTCCTTTCATATTGCTTAATACGGTTAAGGGAAGTAAATTCTTGTTCAATCCAAGGAAGTTCGTATTCTCCCAATTTGGTTTCATTTTTTGCAGTTGGAGATCGAATTGGATCATCACCGATATACCAAGTCAGTTTACCGTCTTCTTTCCAGAAGGTTAATCTTCTGGCAGTTGGTTTCCAATTGTCAATAATTATGTTATCATCACGTATATTCATCCAGTTCTTCAAGCTTTTATATTCAGTAAGAACTGCAGATAATAAAACAAGCCGAGTGTTCGAACCCCTCTCTTGCAATAGCCTGATTCTAGTTAAAAGACCTTCTAAACGGATTCCTCTTATATCATTCTGAATACCGTGTGCTTCATCTACTACAACACAGCGAATGTAGGGAACTAAGTTTGGGGATATACGTAATAATGCATCCATGCGTTCGGGCGTAGCAACTACGACTTCCATACACTCATGGGGGTTTAAACATTCGTTTTCCCTGTATCCCCCGATTAATCGCCTAATTTTGTATTGTTTGGGTAAATGCTCCTGTAACGTCTGTGCAACTTGATTACCAAGAGCAACATATGGTGCTAAGTAACAAACAATTCCTGGTTTCTGTTGTAGAGCAGCTACCAAGCACAATTCCCCTAGAAGAGTCTTTCCCGAACTTGTAGGTAAGGATATTAAAGTATTTCCTCGATTTGTGGGTAAATCATGGTGTACTATTGCCTTAAATTGAGGTGGTAGTAAAACCCTAATACCTTTATCTACAAGTTGATTAATGTATGCCTCGGAAAAACAATTACACTGTTCCTGAAGAACTCTTGCCAATGAAAGATTGAAAATGTGTTCAAGACATAGCCTACAAGAACGAAAAAGGCTATTTTCAAAAGAGGATGGAGCATCTAGGAGACATTCGATAAGGGCTTGACGAATTTCACTAGTATTCGTTATCTCTCCTGTCCGCAAAAAGTATTCCAGGAGTTCTAGATAGCGTTTTGCAGCAGAATCTGTATCGCAATACGAAAGCATTTCAGGTAATAACTCGGGAGCAGCAGTTGCTACGATCGCTGCAAGCGATGATGAAATTTCTAAGTTGTTAAAGTGCTTTGTTCTTTGAATTACAGCTTTGGCAGAGGGGAAATTGCCATACATACCAAATGCCACAGCAGCAGATAACCCCAAGTTTGCACGATGTTCTTCTGGTAATCCCGCAGGTGCTTGGGAAGCTGAATCCAAAATTCGACTAGCCGCTACTAAGGGTAAAGCACTGGTTGAATTATAGTCATATAGTCGCTCGACTAGCTCCGGGTCACGTCTATCCTGGTAAATACTCATAGTTGATTGTGCTGTGGCAATCAGTTCGCCCCAGTTTGCAGAAATGCCCCGCAAGCCACGAAACATGACCGTAGCAGCATTTTCGCTTAATGAGTAGTTCAGCCAATCAGGTAAGAACATATATACTAATTATGTCCCATTGCTAGCCTAACCAGTCGATCATTTAGATTTGTTAAGCCGATTGCCCATGCTGTAACTGCACTTGAAGACCAACCCATGCTTGCACTACATAGGGTAGAACGAATTGCTACCATCTTAGTCTGTGCATTGTTCCCCTGGCGATCATGTACGAGGGTTGGAACTAGCTTAATTTTTGGAGATGTAATTGGTGAAACTCCTGCTAATAGATCTACTCTCGGTAGTAAATCAGGGCGTTGAAGCTGAAATTCGATTCCGCTTTTAATGGCATCTAGCCTTGTACGAAGAGTAAATCTTTGATCTGTACCAAAGAGTTTACGATAATCATCTTCTAACCTTCCCGCAAGCCCGAGAGAATTATCAGTAGTGGTTTTTACTTCTTGGACAACTGCGATGTCATTTGCCTCTATATTATCTTCATCAAATAATATCCAAACAATATCAATTTCTGTCTTAGCAATAGGGCCTAGTGGGTTAAAAGCGTTGGCAGGGAATGGTCTATATGCCTTGAAGTCGTTCCAAAAGCCAACATAAAAGGTAATTGCTTCACCCAAATTTCCTTTAAGAATATTATCTGGTTCTGTAGGAATTGGCGAGAAGGTACGGAACGTAGAAATTCTTTGTTTCAACTCAGAGAGAATTGCATCATGGGCAGCTTGGCAATCTGGATTTCCTATCCAAACTATGACACCACTTGAAGCGGTTCCAGAAAAAGACATATGGGTTTAGTTTCTTTACTGAAAGTCTATTTTCAGTATATTCTCTGCTAATATCCCATTGCTATACAATATTTTGGCTCCAAAAGATGAAATGCTTAAGTTGATGAAACGGTTTTGGTCTGGTTAATTTTCCAGAGCAGGCTAGAAAGCAAATTAGTGGCAATATGGGCAACGATCGGCACGAGCAAATTACCAGTAGCCACTGCACTATAGCCCAACAGCACCCCCACCAGCGTTGCCCAAACCACATAGGGCCAGTGGCGCAAATTACTCAGGTGCAACACGCCAAAACAAAAGCTGGACAGCCCAATACCGAACCAGTTTAACCCCATTGCCGGTAGCACCACACCGCGAAAGAGAAGTTCTTCACTCAAGCCCGGTAATAGCCCCAGCCAGATCAGATCGGGCCAGAGCAGGGGTTTGAGCACCAGATCCAGGTAATAATTTGCAGCCCGGCGGTAGGCTGGCCAGAACTGATAGACGATCGCACTAGCCACGACAATGATTCCAGCCACTGCCACGCCTAAACCCAGGTCCAGGGGATGCCAGCGCAGAGGTAACAGCCCACCGGAATAGGGAGTCTGCAACCAGATTTTAGCCGCAATCATCCACAGAATTGCTGTTAAGCCCATGGCAATCAGGACTTGTATGCGGGTTAACGGCTCCATTTCCGGTTGCTCGGAGGCAGGTTTAATCACAGGTTCGCCTTGGGTCTTCTTCCTTTAACTGGTCTTCTTCCTTTAACTTAAGGTAGCAGACAGTTGATCAAAGAAATTTGAGGGATGGGCCCGAATCTCTACCGCTGGTTGCAGTAAGGCTTCAAGAGTAAGGCTTCAAGAGTAAGGCTTCAAGAGTAAGGCTTCAAGAGTAAGGCTTCAAGACTCCAGTAAAGCTTGAACTAATTCGGCAATTTTGCGGGCCGCTCCCTGCTCTCCCCTCACCTGCAGGAGTTCTGTTCTGATCTGCTCCAGTTTCTCAGGGTGTTGCAGATAATCCAGCATCAGGTCAGCGATCGGCTCCACTTCCAGGTCACCCACCAGTTCCGGCACAATTTCTCGCCCCGCCCAGATGTTCGGCCAGGCCCGCAACCCCAATCCCTGTTTAACCAGTTGCCAGTTAATTTCCTTGCCTGACCAGATTTGCAACCAGGTACGCCAGCCCAACCCTTGCTGAATGACCAACCATAAAATAACAATGGCCCAGAATTTACCCACGATCGGTAGATTGGCCAGTAAGCCCGGTAAGCCATCCCAGGCCCGCATCACATCCCGCTGTTGGAAGGGTAACACCACCAGCATGGGCACCCCCAGGGCCGTCAGTTCGGCGGTATTCGCCCCGATCGTCGTCAGGCAGATCTGACAATGGCTGAGCAGATCGTAAGCTGGGGCAGGGGTCCAGAGAAACACCCTTAAGCCTTCCGCCGTTTCCAGATAAGGGAGTTGATCCGCTGGGGTAACCAGTTGGGCCGGGGCACCTTTAATCAAAGAATACACTCGGTTTTGTATCGGGTCGGCATAGCGGGCCAGAGTGTGTAAATCCAGGGTGGGGGCCACGGGAATGACAAATTGTGTTTGGGGTCGCAGGCGGTGCAAAGCTTGAGCAATACCCAGCATCAGTGGCATACCCATCCCCAGTTTGATGGATTTAGAACCAGGCAGGATACCGATCAACTCTGCTGCCGTTGCCAGATCGGAACGTTCAAATTGGCTCTGCTCAGCCTCCCCCTCTGAGGAACTGGCTTCTACCATTAAGTCCCCTACCACTACCACCTTATCTTGATAGGCAGGAGACATCTGTGTTTGCACCAGTGGACGGGCCGCCGCAAACCGATCCACCCATTGCTGCCAGCGGGCCTGCCATTCGGCGTAAACCAAAATCTTGTAGCCCAGCCTTTTTCCCAGCAGCACTGCAAAAAATTGATCACCTCCCAGGAATAAAACCACCCCCTGGGGCCGCCAATCCCAGTTGTCTCTGGTTTTCCCCCAGAGTAGAAAGGCAAAAAAGCTATCCGCTCCCTGCACCCGATCGATCGGGGCATAACTGCGGGCGATCGTCACTTCCTCACCCGTCGCATTACTGCAGGGAGACAGCACCAGGGAAATTCTCACCTGCTGGCGATCCTCACCCAACTGCGATCGCAGGGCCTGCACAACCGGCCGTACCCAGGTGGTTAACTCTCCCGGCCCGTTGCTCAAAATCAGAATATCGATCGGGGTCTGGTGCATCATAGATTTACCCACTCTTCTTGACTGAACCACAGGTACGCTCACAACTTTTGGCCGGGGAAATCCCACCCAGAGCGTTCGGTTTACCCCTGGTGGGTCTTGACCAAATTTCAGTATCTTCAAAGCAGGAGTTTAACCGCAAGTTGGCCGTTTCCATGCAGCGTTCTTCCCCTTCGGTAACGATACCCTTTGATGGGCTGGACCCCACTTTACGGTCTGGGCTGAGCGACCTGTTGGCAGAGCAAGATAGCCTGGGACTGGAACAGACCAACCGGGGAAATCAATGCTGGCAGGTCACGATCGCTGCTCTGACCGGTTTATTAGCACAGGAATTAACCCATTCCCCGGTCATTACCATTGATGCCATTGTTCCCCTTCAGGGGGTAATTCTGTCTGGTCCGGTTCCCATTCTGAGCGACGAAAGCTTAGTCGGCCATCTATCCACCTGGATCTTCACTCCCACAGATCTGGTTTGCCAACTGCTGCCCCCTTCCTCCCCTAACCTGCCCCAGGATCGGCTCAGAACCACAACCGTTCCCCTCCTGCCCAACGATCCCCTCAACCAGGAGCAATTTTGCCTGATCTTGACCTGCCACTGGAGCGTAGTCGTGGTACGGGATAGTCTGACCGATCAGTGCAGGTATTCGTTTGACCCCCAAGTTGTCTACCGGGCCTGGCAGGTTCTCCATCGTCGCCTCTTGTTCAGTCAACCCGCCGCGGGCACCTTACTGGATCATTTGCTGGCTGCCTTTCCCCCCAGGGAACCCCACTACAAGACTCTGACCCAGTTCAGCCAACGCCTCTTAAGTGCTGCGATTTCTCCCACCCCCTCTGCGGTAGAGTTGCCCCCCCGCAAACGAGAATCCATCCCATCCCAGCGGGCAGATGTGGAATTGCTACAAGCCCTTGCCCACGAAATTCGTACTCCTTTAGCCACGATCAAAACCTTGATTCATCTCCTGCTGAAGCGGGCTGATCTTTCCCCAGAAGTATTCAAACGCATGCAGGCAATTGAGCGGGAATGTAGCGAACAGATCGATCGGTTCAGTCTGATCTTCAAAGCCACTGAACTGGAAACTACGTCCCCTCACCCGGCCACCCTCACTCCGATTTCCCTATCCGAAATTTTCCAGGAAGGAATTCCCCGCTGGCAAAAACAGGCTGCTCGCTACAATCTGGAACTGGACGTTCTCCTGCCCCCTCAGTTACCTGCGGTTGTCAGTGACCCCACCCTTCTGGATCAGGTGCTGACCGGCTTAATTGAACACGTTACGCATACATTACCGATCGGTAGCCGTTTGCAGGTGCAGGTCACTCTGGCAGGTGAGCAACTCAAACTACAACTCTGTTCTCAGTATGACGGTTCATTTGATCACGGTTCGTTTCCCTCCCCTAGCGTAACCGTCACTCCCAGTCCCCGTTCCCCCCTCAAGTCCCTCGGGCAGGTACTCATGCTCCAACCGGAAACCGGAAACCTTAGCCTCAGTCTGCCTGTAGCCAAAAATCTCTTTCATATCTTAGGGGGTAAATTAACAGTTCGTAACCATCCCCATCAGGGCGAAATTCTCACCATCTTCTTACCCCTGGGGCGGGAAGGGAATAGCTATCCATCCCGTTGAGGCTATCAGCATCTCCACCACAGGGCTAACCCCTTAGGCCATACTGCTGGTGGTCGGTTGAACCTCGCCAATAGCGCTTCTGCCTGCTTAGCAGCAACTACCGAGGGTAGACGGGCGGTTATCGTTCTGCTCCCAGCGCTGAGTGTTTTCGCTAGAATCAAAAAACTGCTCTATCCCCTGCCGTCTGGGTTAGCGTACTCCTTGTTTCAGCTCCTTATCGCTCCAATCTTTCCAATGCAGTCCGATCAATAAGCGCTTTGTTTATGGCTGGTGACCTACAGATCAATCTGTTTGACTTAAACCCTCTTCCTGAGGCTGAAATTGTTTCTACCCCAGTAGATAAAGAGCAAATTCCGAGCAGCGCTCAAGTCCCCATCCCGGCAGGAACTTACACTAGCCTGGAAGAAATGGCCCCCCACTGCGATCGCTGCCACCGCTGTGACCTGGGCCAGAGCCGCACCCATGCCGTGGTAGGACGAGGTTATCCCCAGGCTCCGATCATGATCATTGGTGAAGGACCGGGGCAGACCGAGGATGAAACCGGGCTACCGTTTGTCGGGAAGGCCGGACAATTATTGGAAAAAATTCTGGCAGCAGTCCAGCTTGATTCCCAACAGGATGTTTATATTTGTAATATTGTTAAGTGCCGTCCCCCAGGGAATCGGGTTCCCACACCGGAAGAAATGGCGGCCTGCCGTCCCTACCTGCTGGAGCAACTTCGGCTGGTCGATCCCAAAATCATTCTTTTAACGGGTGCCACCGCAGTCAAAGGGTTAACAGGGGACAAGCGGGGAATTACCAAGATTCGGGGCCAGTGGTTGGAGTGGGAAGGACGGCTTTGTATGCCTATTCTGCACCCAGCTTACCTGCTCCGCAACCCCTCTAAGGAACCTGGTAGTCCCAAATGGTTAATGTGGCAGGACATCCAGGCCGTCCGATCGAAACTGGACGAATTGAGAGGGGATAAGGTGGAAGGTTAAAACCTGGCAAGGCTAGCAGAGATGAATTTAGATCTGGGAAACTGACCCGCAGTTGAGCTCCCCAGATCCAGTAGATCTTTGCCTCGGCAGAGCTAGAGCTGTTCAGGCAGAAGTGCGGGCTTTGGCCGACTTTTCAAAGGTGCTTTCGTCGCTAATGTATTTCAGCCAGAGATTGGCTAACTCCCTTGCCTGCTCCATCTTTTCAGGCCGAACCTGGTACATCCGCCGGGGACGACCGCGCCCTTCCACTTTCTTCCAATAGCCGGTGATCATATCCTCATCTTCAAGGAATTTCAGGGCATTGTACAGCACCGTATCGGAGAGTCGATAAAGGGGATGTTCGGTCTCAATAGACTGAATCAGCGCGGTGCCATAGGAATCCCCCTGTTCTACCAGCACGTAGAGAACGTAGCAAACAGCTACCTCTTTGCTCAGATAGATGGGTGGGGGTTGGCGGAAGAATTGATAGATATCCTCAAATTTCATGCTTTTAGATGGGTCAACTAGATGGGTCAACTTTGTACAAATACTAATCGAAAACAAAAGCTTAGCACAGGATCTAGTATTAAAAGTATATAAAAAAATCCTGGCTATTGAATTTTATTATAGCTACTTTATTTTTCAAGTGACTCTCCCTGTTTCCGATCTAGACTTGAGAAAAAGGATAGCCCTGGTTCAACCAAGGGCGGTGATGGCTGCGTATGGTACAGCCGGAATGGGAATTTTAGCCTATACCCACAAGTTATCGATCATTGTAGAGGGTATACCCCTAGCCATGAGTCTATCCTGAGGCAGAAGAAAATAGACATTTTTACTGTTTGCGGCTACAGCTTGAGTTCTCAATCCCTCGTCTATTGGATTTTTTTCTGCATCTTAGTGGGAACACAGAGAAAATTAAATGGATATTTCCTCCCTTTGATTCCAGAAATAGACCAGCTATGGATCGGCTTTTAACATCTTTCCGTAGAGTACATCAGGAATCGAGGGCTAGAGTAAGATCGGAGTCTAAGATTCCCCTCGGGCTAGCGCAGATGCAAAACTATTTTGATAGTTAGCATCAATACAGGAACCGGATAAGCCACTCCCTATTCCGCCTCAGCCCAAGCCTTGCCAGTCTCCCTTTACCAACTCTGCTCAGGACTCTACCTATGTCAGGCTCTTCCATTGATCCCAACCTCGGTCAACTGCTGATCAGTCGCTACCAGCTGGTTGAGTTAATTGGTAAAGGCTCGATGGGCCGAGTCTATCGGGCAGTAGACACCCTGTTGGGAGGTGTCCCGGTGGCGGTCAAATTTCTTTCCCAAACCTTATTAAATGAAAAAATGAAAATGCGCTTTGCTCAGGAGGCGCGGGCAGGAGCCTTGCTGGGGCAGCGCAGTATTCATGTGGTCCGTGTGCACGATTATGGAGTCAATCCGGAGGAAATTCCATTTTACGTGATGGAGTACTTACGGGGGGAAAGCCTTAGCGATATGTTGCTGGAAGCCCCTATTCCCCTCACCCAATTTTTGCGCTTAATCCGCCACGTTTGCCTCGGGCTGGAAACTGCCCATGAAGGAATTACGATTGACGGTCAAATTTGCCCCATTATTCATCGGGATATTAAACCCAGCAACGTCTTGGTGATTCAGGATGCTGGGCTGGGAGAGCTAGCTAAGGTACTGGATTTTGGCATTGCTAAATTTATGAGCGATCGGTCCGATGGCGGACAAACTCAATCCTTTATGGGAACCCTGGCTTACTGCTCTCCAGAACAAATTGAAGGGCGGGAACTAGACAACCGCTCCGATATTTATAGCCTGGGGGTGACGATGTTCGAGATGTTGACCACCAAAATGCCAATTCAGGCAGAAACCCATTCCATCGGAGCCTGGTTTAAGGCGCACCACTTCCAACAACCCTGCAGCTTTGAAACCGCCTGGCCCGGCTTAAATTTACCCAGTCCCCTGGAAGATCTGGTCATGAGCTGTCTGGCCAAATCCCCAGCCGATCGTCCCCAGAGCATCAAGGAGATTCTGGAAGCCTTACAGCCCCTGGAAGAACGCTATGGCCCCCACCGCTCCACGGATCATCCGGTTCCAGAAACCCCCAGTGCTTCAGGGCCCAACCTGTCTGCCCCCCAAACCGCTATTCTGTCGGTAGAAGAAAGCTGCTGGCAGTCCGTCTGGCCTAAAGACAAACCGATCGGAGAAATTTCATTTGCAAAGAAAATTATAGCCCAGCCCGAAACGGGAGTGGGTCTCTGGGCAATGCTACCGAGAGCAGAAATTCAGAAGCGATTGTTGAACACCCGCTACAACCAATTTTTATTTACGATGACCCCCCATCCCATGATTCTCTGGATCACGGCAATTTATGATCCAGACCAGGGGGCCCGCTGGATGCCCTGTTATCTCGATATGAAGCAATCCAATAACCAGGAGTTAACGTTGTTGCTAGGCCAGAGTGGTTATTATCCCCTCCTGTTCTTCGCCCTGGAAGATCCGCAGCACTGTGCCAACGTCATGACCCTGACCATTGCCCCCTACCAGCGTCAACTCTTACAACAGTGGGTTCAAACCAGCCGTAGCCTCACTTCCTCTGCCTCTCCCACCGTCAGTAAGGGGGTCTTAAAAACTGAGTTGGAAAAATTGAAGCCCCAGGTGCTGCAAAAACTGCAACTGGCCAAGACGCGAATTTTTCTAGAATAGGGAGGCTTGAGCCAATCCAGTCTGTTCAGGGGTTGCGATCGGGTGGGAAAAACAAGACTGGATGCCAGCTACGGCGAAGGATTTCACCCGAAAAACTGGGGATGGAGAGTTCCCACAACTTACCCACATGGGGAGAGGAAATGACAATGCCCCGGACATCAAAATCCTGTGCCGCTGCCAAAGTTTCCGTCACCGGATTACCCCAACGCACCTCTGTCCTCACCTCTAAGCCCAACTCCAGCAATTGCACAGCTTCTTGCGCTAAGAGATGCTGACACTGTTGCAGTTGTTCCGTCCTTTGGCCCACACTCAATCGCTCATCATCGATCACCCAGCAGAGTACCAGAGTGGAAAGGTTGGCAGCTGACTGAATCTGTTGCCGAATCCTCTGCACCAGAGCACAGGCTGAATCCGTTCCATCGTAAGGGAGGAGTAACGAGTGAAATAAGTGCTGACAGCGCAGAGCTAACTCCTCCTGAGCCAAAGTGAGCAGGAGTTGGGGACGCAACACCAAGAGGGGAATGTTTACCTCCTGGAGCAGGGTGACGGTGGTACTGCCAAACAATTTTTCATTCAGTAAGCTCCGAATGGGCATTCCTAGCACGAGGAGATCCGGTCGATGGATTTTGATTGCTTCCAGAATCGTAGGAATTGGTTGTCCTGAGGGGATCTCCACCTGAACAGAAAGCTCAGCAAGGCTTTGGGGAGGAAGAGTTAATAAGGCTTCTGCCTGAAGAACTTTAGCTCGATCAACATGGGGGATCATGCTTTCCTGTTCCAGGGGTACACTGTGGAGAAAGAGAATTTCTCTAACTCCTCCCGCCTGCAAGTCCGGTAGACGCTGCAGTAAACGATGGAGTCCATCCGTGCAATCGGTGGCGACCAGAAGGTGCTGAAACATGGTACAGACAAAAAGAAAGAGCTGGCGAGGAGAAACCCAGGATTGAGGCATTCAACTTCCGCTGGCACCATTATAAGTGGAAGTGGGGATATAGAAGTGGAAGTAGGGATACCAAAGATATCAGTTGGCAGGGAGGGAGGCTAGAGGGTAGGGATAGGTGTCACCCCAACAGGGTAGGATATAAAAATCTTAATCTTCCTTGTTTAGGATCAGTTTCAGCAGTAACAGGAGAGGTTTAATTTGATGCATCAGACCGATGCAATTGCGCCCCACGGTGGCCAACTCATCAATCGGATTGCCACCCCAGAACAGCGACAGGAGTTTCTTGATAAAGCCGATCATCTGCCCAGGCTGCAACTGGATCAACGCGCTGTTTCCGACCTGGAAATGATTGCCATTGGCGGCTTCAGCCCCCTGACGGGTTTTATGGCACAGCAGGATTACGATCGGGTAGTCAATGAAATGCATTTGAGCAACGGCTTACCCTGGTCTGTCCCCATTACCCTGTCTGTGGCGGAAGCGGTGGCAGCCCCCTTGAAGATCGGTAGTCTGGTGCGATTGGATGACTGGACCGGCCGTTTTGTCGGAGTTTTACAACTGACCGAGAAGTTTCCCTACGACAAGCGCCATGAAGCCCTGATGGTTTACCGCACTAATGAGGATAAACACCCTGGGGTCGCCGTTGTCTATAAGCAGGGAGAAATTAATCTGGCCGGCCCCGTATGGTTATTGCAACGGGATACCGATCCTCGCTTTCCCAACTATCAAATTGATCCGGCAGAATCCCGCACCCTATTCCGCGATAAAGGCTGGAAAACGATCGTTGGCTTCCAAACCCGCAACCCTATTCACCGCGCCCACGAGTACATCATCAAATGTGCCCTGGAAACTGTAGATGGGCTGTTTCTGCACCCGCTGGTGGGAGCCACCAAAGAGGATGATATTCCGGCAGATGTGCGAATGCGCTGCTATGAGATCATGCTAAATCATTACTTTCCCCACGATCGAGTCATCCTGGCCATTAATCCTGCGGCCATGCGTTATGCCGGTCCCCGTGAAGCTATTTTCCACGCTTTAGTTAGGAAAAATTATGGCTGTACGCACTTCATCGTCGGCCGGGATCATGCGGGAGTTGGGGATTACTACGGTACCTACGATGCTCAGCATATCTTTGAAGAGTTTGCCCCTGATTCCCTGGGGATTACCCCGATGAAGTTTGAGCACGCTTTTTATTGCCTGCGGACTCAATCCATGGCTACAACAAAAACCAGTCCCAGTACTCGGGAAGAACGGATTCACCTCTCTGGGACTAAGGTACGGGAAATGCTACGGCGAGGAGAACTGCCTCCCCCAGAATTTTCTCGTCCAGAAGTTGCAGCAGAATTGGCTCGAGCCATGCAGGTGGCCGAATCCTATCAAATCTGAGACAGACCCCCTTCCCAGGGCTAGCGATAACGGGTCAACCTTAAGTATGAAGCGGCGCTCTTTTTTGCGGCAATCAGGTCTGGTTCTGGCGGCTCTGGGATGCCATAGTACAGGTTTGCTGCTAGCTAGCGATCGCTCTCATCAGGTCTTAGCCCAGCCAACCCGGCGTAAGCTGGCCCTGCTTGTGGGAATCAACCAGTACGATAGCCAGGTCCAGTTTCCTCCCCTGGCAGGGTGTTTGACAGATGTGGAGTTGCAGCGAGAATTGCTGATCCACCGCTTTGGTTTTCAGCCCAACGACATTCAGGTTCTGACTCAGCAGGAAGCAACTTACAAAAATATGGCCACGGCGTTTACCACCCATCTGGCTCAGGCCAAGGCTGGAGATGTGGTTGTGGTCCATTTCAGTGGCTATGGGCGGCGGATCTGGACAGGAGGGCAAGCTTCGAGCCGAAGCAGCTATAGCTTGATTCCCTTTGACAGCACCAGCTTGAATAGAGATGGACAGGAGCTATCTCCCCGCAACGATCTACCGGAAGAGTTACTATTTCTCTGGCTGCGATCGCTCCCCACTGAACAAATTGTGACGATTCTGGATTGCAGCTATACCTACCCTGGCACTCCGCTAATCGGCAGTCTGCGAGTTCGCTCCCGACCGGAAGAACAGGTGATCCTGGCCGCCCCCCAACAACAACTGCTCGAAAAAGCTCAGACCCTACTGCGTTCCCCTGAGCGGACTGAACTGCCTGGTGTCCTGGTCAGAGCGGCCCATCCCCTTCAGGTGGCCAGCGAAACCCAGTGGCATGGTTTTAGTGCTGGGCTGCTGACTTATACCTTCACCCAACACCTCTGGTCAACCTCTCCAGGCACAACCCTTTACGTCAGCCTGCAGCGCACCCTTCAGGAAATCTGGCACCAGAGTCATCAGCAACAGCCCGATCTGAGCGGACGACAAAGCCATCAACCCACTCTGCCAGCCTACCCGATCGCCACAACCCCGATCGCTGCTGGGGTTGTGCTGAGCGTAGATGAAACGGGCAGGGGGGGCAAGCTCTGGCTGGGAGGATTACCGGCTCAGGTGCTGGCACACTATGGGATTAATTCAATCCTGACCCTGCTACCCGATCGCAATGCTCTCCCTACTGCGAGTCAGTCCCTATCCAATCCATCGTCATCTAATCCATCGTCACCTGAGCCGCAGCTGCAAATTCAAACCCTCACCGGTCTGACGGCAAAAGCCCAATTGCTCTCCCCCGGTCAACTGCAACCCGGCCAGTTATGCCAGGAAAGCCTGCGGATACTCCCCCACGCTCCCAGCTTAGCGATCGCCCTCGATCCAGGCTTAGAGCGGATTGAGCGGGTGGATGCGATCAGTGCCCTCTCGGCCCTCCCCCAGATCAGCCCTGTCCTGGCGGGAGAACAACCTGGAGATTATTTATTCGCCAAAATCGACACCAGGGAGGATGCAACGGATAGCCCCGCCCCCGCCTTCCGCTACGGACTGTTTTCACCAGGGCGAGAGCTATTACCCAATACGATCGGAGAACCAGGAGAAGCGATTAAAGCTGCTGTACGCCGCCTCAGTAACCAGTTATCGCTATTGCTGGCAGATAAATTACTCAGCCTGACGATCAATGATGCCTCCTCCCGGTTGGAAGTCAGTGCCAGTCTGGAATTAACCACCCCTACCCCCCAAACCTTACTGCAGTTAACCACTCCCCCGGTGCAGCAGCAGTCCGCCCCACCCCCAGAGCTGGCCGCCAAACCCTTGAGTGGCCGTTTAAGCTTGCCAAGCGGTAGTTCAATTCAACTGCGAGTTCATAACTGCAGCGATCGTCCCCTCTATGTCTTATTGCTGGGTTTAGACAGTGGGAGTAACCCCTTTATCCACTACACCCCCAAGCCCCAAACCCTCCCCCCCAGTAGCCTGGTGTTGAGCGCTCCCCCCGGTGGAGAAACCGAGTTTCCCTGGCGACTGAGACGTTCAACCCTCTGGTTAGCTGTTTATTTATTGTTCAGCCCCCAACCCTTCAGCCAAACGATAGCCACCCTGGAAAGTGGACTGGGAGGGCCACCCCCTGATACTCCCCAGACGATCTTCCCCAGCAACTTCCTGGCAATAACCCAGGCTGTTTTGCAAGATTTACATCAAAGTAGCGGCTTTGTAGCTCAGACTACGGGAACAGGTGAATCTTTTGCGTTTGATGTTAATCATTGGGCTACCCTTTGCTTTAATTGTCGAGTAGGTGAGGCAGGGACTGAAACATTCAAGTTTTCTTGAGCTAAAGTCAGAAATTTGTAATGCACAACCTACCTCAGAATTAGATTCCCAGGGTATTATTGTCTCAAAATCAGGTATGTTCGGCATGACCATTTATATTGGAAATCTATCCTACCAAGCCAGTGAAAATGACCTCCGGGAGGTATTTGCAGAATACGGCACGATCAAACGCATTACATTACCCATCGATCGGGAGACCGGGCGAATGCGGGGATTTGCCTTCGTTGAACTGGCAGAGGATGCCCAGGAAGACTTAGCTATCTCCGAGCTCGACGGAGCCGAATGGATGGGGCGACAACTACGAGTCAATAAAGCTAAACCCCGGGAAGGTGGCCGCCGGGGTGGAATGGGTGAGTGAGGGACTGCAGCAGATCCCATTAGCAAGGCTCCACTTTAATCATTGCCTGGGAGATCAACCGGAACGAGAATGCTAAGCTATGTATGGTTGGCCTCCCTGGAATGGTGGCCTGCTTATAAAATCCAAAACTTAATCGGAGCAAACCCCAAGCCTAGCGACGTTGAATCTCCGTAAGAAGACTGCAAAATTTCCTCAAAGACCACTGTTGAACCCAACCTTCTCTGGCTTTTGCTAGCAGAGTGTCAAAAGTTAATCCTTAAGTATCTATGGCACGCAGACCTTCCCCTCCCCGAACCCCCAGTCCGAGAAGTTCTCCCCCGCGCTCAGATAACCGTTCCTCCGGGGGTTCTCCCCTGTTTAACTCCCTCACACTGGCGGTTTTAGGTGGGGTGCTGGTATTGGGAATCGCGATCGGGGTTGCCTTCAGCCGCACGGCTAACTTTACCCCAGAAAATGTTGCTTCAACCCAATTTATTGACCAAAGTGCCCCCAATCCAGAGTTTTGCATTCAGTTTGGGGCCAGTGCGATCGCCATGGATACACGGGTCTTTGTCACCTTCAACCCCTTTAATATCTTTGTCTCCCAACCCGTGATGCAACCTGGTTGTGTGATGCGGATTAACAATATTTCGCTGCTAGAGCAACGCAAACTGGTGAATTCCCAGCAATTGCAGGAGTGCCGCCAGCGGATGAATACCTTTGGATATACAGGTAGTCTGGATGGTAACCCGCAGGTTAACTGTGTCTACCAGAGTAATTCTGACAAAAATCGCTTTCTCAACTTACCCGGTGTTGGGGGACAGCCCTCAGAAACTAATAACTTTTAAGATAACTTTTAAGCATGACGGCTAGAGCCACCTCTACTTCTGGTTTGACCCTCTGGAGCAGGCGGATGCTAGCCGCTTTCCTGCTGGGGGGACAGGTGTTTGTTCATTTGTTAATGGGGCGGGTCCATCGACGCAACACGCTGGAACAAATGTCTGTGGTTGGCCCGGAATCTTTACTGGTGGCGTTGATCACAGCGACCTTTGTAGGTATGGTCTTTACCATTCAGGTAGCTAGAGAATTTATCAACTTTGGAGCGGTCTCTGCCGTGGGGGGAGTGCTGGCCATTGCCCTGACTCGGGAACTGGCCCCCGTACTGACGGCCGTCATCCTGGCGGGTCGAGTCGGATCGGCTTTTGCCGCCGAAATTGGCACCATGCGGGTGACTGAACAAATTGATGCCCTCTATTTGCTCAGTACCGATCCAGTAGATTACCTTGTTCTACCCCGGTTTTTAGCCTGTTGCTTAATGTTGCCGGTGCTGACCCTGCTGGCTCTGGTTACAGCAATGGGGGGCGGAATGCTCCTGGCTGAGTCTCTCTATGGCATTCCCTTCAGCCTGTTTTTGGATTCCGCCAAAAGCTTCCTAGAACTCTGGGACATCTGGTCTGCTGTGCTGAAGTCAATCGTTTTTGGAGCCTTAGTCGCTATCATCGGTTGCAATTGGGGTCTAACCACTTCTGGGGGGGCGAAAGGAGTTGGCCAATCTACAACAGCGGCGGTGGTGATCTCCCTGCTCTCCATTTTTATTGCTGATTTCTTTCTCTCCTGGGTGATGTTCCACGGAACAGGTTCAGTCATTCGGGGGCTGTAAGCCATTTGCTTTCCCCCCCTTACAATAGAGGCAGTAGGTTTCCCCTTCCATCGTCAGCCCTTCCTCTTAAACTTATGAATTCGACGGCTCCCCCCTTTTTGCAAACGGTGGCTCTGTCCCCTAACTTCGCCCTGCCCGTCGGACTGGCGATCGCAGCGCTGGGGCTTTTCTTCCTCAATCCCTGGTTATCTCTGCCCCTGCTCCTCTTTGCCCTTTTTCTCACCTGGCAAACCGCTACCCTGCGGCTCTATTTCACCCCCACCGCCCTGGAGATTTACCGCCAGTCCACTCTAATTCGCCGTTTCCCCTACAGTGAGTGGCAGAACTGGCAAATTTTCTGGTCACCCCTGCCAATCTTGTTTTATTTTAAGGAGATCAAGAGTATTCACTTTGTCCCCATTTTGTTTGATCCCCAACTACTGCGGCAATGTTTAGAAGAACGCTGTCCCCAACAGGTAAGCTCCCCCCAAGCCTGAACTCCGTTGAGATCAGTTTCTCCTCGTGATTCTCCTTTCACCACAGAACTTTATGAATGCTGATGAACGTCCCCCTGCAGATTCCAACCTCGATCCCTTGCAGCAGCAGGTACAAATCTTGCAACAGGAAATTGCTCAGCTAGAAGCGACCCGCCGAGATCTACAGGGGCAGATTCAGACCGCCCAAGCCAACCTGGGACAATTGGTGCAGGAAAGTTTGAGTGAGCTGCAACAGCGGAAGCAGGCTCTTCAAATTGCGATCGAACAACTGGAGCGACGACAGGAACGCATTCAGGCGGAAATGCGGAAAAATTTTGCCGGGGTTTCTCAGGATCTGGCCATCCGGGTACAGGGATTTAAGGAGTACCTGGTCAATAGCCTGCAGGATCTGGTGGTGGCAACGGAACAATTAAATTTAGTCTCTAAACCTCAACCAGAAAGCAAGGAAAAACCAGGTCCCTCCGCACCGCCCCCTGCCAAAGCAGCGCCTCCTCAATTTGCCGAACAGCAATTTCAAGAGCAACGCAAACTCATTCGCAAACTGATCGACCAGTATCGCACCAATCCCAATTACTACGGCCCACCCTGGCAACTGCGGCGCACCTTTGAACCGATTCACGCCGAGCGAGTCAGCACCTGGTTTTTTACCCTGGGGGGACGGGGAGCCTTACGATCGCTCAACAGCCGATTACAAAATATTTTGGTCGCCTCAGCAATTACAGCTATTCTCTCTGACCTCTACGACGATCAACTGCGTACCCTGATTTTGGCGGACTCGCCGGAACGCTTGGGGGATTGGCGGCGGGGGCTGCAGGATTGCCTTGGGATTGCCAGAGCAGACTTTGGCCCCGATCGGGGGGTATCCCTGTTTGAATCTGCTGATGCCTTGGCCTTTCGCGCCGATCGCCTGCTCAAAGATGACTATCTGCCCCTGATCCTGATCGACGATTCCGAAGAAAAGGTGAGCTTAGCGATGTTGCAATTCCCCCTCTGGCTGGCCTTTGCCCCCGAACCCCAGTTGCGTCAGCCCCGATCCAGCGATTTTTTTGAGTGAGGCTAACCCCCATGGTAGATTCCCTTCTCCTGGTCACGGTCCTTCTCCTGGGCAGCTATCTGCTGGGATCGATCCCCACCGGCTATCTACTCGGTCGCTGGCTTAAAGGCATTGATATTCGCGAGTACGGTTCCGGTTCGACAGGGGCAACCAATGTTTTGCGAACCCTGGGGAAAGGCCCCGGACTACTGGTTTTGCTGGTGGATGTAGGCAAAGGGGCCCTGGCGATCGCCCTGATCCGCTGGGTTTGCAGCCCCAATTTTGCGCTTTTATCCCCTGAAATTCTATCCCCAGACTGGATCGACTGGATTGTCATCAGCGGTAGCCTGGCCGCCATTCTGGGCCACAGTAAACCCCTCTGGTTAAGCTTTAAAGGCGGAAAATCTGTGGCAACCAGCTTGGGGATCTTGTTGGCCCTGGACTGGCGGATTGGTCTGGCTACCCTGGGGGTCTTCGCTCTGGTGATTGCCCTCAGCCGTTGGGTCTCCCTCAGTTCGATCAGCGCTGCGATCGCCCTGCCCCTGCTGATGTTAGGGTTCGCCCAACCCCTACCCTACCTGTTGTTCGCCCTGGTGGGAAGTGGGTATGTGATCGGACGACATCGCACTAATATCCAACGGCTGCTGGCAGGAACAGAACCCCGTGTGGGAGAAACTGCACCGGAACTGTCCAGCGAGTAATTAGTGCCCCACAGCACCCTTTACCTTCCCTATGCCCCTGCCCCACTCGCTCCCGGACTGGCCTAAAACCCCCACCGAGGCGATCGCGCTCCAGAAACGGCTCTGCTCCCAAGTGCTCCGGGTGGATCGTTTGCCTGAAATTCATACTGTTGCCGGGGTTGATGTGGGGTTTGAAGACGAGGGCCGAACTACCCGTGCTGCCGTTGCCGTATTGAATTGGCCGCAATTGCAACTGCAAACTCAGGCGATCGCCCGTCAGCCCACCTGCTTTCCCTACATCCCTGGACTGCTTTCCTTTCGGGAAATTCCTGCCGTCTTAGCGGCCCTGACCCAGTTGCCCCTCCTCCCCGATCTACTGCTCTGTGATGGCCAGGGTATTGCCCATCCACGCCGGTTTGGGATTGCCTGCCACCTGGGTGTGCTGCTGGATTGCCCCACGATCGGGGTGGCCAAGTCTCGTCTGATCGGGCACCATGCCGAAGTCAGTCAAGCACGGGGGGAGTGGCAACCGCTGATCGATCGGGAAGAAATTATTGGGGCAGTGCTGCGAACCCGTCCCCACACCAAACCCCTCTACATTTCCACTGGGCACCGGATTAGCCTGGAGAGCGCGATCGCCTATGTAATGAGTTGCACTCCTCGCTATCGACTGCCAGAAACCACCCGTCAGGCCCACCGCTTAGCATCCGGTTAATCGCTTTCTACTGGCCAAATTCCTGCCGAGCTTGTTCCACCAACTCCAACGTGACCGTCTCCAGATCATTGTCCCGGGCCAGACGTTCAATCCGTTGGCGGGCCTGAGCACGGGCAAAGAAGGGAATATTTCTCAATTTCAGCGTCGCTTCAGGCGTCCAACTCAGAACACCTGTCAAATCCGAGTCCTGCATGAGCGTCTCAGCCTCATTGCCCCAACATCCCCCATTCTACCGGAGAAGGGTGGAGAGGAAAACCGTTGAGTTGCAAGGGCAACAAGGGATCAACCCCTGGAAATCAATCAAACCTCTGGCTGGAGCTGAGGACCAGATCGGAAGGCAAAGAGAAAAAATTAACCAATTGACTTCTTTTAAAACTTAAATAATCTGGCAAAAACAAAGGAAAAAAATTAGCTGAAATCTTTTACCTTTTAGCAAAACCTTGTATGATTTAACTGCTTTTCCCAATGAAGCACCCCCTCCAGGTTCATTCATTAAAAAGCAGTAAGTTATTATTATTTTGGCCGGTAGAATCAGGGGGTTGTTTTGGTTACATTTTCAAGATTTTTTTCTTGGGAATAGCCAGCTCCCCCATAAGGATCTTTGTAGTCACCCTCACATTACTCTATACCCCAAAAAATAGTCTGCCGGGAGTGACCGGGCCATAGACCGTTTTGAATGGGCACTGAATTGTCGTGACCAATCTCAGCATGATTTTCTTCTATCAATTTAGTGTCCTGTAGCAGGGGTGTGACCTGTTGTAAGTGTGAGGTAAAACAGTGATTGAAGATAATGAAGTCATAGGGACGTTTGCCGATTTTATCGCCGAAGCTCTGGATTCTGGCGATCCTGCTAAACAACGGGAAGCCCTGATCCTTTCTGAACAATTAGCCTGGAAAAAGAAGTCCTTGCAGGAGCATCGAGATTTTCTGCGCGATTGCAGTATCCTTCTAATGGAACCCAATCTGGAACTCCTTTCAGTGCTGAACTTGGCCTGGAAAATCCGTTTCTGGCAATCCTTTCAGGAGCCGCTCAAATCCCTACTGGGGGATTGTGACCTGGACTGGTGGCTGGAAGGCACTCAGCGATCGTTGTTGATCCGTTGTCCCGATTCTACAACCGTTGCCACTCTTTATCGATCGCTACCGTTAATATCTAGCCAGATCTATGAATTTACAGGTTGTGTTCAGCAAGTTTACCTGACCGCCTCTTCCCGCTAAATCAGATCCTTAGGGGATCGGGGCATCGCCAGGATAAACTGCGTAGATCAATTCACTGCCTGCCTCGGGCCAGCCCCGCTGGTAGAGGGATTGACCAGGTTCCCCCCAGCCCAAGCGGAGGACAAGCTGGAAAAAATTACCCTGTTCGCGTTTGGTAAGGGTTGCCCATTCCGTTTTGCAGGCAAGGCCTTGCACCTTTGCAGGGGTGAGCGCCTGGTATTCCCGTCCCTGATCAATCGCTAGATAAAGATCCATACCGACACTTTGTTCCAGCCAGAAGGCCAGCACGTCGGTTTTGGCAGCTTTTAGAGTATCTCGATCCCTGTCCAGGGCAATCAACTGTTCATCAACCTGAGGGTAAAGCAGCGTTCTGCCTCGAATTGTAATTTCCCGCCAAATGATCCCTGAGACCTGATGCTCGCGCTGATAAAGGTGAACCGCCGCCCGAAAATCCAGATAAGCTGTAAATTTTTGAATTCCTTCGGCATTGATAAACTGATCGATAATGGGATTGACCCCGGACACACGAGCTGACAAGGTTAGGCGTTGCCCATTCATACAGGAGCGCTGTTCTGCAGCCAGGATTTGCACCAGTTGTTCAGTTGAGTAAACTTCAGTCATGGTTAGCAGTCCCTAGTCAGGTTGGAAGGGGTAGCCCCGGCGCTTACGAGCTTCCATAGCCTTTTCCAACACATCCAGCAGTCCCGGTGCTTCTTCTTGCAGGGTTAAGAGCAACCGCTCCCCCGCTTCCAGATTGCTGAGACTACCCAGATCCCCCGGATCTTGACCGGATTGCATCACTGTGATTAAGCGGGGCAGGGCGATCGTATCCACCATTTCCACCAGACCACTGAGGCAACGGTAAAATTGCTTTTCTGTCAGCGTAGAATCTTCCAGGGGAAACTCAATCATGGCCCGAATTTCTCCATCCACCGGGTCGTATTCCCACTGCAGCATTTTAGTTTCCCAGGAAATACTGAGCAGGGTTTGTAATATCGCTTCTTTATACCGATGTTCCTTCACGCCAGCCAGTACGTCGGGGGCAAATAACTTAAAGAATTCCCCATCTTCATCAAGCTGGACAACGATCAGCAGGTAATCCGCATGATCCGCTGTGACACCAGTGAGAATACGGCCGTGCTCGGGCTGGAGTTGATAGCGGAGATTACGCTGCTCTAGATAATTGGCAATTTGTTGTAGGGTTACAGCCATAGGGTCACCCTGCCAGGATGCAATTGGTTCCTAGTTTGCCTGCTTTAGTTGCATAAAACAATAGGTCTGGGCAGCGATCGCCCTCAGTTTACAGCCAAATCCAGACCATGGGGGGTCAGCCAGTCGAGGTAGGAGTGAAGCAGAGCCGACGGTTTTTCCTGATCATCGTTTTTGCTGCTCATAGAGTTGTTTGAACAATCGTTGCTGTTGTTGATGATCAACGATCGCCACGGGGTAGCCACATCGATCGCGTTCCTCCAGAGAAATTTTACCTGTGACTAAATCTGCTGTTTCTACGCTCCGCAGTTCCGGTAACCACTCGCGGATGTAATCTGCCTCAGGGTCAAACTTTTGGGACTGGCTAGCCGGATTAAAAATTCGCAGGGGTTTGGGGTCCATCCCACTGGAGGCACTCCACTGCCAACCGCCATTATTTGCCGCCAGGTCACCATCCACCAGCTTCTGCATAAAGTATTTTTCTCCCCAACGGGGATCAATGAGCAGATCCTTGGTTAAAAAGCTGGCTACAATCATCCGACAGCGGTTATGCATCCAGCCGATCGTGTTCATCTGCCGCATTGCTGCATCGACGATCGGATAACCGGTTCTGCCTTCACACCAGGCTTGAAAATAGTCGGGCCGATTCTGCCAGGGAAAGGTCTTAAAGGGTTGGCGATAGGCTCCCTCGGCCAAGGCTGGAAACCAGTAGAGCGCATGCTGATAAAATTCTCGCCAGGCCAACTCCTGCTGCCAGGTTTGAATGCTGTCCTCTGCCTCCTGGCTGCGACTGGACTCCAGGGCTGATTGGCTGGCGGCCCAAACCGTCCGTATCCCCAGCACGCCAAACTTCAACGCTGCACTCAGTTGAGAGGTGCCTGCACTGGCCGGAAAATTCCGTTCCTGTTGATACGCATAAATTGCCCGCTGACAGAACTGTGCTAGTCGTTCCTGGGCCGCAGTTTCCCCCGGTTCCAAGGGGAGGGGCGTATCCCAGATAAAACCCAGGTCTTTGGCAGTAGGAAGGGCGATCGCTCCAGCCTGAGTGGCGGCTTGCTGTTCAGTGGGGGTCAATCCGGTTACTCCTGCTAAGGAAGGCACAGAAGCCTCTTTAGGTTGCCGACTCCAGTTCCGCCAGAAGGGAGAAAAAACAGTATAGGCTTCCCCACTACCCGTTTTAATTACTGCAGGGGGATGAAGAAGTTGATCCCAGAAATTTTGCACCTCAATACCTGCGTTTTTTAGAGCAGTTTGAATGGTGCGATCGCGCTCCTGGCTGTAAGGTTCCACATCCCAGTTCCAGAAGACTGCTTTAGCCTGTAACGCTGCGGCTAATTGGGGAATCGCGATCGTGGGTTGCTGGTGCAGAATCAGAAGTTGACTGCCGGACTGAGCGTACTGTTGCTGAAGGTGTTGCAAACTGCCAATCATGTAGGCCACTCTGGCGGGAGCTACATCATCCCGTTCCAGTAAATTCGGGTCCAGACAGAATACCCCGACAACTTTGGCAGTAAGCTGGCGGGCGGCGGCTAAGCCCACATTATCGGCAATGCGTAAATCCCGACGATGCCAAAACAGAATTAAATCCGTCATATCAACCTTAAATCCTATGCTTCTCTCACTAAGATAGAATTTTCTTTCAGGTTCGAGGTCTCCACCAGAGTTAGAATTTCCAATAGAAAAAAGCTGAGAATTGATCCAGCTAACCCAAAGTAGTCAGGACTGAAAATCATTATTCTCTAGGCTAGGAGGTGGTAGTTCCTCAGGTTGACTAGCACGGGCAGGGGGACAGGGAATGGCTTTGATTCGGTCTAATGCCTCTTCACCGATCGGGATGCGGGGGGCAGGGATGACAACGGGCGATTCTGAGGTTGAAGGGAGAGTAGGAAGATCCTGTAAATTGACCTGAGTTGGGCTAACAGTTTGGGTGTCAGAAAGTTGCTGCACTGGAGTCTGTTGGGCGTAGGTCTTGAAGGTGCAGGTGAGGATAATACTGCTGATAGCCAATAGGAGTAAAGAGATAGCTGATAAGTTAGACAGTTCCATAGTTAAATTGCCCAATACTTTAGTTTCAAACAGCTATTTCTAATTTCTAAGCTGCTACAGCGAAAGAACCCAACCAAGAAAACTTAACAGGATATCCGCTCGTTGAAGTTTCTACAGAACTGAATGACGGTTAGAAGTGCGCCCTGTTCCTTCGATTCTAGTTAATCTCTCACTTTAGTTAATCTCTCACTTTAGTTAATCTCTCACTTTAAAATCAAAAAACGGCATGGTTTTTAGCCATACCGCTACTTATTTAGTTAGATTAAGACCTGCCAGGATTAAGGTCTGAGACCCATAATTACGGTAGACCAGTTAAATTGGCTATTTCCAGTCATGAATTGGGCAACCCCAAAGGCTGAATTCAGATTTGCCGGATCGAGGCTGGTGGCAGAATAGTCTCCCCAACGACAGCGAGTTCCGTTTTGGCAGGAATTTGTCATCGGTACTCCAGTCTGGTAAGTAAATCCAGGGAACCCCCCGACACCATCATTGCGGCTAGCGACAAGAGCAGCTGCCGGATTCTGGGCTGATCCAGAATAGTTAAAGGCAAAGAAACCGCTGGTAGTACTGCCAGTACTGGCAATGGCAAAGGAGGGTCCCCAGGCCGCCAATCCTGTCAATACATAGGTAAAGCGCACTTCTGCGGTATTGGTGCCGGCATTGACCCGATACAGGCGAATCGCCGAGCGTCCCCCCACATTCAGGGCATGAATGGCGTAAACCCTGTTGCCAATCTGAACCGTATTGGATTGAATTCGTCCATCCAGGGTGTCTAAAAGCAGAGTGGTAGTGGGCTGAGGCGCACCAGGGGGAGCGGTCCAGGCCGGGATCGCAATGGGGGTGTTGTAGGTCATTGCCCCGGTGAGGGTGTTCAAGGTGTACTTGCGCAATTGGGAGCCTGCCCCTGAGTCAGTTGCAAGGAAGTAGGCCGTGGTCGCAGTACTGCGATCGAGGGGTGGAGCAACATTAAACTGAACCTGGGCCCTGGTAGAACTGCTGGTGCCATAACAACGGAGCACGGGCACACTACCGGTTAGAGTGGGGGCTTTGTCAATGGTCATGATCACGCCATAGGACGCACCAGAGGTGGGGAAATTGTTGGCTGTGATAAACCACTGGTTGCTGTTGTAGCCCAGGTTGGGATAGTCCCAGAAGTCAGTCAGCGCCTTTTTGCAGAACCTGTAACGCCCTTCAGACAGGGGAATTCTATAGACATTCCAGGCTCCTAAAGGATCGCCGGTCTGGGAGACAGCAAAGTATTGAAACTGGTCCGTTGAACTCGTCCTGCGGGTTTCCGTCGTCACAACATAGCGGTTGTTGCGAAAGTCGTAGATGGCCCGGGGGTCAAAGGCAGTTGTATTAGGATCAGTAATGCCAAAAAAGGCCTTGAGACTGACAAAGCTGTTGGGGCTACAACTCCCGGTCTTGGGGTAAATCCCCAGGTCAACATTGGTGACTTCGACATAGTTATTCAACCCAACCGCCCCATGGCTATCGGAAGGGGCAAAACCCGTTGCAGCATTGCCAACACAATTTCTGGTTGAAGTGGCTCGTGTTCCGCTAGCAGTCTTGGCGTTAGGTGGGGCTGAAACAGGGGTAATGCCGCGGTTGGCCTGAGCAGCCAATTTCCCTTCAGGCGTAGAGAGGGGATTCATCTTGATTCGGTTTAGCCGAGTTACACCTCCCGGAATTCGAGTGGAGATTACCCTCTCCTGAGACCGTAATTGAGTTGCCTCAGCAGCAGAGAGGGTGGGGAGTTGGCGTACATTCACAAAAGTGGCAGACACTTTGGCTGTTGTAAAATCCTGAGACTCAGCGAGGGTTTCTTTGGGAACAAATAGACCTATAAAATAAACAGACAAGCCTGTCATACCTGACAGAATCAGGAATGTTGAAAAAAATCTATTCATATTCACCGCTTTATCTAAGAAAGTTTAGGACAATGCATGTTTTAGGGAACTTTGCAGCATTCTATTACACAACCGTTCTAGCTATAGATTATGCTTGTCTCTTCTTAAGTGTCCAGATGTTTAACAAAAACTTTAGAAAGCAATAATTAAAGAAGTAACTAGAGAGATATAAACCTTTGGACTCGAATCTTAAAATTAAATAACAAATAAAATTCATGAGGCTTGGTTTCTATAGTTTCACAACTCATTCTTCCTGTTTGAACAAGCTAATCTTATTTGATCAGATCCTTTTCTCACAAAATGTTCAAGAAAATCTGTAAGCTGTTCATCATCAATAAACCACCTAATCAAAAAATACTTATTTAACAACAAGAAATAGTGTTCTTTTGAAGGTTTGAAACCAAATTGAACAATTGAACTTAAGCCGGATTGGTGATTTCAAACCAGTCAGGAAACTATCATTCTTGTACTCATTATCGTTGATGTTTGGAATTCACATCTCACTCAAAATTTACTTTATAGATCCAATCCACTCATGTCTTATGATATGAGAATTGCGTTCTCCTGTTCGTAGGTCTATCTCTTTGATCGCAGGCTGCTAGATTGGGAGAAGAATACACCTAAATATCCTCGCGATCGCGTTTATCTCCCCTTGGGCTGTTGCAATATAGCAATCCTATTTGAGATACAAGGGGTGGAACCCCTTTTGTGGGGGAACCCCACACCCCCTCCTTCTCAACCTATTTAGGACTGCTATAGAGGAAGCGATCTAGCAGGTGCAAGGAGTCGAGCAGGTTAAGAGAACTGGAAGGGTTGCGGCTACCGATCAGGCGAATTGCCGGCCCTTAGCCAGGGAAGTCATCTTAAAAGGCAGTTAAAAAGACAGATAGGGGCGGGCCAGAAAAAAGCTACAGATCGACTTGGCATCCACGGGTTCCCCAGCTAAAATTGCCGCTTCTAATTCCGCTGGAGTCATCAGCACATTTTCCAAGTCTTCATCTTCATCCTGGGCGGGGGGTGTTTCCAATGGTTCCAGTTCTTCCGCTAAAAAGGCATAGATAATTTCATCGGAATAACCAGGAGCGAGAAAAAATTGCCCCAGGGAACGCCAGCGGTGAGCTCGATAGCCGGTTTCTTCTTCAATTTCTCTTTTTATTGTAAATTCTGGGGATTCATCCGGTTCCAGGGTTCCTGCCGGAAATTCCAAAATTCGTCCTTCAGTAGCAAAACGATACTGCCTGACTAACACCAATTTACCTTCTGGGGTGACGGGAACGGCTAAGGCTCCCCCAGGATGGCGAATACAGGACCAGTCCCCGATCGTGCCATTGGGTAGACGCAGGCGGTTGGTTTCAAAACTAAATTTACGACTGCGGCAGAATAGTAGATTTTGTAGTATTTCCGGGGGTTCAGGGGTTAAGGACATGGCAGCTTAAGGGCAGCTTAAGAATTGATTTGATTATAGAATTTTGATGATTCCCCTACAGTCTACAGCCTTTGCCAACGCAGCGATCGACCGGCCAGAGCGAGGCTCGATCCAACCCGGCGCAATTTCGGCCAGGGGAACCAGGACAAAGGCTCGCGCTGCCATGCGGGGATGGGGAATTTCCAGATCCGGTGAAGACAGAATTAGATCATCGTAGAGAAGCAGGTCTAAATCCAGAGATCGGGGACCCCAGCGTTGCCGTCGCACCCGTCCAAACCGTTGTTCGAGCTGCAGTAAAATCCCTAGAAGCTGATCGGGGGAATGGATCACCTGGAGGATGGCACAACCATTCAAATAATCGGGTTGGGTTGGTCCAATGGCAGTGGTTTGATACCAGCGAGAGTGCCGTTGCAGTTCTATTCCTGGTGTTTGGGCCAGAGCCAGCAAAGCAGCAGCCAGGATGGCTTGAGAATCTCCCAGGTTACTGCCCAGGGCGATCGCACATTGATGCAGCAGGAGAGGAGAAGATAACGACATAGACGACCAGCAAGAAAAATTATTTTTTAGCGATAAATCATTCATTCCATCCGTTAGCCAGGAGGTGGGTCACCAATAGATGTTAAAGTTGTCTTAAGCTAGTTGGCTGGGGCACGTCCTGGCAGGCTGCTGAATCTCAGTTGAAAAATAAAAAAATAAAGATGAGCAAAGAGTAGTAGCCTACTCTTGATTCAAGCCCTGAATCAGTCCGGGTGATTACACAGAAAATTCCGTCTCTGGTCTACCTCCAGTTATTGAATCTGCATTAATACTGCTGTGGATTTAAATCAGATATTTAAAACTTCAACCCCGGTCATTGGTGTTGTCCATCTACTCCCCCTCCCCACCTCTCCCCGCTGGCAAGGGAGCTTAAAGGCGGTGATCGATCGAGCCGAACAGGAAGCTGCTGCTCTGGCCGCTGGCGGGGTGAATGGTCTGATTATTGAAAATTTTTTTGATGCCCCTTTCACTAAGGATCAGGTCGATCCAGCAGTGGTTAGTGCGATGAGCCTGGTAGTGCAGCGGATTATGTCTCTGGTTACCCTACCAGTGGGGATCAATGTGTTACGCAATGATGGCCGTAGTGCTTTAGCAATCGCCGCCTGTACCGGAGCTGCTTTTATTCGGGTTAACGTATTGACGGGGGTGATGGCCACGGATCAGGGCTTAATTGAAGGTCAGGCTCACCAATTGCTGCGTTACCGGCGTGAATTGGGCTGCGATGTGAAAATCCTGGCGGATGTCCTGGTCAAACATGCCCGTCCTCTGGGTTCCCCCAATCTCACTACTGCCGTTGCTGAAACGATCGAACGGGGGCTGGCTGACGGGGTGATTTTATCCGGCTGGGCCACGGGAAGTCCTCCCAATTTGGAGGATTTAGAGCTGGCAATGGATGCCGCTAAAGGGACACCTGTCTTTATCGGTAGTGGCGCTAACTGGGAGAATATTTCTACCCTGATTCAATCCGCCAATGGAGTGATTGTTTCCAGCTCGCTCAAGCGCCACGGTAGAATTGAGCAACCGATCGATCCAATTCGGGTCAGCCAGTTTGTCGAAGCTCTGCGGCGCTGTTTATCGGAAAGAACTGAACCGAAACCGTTGCGATCGCAAGCTCTGCCCTTGAGCCGCTAGCTACAATGAGTAGGGAAAAATCCCGGTTAGAATAGCACCGTTTTACCATCACCTTAAATCTATGAGCCGTCGCCGTTCCACCCCCTGGATTCATCGTTGGTCTCGTCCCCTCATTGGTGGCACCGCCCTGATGGGAGCGAGCGTGACTGCTTACCTGACCATCTCCCATCAATTGGGTAAAGGGGTCGCCTGCCCCACCGCGGGGGGATGTGATACGGTCCTGAGTAGCCCCTACGCTTCTGTGTTTGGTTTACCCCTGTCTCTGTTTGGGTTTCTCGCCTATGTCGGCATGGCAGTCCTGGCGATCGCTCCCCTCTTGCTCAACCCGGTGGAGAAAAAGGAACTACGGCAGAAAGTGGAAAACCTGAGCTGGCTCCTCCTGTTTGCCGGGGCGATTGCCATGGTGATCTTCAGCGGCTATCTGATGTTTCTGCTGGCCACTGAGATTCAACAAACCTGCCCCTACTGTATTGCTTCGGCCTGCTTCACCGTGCTGATGCTGGTGCTCACGATTGTAGGGCGGGACTGGAGCGATCGAGGAAACCTGTTTTTTATCGCGATCGTAGTTGGAATGATCACCCTGATTGGCACGCTGGGACTATACGCCAGTAGCAACCCTAACGCTGGTAGTCCCAACGATAAATTTCAGGGTCCCCCTATTACCACCCAGTCGGGCCCGGCTGAACTGGCCCTGGCAGAGCACCTGACACAAAAAGATATCAAGATGTACGGAGCCTGGTGGTGTTCCCACTGCCATGACCAGAAAGAACTGTTTGGTGCAAGCGCCTTCAAGCAGGTTCCCTACGTGGAATGTTCCCCTGAAGGTGGTCCGGGTACGCCCCCCGCTCAGATGTGTCTGGATAAAGGCGTGCAAAGTTACCCCACCTGGGATGTTAATGGTCAAATTATTCCCGGCACCAGACCGCTGGAGGAATTAGCACGGCTCAGCGATTATCAAGGGCCGAAGAATTTCCAGAACACGATTCAGCCCTAAGTCAGACCATGGGCCAGTGATTATCATCACCCCTCTGGATTGGGAGCATCACTGAATCGCCACTGTCTGCGGGGGAAGATGGGGTAGAACAGTGGATTCAAACCAATCGGTTATGGAACGCTTTACCTACGCCTTAGTTCTGACTCTCTTCGCTGCCTGTAGTTATCGATCGTTAACCGATCAAGTCCGGCCCCCCCCCTCCTCCTCTGTGCGGACGATCGAAACCCTCTACCAGCCGCAGACCATCCGCCAGTACGAAATTTAAGCTTTTAACCTGAGAACCTGACCCCTATGGCTGCGGAGTATGACCTGGTAATTCTCGGTGGCACAGGAGCCGGATTATCTGCTGCGATTACCGCTGCCCGCACCAGCAGGATCGCCCTTGTGCTTTCCAGTCCCGCTTCCGTGGAGTTGTTCTGGTTCCAGCAAGCCCTGGGAGAATTTACCCGACTTCACGCCCGCACCGCCCATCCTGATCGCAACCTGTTAGCACGGGCCACTCAGTACGCTACAGCGGTAGTCACCCGGCTAAAACAAAAGTATTCTCCAGCCAATTTAGGCCGCCTGGGTATTGATGTGATTACCGGCGAGGGCAACTTTCAAACTCAACCCACCCTGCAGTTTTGCGTGGCTGGCCGCCAACTGCGATCGCACTCCTATTTGATTGCGGGTACTCCCCCCTGCCCAGAGAATCATCCCAGACAACTGCTGCGGCAACTCTCCAGCCCCCAGCCCCCCCAGGCTTGTGTCCTGCTGGGTAACGGTCCGGTGCAGGTGGAACTGGCTCAAATCCTGGCCCGTCTGCAGATTGACACCACGCTGTTGCTCCCCCAGCCTTTCTTAGCCCTGGAAGAGCGAGCCGTTGCCCTGTTGCTACGCAGTCACCTGGAAGCTGAGGGTGTAAAGCTGATCCACGATCAGACCGCATCAACCGTAGACCCTCACCTGTACCCCAAAGAGGAAATGGCAGCCCACGACGCAAGTCAGGCAGTGGGATTAGTAGAAAAAGAAAAATCAGCGGAGAACTGGCTGAATCTAACAGCTACAGGGGTAAGGTTGACTCAGGGCAGACTCAGGGTCAATGCTTATCTCCAGACGGCCAACCCCCGCATCTATGCCTGTGGTGAGATCCTGGGCGGCTATCCCCTGGCAGAATTGGCCCATGCTGAAGCTAGAGTGGCCCTGCACAATGCTCTCCACCGACATCCGCTTGGACTGGGTCAACACCGGATTGATTACCGCCTGATTCCCTGGAGGATCAATACCGATCCTGCTCTGGCCCGCGTGGGTTGTACAGTAGCTCAGGCTCGGCGATGCTATGGTCAGGACGTTATGGTTTTAGAGCAAGATGACCAGACCCAGGATCGTTCCCACCTGAAGTCAGAAACCACTGGCTTGTGTCAACTCGTTGTCCGGCAGAACGGAGACATTTTAGGAGCTATTGCGATCGGCCTTGCTGCCAGCGAGATGATTCAGCTGATTGCCCTGGCAATGGTGCAACGGCTTAAAGTTACAGACCTGGCCGATTTAGCAACGGGTTCCCCCACCCTGAGCGATATTTGCTTTGATACCGCCAGCAGATGGCTGGAGAGCTTGAGAAAATCCCATAATTAAGTATGCAACTTGAAGATCTTACTTCCTTCTTAACTGAAATTTTTGGCTCAGCGGTGCAGCACCTTGATCCAGAATCCTGGCAGGTCGATACCCCTGAATTTCGGTTGTTAATTCTTTTGTCTGAGGATCTGTCCTGGCTGCGGCTACTGCTGCCGATCGCTCCCCTGGCAGAGGTGCAATCCTTGCTGGCAGAAGTCTTAGAAGCCAATTTTGATTTTACCCAGGAAGCCCGACTGGCCCTGCATCAGGGGGTTGTGTGGGCCGTATTTCAGCACAGCCTGATTACCCTACAACCTGAAGATTTATCGGCTGCCCTGGGCCGGCTCGTCGTCCTGCAACAACGGGGCATCTCCGAATGCTTTAATCTGTCTGTACAAAAGCGCATCCGGCAGATCATTCAGATCGCCAAACAGCAGGGACAATCTCTGGAAACAACACTGCAAAATCTGGACCACCTCTACCAGGAGGGGGTCATGGGGGATATGGATCAGGATCGACAATCCCTGGATGCCACCCTGGCCGCCTGGCGGTATCAGTTAGAACGGCTCTGGTCTGAAGTCAATGTGGACTAAGGACATAGTCAAGACAGACCATTAACACAGGCATAAATCGACCCGGCTTTAAGCTTTTTGGTGCTCCACCTCAATCACCGTATGGACATTCCCCCTGGGAGCGAACTCACCCTTGACTGTGATCTGAAGGGGATCGCAGGCCGTCACCAGGTCATCCAGGATTTGATTAACTGATTCTTCATGGGAAATATATCGATCGCGATAGCTATTGATATAAAGCTTGATCGCCTTCAGTTCCACCACCCGCTGATCTGGGATATAACTGACGTGAATCGTGGCAAAGTCAGGATAGCCGGAGAAGGGACACTTGCAGGTAAATTCTGGCAGGGTAATTTGAATGGTGTACCGCCGTCCCGGCCGGGGATTAGGAAAGGTAATTAACTGCCCCTCCTGAATCTGCCGTTCGCCGTACTTTAATTCCGTAGAGATAGCTATCGTCCCATCATGCTGTTGACCAGACTCAACTAAGTTTGCCATAACCTCTGGAGTAAACTTGCTTTTCCATTTTAACGGCAGCCCAAACTCTCCCTGGTGGCAATACCCGTGACCGGATTAATACCTTCGGCCCGCTGACAGAGCAAGCTAACATCGTAGCGATCGATGAGGGCATCACTGAAATCGGCTCCAGTAATGGTTACATTGGTAAATGTCGTGCCAATTAAGGTCGCGCCGGTCAAAATCGCATTGCTGAGATCACTGTTGGCCCAGGACACTCCATCCGCCAGCACATCGGTCAGATTGGCACCGCGAAAATTGGCCTGAGATAGTTCAGCCTTAGATAAAATAGCATTTCTGAGGTTAGCCCCCTCAAAATTGGCCTCAGGCATCACCGCCGCCGCAAACACTGAACCAACCAACTCCTGCCCAGAAAAATCAGCATTTTCTATACTGGCATGGCTATAGTTGACAATGGCTGCTTGGACAGGGAGGGCAAAGCACAGCCAAACCAGCAATCCAGTCAACCAGCAACGGAGAGTTTGCAGCAGTTTAATCATTGATAAAATTAATTATCACTCTAATCACCTTTAATAGTAGCTGTTCGATCGTCGAGACTGACTGAACAGACCCAGCAACGGGCCCAGAATGGCACCAAACGCAAAGCCCCCGGCATGGGCCCAGTAGGCAATTCCACCGGCATTCATGCCAATACTAGCGGGAGCATTCAAACTAGCCACCCCATAGAGAGCCTGCTGCACAAACCAGAAACCCAGAAAAAAGACCGCTGGAATCCGAAAGGTGGTGAGAAAAAAACCCAGCGGTACCAGGGTCAGAACCCGGGCCTGGGGAAAGCGGAGAATATAGGCCCCCATCACCCCAGCGATCGCCCCACTTGCCCCCAGGGAAGGAACCGTTGAGTAAGCACTGAAAAACCACTGGGTCAGACTGGCCAGCACCCCACAGGCTAAATAGAAAAACAAATATTTGAAGTGCCCCAGCTGATCTTCAACATTATTGCCAAAAATCCAGAGAAATAACATATTGCCAGCAATATGGAGAAAACCGCCGTGGAGAAACTGGGAGGTAATCAGGGTTATCCAGGCAGGAAAAGCCAAACCAGTAGGTTCTCCACTAAAATTGGCGGTGAGGTTCGCTGGCACAACAGCCCAAACCTTGAAGAAAGATTCCAGTTGGTCCCCCAAGCTCAACTCGTAGGCAAATACAGCAACATTAAGAAGAATAATCAGGTAAGTAACATAAGGGGTTATGCGGGTAGGATTGTCATCACGCAGTGGTACCACAGGATCTTCCCCTGGCTAAAAAACTACAATTACCCTAGCTTGCTCGGCAGGCTATTATCGCCTCACTTGAGAAAGATTACCTTAGTCTAAAACCGCTAGAGGTAGAATAATTTGCTCAGTTCATTGGGCATAAAATATTACACCAGTAGAAGGTAAGATCATTTACTAATCCCTGCAAGATAAGCTATGCCCCCTGAGCATTCACGTAGTTTAGCCGAACGAGAATTGCTCCACCTGGTTCTTGTTGACCCCGATCCGATTTTTCGGTCTGGTCTACGCCTGTGGATAGAGCGTTCTGCTGATCTGCGGGTTGTGGCAGAGTTTGGCGACGGTAGAGCTGCTCTAGCGGTGGTGCGTAAGGGCATGGATCTGGAAAAGACCGCAGGCACAGCAGCCAAGTCCCCTCTCGATCTGGTCATTCTTGACCCGGAAGTTCAGGTCAGCCCCGATCCGGAATCAGCTTTTTTATTTCAACAACTGAAGTGGCAATTTCCCTCCTTGCCATTGCTGTTGCTGGGACGTTCAGTCGATCCGGCGCTGCTGTCTCTGGCCTACCAGATGGGGGTAGAGGGTTACTGCCCCAAAGGAACGGATATAGAAACATTACACAGGCTGATCCAACAGTTAGCCAAAGGAGGACGTTCCTGGCCAGCTACACTGATAGGTTTTAATCTTCCCAACCGTTCCACCCCCTCCTCCCCTGCCCCCGGTTTAATCAGCCGCTGGCGTTATCAATTGGCCAGTTCTGGCCTACGGGAAATGGAAATGGCTCTGGCTGCAGCGCAACTCCAACTCAATCGAGGTCGTCTCAGTTGGCTAGAGCGTAAAATTTTGGAAGGACAGCAACGGGAAATACGCTGTGCCCGCTGGTTAGTGCTGCACCTGCTCCCAGCCTCTCCCCCTGTGGAATTCAGCAGCGACCTGCCGATCAATCGCCCCCCTGTTCCCCCATCTGCTGTTCTCCCCGCCCCCACCCTGCAAACCCTGCTGATCGAGTCAACTCTGGCCAAGATCAGCACTGGCTTACCCAACCTCACGGGTGCTCCTCTGGAAATCGAGATTTTGCACCCGGAAAAGCGGCAGGAATTAGTGGCGATCGTCCTGCACCAGTTAGAAGAATTACTGGCCTCCCTCCAGGCTGCTCAACTCACCCCCCTCCAACTGGCCGAGCGGCGCTCCCAGGTCCTGGAGGATTTGTGGCAGAACAGTACCACCGATTTTTTCGGCAGATACAAAATTCTAGATTTGCCGACCCATCCTCCCGTGGAAATTCCATTGGTCAGTACACTGCTCCAGGATCGACCGATTGTGGCAACGGCAATTTTGGTGAAGATTCCTCTAGTTGTTGAATTTTTATCCCATCTTCTCCTCAAAACACCCCTGGCAGTGGACAATGCCGTTTATCCAGTCGGTTCGCCGGATGCTGTGCGCCGTTGCGAAATGCTCTGTCATAATCTGGTGCTACAGGTAGCCAATGCTGTGATCCAGCCCTTGCTGAACCGTTTTGCCCAGATAGAAGCGATTAAACAGAGTTTTTATCAGCAGCAGATGCTCTCCACCCGCGAGTTGGAACGGTTTCGTAATGCCCTCTCCTGGAAGTATCGTTACCAGAGTTGGTTTAGCGAACCCCAGGAGGTATTTGAAAGCCGGGTCAGCTTAATTGTGCTGGGCGATCGGGGTCTGGAAAAACGCTCTATTTACCTACCTCGCAATCAGGAACTGCAGCAACTCCAGGGGATTCCCTTCCTGGTAACAATTGCTCTAGAATTCCGGGATGCAGTTGCTCCTCCTCTACGCATCAGCGTTGCCTTCCTGGGACGGGGGCTAATTTATCTGCTCACCCAGGTGATAGGACGGGGAATTGGCCTGATTGGGCGGGGAATTTTCCAGGGACTGGGCCACTCCTGGCAAGACTTACAAGCTACCCGTCGTAGCAGAAACTAAGATGAGAGAATTAATGAAGGAGGGCGAACGATGGGACTCGAACCCACGAATGGTGGAACCACAATCCACTGCCTTAACCTCTTGGCTACGCTCGCCATGCAAAAGCCTTCTCTGGAAAGCCTATTTAGTATTTTAGCCTGACTTTGATATTCTGCAGAATGATAGCTTGAGGATTTTTGCAACAGGGTGGGCAGGAATTTGAGCAGGAGTGAGCATGAAGCCTAATCAACAAGATCCCGGTCAACAAAATCTGGTCAGATCACGTCCCGCTACCGTCTCCCTCAAGTGGTTACAGTCGGCTGGGGTGCTGATGGTCCTCAGTGTAGCAGGCTTGCTGTTCATCACCAATCCAGATGAAATTGCTTACGAAGAATTCGCTACCCAGCAAGCGACCAACTTTCTTCACCGTGAGATTTGCGATCGTCCCGGTAAAGTTGCACCCAGCTTCCGACAGGTGTTTAGCCAAGGCTGTACGACCCTGACCAAGCAGGGAGCCGCCGATATTCGCCGCTTCGTCAGCTATAATACCCAGCGGTATAATTTTATCTTATTCAGCCTCTACACCACAGAATTACCCTTCCAGCGGATTAAAATTTTCGGGATCGGGCGTACCTTTTTTCTTGTTGATTTCTCCTGAGTTCTGCTGGCAGGCCAAACAGAAAAACTGACTACAATTGCACCGCTCCCTGCCGTAAAATTTGCCAGCCCGTTGGTGTCCATTTAGCTACGGTAGAAGGAAAGCCAGCAGACATATCCCGTCTCTCCGCAGTCGGTAATTTCCACTGTTCTGCTGGGGGCGTAAAAATCTGGGGAAATTGCTGTTCAATCTCGTTTAAAGCCGTTAAAGGGGGTTGCCCCGACCGATTCACGCTGGTGGTGGCCAGGGGGCCAGTCTGCTGCAAAATGGTCAGAGCAAGTCCCCAGTCAGGAATACGCACCCCGATCGTTTTTCCTTCAATTGGGTTCATGACCGCAGGCAGGCGATCGCTGGCTGGTAACACCAGGGTCAAGGCTCCTGGCCAGTAACGCTCAGCCACTGACTGCCAGATTTGCCATTCCGCCGTACTGCCCTGCACATAAGGCCAGAGAGCTCCCGGGGCTGCCGCCATCAAAATCAAAGGTTTATCAGGTTGCCGTTGTTTAGCCGCAAAAATCAGTTCAGCCCGATCCGGTCGGGTAGCCAGAGCTGGCACAGTATCGGTGGGAAAACTGATCAACCACTCACCGGAACGCACACCAGCCACTAAAGCTGGGATCGAAACTTGAGCCATTGCCGTTTAATTCTAAATATATTTACATCCTAAATAGGTTGAGAAGAAGAGGGTGTGGGGTTTCCCCACAAAAGGGGTTCTACCCCTTGACCCCCTTGAGATCTCAAATAGGATTGCTATAGATAAATAATATCTCAGATAGAAATTGTAGCTACTCTCGCCATAACAGTGTCATGTTCTCTCCATCTCGATCAATTAGGGTTAATTTCAGTCCACTTGATTAGCCAAAATTGCTTGAACTACTATGGTCACTTCCCAAAACAGCCTAACCGAAAAAAAAGATCCCAAAAACAACATCACTGCTGATTCTCCTAAATTTATCCTGGACAAAATTGCTTTTTTTGGGCGCACCCTGAAGGAATACGAGCAAATGTTTAATCTGGATTTGAGTGAATGGCAGGGCAAATCTATTCTCGACTGCCCCTCAGGTCCTGCTTCCTTTATTGCTGAGGCCACAGCCCAGGGACTGCAGGCGATCGGCTGCGATCCGCTTTATGGTGGCAAAGCCGAAGTCCTGATTGAACAGGGCAGAAAAGATATTGAACAGGGTAGACAACGGGCGAGCCAGGTGAATCAACTCTTTGACTTTTCCCTATGGGGAGGACAAGATAACTTTTACGCTGAAAAACTGACAGCTCTGCAACGGTTTGCCACGGACTACCAAACAGGATTCACTGAAAAACGTTATATTACTGCAGCTTTGCCCCATTTACCCTTTCCGGATCAGAGTTTTGATCTGGTTCTCAGCGCCAATTTACTCTTTATCTACAGCGATGTGACAGAGGGGGGAATGCTGCCGAACTCTCCCCTGGATTACCCATTCCATTGCCAGGCAGTGCTGGAACTCTTTCGGGTTTGTCGCGAGGAAGTTCGGATTTATCCAGTTAAAACCCCAAATCACACCCAACCCCATCACTACCTTAATTTACTCCTGACTGATCTGAACCAAATGCATATTCCGGCAACCCTTGAGCTGGTCAGGTATGAGGACAATGCTGAAGCCAATCAAATGCTGAAACTTCGGCGCAGTACTTAAACTCGCATAGAATTAATTTTGCTTCAGTTCACCCCTGAGTCAGCACTGAACAATTTTATTTGAATCGCATCATAAACTTGTCTATCAATTCTGGAAAGGAATCCCGGCAGCACAGGAGGGAGGCAAGTTATAATTTTTGCGATCGCCCAGAGAGCCTGTCCCATGACAAATTCCCTCCTTCATGCTTTTTTTCTTGGCAGAGCCACTGCTGAAGTTATATCTGAGAAGATAGAAAACTCCCTGATGGATGTTCTCAGTGAGATTGGCAAATTTGATGCTGAACAACGGGAAAAGTTAAGGCAGTTCACCACCCAGGTGCTTGATCGGGCCAACCAGTCCGAGAGTGTCGCTGCTCAAAGCCAGACTACCACTCCCTCTTCCGCAGGTTCCCGCCCCGCTGATTTACAGGCTACGATCGATGAGCTGCGGGCAGAAATTGCACGTCTGCGTTCTGAACTCCAACAGCATCGCAATCGTGCCGCCTAAGTCGATACTTTAGCTCCGATACTTTAGCTCCTCTCTTCCATCTTTGCCGCTCTCGTCCCAGGAACACCCGTGTCTTTCCCCCCCCAGTCCTCCCTTGGGCATAAGTCAAACCGCAAAGTCTATCGCTGGAACCGCGAAAAATACTCTCGTATTGGTCGGTTTATCGATATTTGGTCTTTTGTCCTGCAATTTCTGGGGGGACGATGGCTGCTGCGTCAACCCTGGAGTTACTGGGGGGGAATGACAGAAACTAAACGGACAGCTCGTCGTAGAGAGCAGGCTATCTGGATCCGGGAAACCTTTCTAGATCTGGGACCAACCTTCATCAAGGTGGGACAGTTGTTCTCCACCCGTGCCGATCTGTTTCCCGTTGAGTATGTTGAGGAACTGACGAAACTGCAGGATAAAGTACCAGCTTTTGCCTACGAGCAGATTGAAGCCATTATTTTGCAGGACTTTGGCAAAACGATCCCTGAGCTGTACCGCAGTTTTGACCCGATTCCCCTCGCCGCCGCCAGTCTGGGCCAGGTGCATAAAGCCCAACTTCACTCTGGCGAAGAAGTAGTCGTCAAGGTACAGCGCCCAGGGCTAAAGCAGCTTTTCCGCATTGATCTGGCAATTCTTAAAGGAATTACCAATTACTTTCAAAATCATCCTGATTGGGGCCCAGGGCGGGACTGGCTGGGCATCTATGAGGAGTGCTGTCGAATTCTCTACGAAGAAATTGATTACCTGAACGAAGGGCAGAATGCCGATACCTTCCGGCGCAATTTCCGTGAGTTTACCTGGGTCTGTGTTCCCCGGGTTTACTGGAGATACTCTTCCCCTAGAGTCTTAACCCTGGAATATCTTCCCGGCATTAAGATCAGCCATTATGAAGCGCTGGAAGCCGCTGGACTCGATCGCAAGGAATTAGCTCAACTGGGAGCAAAGGCCTATCTCCACCAACTTCTGAATGATGGCTTCTTCCACGCCGATCCCCATCCGGGGAATATTGCCGTTGGTCCAGAGGGAGGGCTAATTTTCTACGACTTTGGTATGATGGGGCGGGTTCAACCTATTACCAGAGAAAAGCTGATACGCACGTTTATGGGCATTGCCCGTCGGGATGGCCAGATGGTCATGAACGCTCTAGTGGATTTGGGTGCTCTGGCGCCTGTAGAGGACATGGGGCCTGTCCGTCGCTCGATCCAATACATGCTGGATAATTTTATGGATCAGCCGTTTGAATCCCAATCCGTAGCTCAGATTAGTGACGATCTCTACGACATCGCTTACAATCAACCCTTTCGGTTTCCAGCAACATTTACCTTTGTCATGCGGGCTTTCTCCACTCTGGAAGGCGTAGGCAAAGGACTCGATCCAGACTTTAATTTCATGGAAGTGGCAAAGCCATTCGCAACCCAGCTTATGACTAACGGCAGCTTTTACAATAACGAAAACAGTAGTATTTTCAGCGAATTGAGCCGACAGGCTGCCCAGGTGGGAAGTACAGCATTCGGTTTACCCCGACGGCTGGAAGAAACTCTGGAAAAACTGGAAAATGGCGATATTCGCATCCGTACCCGCTCGACCGAAACCGATCGGATCTTGCGCCGCCTCAGCAGCGTTAACATGGGAACCAATTATGTTTTGCTGATAGGCAGCTTTACTCTTTCGGCTACGATTCTATTAGTGAATCAATTTGCTGGACTGGCAGCGATCGCTGCAACGATAGCTGTCCTAGCCACCATTGCCTATATCCGCCTATTATTACGGTTGGATAAATATGAGCGTATGCTTTGACCATATAGGGTTATGAAATATTTGTTTGCGGGACTGACGGATCAGGGTTTACTGCGTTCAGCGAACCAGGATGCCTACCACATTGACGAACCAGAGGGACGTTTCTTTATCGTCGCTGATGGCATGGGCGGACATGCGGGCGGACAGGAAGCCAGTCGTCTGGCCACGCAAACCATCCACATGTACCTAACTGAACACTGGTATGCCGGCCTTAGCCCGGAAGATCTGCTGCAGCAAGCTTTCCTCAAAGCCAACCAGGTCATTGTCCAGGAGCAATTACAGCACCCGGAACGGGCCGATATGGGAACCACAGCGGTTGCAGTCATTTTGCTCGAAGATGGTCGGACCTGGTGTGCCCATGTAGGGGATTCCCGTCTTTATCGACTGAGGGGAAGCGAGTTTACGCAAATTACCGAAGACCATACCTGGATTGCCCATGCAGTTAAATCCGGGAGCCTCTCCCCCGATCAGGCCCGCAACCATCCCTGGCGGCATGTCTTAGCCCAGTGTTTGGGTAGGGAAGATTTACAGCGGATTGAGGTGCAACCCCTAGATGTGCAGCAGGGCGATCGACTGTTGTTATGTAGTGATGGACTGACAGAAGAACTGACCGATCCGCTGATCGCCATTTATTTAGAAGAAGAAACCTGTGAAAAAGCTGCGCTACATCTGGTTCAGGCAGCCAAGGAAAAAGGTGGTAGAGACAACATCACCGTCGTCATTGTTACCATCGGTGAGCTGGAGAACGAACCCACAGCTCCAGAGTTATAGATTTGTTTTTGTTCAAGTTGAACAAATTCTCCAGGTTTGACCTGCTAAAACAACCTTAATCAAACCCTGGCCAGCCTTAAGGAGAAGGCTTCCCTTTATGCCAGGTTATTATCCATTCATTCCAGCTCAAGAGTGTGAGGAAAACGTCTACATCGCGATTTAGCAGGGCGTTCAACTTCCTACCCCTCTGGATACTGCTTTTCTCCAGTTCAGTCTGCTTCAGGAATGAATTTCGCTATTTTCCAAAAGAGAGGATGGCAATTTTGTCAATTACTTGTTATAGTTTTTAACATGAAATGGCGACTGAGCCGACCGCGACCGCGAAGCTTAGCGATCGCCCTGTTGTTAGCTCAGGTATTGCACAAGTCACTTCGTCAAACTCAAGTCACTTCGTCAAACTCAAGTCACTTCGTCAAACTTACTTACCTTAAGGAGTGCCAAGATGGACTTCATGCTACCCGACCTCAGTTTAGAGCTGACCTTTGAACAACAATTCCAGATGCGTTTGATGGAAGAACAGGTTGGTTCAATGAGTCAACAACAGGCGAAAGAGTTGCTGCTTCAGGCTTCCAAGTTACTGATGATGAAAGACAATGTCATTCGCTCCCTGATCAAAAAGGCCGTTTAAGCTGCTCCACGAGTGAGGCGACCTCTGTCTCTTGCTTTGTTCCTGGATGCGAAAAAAGCTGGGGAAAGGGGAGCGTCATTACTCCAAAGGACAATTTTAGCGAGTCTGCTCAGAACTTAATTGCGATGATTTTTTCTATAGACAAGACTTCTACCGGAGTATATACATTCCTTAAACTAATTTCTTAATATTCTTTAATCAGTTGCAAAGCCGCCTGTAGCTTAAATGTATACTTTGCGTCCATATAAAATTCAGGCTCTCTCGCTTTCTATATAAGAATATTTTATATATTCAAAATATTTCTGTGCCCGTCATTGCTTCAGCTTGACCTCCTTACTCTGTAGTATTACCGTGAAGGCTGGCTCCCTTACACAACCATAGGCATTCTTGCTTAGTTGGGTAGACAACTTGGCCGAAGAGGTGATATTTAAAGGAAAAAGATATTCACTAGGGGTTTGAAAGCCAGAGAACTTGTCCCATTCCGATCGGCTCATCACTTTATAATAATGAGAGGCAGATGGCGGAACTTGATATTTCGTAAAAATTCCGTTATCTAATTTATAAGGAATATCAACTTGTTTAGACGCATGGTAGGCAGGCTGTTGATCTGCGATGGTTCTCTATATAAGCCAAGCTTGTGAAAACCTTCGTAGACTGACCCCAGGAAACTTTTGCTATCCTGATGTCCAGACTGTCCATTATTCTTCAGAAAGGCTGTATAAATAGCTTTTCGAATCGCGTCATCATCCTGTAACCTGGCAGTTCTAGTTAAGCAAGAGGGTTTACATCCATGACCATAGCAGTCGGACGCATGCAGCCTACGCGAGGATGGTTTGA
>ERZ1066117.230-NODE-230-length-54316-cov-14.026575_pt1 | contig 54316 bp, 54 predicted proteins | sample MGYA00382764_ERZ1066117 | MGnify/ENA primary metagenome ERZ1066117 (study PRJEB33369, sample SAMEA5778347) | biofilm metagenome | biome: Industrial cooling water; feature: Water cooling tower basin; material: Biofilm | place: United Arab Emirates | collected...
CGCCTGCGCGAGTGCGGCGCTGCCGCGCCGCGTTGGCGACGACTTCGGCGGCTGAGCCGCCGAAGGCGCCGAACGGGCATTCCCGCGCAGGCTGCGGGACACCAACGGGCGAAGGGGGCAACGGGCCGCTACGCCTGCGCGAGTGCGGCGATAGCCTGCTGACGATGGTGGTCCTGCACCGTTCGACCTCGCTCCCCTTGCTCCTCCTGCTCGTTGCTTGCGAGCCGGCGGAACGTTCCGCCAGCCAGCCAGCGGGGCCAGCCGTCGCGGTCGGTGAGCCGGTGGTCCACCGCTTCGGCGGCCCGACGATGGGCTCGACCTACGAGGTCAAGTTCGTCGGTGGCGCGGCGATCGCCGACGTGCAGAAGCTCGTCGCGGACGAACTGGCGGCGTTCGACGCGGCGTTCAGCCAGTGGCGGAACGACAGCGAGATCGCGCGCGTCAACGCCCACGCCAGCAGCGAGCCGCTGCCGTTGTCGCCGCGCTTCGCGGCGGTGCTGCAGGATGCGCTGGCCGTCGCTGCTGCCACCGACGGCGCCTTCGACCCGACCGTGAAGCCGCTGAGCGAGCTCTACCGCGCGGCGAAGACGTCGGGGCAGCCGATGGAGCCAGCGGCGTCGGCCGCAGCGAAGGCGCGCGTCGGCTATCGCCACGTGCAGGTGCGCGACGGGGCCTTGGTGAAGTTGCGACCCGACGTGCAGCTCGACCTCGACGGCCTCGTCGCCGGCGCCGCCTGCGATGCGATCGCCACGAAGCTGCCGCAGAGCGGCGTCGTTTCGTTCTACCTCGAGGTCACCGGCGAGGTGCTGTGCCGCGGCGAGAAGGCGCCGGGCCAGCCGTGGCGCATCGGCGTCGTCGATCCGCGCGCCGACGTCGTCGGCGACGACGAACCGCTCCGCGTGCTGGCGTTGCGCGACGCGTCGCTGTGCACCAGCGGCGACTACCGCAACCGGGCGCTGGTCGGCGGCAAGCTGCTGCACCACGTGTTCGATCCGCGCACCGGCAGCAACCCCGAGCATCGCATCGTCAGCGCCTCGGTGCTGGCCGAACGTGCGGCGATCGCCGACGCGTTCGGCACGGCGTTCCTGGTGCTCGGAACCGACGGCGTGCAGGCGATCTGGCCGCGGCTCGCGGCGTTCGGGGTGCGCGGGGCGCTGCTGCTCGGCGTCGACGGCAAGGGCGAACTGGAGGCGAAGGAGTTCACGTGGCCGCAGGAGGAACGATGAAGACGATCTCGCCTGGGCGCCTCGGCGCGTTCGCAGCGCTGCTGCTGGTCGCCGCCGGCTGCCACGCGCTCCCGCACGGCGCCGAGTGCTTCGCCCTCGACGGCCGCGCCTTGGTCGCCCCGGTGCCCGCCGGGGAGGCCGGCGATCGCTTGCGCGCCGACCTCGCCGCCGCCGAAGCGGCGCTGGCCGCGAATCCGACCGACCGCGACGCGTTCGTCTGGGTCGGTCGCCGGCTCGGCTACCTCGGCCGCTACCGCGAGGCGATCGACGCGTTCTCGCGCGGGCTCGACGAACATCCCGACGATCCGGTGCTGCTGCGCCACCGCGGCCATCGCTGGATCACGCTGCGCGAGTTCGGCAAGGCGGCGTGGGACCTCGAGCGCGCCGCCGAACGGCTGCGCACGGTGCCCGACGAGGTCGAGCCCGACGGCCGGCCGACCGCAGGCCGCGCGCCGCACAGCACGCTGCACTACAACGTGCACTACCACCTCGGCCTCGCCCTGTTCCTGGCCCGCGACTACGAGCTGGCCGAGCGCGCGTGGCTGCGCTGCCTCGCCGTCGTCGGCAACGACGAGTCGCGCGTCGCGGTGACGCACTGGCTGTGGAGCGTGCGCATGCGCCTTGGCGACGTCGCCGGGGCAGCGGCGGTGGTGGCGCCGATCCACGCCGGCATGGACGTCGTCGAGAACCAGAGCTACCTGCAGGCGTGCCTGCTGTACGCCGGCAAGCTGCGGCGCGCCGACGTGCAGCCGCTCGCCGGCAGCGCTGGCAGCGCGCTGGCGTTCGCCGTCGCACACCACGACCTCGTGCGCGGCGACCGCAGCGCGGCGCGGGTGGCGATGGAACGGCTGGCGAAGGAGCCGATGTGGTCGGCGTTCGGCGTGATCGCCGCCGAGGTCGAACTGGCGCGCCGCACGTCGTGGTGACGCACGCCACGGTGACGCACCCAGCGGCGCCGAGGCCAGCTCACTTCGCGGTGATGCGCCACAGCGGCCAGTCGGCGAACGCGTGCTCGCTGACGGCGAAGCGTTCGCGCAGTCGCTGCTCGAGGCGCACCGTCGCGTCGCGCACGCGCTCCGGCAGGTCGCTGCGCAACCGGTAGCTGACGTCGAGCACCACCGGGCCCGTGGCGACGAAGCCGTGCAGCAGGGGCTCGAGGCCGGCGATCCAGACGTCGAGCGGGGCGTCGTTGGCGAGCGTCGGCAGCAGCGGCGTCTCCTGCACCGTCGGCAACCACAGCGTGATGGTGGGGGCGTTGTCGTTGCACGACAGCACGAGGCCGCGTTCGCCGAGCACGCTCGCGATGCGTTCGGCGCGCGCTGCGAGCGGGGCACCGGCCTGGTCGAAGCCGCGCACGAACGGCCACGCCAGCGCTGCCTGTGCCAGCACGACCAGCAGCATCGCGAGCCGCCACGTGGTGGCCCGCCGTTCGTTCGCCGCTGGCAGCGCCGCCGCCAGCAGCATCGCCAGCAGGCACGCCGGCCCGAGCAGGTAGCCGCCGCGTTCGGCGACGCCCCACCACAGCACCGATGCCGTCAACGGTGCGTAGCAGGCCAGCACGCTGGCGCGCAGCCAGCCGTCGGCGCGGCGTTGCCCCAGCGCCCACGCGGCGGTCGGCAGCCAAAGCGCGAGCGGTGCGACCACCGCCTCGACCACGACCGTCGGCGTCAGTTCGCGTCGCCACGCGACGACGGTGTCGGCGACACCGCCGACGCCGAACGCGAAGCCGAGCCCGCGTTGCCACTGCACCAGCAGGTGGCCGAGGCCGAGTGCGGCGAGAAGCGCCATGCCGATGCCGAGCAGCGCTGCCCACGAGAACGCCGGCGCCACGCGCCGCCGCGCACTCTGCAGCAGCAGGAGCCACGCCGGCCCGAGCGTCGGCGCACTCTGGTGCGACAGGTAGGGCAGCACGAACAGCGCGCAGGCCAGCGGAAGCGCCAGCCAGGGCAGCCGCCACGGCAGCCACAGCGTCAGCAGCGCGGTCGCGGCGACGACGGCGAAGTGCTGGGTGTGCACCTCGATCGCAGCGCCGAAGAACCACAGGCCCGGCGTCACCGCCAGCAGCACGACGGCGAACACGCTGCTGCCCCGCGCGCTGCCGAGCGCGCGGCAAGCGCCGTAGCAGCAGGCGAGGCCGAGGCCGCCGGCGATGGCGCTCAGCGACTTCGCCAGCCACAGCGGGTCGTCGGCAGCGACCACGCCGCCCGTCGGCAGCACACAGCGCAGCAGGTCGGCGCACGGCAGGTAGAGCGTGTTGTGGTACTGGCGGTAGGCGCGTTCGGGCAGCGCCGTCCAGTCGCCGAGCATGGCGCCGTCGTTGCCGTAGATGCAGTGCAGGCTGGTGGCGGCGTAGAGCCACGTCGCGAGCGCTGCGAGCAGCACGGCGATGCCGACGTCGATGCCGGCTTCGACGCCGCGCGAGCGCCCCGCGTTCATGCCGCCTCGTTCACGCCTTCGCGCGCTCGGCGAACAGGCGGAAGCGGATGCCGAGGCGGCTCAGCGTGAACAGCCACGCCGCCTTCAGGTTGACGAAGCCGTAGCGCACCGACGGCATGAAGCCGATCGACGACGCCTCCTTGAAGTACTTCACCGGCATCGGCGCGTCGGCGACCACGAAGCCGTGGCGGATCGCCTGCGCCAGGAACTCGGCGTCGAAGCCGAACGCGTCGCTGTTCTGTTCGAACGCGACCTTCTCCAGCACCTCGCGGCGGTAGGCGCGGAAGCCGCTGTGGAACTCGCCGAGGTTGGTGCCGTAGGCGAGGTTCAACAGGATCGTCAGGCAGCGGTTGAACAGGTACTTCCACGCCGGCATGCCGCCCTTCAGCGCCTCGCGGCGCGAGCGGATGCGGTTGCCGAGGATGACGTCGCAGACGCCGTGCTTCAGGAACCCGACGAAGTGCGGCACCAGGCTCGGCTCGTACTGGTAGTCGGGGTGCAGCATCACCACGATGTCGGCGCCGCGGGCCAGCGCCTCGCGGTAGAGCATCTTCTGGTTGCCGCCGTAGCCGAGGTTCTGCGGCGTCTTCAGCACCGGCAGGCCAAGGCGCTGCGCCAGCGCGATGGTGCCGTCCTGGCTGCAGTCGTCGCCGACGATCACCTCGTCGCAGCTGCCCTTCGGGATGCCGGCGAGCGTCGCTTCGAGCGTCTTCTCGGCGTTGTAGGCCGGCATGACGACGATCACGCGGCACGGCTTCGCCGGCGTGGTGGCCACGGCGCCGAGGGCCGCGCTGGTTGGATGCGGGGAACTCATTTGAACGGGTCGAGTCGGCGCTCGCGGGCGACGGCGGCGGCCACCCGTTCGCGCATCGGCGCCCAGGCCGGCTGCCACGGGGAATCCGTCGGCGGCACGGGGGCCGCGTCCAGCAGCGCCTGGGCTCGCTCGGGGTCGGGTGGGTAGCGCTTGCCGCCGTCGACGAGGCTCAGCACCAGCAACACTACCTCCTCGGCCGTGCGCGAGCCGTCGGCAGTTTTCCTTTCGAGAACGTCGATCGCCTCGGGCACACGGCCGAGCTGCGTCAGCAGCCAGAACTCGCGCACCGCGTTCTGGCGCTTCTCGCGATCGAGCCGTGCCAGCGCCAGTTCGAACTGGCCCGCCTGCGTCGCCAGCTCGGCCGTCGCGTCGTTGGCCGCGCGGTCGTCGCCGGCGGCGGCGATCGCCGCGACCAGGGCCCGCGTGCGCGCGAGGGCGGGATCGTCGCTCGATCCGAGGGGCTGCAGCGCGGCTGCCGCCTTCGCCGCATCGCCGCGCAGCAGCCACGCGATCGCGAGATCCTCGGCGGCGCGGGCGTCGCCCGCAGCGAGCGCCCGTTCGAAGTCCGCCGCACGCACGTCGTAGACGAGCCACGCCGCCCCGTCGTGGTCGATCGGCGCGAACCGGCCGAGCCAGTGGTAGCAGCGGCTCGCATCGCGCGGATCGACGGCCAGCAGGTCCTCGGTGTAGATCGCGACCTTCCCGAAGCGTGGGCCGAGGCCTTGGTGCAGCAGCTCGACGTCCGGGTGGCGCGCGCGCACCGCCGCCGCCCCGGTGGTGTAGCGCTGGTCCCAGTCGCAGTTGCCGTCGGCGCACCAGCGCCAGCCACCGATGCTGCCGCCGAACAGCCGGTTGAAGTGGCCGAGCGGGTGCTGCCAGTGCTGCACGAGGTTGGCGAGCGAAGCCAGCAGCACCAGCGCGCCGACGACGAGGCCGCGGCGCCCGGCGAGCCACGGCGACGCGAACGCCGCCGCGGCGAGCGCCAGCAGTGCCGGCACCAGCGGCAGCACGTAGCGCACGCCCATCTGCAGCGCGCGCGTGCCGCTGCAGTAGGCGAGCAGCAGCAGCCCCGGTGCGAACAGCAGCGCCCAGAACGTGGCGCCGGCGCGCGCGCGCCGCGCCGCCAGCGCGCCGACGGCGGCCAGCAGCAGTGTGGGCAGCGGCGTCTTCGCCAGCAGCGTCACCGGGTAGTAGGCGGCGTGGTTGCCGCGTTGGCCCGCGAACGTGCCGTTCGTCGTCGCGCCCGTGACGACCGCCTGGTAGTCGAGGCCGAGCAGCAGCGGTTCGGGCAGCAGCGACAGCAGCGCACCGCCGAGCGGCAGTGCGGCTGTGGCGCGCAAGGCGCCCGACTGCAGGCCGGCGATCGCCGCGGCCGGGCTCGGCGGCGACGCGAACAGGTAGGCCGCGTAGAGCACGCCCAACGCCAAGAGGCCGAGGCCGGCGAGCGTGCCGCTCGTCGCCAGCAGGCGTGCGGCGGCGTTCCTCGCCCGGCCGTCGCGCCGAGGCCACGGATCGAAGCCACGCAGCGCCGCGACCAGCACGACCAGCACGAGGCCCGCACCGGTGATCGCACTCGTGTACTTGGTCGCGCCGTGCGCACCGAGCAGCAGCGCGAACACGACGGCGCGCCAGGCTCCCGGCTGCAGCAGCCAGCGATGCGCGGCGTAGGCCGCCGCGAGCCCGGTCGCGGTGAACGCGACGTCCGACGACAGCAGCGGGCCGTAGGCGAGCAGCGAAGGATGCGTGGCGGTGAGGCACGCCACCGCAGCGCCAGCGCGTTCGCCGAGCGCCTGCCGCGTCCAGGCCACCAGCACCAGCAGCAGCAACGCCGGGAACACCAGCATGCCGAGGCGCGCACGCCGCAAGGCGCCGTCGTCGCTGACCGACCGCGAGCGGTCGTCGCCGAGCTGCGTGCCGAGCAGGATCAGCGGCCCCTGGAAGCGTTGCTCGACCGTGTGCAGACCGCGGCGTTCGAGCAGCGCGCGCCCGGCGAGCTGGTAGTTGCGTTCGTCCGGCGTGCGCTCGGCGCGCTGCGACTGCACCCCCAGCAGCACGAGGCCGAGCAGCACCCACGCCCACGTCCACACGCTGAGCGCGCGGGAGAGACGTTCGGGGGTCATGCGGGGCGGCGGGACGAGGAACGCACGGCGCAGAGGCTAGCGCGGGTTCCCGGGACCGTCGATGCACCGCAGTCCGCGACCGCTGCGCCGCCGCGAACCCTTCACGGAATGCGGATCGCGAGCCCGCCGCTGAACGCGAGCCCCAGCGCGTTGGCACCCGGCGCCGCGATCGCCCCCTGCGCGAACAGCGTGACCAACCGCAGGCTCGGCACGTTCGGGATCGGCAGCGGCAGCAAGAGCGCGCCGTTGGCGTCGGCGATGCCGGCGCCGAACGCGGCCGGATCGGTCCACAGCGTGCAGCCGCTGGCGCCGAGCGGGGCGAGGTCGAGCGGCAACACGCGCAGGCCGTTCCAGTGGGCGCGGCTGGTGCCGAGCCACAAGAGGCACAGGTCGCCGGGCCCAGCACCCTGCACCTGCACGCCGAAGCCTGGATTGCCGAGCGTCGGTTGGCCGAGGCCGACGACGTCCGGAGCCGGGGCGAGCAGGCCGGTGCAGCGCGCCCCGAACGGCGACAGCCCGCCGCCGAGGTTCTGGTAGGCCGCGACACCGAGGCTGAAGAAGGCGACGCCGAGGTCCGGCCAGGTGTCGCCGTTCCAGTCGCCGACGGCGAGCTCGTGCACGAAGCTGCTGGTCGTCGCCGGCAGCCCGGTGTTCGTCGCCTGCGCGAACTGCAGGCCGCCGAGGTTGCGCCACAGCTGGAAGCCGTTGGTCGTGTCCTGGAAGCCGAACACCAGGTCGAGCAACCCGTCGCGGTCGTGGTCGAGCAGCGCGATCGACTGCGCGGTGCGGCCCGGCGGCTGCAGGTTGCCGACCAGCGCCCAGCTGTTGCCGCCGAGGTGGCGATGGACCACGAAGCCCTGGTTGGCGTTCGCGTGCACGATCTCCATCGCCCCGTCGGCGTCGAGGTCGCCGGCGGCGACGCCGAAGCCGAGGCCGCTGTTGCCACCGACCCCCGTGTCGAGGCTCCAGTTGCCGAGCCCATCGCCGGCGTAGACTCGGTCCCAGACGATGTCGAGGTGGCCGTCGCCGGTGACGTCCGCCAGCAGCACGTCGTGGCCGCCGATCGTCGGCCCGTTCGGCAGGCCGGTGTCGGCCGAGGTGAACGTGCGGTTCGCGTTGCCGCGGAACGCGCGCAGCCGGTTCTGGTAGTAGCCGCCGAGCACCAGGTCGCAGCGGCCGTCGCCGTCGAAGTCGCCGGCGGCGACGCCCAGCGTCTGCTGCGATGCGCCCAGTTGCGGCCCCGGCGTCCACGCGGTGCCGCCGTTGCCGAAGAACACCCGCCCGTCGCCGTAGGCGAGGTCGGCGAAGCCGTCGCCGTCGAAGTCGCCGGCGGCGATGCGCGCGAGGTGGCCGCCGCCGACCAGGCCCTGGCTCGACTCGAACCACTGGTCGAAATGGCGGAGGAACACGCGCCCCGGCACCGCCAGATCGTCGAAGCCGTCCCCGTCCAGGTCGTGCACGACGACGCCGAAGTGCGGCGCTTGCAGCGTGCCGAACGGCAGACCCAGGGCGTCGATCCCGAAGCGGGTGTCCGGGGCGGCGACGACCTGCACGGTCACCACGTGCGCCGCGGCGGTGATCTGCGCGAACTGGGTGATGCCCGCCGGCGCGTTGGCCTGCCAGGCCTGCGTGGTCGCGCGACCGGCCAGCGCCACCTTGAACGTCAGCGTCGTCGCGGTGGCCGGGGCGCGCACCATCAGCTGATGCTGGCTGTTGCCCGTCAGCTGCGTCGAACTGGCGGTCCAGCTGGCCAGGTAGTGGCCGGGCTCGGGCGTGTACATCGCCAGCAGGGCCGGCTCGTCGCGGACGAACGTCGGCGAAGGCTCGCCGACGATGGCGACGCCGAGCGGCAGCTGCAGGACGGCGCCCGCGTTGCCGGGAACGCTGGCGGCGTTCACCGTCAGCGACAGCGTGAACAGCTGGTTGACTGCGGCCGTCCCCGGCCCGCTGAACGCCACCAGCGTCAACTGGCAACCCGTCAACAGCAGCAGCAACAGCAACGCGGTGGCGAGGTGGGTTCGGCGCATGGGGCGACTCGTGGGTGCGCAGCCTACGGCGCGCGGGAAAAAAAGCGGGCTCCGGCGAGGCACCACCCCACACCGGAGCCCATCCCTGCCCCCGAGCTCACAACTCGGGCGTCTCTTTCCACTGCCCAGTGGTTGCACGTGCCGTGCCACGTGCTGTGGCTGGCTTCGGCGTGGCGATCGCTTGGGGGCGTGGCCCCGCCGGTCGGGCGGATCGGCCCGCATCGTCGGAAACCCGCGTCGGCCGGTCGACGATGGCGACGGCGCTCGGACGACCGGTCGACGAGACTTGGGCAAGGTGGTTGCCGAACGCAGTCCTGTCGCCCTAAGCATGGGCCGAACAGGACGCGACCACGCCGCATCGCTGCCGAGTGGGTGGCGTCCGCGGCCAGGACTCACCCCGGGCAGAGGCCGCCAGCTCTGCTGCGCGCCAAAGCACCCATGATCGACGTCACCCAACTCTCCACCCTGCTGGCGTCCCTGCTGCTGGCCGTTGCGATCGCGGCCCTGGTCGGCGGTGCCAAGTGGTTCACCGGCGCTGCCGAACGCACCGGGCTCGCGCTCGGCTTGTCGCCGTTCGCCGTCGGCATCTTCATCGTCGCCATCGGCACCTCGCTGCCGGAGCTGGTGGCTTCGGTCGTCGCCGCGGCGCAAGGCACCACCGAGGTGGTCAGCGGCAACGTGCTCGGCGCGAACACCGCGCTGCTGCTGCTGGTGCTGGGCATCGTCAGCGCCGTGTCGCGGCGCGGCATCCAGCTCGGCGAACGCTACATCGCGATCGACCTGAACTTCCTGGTCGGCTCGGCGGCCCTGCTGGCGCTGGCGATGTGGGACGGCAGCGTCGGCCGGCTGGAGGGCGCGTTCCTGCTGCTGTGCTACGCCGCCTACACCGGCTACCTGCTGACCGATGGCCGCACCGCCAGCGCCGACGCGTCGTTCGACGCGGCTCTCCCGGACGCGCCGAAGCAGGGCGTGCGGGTTCTCGACGTCGCGATCCTGCTGGCGGCGGCCGGGGTGATCTTCGTCGGTGCCAACCTGACCCTGGACGTGCTGGTCGAACTGGCGACGCGCCTCGGCATCTCGCCGGCCATCGCCTCGATGACGATCCTGTCGCTCGGCACGACGTTGCCCGAACTCGCCGTCAGCGTCACGGCCGCCATGCGCGGCCGCGCCGAGATGGCGGTCGGCAACATCCTCGGCTCGTGCATCTTCAACTCGTTCTGCGTGGTCGGGGTCGCCAGCATGATCGGCCGCGTCGCGGTGCCGGCCGAACTGCTGCGCTTGCCGCTGCCGTGCTTCCTCGGCGCGGCGCTGTTGTTCTACCTGCTGACGCACGACCGGCGTGTGTCGCGGTGGGAAGGGGTGCTGTTCGCCGCCGGCTACGGGCTGCTGGTGGCGGAGCTCGCTGGTCTCGCCTGAGGTTGGCCGTGGCGAGGCCGGCGCGACCTCAGGCCGGCGGCGGTGCCGAGCGCTCGCGGGCCTTGGCGCGATTCCACGCGGCGTCCATCTCGGCGAGCGAACGGCCGGCCAGCTGGTAGCCGAGTTCGTGTTCGACCGCCTGGAAGCGCCGCTGGAACTTGTCGGTGGTGCCGCCGAGCGCCATCTCCGGGTTGACGCCGACGTGGCGCGCCAGGTTGCACAGGCTGAAGAGCACGTCGCCGAGTTCGTCGGCGATCGCCGCGGTGTCGCCGCGCGCGATCGCTTCGTCGAGTTCGCGCAGCTCTTCGTCGACCTTCTGCCGCGGGCCGGAGCGGTCGGGCCAGTCGAAGCCGGCCTTCGCCGCCTTCTCGCCGATGCGGAACGAACGCAGCAGCGCCGGCAGCGCCTTCGGCACGCCGGCCAGCACGCTGCGGGCGCGGTCGTCGCCGCCAGCGGCCGCCGCCGCCGCCTTCTCGGCGCGCTTCTGTTCCTCCCAGCGGCCGAACGCGAGCTCGGCGCTCGCCGCCTGCTGGTCGCCGAACACGTGCGGGTGGCGACGCACCAGCTTGCCGGCGGCGGCGGCGGCGACGTCGTCGAAGCAAGCACCGCCGCGTTCGTTCTCGATCTGGCGGATCATCGCCACGTTGACCAGCACGTCGCCGAGTTCTTCGCGCGCGTGCGCGTCGTCGCCGGCCCGCAGCGCGTCGGCGGCTTCGAACGCCTCCTCGAGCAGGTGCGGCGCCATGCTGGCCGCGGTCTGTTTGCGGTCCCACGGGCAGCCGTCGGGGGCGCGCAGGCGGGCGATCGTGGCCAGCAGCTGCTGCACGCCCGGCAGCGGGGTGGGGGAGGCGCGGTCGCTCATGCCGCGACGGTAGCCAGAGCCGGCCGGCGGCACCGCAGGTTTCGCGTGCGAGGCGGCGGCGGCGGCGTATCGTGCCCGCCATCGCGCGCCCGTCCGGGCCGCGACACCATTCCCACCGCGCCGAGGGCGCGGTGCACCAACCCCGCAGAGAACCAGATGGCCATCGAACTTCCGCCGCTTCCCTACAGCCACGACGCGCTGGCGCCGCACATCAACGCCCAGACGCTGCAGATCCACCACGGCAAGCACCACCAGGCCTACGTCACCAACGGCAACAAGCTGATCGAAGGCACCGAGTTCGCCAGCATGTCGCTGGTCGACCTGATCAAGGCGGTCGCCGGCAAGGCCGACAAGGCCGGCATCTTCAACAATGCCGCGCAGGTGTGGAACCACACCTTCTACTGGCACTCGATGAAGCCGAAGGGCGGCGGCCAGCCGACCGGCGCCATCGCCCAGAAGATCACCACCGACTTCGGCAGCTACGAGAAGTTCGTCGAGCTGTTCAGCCAGGCCGGCGCGACGCAGTTCGGCAGCGGTTGGGCCTGGCTCGTGCTGAAGGGCGGCAAGCTCGAGGTCACCAAGACCCCGAACGCCGAGACGCCGCTGACGGTCGCGGGCTGCACGCCGCTCCTGACCATGGACGTCTGGGAGCACGCCTACTACCTCGACTTCCAGAACCGCCGTCCGGACTACATCAAGACGTTCCTGGACCACCTGGTGAACTGGGACTTCGCCAACCAGAACCTGGCCAAGGCCTGATCGGGTCGCTTCGCCAGCGGTGCGGCGGGCAGCTGCCCGCCGCGCGCAATTCTGCAGCGCCCGCCGCGACGTCCTCCGAGCCGTTCCCGAGCCCCGAACCCTCCGCGCGTGACCTCGAACCGCCGCCGCAAGCAGAAGGCCCGCTCGCTCGGTCTGACCGACGCCGAGCTGCAGCTCTGCGAACTGCTGGGCCAGGTGCTCGAGCTGCTGCGCTGGAACCAGGTGCTCGGCTACAGCAACCAGTACCTGCTGCACGAGAAGCTCGGCTTGTCGCCGGACGAACGGCACCGCGTCATGCGCGCGGCGGCGGCGGCGGTCGAACAGGACGGGCGCCTGCAGGACTGGGGCAAGCGACTGCTGGAGATCCAGGAGGCGCTGCAGCGCATCCAGGCCAGCATGGCGCGCGGCCGCGAGGACGAGCGCCTCGGGGACGCGCGCCGCGGTGACGATGGCGGCGACGAGCGCGGCGCCGCGGAGGCCGCCGGTGGCTGAGCCGCGCACGCCGATCAGCGGTTGCGTCATCTGCTACCAGGAGGCCGACCGCATCGCCGACTGCGTGCGGTCGTTGGCGTTCTGCGACGAGGTCGTCGTCGTCGACAGCGGCAGCAGCGACGGCACCCGCGAACTGGCGGCGGCGCTCGGCGCCCGGGTCGTCGTCAACGCGCCGTTCCCGGGCTTCGCCGCCCAGCGCCAGATCGCGGTCGACGCGTGCCGGCACGATTTCGTGCTCTGCCTCGACGCCGACGAGCGCGTCGCTCCGGAGCTGGCCGCCGAGATCCGCCAGCTCGCCGCCGACGGTGGCCTGCGGGGCGGCTACGAGTTGCCGCGCCTGAACCACTACCTCGGCCGGCCGATGCGGCATGGCCTGTTCGCACCGGATCGCAAGCTGCGCCTGTTCGATCGACGCTGCGGCCGGGTCGTCACCGAGCGACCTCCGCACGATCACGTGGTGTTGGCCGACGGGGTGCCGTGCGCGCGGCTGCGCGGCGCCCTCGTCCACCTGAACTACCGCGACCTGCAGAGCCATCTGCGCACGATCGACAGCTATGCGACGCACTTCGCGCGGCATGCGTTCGAGGTCGGCAAGCGCGTCACCGTGTTCGACGCGCCCGTGCGCAGCCTGCTGGTGCTCGGCAAGAGCTTGATCGTGAAGCTCGGCTTCCTCGACGGCCGCCGCGGCGTGCTGGCGGCCGGTCTCGCCGCCTACAGCACCTGGTTGAAGTACTGGCGCGCCTTCCGCTGGCGCCGCCGTGGTGGAGCCACCGCATGAACGGCAACCAGCTCGCCGATGCGCGCATCCTGCACCTGTTCGCCAACTACAAGTGGACGGGGCCGGCCGATCCGGCGATCCGCGCCGCCGCCCGCCTGCGCGGCCTCGGCCTCGACGTCGTGTTCGCGCAGGGCTCGTTCGTGCACCCGGGCGGTGAGCACCGGGTCGCGGAGGAGCTCGCGCGCCTCGGCCTGCCGGTGGTCGTCGGACTCGAGCTGCGCAAGCACTTCCACGTGCCGTCGCTGCTGCGCGACGTGCGGGCGCTGCGGCGGCTCGTCGTGCGCGACCGCTACGCGTTGCTGCACTGCCATCAACCGGCGGACCACCTGATCGCCGCGCTGGCGGTGCGGCGACTGCCGACGCCGCCGGTGATCGTGCGCAGCCTCTACGAGCCCGAGCCGCCGCGCGCTGGTTGGCGCGAGCGGGCGGCGATGAGGCGCACCGCGGCGGTGCTGGCGCCGACGGTGCCGGCAAAGGCCGGTGTCGTGCAGCGCTTCCGCCTGCCGCCCGAGCGCGTGCTGCTGCAGGAACCGGTCACCGAGCCGCGGGTGCTGGTCGGCGACTCCTCGCGCGCCCGCTTTGGGGCGCAGGCCGGCGACCTGCTGGTCGGCATCACGGCGCGCATCCAGCCGCACCGCCGCTTCGACCTGCTGTGGGACACCGCGCGCGCCGTCGTCGACCGCATGCCGAACGTGCGCTTCGTGCTGCTCGGCCGCGGCAACGAGGAGGACACGCGCACGCTGGTCACCGAGCCGATCGCGCGCCTTCGCCTGCAGGCGAACGTCGTGCTGCCGGGCTACCAGAAGGGAGAGGCCTACGAAGCGGCGCTGCGCGCGCTCGACGCGTTCCTGTTCCTGGTGCCGGGCAGCGACGGCACCTGCCGCGCCGTCTGCGACGCGATGGCGTTCGGGTTGCCGGTGGTGTGCACACGCCGCGGCATCCTGCCGGAGCTGGTGGCCGAACGGCGCGCCGGCGAAGTGCCGGGCTTCGCCGTCGACGAGACGGCGGCGGCGTTGTCGGCGGCGCTGCTGCGCCTGCTCGGCGATCCGGTCCTGCGGGCGGCGACCGGGCGGGCCGCGGCCCGTCGGGCGCAGCTCGACATGGATCCGCTGCGCGCGGCGCAGCGCACGGCGGCGCTCTACGCCGAACTGCTGGCGCCGGCTGCGGCCGTGCCGCGGAGCCGGCGATGACCGCGCTCCCTGCCACCGACGCCGCGATCGTCGAGTCGTGGTGGCAGCACTTCGTCGCCACCGGCCGCTTGCCGGCCGAGCTGCCGCTGGTGCAGGGGCGTTTGGTGCGCGCCGTGCACCGCGGGGAGCTGCCGTCGGGGCCGGTGTTCGTGAAGGTGATGACGTTCCCGCGCGGCAAGGACCGCCTGCGCTACCTGCTGCGCGCGCTGCCCGCCGAACACGAGGCGCGCATGCTGGCCGCGGTCGGCGCTGCGGGCGTGCCGTGCCCCGAGGTCGTGGCCGTGCGCACGCAGCGGCGCCTCGGCCTGCCGGCGCGTTCCCTGCTGGTGCTGCGCGCGTTGCCCCTGGCCGCCGCTGCCGGGGGGGATGCGGAGCCGTTGGCGCGCTTGTCCGAGGCGGCGGCGATCGTCCGCACGCTGCTGCAGGCGGGCATCGAGCATCGCGACCTGCACGACGGCAACTTCGTGCGGCTCGCCGACGGCCGCCTCGCCGTGCTCGACCTGCAGTCGGCGCGGCAGCGGCGCGGTGGCGACCGGGCGCGGCTCGGCGCTGCGGCAAGGCTCGTGCGCGATCGCCAGGAACCCAGCGAAGCGCTGGCGGCGGCGCTGCAGGCCGGTGGCCTCGTGCGCGACGCCGGCGAGCGAGCGCGCGTGTTCGCGCAGCGGCACGCCGACGAACGCCGGTTCCAGCGCTCGCGCGCCCTGCGCTGCCTGCGCGAGAGCACCGGGTTCACCTGGCGCCTGCGTGCTTCGGGCCGGGAGTTCCGCCGCCGCGATTGCCCGGCGGACGGCCGTTGGGTCCGCGGTGGGGCCGAACTGCGGCAGGCGTGGATCGGCCAGTGGTGCCTCGAGTCGGCAGGCGGGTCCGCCAGCGGCGGGCCGGTGTTCGGCGCGTACTTCCAGAACTGGTGGTGGCTTGGTGGGGGCGGTGCCTTGTATGTTCCGGCTGCACTCGACGACGCGCAGGTCGCAGCTGCCGTGCAACGCGCATCGGCCGGCTGGCGTCGCTCGGTGCTGGCGGACAGCAACTGCGCGCACGAGCGGCGCGCGGCAACCAGGCAGAACGAGGAGGCGACGTGAACGGGAGCCAACCGGAGCAGTCGGGACGTGCCGAGATGTCGGCGAACCCCGGCGCCGAGCCCGCCGGCACCCAGCCGAACGCCGCCCAGCCGATCGCCAGCCAGCCGACCGCCAGCCTGCCGATCCACCTGCTCCCGGCCATCGCGCCGCACCGCCTCGCCGACCGGCTCGGGCCGGTGCGCCGTGTGATGTTCTTCGGCAAGAGCATGTCGCGCACGCGCTGCACCGGCGGCCTCGTCGACGCGCTCGAGCGGCACGGGGTCGAGGTGCGCTGGCGCAACATGGTGACGCTGCGCCGCTGGTTCGGGCAGGCGCTGGCGAACCGGCTCGCGCGCGCCGAGTTCCGCCGCTTCCGGCCCGACACGGTGTTCGTGTTCTACCGCGACCTGCCGCTGCTGCTGGCGTCCGAGTTCCGGCAGAGTGCGCGGCTCGTCATCTGGTGCGAAGAGGCGCTCGAGAACCTCGACGAGACGATCCTCGACTACTTCGCGCAGGCCGACCTGGTCTGCATGAGCAACCCGCAGCGCTTCGCCTGGCTGCGCGAGCGCGGGCTCGACAACATGGTGTTCCTGATGAGCGGCTTCTCGCCGCGCTACCATCGGGCGGCACCGAAGCAGCCGTTCCTGCGCGACGTCGCCTTCATCGGCAGCCCGGGCCGCCGCGGCCAGCGCGCCGAGTTCCTGGCGAACATCGGCAAGCGCTTCCACACCGAGGTGTTCGGCCTGCACTGGGAGCGCTGGCCGCACCTGTGCAAGGACCTGCGCGTGCACGCGCCGATCGACAACCGCCGCTACGCCAAGGTGTGCGCCACGTCGCGCATCGTCATCGGCCTCAACGAGGTCAACGACGACAGCTACTACTTCAGCAACCGCACGTTCCTGACGCTCGCTTGCGGCGGCTTCCACCTGACGCACTACGTGCCGAAGCTGGAGAACGTGTTCAAGCACGGCGAGCACCTCGCCTGGTACCGCAACGAGGACGAGGCGCTGCAGCAGATCGAGCACTGGTTGCCGCGCGACGACGAACGCGCGCGCATCGCCGCCGGCGGCCATGCGGAGGTCATGCAGCACCACCAGTACTTCCACCGCGTCGCGCGCATCCTGCACTGCCTGAAGGAAGGCGTGCCGAAGTCGACCGGGCCGGATCCGGACCTGGTCGAGGCCTCCGCCGAGAGCAAGCCGGAGCGCCGTGCGAACGCGGCGGCGCCGCGGCGCCCGCGCGAAGCGTGAGCCGGCAACCGCACGCCGAGGCCCCGTGTTCGAACTGATCGCGATCCTGTTGCTGGTGCTCGGCGGCGGTGTGCTGGCCGGCGCCGAGATGGCCATCGTCACCGCCCGCCGCGGTCGCCTCGAGCAGGCGGCGGCGGCCGGCAGCACGCGCGCCCGCGCGGCGCTGCGCCTGCGCCAGCAGCCGGAGCGCTTCCTGGCGACGGTGCAGATCGGCATCACCTTGGTCGGCGCCATCGCCGCCGCCTACGGCGGCTCGTCGCTGGCGGGCTGGATCGAACCGAGCCTGCGCGATCTCGGCTGTGGCGAAGCGTCCGGTGAGATCGCGATCGGCCTCGTCGTCGCCTTGGTCACCTACCTGTCGGTGGTGTTCGGCGAGCTGGTGCCGAAGTCGTTGGCGCTGCGCTTCGCCGACCAGTACGCGCTGCTGATGGCGCGGCCGATGCTGGCGCTCGGCTTCTGCGCGCGGCCGGTCGTCTGGCTGCTGTCGGCGAGTTCGAACGTGGTGCTGCGGCTGTTCGGCGACCGCACCAACTTCGTCGAGGGCAAGCTGACGCGCGAGGACCTCGAGCATCTGGTCGAAGAAGCGTCGACCGCCGGCGGCATCGACGCGTCGACCGAACGCCTGGTCAGCCGCGCGCTCGAGTTCTCCCAGCTGCGGGTCGCCGACGTCATGGTGCCGCGCCGCTTCGTCGTGGCGTTGTCCGAACAGGCCGACGCGGCGGCGCTGCGCCGCGCGATGCTCGAGTGCGGCCACCGCCGGGTGCCGGTCTACCGCGCGTCGGCCGACGAGATCACCGGCTACGTGCTGCGCGAGGACGTGCTGGCGGCGCTGTGGGACGGCAAGGTGCCGGAGATCGCAGCGCTGCTTCGGCCGCCGTTCTTCGTGCCGCAGTCGATGCCGGCCGAGCGCGCGCTGCGCGAACTGCAGCAGCGGCGCCTGCACCTCGCCATCGTCGTCGAGGAGCACGGTGGCACCGCCGGCCTCGTCACGCTCGAGGATCTGGTCGAAGAGCTGGTCGGCGAGATCTTCCACGAACACGACCAGGCGCCACCGCGGCCGATCCAGCGCGAGGCCGACGGCAGCTGGCGCGTCGTCGGCAGCGTGCCGCTGCGCGACCTCGAGCGCGAACTCGACGTGACCATCCCCGAGCGCGGCGACGGCCGCACGGTGTCGGGCCTCCTGGTGGCGATCGCCGGCGACCGCGTGCCGACCGCCGGCGAACGCTTCGACCTCGGCCAGGGCATCTCCGTCGAAGTCGTCGAAGCGTCGCCGCGGCGCGTGCGCGTGGCCCGGGTCCGCGTCGTCGTCCCGCCAGCGTGAGCGAGGCCAGGAGCAACCCGCGTGAGCAACGAAGCATGAAGTGGATCGTCATCGTCGTCGCCCTGTCGGCGCTCGCCGCCTGCGCTGCAGCGCCGTCCGCGCCGCCTGCTGCCGCCGAGGATCCGGCCGCGGCGGCCGTGCCGGCACCGTTCCGCCCGTTCGTCGGCCGCCATCGCGGCACCATGCGCATGCTGGGTGCACGCGGCGAACAGCGGGTGCCGATGGGGCTCGACGTGCAGCCGGTGCCCGGCGAGCCGCAGATGCTGACGTGGGTGCTGCGCTACGGCGACGGCGAAGCGGCGCAGGTGCGCGACTACCGGCTGCTGGTCGACGACGCCGCGACCGGCCGCTGCCGCATCGACGAACGGAACGGCATCGTGCTGCCGGCCCGCTTGTTCGGCGACGAGCTGGTGTCGATCTTCGTCGTGCCCGGGCAGACGCTGGTGGTGCGCTACCGCGCCGTGCCGGGCGGCGTCGACTTCGTGCTCGAGGCGTTCGACCCGGCCAAGGCCACCGCCACCGGCGCCGACGTGCGCGGCGTCGCCGACTTCAGCCGCCAACAGGCCGAACTGCGCGCCACGAACGCGCCGTAGCCACGGCCCGGGGGCGCTCCGTATCATGCTCGCCCCATGAGCATCCTGATCCGTACGTCGTGCCTCGTGCTGCTGGCGTTCGCCGCCGGCTGCGGCAACTCCACCCCGGCGCCGCAGAAGAACGAACCCCTGGAAACTCCGGCGGAGGCCCAGAAGCCGAAGCCTCCGGCCGACCCGATGGCGGAGATCGACAAGTTCATCGCCACGGTCAACGTCAACAAGAGCTCGCCCGACTGGCGCACGTCGCTGCGCATGCCGCCGAAGCTGACGTTCGATCCGCAGACCGACTACTTCTGGCACCTCGACACCGCCGCCGGCTCCCTGAAGGTCAAGCTCTACGCCGACACGGCGCCGATGCACGTGTCCAGCTGCCTGTTCCTGAACAAGCTCGGCTTCTACGACGGCCTGAACTTCCACCGTATCATCGGCAGCTTCATGGCGCAGGGCGGCTGCCCGACCGGCAATGGCAGGGGTGGGCCCGGCTACAAATTCGCCGGTGAGTTCGAAGGCGGCCGCAAGCACGATCGACCGGGATTGTTGAGCATGGCCAACTCCGGCCCCGACACCGACGGCTCGCAGTTCTTCTTGACGTTCGTGCCGACGCCGAACCTGGACGGCCGGCATACGATCTGGGGTGAGGTTGTCGAGGGCATGGAGACGCTGAAGGCGTTGGAGAAGCTCGCCAACCCAGCCGCCCCGAACGGCGAGGTCAGCAACCCGCCGCTGATCAAGAAGGCCTGGGTCACCGCGGTGAAGAAGGGCTGAGCCGACAACCGCACGCATCCCATGACGCCCATCCTCCGTTGCGCCGCGCTCGCGGCGCTCGTCGCTTTCGCCGCCTGCGGCAAGACCTCGACGCCGGCACCCGCCGGCGGCGAAGCGGCCGCCGCCGCGGTTCCCGTCGACCCGCCCGCGCCGTCGACTCCCGCTCCGGCCGCCGCTGCCGAAGCGGCCCCGAAGCCGGCCGAGCCGGTGACGGTGAGCGCGCCGCCGCCGCCGGCCGGGGTGAAGCCGGTGCCGGCCGCGTTCGCCGCGATCGACGCGTTCCTGGCGAAGAACCCGGTCGACACCAGCGCGCGCGACTGGAGGTTCGACCTGCAGCTGCCGCCGCAGCAGGTGTTCGAGCCGCAGTACGACTACGTCTGGCACCTGGAGACGTCGGTCGGTGCGCTGCACGTCCGGCTGTTCCCCGACGCGGCGCCGATGCACGTGACCAGCTGCGTCTACCTGAACAAGCTCGGCTTCTACGACGGCATCGTCTTCCACCGCATCATCCGCGGCTTCATGGCGCAGGGTGGCTGCCCGGCCGGCACCGGGCGCGGTGGCCCGGGCTACAAGTTCGCCGGCGACTTCCGCGGCACGCAGAAGCACGATCGGCCGGGCCTGCTCAGCATGGCCAATGCCGGCCCGAACACCGAGGGCTCGCAGTTCTTCCTGACGTTCGCGGCGACGCCGTGGCTCGACGGCAAGCACACGATCTGGGGCGAACTGGTCGGCGACGACAGCTTCGCGACGCTGAAGGAGCTGGAGAAGAACGGCTCGAGCAACGGCGTGCCGGCGCAGCCGCCGGTGATCCAGAAGGCCTGGGTCGCGGCCCAGCCGAAGTGATCGCGGCGCGCCGTCCGGCGCGCCGGCTCACCACTCGCCGCGGGCCGGCGGCAACGCGGCGATCTTCGCCGCCAGCGCATCGACCGCGGCGCGGTCGGCGCCGACCACGGTGGCGTGGCCGACCTTGCGGTTCTCGCGCGGCTGCTTGCCGTAGGCGTGCAGGTGCACGCCCGGCAGGGCGAGCGCCGCGTCGCGCGCCGGCAGCGTGCCGATGCAGTTGACCATCGTCGCGGCACCGTGCGCCATCGCCGTGCTGCCGAGCGGCAGGCCGGCGACCGCGCGCACGTGGTTCTCGAACTGCGAGCAGACGCTGCCTTCGATCGTCCAGTGGCCGCTGTTGTGCACGCGCGGCGCCATCTCGTTGGCGAGCAGCGTGCCGCCGAGATCGAACAGTTCGATCGCCAGCACGCCCACGTAGTCGAGGTCCTGCAGCACCGCGGCGACGAAGTCGTGGGCCTGCTTGCTGGTCGCCGCCGACACGTCCGGGGCCGGCGCGCGGCTCCGCCGCAGGATGCCGCCTTCGTGCACGTTCTCGACCAGCGGGTAGACGGCGACCTCCCCGCGCAGCGAGCGCACCGCCAGCACCGAGAGCTCGCGCTGGAACGGCACGAAACGCTCGACGATCAGGCCGCCGTCGTTGCCGTGCGTCAGTTCGCGGTGCGCAGCGGCGATCGCCGCCGCGAGCTCGGGTCCCGGCTTGAGGCGCGCCTGGCCGCGGCCGTCGTAGCCCAGGCGCCGCGTCTTGACGATGCACGGCGCACCGACGGCGTCGACCGCGGCCTGCAGTTCGGCCAGCGTGTGCGCGGTGCGGTACTCGGGCACGCCCATGCCGAGACGCTGGAACAGCTGCTTCTCGAACAGCCGGTCCTGGCCGGTGGCGAGCGCGCTCGGGTGCGGCCGCACCGGCCCGTGCTGCACCAGGCGCTCGGTGGTCGCGGCGGGCACGTTCTCGAACTCGAACGTCACCACTTCGGCGCCGCGCGCGAGCTTCGCCAACGCGTCCGGGTCGTCGAACGGCGCGCACAGGTGTTCGCAGACGTGGCCGGCGACGGCGTCGGGCGCCGGGTCGAGGCAGCGGAAGCGCAGGCCGAGCGGCGTGCCGGCGAGCACCAGCATGCGGGCCAGCTGGCCGCCGCCGAGGATCGCGATGGTCATCCGCGCGGCTCCTTGCCCGGTTGGCTCGCAGGCGGCTTCGGCGGGGCCGGCAGGCTCGGGTCGCGGTCGTCGAGCACGTCCTGCGTGATGCGCGCGCGCCGCGCCGCCAGCGCCTGCTTCACCGCCGGGTGCGACGGCGCCAGGATCGCCGCCGCCAGCAGGGCGGCGTTGATGGCGCCGGGCTTGCCGATCGCCAGCGTGCCGACCGGCACACCGCCCGGCATCTGCACGATCGACAGCAGCGCGTCCATGCCGCGCAGCGCGCCGTTCTCGATCGGCACGCCGAGCACCGGCACCCAGGTCTTGCTGGCGACCATGCCCGGCAGGTGCGCCGCACCACCGGCACCGGCGACGATCGCGCGCAGGCCGCGCGCTTCCGCGGTCGCCGCGTACTCCATCAGCCAGTCCGGCGTGCGGTGGGCGGAGACGACGCGGCACTCGTGCGGCACGCCGAGCTCGGTCAGCGTGGCGCTGGCGTGCTGCAGCGTCTCCCAATCGGAGCGGGATCCCATGATGACGCCGACCAGCGGCGGCAGGGAGGAGCTCTGTGCGGTCATGGTGCGTGGGTGGGCAGGTCGTTCGTCAGAAGTCGTCGGTCAGGGCCAACGCGACCTTGCGCGCCAGGTCCTCGACCAGTTCCTGGCGGGCCGAAGTCAGGTTCTCGCCGATCGGCGAGCGGAACTCGGTGCGGTCGAGCACGAGGCGTTCGAGCACCAGCGAGCCGTCGGGGCGAACGAGGCGCATGCGCACGCGGCCTTCGAACGAGCCTTCGCGCACCGGCGAGTCGAGGCCGCCGATGACCAGCGTGTTCTCGTCGGCGGCGGTGAACACCACCTGGAGGATGGCGTCGGCGCGGCGGCGGTCGGCGAGCACGAGGTCGCTCGACACCGGCAGTTCGCGCGCCAGCGCCTGGCTCAGTTCGACCTCGAGCCGCTGCCGGTAGGTGTCGTTGGCGACGACGTCGAGCGCCACGGTGCGGATGCCGCGCGCCGGCAAGCCGGAGCCGACCGTGTAGCCGCAGCCCGCGGCGAGCAGGGCCTGGGCCGCGATCGCGGCGAGCCAGCGGCGCTGGCGGCGGCGGGGGGAAGCGAACGGCGTCATGGCTTGGCTCCGATCGGCGTGGCCTCGGCGGCGCGGATCGCCGCCAGCGCCTCCTGCGCCGCCGGGGCGAACGAGGTGCGGGCGAACTCCGGTCCGGCGGCGACCTGCACGTGGTGGCGGTAGCCCGGCTCGTTGCCGACGCGCCGGTAGAACGCGGCGATGCGCAGGTGGCGGTCGGCGCGCCACTCCAGCACCTGCGCCAGGGCCGTCTCGGCCTCGGCGACGGCCAGCGCGTTCTCCGGCTTCCGCGCCAGGAAGTCGCGCAGTTCGCGGGTCGCGTGCTCCATGCGGTCGAGGTCGTAGTCCGGGCCTTCGAGGCTGGCGACGACGCTCATCGCGAAGCGGTACTGCGCATGCGTGAACCACTCGCTGTCCGGGTAGTTCAGCATCAGGTCGCGGTAGCGTTCCTGCGCCCGTACGTAGTCGGCGTCGGCGAACGCCATGTCGCCGAGGATGCGCAGCGCCTCGCCGCCGTGCGGCGAGTCCGGATGGCGGCTGACCAGGTGCTCGAGCGCGGTGCGCCCGGCGCGGCGGTCGGACCAGAAGAACAGGAAGCCGCCGTCGCTCGCCGCCAGCCTGCTGCCGAGATCCCAGACCATCTCGCCGACCTGCGGCCGCAGGTCGCTGTGCGGATGGTCGTCGGGGAAGCGCTCGAGCACGAGGTAGGCGTCCCACAGGTCGCCGCGGCCGAGGTGCACGCGCGCCAGGGCGACGTCGCGGCGGTCGCGGAGGCGCCGCGGGCAGGCCTCGTCGGCGAGGGGGGCGAGGGCGTTCTCGGTGGCGTCGAAGTCCTTCGCGAGCAGCGCCGCTTCGGCGACGCCCAGGGCCCGTTCCGCTTCCGGGCCCGGCACCGTGGTGACGGTGCTGCACGCGGCGGCGAACCACAGCGGCAGCATGGAGCGGACCAGGATCGAGCGGCGCGGCATCGGGCCGGATGTTCGCGGGCTCCGCGGTTCGCCGCGAGGGTTTTCCCGCCGCCGTCGTCGCCCTCGGCGGTCAGTTGCCGGCCGTCGCTTCGCGGCGGAACAGCAGCGGGCGCAGCCGCGGCCGCAGGTCGATCGCCGTCGCCAGCCAGCGCGCCGGCAGCGCCGCCGCGGCCAGCACCGCCGGACTGTGCAGTTCCGGCCACTGCCGGCCCGGCGCCGCGTGCAGCGCCTGCAGCAGCAGCAGCGCCTCGGCCCGCACCGGCTGGCGCGGCGGCGTCGCGTGGGCTCGGCAGACGAGGCCGGGGCTGTCGTCGAGGCGGAACGCACCGCCGGTGAGCGGCTCGCCGCAGCTGGCGCAGTGGTGCAGGTCGGGCAGGGCTCCGAGCTGGTGCAGGTGGCGCAGTTCGAGGCCGAGCACGACCTGCGGGATCGCCGCCGTCGGGCAACGTTCCAGCAGGTTCAGGCCGCCGACCAGCAGGTCGTAGATCGCCGGCTCCGGCCGATCGTCGGGCAGCGCGAAGTCGGCGAGCTGCGCCAGGTGGCTCGCCGCCAGGAACCGCCGCGGTTCGCGCAGGGCCCGCCGTTCGCGCACCAGCTCGGCGCGTTCGAGCAGGCGCAGCCCGCCGCGGTCGGCCGAGAACGTCGCCACCACCTCGTTCAGGAAGTCGAGGCGGCCGAGGAACGGCGAGTCCGGCCGATGCGCGCCCTTGGCGAGGCCGACGAGGCGCCCGTGCTCGCGCGACAGGCAGGTGACGATGCGGCTGCTCTCGCGGAAGTCGCTGCGCCGCAGCACCACGGCGGTCACGCGCACGTTGGCCCGGCCGGGGCGGCGCCGCGTGCTTCGTGGGGCCGAAGGTGGGCCCGCGGCCGCCTCGCTCACCCGCGTTCCTCGGCGACCTCGGGCGACAGCAGGGTCGCGCGCAGCAGGTGCACGCGCCGGTCGTCGGCCTGCAGCACGCGGAACTCGACGTTGTCGACGACGACCGTCTCGCCGACGGTCGGGATGTGGTTGAGGCGCGCGATCACGAGGCCGGCGACGGTCTCCCAGTCGCCGGTCTCCGGCAGCGACGTGCCGAGCAGTTCGTTGACCTCGGCGACGCCCGTGCGCGCCGGCAGTTCGAGCACCCGCCCGGCTTCGACCACGCGCACCGCGGTGGCGTCGGTGGCCGCCGCCGGCGGGTCGTACTCGTCGCCGATGTCGCCGACGATCTGCTCGACGACGTCCTCGACGGTGACGATGCCGACCGTGGTGCCGTACTCGTCGATGACCACGGCGAGGTGCTGGTTGCCGGCCTGGAAGCGCTTCAGCAGCTGCGCCGCGCCGGTCGTCTCCGGCACGAACAGCGGCTCGCGCAGCATCGTGCGCACCGGCTGCGCCGCCGCCGCCCGGTCGCCCTTGGCCAGCGCCAGCGCGTCCTTGACGTTGAACACGCCGACGACCTCGTCGATGCGGTCGCGGTAGACCGGGTAGCGCGAGAAGCCGTGCTCGAGCGCCTTCTGTACGGCGTCGGCGAGCGGCAGCGATTCGGGGAAGGCGACGATGTCGGGCCGCGGCGTCATCAGCGTCGACACCTGCAGGTCCTTCAGGCCGACGATGTTGCCGATCCACGTGCGCTCGGAGTCGGGCAGCGAGTCGTCGGCGTCGGTGTCGGCGACGGCATCGGCGACGGCGGCGAGCACCTGTTCCTTGACCTCCGCCGGGTCCGCCTTGCGCGTGCGCTGCAGGCCGAGCGAGCGCAGCACGAGGCGCGTCGTCGCCATCAGCGGCAGCACCAGCGGCCAGCGCAGTGCGAACCACGTCGGCCGCATGGCCGGCAGCACCAGCAGCAGCGCACGTTCGGCCCGCACCTGCGCGATCGCGGTCGGCAGGCTGCCGGCCAGCAGCACCATGACGCCGACGAAGACCAGCATCGCCCACGGCAGGCCCGACGGCGGCACCGCCACGGAGAGGCTCACCAGCGACAGCACCCAGCCGCAGGTCGAGTAGAGCGAGGCGACGACGAGGTACTCGGTGTCGCGGCGGTCGAGTTCGTCGGCGAGTTCCTGCCGCCCGCGGTTGGCCAGCAGTTCGGCGAGGCGGGTCGGCGAGTAGCCGACCAGGCAGGCGGCGGCCAGGGCGCCGAACGCGGCGAGTGCCATGCCGCCGAGCATGCCGAGGCTCGGCAGCAGGTCGGCGATGGTCGGCCCGGGGATGGCGACGTCGGCGGCGGCGGCGACGGTAGGGTAGGGGTCCTCGGCGGGGACCGCGGACGGCGGCAACGGGGGGAGGGGCAAGGCGGTCGGGCTGGGCACGGCGGGGGAGAGCATACGGAACCGGGCCCGCCAGTGGCATCTTCGGCGGCCTCCCCGCCTGGAATGGCTGCGGAGGCCCCGCGACCAGGCGCGGCAACGGCCCGAAGGCCCCTTGCCATCGGCGTCAGGAGCTGGCTGGCCCCTTGCCGTCGTTCACCGGCTGCGGCGTCTCCTCGTAGCCGTCGATGTCGGCCGAGAAGCGGTTGCGGCCGTGGTCCTTGCTGGCGTAGAGCGCGCCGTCGGCGCGGTGCAGCAGGTCCTCGGCGCGGTCGCCGGGGCGGTGGCTGGTCAGGCCGATCGAGATCGTCATCGGCAGGCCGAGTGCCTGGCCGGCGGCCTCGATGGCGACGAACAGGCGGGCGGCCAGCACGGTGGCGTCGTCCGGCGCGGTCTCCGCCAGCACCACCAGGAACTCCTCGCCACCGAACCGGCAGATGACGTCGCTGCGGCGCAGGGTCTGGCGCAGCACGTCGGCGGTGGCGCGCAGCGCCACGTCGCCCTGCAGGTGGCCGAAGGTGTCGTTCAGGTGCTTGAAGTGGTCGAGGTCGCACATCAGCACGGTCAGCGGCCGGCGCGTGCGTTCGGTGCGGGCCACCTCGCGCTCGAGCGCGGCGAGGCCCATGCGGCGGTTGTAGAGGCGCGTCAGCGGATCGATGACGGCGAACTTCTGCGCGCGCTGGCAGCGGCGCCGCAGCAGCAGGTTCTCGTTCAGCAGCGAGCCGGTCAGGCCGAGCGTCGTCGCCAGCTTGGAGTCGCGTTCGTGGTCGATCGGGGCCAGGGTCACCGAGCGGTCGAGCAGCAGGAACGCCGGCAGCGCGAACTCGCGGTTCAGCGGCACCGCCAGCAGTTCGTCGGCGCCGAGCGTGCCGAGCACGCCGTGGCGCTGGCCGAGCGCCGCCACCAGGTGTGCGGGGCGCTCGTCGCGCAGCGCCTTCTGCAGCGCTTCGGCCTCGGCCGGCAGCGGCACCAGCGTGTCGGCCTGCAGGCGGCGCGACGAGGCGTCGGCCTTGCTGCGCAGCACCAGCACGTTCGCGGCCGGGTTCCAGCGCGCGTAGAAGGCGCGGTCGTAGCTGCCGTAGCGCACGGCGGCGGCGGTCAGCGCGGTGATGATGCCGCGGTAGCGCTCCGAGCGCGTGCAGCCGAGCACGCTGAGCACGACCTCGTCGAGGCCGCCGCTGCGGTTGACCTGGAAGCGCGGGTCGGTGCGCAGCGGGCCGCCCTCCGAGTCCTGGATCGTCGGGTCGAGGCCGAACGTGCGCAGCGCACCTTCGACGCGGCGGCGCACCCGTTGTGCCGCCAGCAGGTCGGCCTTGTCGATGGCGCCGAGTTCCTGGTGCTCGTCGTCGACCGCGTCCGGATCGTCGTCGCGGTCGTTGCCGTCGTCGCCGTCGCTCGGATGGCGGTAGTCGGCGAGCTCGGCCAGGCGTTCGCCGTCGCGCACGGTGGCGACGATGCCGGCGACCGCCGGCGGCCCCTCCTCGCCGTTGGCCAGCGCCAGCAGCGCTTGTGCGATCGGCGCCGGGAACTGCCAGTGGTCGATCCACTGGGCGGCCGGCGCGTGGCCGGCCTGTGGCTGGAACTGGGCGTCGATGGTGCGCAGCCAGACCGGCAGGTCGTGCAGCAGGCCGACCAGGTAGGCGGTGCCGGGATCGACCGTGTTGGCGCGGCGCGCCAGGTCCTCGGCGGCGACGCCGGTGGCGATGGCATGGCGCCACAGGGTGCGCAGGGACGAGGTGCCGGCGACGACGATCGGTTCGCCGTCGAACAGTCGCTGCGACAACGCCTGGCCCAGGGTGCGCACGAGGCCGCGCACGCAGGTCGCCGGTTCGCTGCCGCGGAGCACCGGCGCGTTGGCGGCGCGCAGCCCGCGCAGCACCGCCAGCGGATCGAGACGCAGCAGTTGTTCGAGTTCGTCGAGCCCGAGCTGCATCTCCAGCGCCACACGCCGCCACCGCCGCTGCAGATCGCGGATGGACAGCACCGACGGCATCGCCCGCAGGGGGTTGCCGAGGTCAGCAGTGGGTGGAAACGCGCTCAACGGTCGAATCTCCCGGCTCTGTTCGGCTCCGCACGCGGCGCCGCTCAAGGTGGCGCCACGCCGTCGGTGGCAGGGCGGCCTCGGCCGACGGCGGCGCGTAAGCGCCGTCCGCAAGTCGCGGCGACGGTCCGGGTTGTGCCCAGGTTCCGCGGATTGTGAAAAAAATGCCGCGGCTGGCCCGCCCTTCGCATCAGGGGCCGTCGCCATGACCTGCTCCCCCTCGCAGATCGCTGGGCCGACCGCCCTCCCCGACGCCCGTGAGCGGATCCGCTCGCGCGCGCACCAGTTGCTCGAACGCCACCAGGTGGACGCGGTCTGGCGCCCGGCCGACGAGGCGCAGCAGGATGCGGCCCTGGCGACGGCGCTGATGGACCTGTTCCGGCGCAGCGCCGACACCGAGGTCTTCGACTGCCTGGTCGCCTGGGTCGGCCCGCAGCTGCACGCGCGGATCCGGTCGCGCCTGCGTGGGCTCGGCGGCATGTTCGACGCGCAGGAGATCCTGCAGGACACCATCGTCAACATCTACCGCTACCCGGACCGCTTCCTGGCCTCGCGTCCGGGCGCGTTCGCCGCCTGGTCGTCGACGATCGTCGACAACGCGATCCGCCGGCAGCTGCGCCGTTCGCGGCAGGGGTTGGACGTGGCGCTCAGTGCGCCCGAGGTGCTGCAGGAACAGGCCGACCGCGCCACGCGCGAGCCGAGCCTCGCCGCCCAGGACACCGAGGAGTGTGCGGCCACGGCGAGCGCGTTCGCGCTGCTGCTGCAGTGCTACCTGCACGCCTACCAGTCGCTGAGCGAGCGCGAGCGCTTCGTGCTGCAGATGGTCGAGGTCCGGCAGATGCGCTACGCGGAGCTGGCGCTGGTGCTCGGCATCCGGCCGGAGGCGCTGAAGATGGTGGTGTTCCGCGCCAGGAAGCGCATCTTCGACCGCACCGCCGAACTGGTCGGCACCGTGGTGGCGCCCCCGGTCGTGGCGATGGCTCCGGCCAGGCCGCGGAGCTCGGCCGCGGTGGTCGGCCGCCAGCTCGGCCTCGCGCTGGCGTAACGACCGCGTGACGTCCGCGTCGTCGCCGCGCGTTCGCCGTCTGCTTGCAACGGCCCGGGCCACGGCGATCCTTGCCGCATGGCCGAGACCGTCGATCGCCTGTTCGTCCACTGCAAGGAACTGGTCACGCTGACCGACGGGCCGGCGACGCGCGCGCGCCGCGGCGAGGCGATGCTGGCCCTCGGCGTGATCGAGGACGGCGCTGTCGCCGTGCGCGACGGCCGCATCGTCGCCACCGGCCCGACCGACCGCATCGGCCGCGACTACCGCGCCGCCGTCGAACTCGACCTCGGTGGCCACGTCGTGCTGCCGGGCTTCGTCGACGCGCACACGCATCCGGTGTTCGCGCGCACGCGCGAGCACGAGTTCCACCTGCGCTGTGCCGGCGCCGACTACATGGCGATCGCCGCCGCCGGCGGCGGCATCCTGAGCTCGATGCGCGGCGTGCGCGAGATGCCGCTCGAGCAGCTGGTCGAACGCACCGAACGCCACCTGTGGGGCTTCGCCGCGAACGGCACGACCACCGTCGAGTGCAAGAGCGGCTACGGCCTGTCGCCCGCCGACGAGGAGAAGAGCCTGCTGGCGCTGCAGCAGGCCGCCGCGCGGGTGCCGCTGCAGACGAAGCGCACGTTCCTCGGCGCGCACGAGTTCCCGCCCGAGTACCGCCAGGACCGCGATGCCTACGTGCGCCTGCTGTGCGAGGAGATGATCCCGCGCTGCAGCCGCCTCGCCGACTACTGCGACGTGTTCGCCGAGCCCGGCGTGTTCGACCGCGCGCAGAGCGAACGCGTGCTCGCCGCGGCGCGCCAGCACGGCCTGCGGTTGCGCCTGCACGCCGACGAGATCCAGCCGATGGGCGGGGCGGAGCTGGCGGTGCAGCTCGGCGCCGACTCCGCCGACCACCTCGGCCGCATCTCCGACGCCGGCATCGCCGCGATGGCCCAGAGCGACACCGTCGGCATCCTGCTGCCGGGCACGATCCTGTTCCTGGCGAAGCCGCACTACGCGCCGGCGCGGCGCATGATCGACGCCGGTTGCGCGGTGGCGATCGCCACCGACTTCAATCCCGGCTCGTGCTACACGCAGTCGATGACGCTGATCATGACGCTCGCGTGCGCGCAGATGAAGATGCGCGCCGAGGAGGTGATCACGGCGGCGACGATCAACCCGGCGTTCTCGCTGCAGCTCGACGGCGAGGTCGGCACGCTGCATCCGGGCAAACGCGCCGACCTGTGCGTGCTCGACATCCCGAGCTGGCGCGCCGTCGGCTACGCGTTCGGCGGCAACCCGGTGGTGATGACGGTGAAGAACGGCGAGCCGATCGTCGCCAACGTCACCGAGCACCGCCCGGATTGGGGCGAGGTCGGCCGCCGCCGCTGACGCCGCCGCCCGCGCCGACGGCGCGGCGCAGCGCCAGCACTTCGTCCGCGGTCAGGCGCCGGCACGCACCTTCCGGCATGTCGCCGAGAACGAGCGGCCCGATCTGCACGCGATGCAGCGTGTGCACGCGCGAACCGACCGCCTGCACCATGCGCCGGATCTGCCGGTTGCGGCCCTCGGTCAACACGATGCGCAACCGCGTCGACCGGTCGTCGTCGTCGAGCCGAAGCACGGTGCACGGCAGCGTCGGTCCGTCGGGCAGCACCACGCCGCTGCGCAGCCGTTCGAGCTGGTCGTCGCGGAGCGGGCCCTTGCAGCGCACTTCGTAGGTCTTCGGCAGCTTGCTCGCCGGCGCGGTGATCGCGTGCGCCAGGTCGCTGTCGTTGGTGAACAGCAGCAGCCCCGACGAGTCCTGGTCGAGGCGGCCGACCGGCCCGAGCCACGTCGCGTCCGCCGGCATCAGCGCGTAGACGGTGTCGCGGCCCATCTCGTCGGCGGCGGTCGTCACGTAGCCGACCGGCTTGTGCAGCGCCCACACCTCCTTGCCGCGCGCGCGCAGCGGTGCGCCGTCGACCAGCACGCGGTCGCGCACCGGATCGACCCAGGTCTCGGGATCGCGCACGACGCGGCCGTTGACCTGGGCCCGGCCGCTGCGCACCAGCGCCTGCGCCTCGGAACGCGAACACAGGCCGGCGCGCGACAGCAGGCGGTCGAGCGTCTTCTTGCCGGAGGCGGACACGCGGGCACCATCGCGGCGGCGCGGTCGCCGTGCAACGTCCCGCTGCGGCGCTGCTGCTGGAATGTGCCGGGGCCGGCGGGTACGCCCTCGCCCCGCATGACGCCGCTGCTCGAGTTCGTTCCCAATTTCTCCGAAGGCAAGGACCACCAGCTGGTCGCCGCCCTGGTCGCCGCGATGACCGCGGTCAAGGGCGTGAAGTGCCTCGGCAGCGAACTCGACGCGAGCCACAACCGCGCGGTCGTCACGCTCGCCGGGCCGGCTCCGGCGATCGCCGACGCGGCGGTGCGCGGGGCCAAGGCGGCGATGGAGCGCCTCGACCTGCGCACGCACAAGGGCGAGCACAAGCGCATGGGCGCGATGGACGTCTGCCCGTTCGTGCCGCTCGCCGGGGCGACGATGGCCGACGCGGTGGCGACGGCGAAGCAGGTCGGCGCGCGCATCGGCCAGGAGCTGGGCCTGCCGGTGTTCCTCTACGCCGAGGCCTGCACGCGCGAGTCGCGGCGCGTGCTCGGCAACTTCCGCAACAAGGAGTTCGAGGGCCTGCAGACGCTGGTCGGCAGCGATCCCGAGTACACGCCGGACTTCGGCCCGGCGAAGCTGCACCCGACGGCCGGCGCCGTCGCCGTCGGCGCCCGCAAGTTCCTGATCGCCTACAACGTCAACCTCGCCAGCACCGACGTGCAGATCGCCAAGGACATCGCCAAGGCCGTGCGCGAGAAGGACGGCGGCTTCAAGAAGGTGCAGGCGATGGGCTTCTCGCTCGACGACAAGAAGTGCACGCAGGTGTCGATGAACCTGCTCGACTACGAGGTCACCTCGATCCGCACCGTGTTCGACGCGGTCGCGAAGATAGCCGCCGACAAGGGTGTGAAGGTGCTGGAGAGCGAACTGATCGGGCTGGCGCCGGCGGCGGCGATCGACGCGGCGCTGGCGAAGCACATCCAGCTGCCGAAGTTCGACCCGAAGGAGCAGGTCGTCGAGGGCAAGCTCGCGGCGATGGGTTGAGCCTCGGCCGCAGGCGTCAGCGTTTCGGCTCCTTCGTGGCCTTCGCCCGCTTCGTCGCGATGCGCTGCTTGCCCGGTGCGGCCACCGGATCGGCGTTGGCCGCCTCGTGCGGCGCCAGCAGCGCCTTCAGCGCCGGTGAGCCGAAGCGTCGCTGCGCGGTGATGGCGTAGAACGACTCGAACAGGTCCGGCACGCGGCACAGTTCGATCAAGCGTCCCGATTGCAGCTCGTCCTGCACGACGATGCTCGGCAGCAGCGCGATGCTGTCGGAATCGCGCGCCAACAGACGCAGCAGCGGCATGTCGTCGGCTTCGGCGCGCAGGTCGTAGCGCACGCCCAGGCGGCGGCACATCAGGTCGAACGCCGAGCGGAACTCGCTCTCGACGCTCGGCAGCACCAGCGGCTGGTCGGCCAGGTCCTCGGGGAAGCGGAACGGCCGCCGCCGGCGCACCGGATGTCCGACCAGGCTGATCGGGTGGCGGGCGATGCGGCGGCAGCGCCACGGGTCGTCGCTGGTCGGTTCGATCCGCTGGTTGGCGAGCACCAGGTCCAGCGTGTGCACGCGCAGCTGCGCCAGCAGTTCGCGCAGCGAGGCCGAGCGCAGCGACAAGCGCACGTCGGCGCGGTCGAGCATCGGCCGCAGCAGTTGGTCGAGGAAGTTGCGCGACAGCGTGGCGACGGCGCCGATGCGCAGCGTCTCCTGGCGCGCCTGCACACGGCCCTGCAGCACCGCGACCAGTTCGTCGCCGGCGGCGAAGATCGACTCGGCGTAGCCGAGCACCATGCGGCCGGCCTCGGTCAGGTGCATGGCGCGCGCGGCGCGCACGAACAGCGCCTGGCCCAGGTGCTCCTCGAGCTGGCGGATCTGCGTCGACAACGACGACTGCGACACGTGCAGACGCGTCGACGCGCGCGACACGCCGCCCTCCTTGGCGACGGCCCAGAAGTAGCGGAGGTGGTGGTAGTTCAGGTGCATCGTCGTGCCGCCGGCCGGCGGCCCCTTGGGTTCGTCGTTCTGATTATCCGAACGACACTATCGCATCCTTGGCATGTTCCGAAGCGTCGCCGGGACCGAGCATCGCGCCCCATGACCCCGAGCGAACCAGTCCTGTCGACCCTCGCCTTGCCGCCCTGGATCGCCGCCGCCGTGCCGGCGGCGTTCGCCCTGGGGGCCCTGGCCGTCGCCGTCGACCGCGGGGAGCCTGCGCGGGCCTGGCGCACCGGCCGCGTCGCCACCCTCGCCGCGGCGCTCGCTGCGGTCGCCGCCGCCGCCGACGTCGGCGGCCTCGGTCCGGCGACGCTGGCGCAGGCGGTGCTGCTCGGTCTCGTCGCGCTGCTGGGCCTCGTGCTGGTCCGCTTCTCGGCGTCCTACCTGGCCGGCGAAGTGGGCGAGCGCCGGTTCGCCGGCTGGCTGCTGGCGACGCTGGCGGGAGCCTCGTTCGTGCTGGTCACCGACGACCTGCTGCAACTCTGCCTCGGCTGGCTCGCGACCAGCCTGTCGCTGCAGCGCCTGCTGACGTTCTATCCCGATCGGCCGGGCGCCCTGATCGCCGCGCGCGAGAAGTTCCTGGTCAGCCGCGCCGCCGACCTGTGCATGACGATCGCCGCGGTGCTGCTCGGCACCGGACTCGGCACGCTGAGCCTGCGCACGATCGGCGACCTGGCGACCGCCGGCGAACTGCCTGCCTCGGCGCGCCTCGCGATGGTCTTCGTCGCCGCCGCCGCACTGTTGAAGTGCGCGCAGCTGCCGGTGCAGCGCTGGCTGCTCGGCATCATGGAGGCGCCGACGCCCGTGTCGGCGCTGCTGCACGCCGGCGTCGTCAACCTCGGCGGCTTCGTGTTGATCCGGCTCGGGCCGGCCCTGGTCGAGGCCCCGGTCGCGCAGTGGCTGCTGGTCCTCGTCGGTGGCACCACCGCGGCGTTCGCGGCGCTGGCGGCGGGGGCCCAGGGCAGCGTCAAGCGCTCGCTGGCGTGGTCGACCTGCGCGCAGATGGGCTTCCTGATGGTGCAGTGCGGCCTCGGGGCGTTCGAGATGGCGCTGCTGCACCTGGTCGCGCACTCCGCCTACAAGGCGCACGCCTTCCTCGGTGCTGGCTCGGTCGTGGCCAAGAACGCCGCATTGGCGGGGTTGCCGCTGCGCGCGGTGACGCCGTCGCCGACCCGCTTGCTGCTCGCCGGCTGCGCCGCTCTGGCTCTCGTCGCCGCGGCGTTCGCGTCGGTCATGCCGCACGCGTTCGGGGATCCCGCCGCCCTGGTCGGCGGCGTCGTGGTCGCGTTCGCGCTCGCGGCGCTGTTCGCGCACGCGGACGACGCCGCCGGTGGCGATCGGCGCCGCGCCGCTTCGGCGCTGCTGATGCTCGCCACCTGGGTGCTGCTGCACGACGTGTTGCGCGCCGCCATGGGCCTGCCGCCGCACTCGGGGACCTCGTGGTGGCTGGCGCTCGCCGCCTTGCTGGCGATGGCCCCGTTGCCGCTGCTGCGCTCGCTGCAGTGGCTCGCGCCGCAGCATCCGCGGTTGCCGTCGCTGCGCGTCTTCTGCCAGCGCGGCGGTTTCGTCGGCCCGTGGTTCACCGCCTTGGCGCTGCGCACCTGGCGCGTGCCGCCGCTCGACCACGCTGCGGCCCGCACTCCCGACCTCCGTTCGGCCCTGCGCCTGCGTGGAGACTCCTGATGACGACGTTCGAAGCCCCCGTCGCGGCCAGCGGTCGCGTTCCTGCCCTCGCCATCGAACGCGCGTGTGCCGGCATCGCGCCGGCCTGGCCGCTCGATCGGGCGATCGCCGTCAACCCGCTGCACGGCCGCATCGCGCGGCCGTTCGAACGCGTCGCCGCGGACCTCGAAGCGACGACCGGGTCGCGCTTCCTGCCGCCGCGGGCCGTGGCGCGCGAGCTGTGGCGGCAGGGGCGCTTCCGTCGCGAGCACCTCGCCGAGGCCCTGCGCGAGGAAGGGCGCAGCGGGGACCCGCTGCGGCGCGAAGAGGCCGTCGACGAACTGGTCGCCGCGCTGGCCGACGAGTCGCCGGACGTGCCGCGGCTGCCGCTGCTCGCCGACTTCGCCGACGACCGGCGGCCGGCGACGCTGCGCCCCTGGTCGCTCGAGGTCGTCGAGCAGATCGCCGCGTTCCTGACGGCGTGGTTCGACGCCGGGGAAGCCGGTCGCGGCCTCGACCGCAGCCTCGGTCTCTACGGCGCCTGGCGCATCGCCCTGGCCGCGGACCCGAGCCTGCCCGGTCGCCTCGGCAACCCGGTGCTGCGCGAACGGCTGGCGCTGCTGCCGGCCGAACCGGCGGCGGCGATCGACCATGCGGCCGAACGCCTGGGCCTCGACGCGGCGCTGCTGCTGCGCGCCGACTACCTCGGGGCGCTGCTGGCGACCGTGCGCGGGTTCGCTTCGGTGTGTGCGTTCCGACGCTTCCAGGCGCGGTTGCGCGGCGCCGACGATCCGGCGTTGGTCGAACTGCTCGCGGTGCGGCTCTCGTGGGACGTGCTGCTGCTGGACGCGCTCGGCCTGCACGAAGTGCTGCCGCGCTTCCGCCGCAAGCTCGCCGAACACGGCGAGCGGGTGCGCGCGACGTTCGAGGTGCAGCGCGAGGATCGTCTGTTCCTGCGCGCGGCCGAGCTGGCGTGCCAGAGCGACCTGCTGCGGCGCCTGTCCGCTCAGGCCACGCCTGCCGCCGGCGCCCGCGTCGCGACCGAGGTGGCGGCGGTGTTCTGCATCGACGTGCGCTCCGAACGGCTGCGGCGCGCGCTCGAACAGAGCAGCGGTGGCGTCGTCGCCACGCACGGTTTCGCCGGCTTCTTCGGCCTGCCGATCGCCGCGACCGCGCTCGGCACCGAAGCGTCGCGGCCGCGGCTGCCGGGTCTGCTGGCGCCGACGCTGCACGCTGGCGAGGCCGGCTTCGACCTGGCCCACACGGTGCAGGCCGCCGAACAACGGCGCGAGCGGCTGTCGTGGTGGCGTTCGTGGTCGGCGTTCCGCAGTGGCCCGGGTTCGGCGTTCACCTACGTCGAGACCTGCGGCCTGTGGTCGCTGGCGTCGCTGCTCGGCGAACTGCTGGTGCCGAAGCCGAGCGAACGCGCCGAGCACGCGGGCCTGCGGCGCCGCGAACGGCAACTGCTGCGGCCGAGCTGGGGCGGCCCCGACGCGCCGACGCTGGCGCAGCGCATCGAGCTCGCCGCGCGCGCGCTGCGCGGCATGGGCCTCGCCCGGGAACTGCCGCCGCTGGTGGTGTTCGTCGGCCACGGCAGTTCGAGCCGCAACAACGCGCACGCGGCGACGCTCGACTGCGGCGCCTGCGGTGGCCACAGCGGCGAAGCCAACGCGCGCCTGCTGGCGATCACGTTGGCCGATCCGCAAGTGCGCCGCGGCCTCGCCGACCACGGCATCGATGTGCCGGGGACCACACGCTTCGTCGCCGCGCTGCACGACACCACGACCGACGAAGTGCAGCTGTTCGAAGGCGACGTCCTCGGCCACGGCGACAGCCGCTGCGCCCAGCTGCGCAGCTGGCTGGCAAGCGCCAGCGACACCGTGCGCCGCGAGCGCGCGCCAGCCCTCGGCCTCGCCGCGCTGCGGGATCGACCGGAGGCGCTGCGGGCCGCGCTGCGTCGCCGCGCCGGCGACTGGGGGCAGGTGCTGCCGGAATGGGGCCTCGCCGACAACGCCGCCCTGGTGTTCGGAAAGCGCGAGCGCACGCGCGGTGCCGACCTGCAGGGACGCGTGTTCCTGCACGACTACGACGCCGCCGACGACGCCGATGGCAGCCTGCTGACGCAGCTGTTGTCGGCGCCGATGCAGGTCGCGTGCTGGATCAACCTGCAGTACTACGCGTCGGTCGTCGACCCGCGGACGTTCGGTGCCGGCAACAAGCGGCTGCACGACGTCGTCGCCGGCGGCATCGGTGTCTGCGAAGGCCGCGGCGGCGATCTGCGCATCGGCCTGCCGATGCAGTCGGTGCACGACGGGCGGCGCTTCCGCCACACGCCGGTTCGTTTGTCGGTGTTCGTCGCGGCCGAGGAACGGCAACTCGAGGCGGCGCTCGCCGCCAGCGAGCCGGCGCGGCAGCTGGTCGAGAACGGCTGGCTGCACCTGTTCCGGCTGGCCGCCGACGGCCGCTGCTTCCGCCGCCAGGTCGGCGGCGGCTACGCGTTGGCACTGCCGGTGCCGGCTCCGGCGAGCCCGCCGCACCGCGACGTGCCGCTGCCGCCGCCGCCGCCGCTGCCGCGCGACGACGAGATGGCGCCCACGCGGCTGCGCGGCATGCTGGGCACCATGCTGGCCCTGTTCACCGCGGTGTTGTTGCGTTCGTGGTTCGGCGCGTGACGGCGCATCCGCTGCGCGGCCGGCGCGTCGTCGTCGCGACCATGCACGGCAAGGAGGCCGTGCTGGCGCCGCCGTTGCGCAGCGCCCTCGGCGTGGAGGTCGTCGTCGCCACCGGCCTCGACACCGACCGCTTCGGCACCTTCACCGGTTCGGTGTCGCGGCCCGGCGACGCGCTCGACGCCGCGCGCCGCAAGGTGCAGGCGGCGCTGGCACTCGCCGGCGGCAGCTGCGCCGTCGCCAGCGAAGGTTCGTTCGGGCCGCATCCGGAGGTGCCGTTCGTGGCCCTCGCGGCCGAACTGGTGCTGCTGGTCGATCGCGAACTCGGCCTCGAGGTGATGGCGGAGGACGTCGGCACCGAGACCAACTTCGCGGCGGTGACGGTGGCGTCGCTGCCGGCGGCGATGGCGTTCGCGCAGCGCATCGGTTTTCCGGAGCACCAGCTCGTCGTTGCTCCGGTCGACGAACCCGCGGCCGCGGTGCGTGGCCTCGGCGATCGGGCGTCGCTGGCGGCGGCGCTACAGCCGCTGCTGCAAGCGCACGGGCAGGCGGTGGTGTCGACCGACATGCGCGCCGACCGCAACCCGACGCGCATGCGCGCGATCGCCCGGGCGGCCGAACGGCTGGCGGCGCGGGCTGCGGCCTTGTGCCCGGAATGTGGTTGGCCCGGCCATGGGCCAGTCGATCGCGAACGCGGCCTGCCGTGCGCTGCCTGCGGCGAACCGACGCGGCTCGTGCAGGCGCTCGTGTTCGGCTGCGCGCGCTGCGGCCAGCAGCAGCGCACCGGGCGGCCGGACGGGCGCACGACGGCGGATCCCGGCGACTGTCCGGCGTGCAATCCGTGAGCGTTCGCCGCTGCGGACAAGGGCCGTTCGCAGCGAAAGCGTGGCGGAGGGAGAGGGATTCGGGTCGACGGGGGTGCTTCCCCAGGAGAGCAGGTAGTCCGAACGGGGCATTCTGACCCCGAAAAGGTGCCATTGGGTGCCAATCGGGGGGCCAAGGTTGCCCGCACCGAGTGGGGGCTCACCGAGGCGCAGCTCGCCTTCGGCTACGCGCAGTGCGCAGGCGGTGTGGCGTGACCACTTCTGCCCCGCTGAACCTGATCGAGCGACAGCCGACGTCGGAGGTGCTAACGATCAACGCGCCGCCGCCTCTGACTGCCGACGAGACGAAGTGCGTCGAGGCCTGCGTCGCCGCGATCGTCTCGGTGTTCACCGAATCGAACAAGAACACCGACGACGCGCGCGGCATAGAGCCTGAGCCCGTCGTGGACGCGTTGGCCGCCATCGCGTGCCAGATCATCCGCCGCGGCTCGCCGCTGCCGGCCGGAGGTGCCTCTTGACCTCCGTCCTCCGCCGCGGCGGTTCCGCCGTCGCCTTCTCGTGGGACCAGCACGCCATCCCGAGTTCGCTGCGCGGCCAGCTGCAGGCTCACCGCTTCCGCTCGATCGAGACCGCCGCGAGCGAGGAAGTCTCGGTCGGCTGGGTCACGCCCGGCGATCCGACCGGCGACTCGTTCGTGCTCGAGGACATGGATGCGGGCGGCCACTGGTGGCTGCGCTTTCGCGTCGACGCGAAGAAGTTCCCGGCGAGCAAGCTGCAGGTGGAGATCGCGAACGCCGAGCGGGCCCGCGGCAAGAGGCTGTCCGCACGCGAGCGGCGCGAGCTGAAGGACGACCTGCACGAGAAGCTGTTGCCCAGCATCCTGCCGCGCACGCAGTTCTTCGACGTGCTCGTGCACCGCGACCTGCACACCGCCCTCCTGCTGTCGACCAGCAAGGCGGCGCAGGAGGCCTTCGGCAAGCTGTGCCGAGATGCTCTCGGGTTCGAGCCGAAGCGCCTGACCAGCGGCGCGATCGCGACTCGCACGCAGGGTGAGCAGAGCGTCGGCAAGCTGATGCCGACGGTGTTCCCAGGCGGCGGGCCGAAGCAACGCGAGCTGGCGCTGTCCGCTGACTTCCTCGGCGACGAGCTGCTGCTCTGGCTCTGGTGGAAGTGGGAGACGGACGGCGGCGAGTTCGTCGTGCCGAACGGCCTGGTCGGCATCGCGATCGACGACCGCGTCGAGTTCGCGGCCGGTGCCGACGAGACGTCGCTGGTGCTGCGCCACGGGCTGACGACGCGCGCCGCCGAGGCCCGCGCCGCTCTGCGCCAGGGGCGTGTGCCCACCAAGGCGCGGATGCTGGTGGCGAAGGGCAACCACCAGTGGACCGTCACGCTCGACGGGGGGCCGCTGGCGATGTGCTCGGTGCGGATGCCCGAGGACTCCGACGACTGCGAGACGCTGGAGGACCGCACGGCCGAGCGAGCGGCGAGCTGGTTCGCGCTGCTTGGCATCGTCGAGCACCTGTTCGACAAGTTCGTCGTCGACCGGTCGTCGCTGATCTGGCTGCCGAAGACGCGGGAGATCGCCTCGTGGATGGCGGGAGGTGCCTCGTGAAGCGCGTGCCCAAGGACGCCGAGCACCCGATGCAGCCGCTGGTTCGTGACCCGAACGGCGTGGTCCGGTTCAAGGCGAACGCGATCGTCGAACACCTGCTGAAGCACGGCGGCATTGACATGAACGCGATTGCGCGCCTTCCCTTCGACAACCGGGACCGCGAGCAGTTCGCGCAGCTGGTCGGCTACAGCGTCAGCGGCTTCGGCGAGCTCGGCTACGCGCGGCCCGACATCGTCGCCGCCGCCGACCGCATGGCGGAGACCGGGGAAAGCGCCGACGCGGCGCGCATCGCGGTGCTCCAGCAGGAGCTCGACGCCCTTCGCGCCGCGCTGCGCGAGCCCATGGCGCGGCTGTTCGCGGTTCACCCTGACGACCTCGGAGGCGCGTGATGGCTCGCAACACGGACCACGTGGTCGCGCGCACCGACGGCGCGCCCGGCACGATGCCGCTCGAGTGCCTGCGCTGCGGAGCGAAGCTGGTGCTGACGCTGCCGGTGTCGATCAGCGTGATGGCGGCGGCCTCGAAGGCGTTCGTCGGCGAGCACGCCGGCTGCGTCGAGAAGGTCGCGGGAGGCACGTCGTGAAGCGCGCCATCTTCCTGTCGGCGGCTGCCGCGATTGGGGCTCTGGGAGGCTCGTTCGACCTGCCGCAGATCACCGCCGGAGGCCGCTGGTATCAGGCGGACCTGCGCCAGTGGCGTCGTCGGCGTGACCGGAACGGGAAGCGGCGCCGCCGCGGGAGCCGGCCATGAACTGCCAGGCATCGATCCCCGGCCCGCGCGGCGATGGCAGCTGGTGGGACGAGTCGCCCACGCCGCCGCCGAAGCGCCCGCCGCAGCTGCGCACCGTGGCGCTGATCGTCGCCGCCTACTTCGTCGCCGCCGCAGCGCTCGCCATCGGCGGTGGCGCGTTCCTGCAGTGGTGGAGGGGCGCGTGATTCGCTACTACCCGGACAGCTGCCAGCTGTTCATCGGGGCGGTCCGCCCCTTCGTCATCACTGACGAGGACCTGTTCCGGGCCCGTAGGAAGGTCTGCCCGGTGATCGCCGAGTGCGGAGGCAGAGCGTGATCCAGCTCTTCGTCCGCAAGGCCGACCGCAAGCGCTGTCGCGTGACGTTCGAGGACGTCGGGCCGCTGTTCGCCGACGCCAAGTGCAACCGCCGAGGCGAGTGGGAGATCGACGGCCAGCCGCACTGCGGCCGGCTGTGCCTGGCGCACATGCTCGAGCACCTCGACGACGGCCGCCGCCACCAGATCGGATGCGACGGCTTCGGCGGCGCGCGCCCGGCGCTCTGCGGCGGCCACACGTTCTGCCTGGGCCTCGAGTGCGCGCCGCACTGCAGGCGGCACTGCAGGGCGCAGGCCGAGCCGCTCTGGCTGCACGTCCGCCTGGCGCTGCCGACCATGGCGGTCGAAGGCGACACCAGGCGGCGTGCCTACGAGCGGCGATGGCGACGGCGGGCGCTGGTGGCGAAGCGGAGGGCCGCTCGCGCATGAAGAACCAAGGGAGGGATCATGGTCGCACCGAATCCAGGAGCGCCGCGGCGTCCGAAGTGGCGACACCACTGCTGCACGTGCGGCGTGAAGTTCGACGCACCGCAGAAGTGGGCGTACTGCAGCAAGGACTGCGAACGGAACCGCCGCGGGCGGGATCCGTCGGAGTCGGTCGGCGCCGACCAGTGGCTCGACCCGATCTACGCGCGACGGTTGCAGCTCGGCCTGCAGCTGGAGATCGCGATGCCCTGGGAGAAGGCCGGGCTGCGCGAGCAGATCGCCGAGACCGAACGCGAGGAGGCCGTCGTGCGTGAGGCCCTGGCCGCAACGTCCGCCAAGCGCGACAGCGTCGAGTTCTGGGCGCCGATCGTGCAGCGCGAGGCAGACCGCTTCGAGTGCTCGATGCGCAAGTCGCTCGGCTTCGCAATCAGGCTTGGAAGGCGTCTGTGCGATGCAAAGGCCGAGCTCGGCCACGGCGAGTTCGGGCGGCTGTTCGCAGACCATCCGAACGCGATCGACGGCGCGTTGAAGTTCTCGATCCGGTGGGCGCAAAAGCTGATGGCGATCGGCGGACACGCGGCGATCACGGCAAATGCGAACTCCAGTTCGCTTTTGCCCGCCAACATAAACACGGTCTACGTGTTGTCGCGGCTACCGGAGCCTGACCTCACTGCTGCGATCGCGCGCGGCGATGTGCGTCCCGACATGCAGTACGCCGACGCGCGGCGTCTGGTCGTGTCGGACGAGGGCGACGCCGAGCGCGGCGACAGCGAGGACCCCGCGGTCACGCAGGCCCTCGAACCGGTGCGCCAGCACCTGGCCGCGTTCGTCGCAGATCACCCGAAGCAGGTGCGGGCGCTGCGCGCGCAGCTCCGCGAGATGCTCCGCCGGCTGGATGGGGAGGCAGCTGCCCAATGAAGCCCAAGATCGAGATCGACGAGGTGAAGTTCCGCGCGATGTGGGTGGCCGGCACGCGCTGCATCGACATCGGCAAGGCGTTCGGCGCCACAGGAGCGTGGGCTTCGCGGCGCGCCCTGAAGATGGGGCTGCCACGGCGCACCACCGACACCGGCACGCTGCCCGGTGCCGCCATCGAGCGCGCCTACCGCGAGGGGCAGACGATCCGGCAGATCCACGAGCGACTGCTGCCGCTGTTCCCGCTGCTCGGCACCACGACGCTCCTCGACCTGCTGCGGTCGCGGAAGGTGCCGCTTCGCCCTCGGTCGATCAGCCCAGACCAGTTCGATGTCGGTAGAGCGGTGCGCATGGCGCGCGCCGGGCTCTCGACGCGAGTGATCGCGGAAAGGCTCGGAGTCGACCGGCGGCGAGTAATGCTCGTCGTGCGCCGTGTGATCGGAAAGCGGCCGGGCGGGTGGTTTCGGCGCGAGTTCGACCATACGCGCATGTGGTCGCTGCTGCGCCTGGGTGCGACCACGACGGCGATCGCCCAGGAACTGGGCTGCACGCCGCAGGCGATCTACTACCACCGCAAGAAGGCCGGCCTGACGAAGCCGCGGGCGAAGGCGGTGAGCGCGTGATCGCCGCGGCTCGACTACTTGGCGGCGGCGCGGCTGGCCTCGCAGGCGGCGCGCACTCTCGCCGGCTCCACGCCGAGCGCCTTTGCCAGCTTGGCGATGGTGCCCACGCGAGGGCGATCGATGGCGCCGTTCCGCAACGAGAGCAGGCTCTTGGGATCGATCTTGGCACGCTTCGCCAAGTCCATCAGGGGAATCCCTGCGGAATCGATCAGGTCGTCGAGGGTCTCGGCACGGGCCATGCACGAGGGGGCGTATCCGAAACACCCGGAAAAATCCAGGAACGCCGACTTGACAAACTCCCACTAACTCCGAATAATGCCCAGACGTTCGCGGATGCCCGCGAGCGGATGAGTGCCCCGACCGGCGAGTTCTTGGCGGATCGCGCCGGCCGGGGTGACTCCGAACCAGACAGGAACAGAGCCATGACTGAAGCTACCGCTATCGCTGCACCCGGCGCAACGCGCCTGCCCGCGAACCTCCGCCGGGCGATTCTGCTCGGCGTCCGATCGACCCGTTCGCACCGCATTGCCGACGAGACCGGCGTCTACACCGCCCGCAACCAGCCTCGGGTGCTGGTGGTCCACTTAGGCACGCCCGAGCTGGAGCGCGAGGTCCACCAAATGACGGAGCTGGAGCACCGCTACTGGCTCGCCGGCTACTCGGCTGCGAGCCGCAACCGCCGCGGCGACAGCCAGCGCCTGCAGCGCATCCGCCGCTACTCCCGGATGCTGCGCGAGGCCGCGATCTACGGCGACGACACGCGCCGCCTTCGGCTCTGGATCCGCACCAACCTGCTGCGGGTGAAGCTCACCGACCGCGATCGCGCCGAGGCGGCGGAAGCCGCGGGGAGGGCGTGATGGTCGACGTCTTCACCAAGGTGCTACGCGATCGCGCGGCGGCGCGCCCAGCCCCGGAGTTCGCTCCGGGGGCGCTGGTGCGCGACTGCTACGGCGCCGTGCACGAAGTGCGCGAGCAGGTCGGTTGCGCGGTCTACGTGAAGGGACAGAGAGGGTGGTTCCATCCGACGAAGCTGTTCCTGGTCGACGAAGCGAACCGCGCCGGTTGCATCGGTGCTGGCGACTACGGGAGCCCTTCCTCGTGAGCACGACCTTCGCACGCACCTTCAACGACCCCGAGCGCATCAGGCTCGCCGTCAACGACAAGGACCGCGCCGTCGGCCCCCTCGAGTCCACCTACTGCGCGCACGGCCGCATTCACTCGTTCCGCTACGAGTGGCCGCGTGGCAGCGGGGGGCCGAACAACGGCGAACTGGTGATCCTGGAGAACCCGTGCGTGGACTGCGCGCTGGCCTCCGAGCTGCAGCCCGGGAGGCGGCGGATCTAGCCAGACCACCAATCACCTGAACGCAATGACCTGCCCTGCGAATGGGGCGGGCGCCCGAACCATCGACAGACCCAGACAGATTCAAAGGAAAACGCCAATGGCAATCTCACTCGCCTCAATCAAGCGCAACACGCAGAAGCCCCCGAAGATCGTGATCTACGGGGTGCCCGGCATCGGGAAGACCAAGTGGGCCTCGCAGGCTCCGAACCCGATCTTCATCTGCGCCGAGGACGGCCTCGGCCAGATCTACGTCCCGCACTTCCCGCGCGCCAGGTCGTACGCTGACGTGCTCGACGCGATCACCGCGCTCTACAACGAGCAGCACGACTTCGGGACCGTTGTCCTCGACACGATCGACGCCCTCGAACCGCTGATCTGGGCGCACGTGGTGGCGACGGTCGCGCACGAGAAGGGGCGCCCGGTCGCCAACATCGAGGACTACGGCTTCGGCAAGGGCTACGTGCACGCCCAGCGCGAGTGGCTGACGCTGCTTCGCGGCCTCGATGCGCTGCGCGACGAGCGCGGCATGGCGGTGATCCTTTGCGCGCACAGCAAGGTCACCAGCGTCAAGTCGCCCGACTCCGACGACTACGACAAGTTCACGCTGAAGGTGAACGACAAGGCCGAGTCGGTGATCCGCGGCTGGACGGACTGCCTGCTCTTCGCCAACTACGAGCAGAGCATCATCGCCGCCGGGCGCGACGGGGATCGCAAGCGCGCCACCGGCACCGGCAAGCGCCTGCTCTTCACCGAGGAGCGGCCCGCCTTCGCGGCGAAGAACCGCTACTCGCTGCCGCCGGTCCTGCCCCTGGACTGGAACGCCTTCGTCGCGGCGCAGAACGCGACCTCGCTGCCTCCGCAGCAAACCGCATCTGCACCGACGCCGGACGTTCCGGCGGCGGCGCAGTGAGTCACTGACAACCGCAACAACCCACAGAGACAGAGGACAGAACCATGGTCCAACTCGGATTCAACCCGCAAGAGTACGACGTCCCGACGTTCGGCGAACCGATCAAGCCCGGCTGGTACGCCGTCCGCATCACCAAGGCCGAGATGAAGGCGACGAAGGCTGGGGACGGCCAGTACCTCGAGATCACGCTCGCCATCGACGAGAACCAGCACCCGGACCTCGCCGGGCGCAACGTCTGGGATCGCCTCAACGTCTTCCACAAGACCGAGAAGACGATGAAGATCGCGCGCGGCACGCTGCGCAAGCTGCAGGAGTCCTGCGGCAAGCCAACCGCACAGGACACCGACGAGCTGCTCGGGTGCACGGTGCTGGCGAAGGTGAAGGTGCGGCCGGAGACGACGGAGCACCGCGCCAGCAACGAGATCGACGACTACAAGCCGCTCGGCGCCACGGTCACCGCCGCCGCCACCGGCGCGCCGACCCAGGGGCAGACTCCGCAGACCGTCGGCGCCACGACTGCACCGGCGCAGAACGCCCCTGCCCAGGTCCCGGCCTGGATGAGGAAGTGAGCCATGGGCGGTCTCCCCTGGCTGAAGACTGGCTCCGCGACCCCGTCGGCCACCCGGCCGGCGGGGGGCGCGACCACGCCGCCGGTTCCCCCGGTGATCAACGCTCCTGCGCACCCGGTGACGCAGGATCACCCGCTCACGATCGTCAAGCTCACGGCCAGCAACGTGAAGCGCCTGCGCGCGGTCACGATCGCGCCGGACGGCAACCTGGTCGTGCTCAGCGGCCGCAACGGCCAGGGCAAGACCACGGTCCTCGACTGCATCGAGTACGCCATCGGCGGCAAGGACGCGATCTGCGCCGAGCCGGTGCGCCGCGGTGAGGACTCTGCCGAGATCGTCTGCGACCTCGGCGACCTGGTGGTGCGTCGCCGGTTCGTCGCCGGCGGCGGCACCTCGGTCGAGGTCACCGACAAGAACGGCCTCCGGTTCCCGTCGCCGCAGAAGGTGCTCGACGAGCTCTACGGTCGCCTCAGCTTCGATCCGCTCGCCTTCGCGCGCCAGGTGCCGAAGCAGCAGATGGAGACGCTGCGCGGGCTGCTCGGACTCGACTTCTCGGAGAGCGACCGCCGCCAGGATGCTCTCTTCGACGAGCGCACGCTGGTCAACCGCGAGCTGAAGGCGGCCGAGGCGCGCCTGAAGGCGCTTCCCGAGCTGCCGAACACGCCGGCGACACTGGTCTCTGCCGCGGATCTGGTCGCCGAGATCCAGCGAGCGCAGGCGCGAAACGCCGAAGTCGCGAAGAAGCGCGATCGCCTCACCGCGATCGAGGCGCGCGCCAAGGCTTTGCAGGCCGAGCTCGATGCCCTCGGCGAGGAGTGGAAGCGCATCAGCGCCGAGGATCTGGCCACGATCGACACGGCGCCGTTGACGCAGCGCCTCGGCGAGGTCGAGCAGATCAACAACCGCGTCCGTCAGAACGCCCAGCGCGCCGAGGTCGCCCGCGAAGTCGAAGCGAAGTCGGCGAGGTCGGACGAGCTGACGAAGCAGATCGACGCGGTGAAGGCCAGCAAGGCCGAGCGCATCGCTGCAGCGAAGATGCCGGTGCCCGGCCTCGGGTTCGGCGAGAGCGGCGTGACCCTCAACGGCTTGCCGCTCCAGCAAGCCAGCGCCGCCGAGCAGCTGCGCGTCAGCGTCGCGATCGGCATCGCGATGAACCCGCGACTGAGGGTTCTGCTGATCCGCGACGCCAGCCTCCTCGACCACGACTCGATGCGCCTGGTCGCCGAGATGGCGCGGGACGCCGGCGCGCAGCTGTGGCTCGAGCGCGTCGAGACCGATGACGCCACGACGGTGGTGATCGAGGACGGCCAGGTCCAGGAGCCCGCCCGTGGTTGATCTGGCCGCCACCCTGCCGTCGACGGCGCGCGAGCTGCACGCCTTCTACGAGCGCACCGCCGAGGACTGGCGCCGCGACCACCTCGGGTCGTCGGTCCTCGGCGACCCGTGCGACCGCGCGCTCTGGTACGGCTGGCGGTGGGCGCACAAGCCGCGCCTCGGGTCGAGCGAAGACGCGAAGAACGTCCGCACGCCGGGCCAGATGCTGCGGCTCTTCGCGCGCGGCCATCGCGAGGAAGCCTGGATCGCCGACGACCTGCGCGCCATCGGCATCCAGCTCAGCACCACCGACCCGCAGACCGGGCGGCAGTGGCGCGCGGTCTGGCACGGTGGCCACGCCGGCGGAGCCGCGGACGGCGTGATCCTGTCGGGGCTGGTCGAGTCGGCGACGCCGCACCTGTGGGAGTGCAAGACGAGCAACGTCGAGCAGTTCGAGAAGCTGCTGGCGAACGGCGTCCAGAAGGCCAAGCCGCGCCACTACACGCAGATGCAGGTGATGATGCGCACGCTCAAGCTCGAGCGCGCGTTCTACATCTGCGTCTGCAAGGACGACGACCGGATCTACACCGAGCGCGTCCAGCTCGACGCCGCCTTCGCCGACGAGCAGATCGCGCGGGCTGGCCGCATCGTCTTCGCCAACGAACCGCCACCTCGCATCGCCGAGAGCCGCGACACCTACCCGTGCCGGTTCTGCGACCACCGCGACCTCTGCCACGCCACCGCCGCGGAGCCGGTGGTGCCGGAGCGGAACTGCCGGACCTGCAACGAGAGCACCCCGATGCCGGACGGCACGTGGCGGTGCTCGCTCCGCGACATGGCGCTGCCCTCAGGCATGCAGCGCGCTGGGTGCGACCAGCACCTCTACCGCCCGGACCTCCTGCACTGGCTCACGGTGGCCGACGCAGACGAGGCGCAGCGCACCGTGATCTACGCGCAGAACGACGGCAAGCGAATCACGAACCGGGCCAAGGAGCCCTTGAAGCTGTGACCACACGGAAGCACGAACACGAAGAGTGGCTGCGATCGGAGGACTTCACGGGACTGACGCCCGACGACGTTCTTCCAGAGGAACGAGTCGAGATCCGTGTCGAAGAGCCGGCCGAGGATCCACCGCCGGCCCCGGCGCCCTCGCTGGCGTTCTCGCCGCAGCAGGACGCCGCCATGGTCGCGGTGCGCGACTGGCTCGCGACTCGCAGCCGGCCGGTCTTCCGGCTCTTCGGCTACGCGGGCACCGGCAAGACGACCATCGCCAAGCACCTCGCGCAGGCCGTCAACGGCCGCGTCGCCTTCGCCGCCTTCACGGGCAAGGCCGCCAGCGTGATGAAGCGCAAGGGCTGCCACGGCGCCTGCACGATCCACCAGTTGATCTACACGCCGCTCGAGGAGGACGAGGAGAAGCTCGCGCAGGTCCGCAAGGCGATCGGCGACTCCACGGACCCGATCGAGCGGGCCGCGCTGAAGCGCCAACTCGACGAGCTGCTGAAGCCGAAGTTCGGGCTCAGCGACAACGCCGCGGGGCGGTTCAAGCTGATCGTCATCGACGAGTGCTCGATGGTGAACGAGCTGATCGGGCGCGACCTGCTGAGCCTGAAGGTGCCGATCCTGGTGCTCGGCGACCCGGCGCAGCTGCCCCCGGTCGACGGCGGCGGGTTCTTCACCGATAACCCGGCCGACGTGCTGCTCGACCAGATCCACCGCCAGGCCGAAGGCAGTGGCATCCTCCAGCTTGCGACGAAGGTGCGCATGCGGAAGGCCTCGATGGTGGACATCGGGACGTTCGGCGACGAGGAGAGCTGCGTGCTCTCGAAGTCGACCTTCGAGCAGTACGGCAACCCGCTCGCCTTCGATCAGGTCCTCGTCGGCACGCACAAGACGCGGCGAATCTGGAACAACAAGATCCGCACGCTGCTCGGGCGCAGCGGCTTCGAGCCGGTCCCTGGCGACAAGCTGGTCTGCCTGCGCAACGACCACAACGCCAAGATCATGAACGGCGAGCTGTGGACGTGCCGCGAGTGCGTCGGCATCGACTCCGACACGATGTCGCTCACGATCGAGAGCGAGGACACGCCGGGGAAGCTGAAGACGGTCACCGCGATCCGGCACTACTTCCAGGGCCGAGACGAGGAGCTGAAGCTGCGGCCTGTCGCCGGCGCGCGGTTCGACTTCGGCTACGCCCTCACCGTACACAAGGCGCAAGGCTCCCAGTGGGACCGCGTCCTGCTGATCAACGAGGCGAACGCCTTCCGCCGGCCTGACAGCCCAGACACGCCATGGCGCTGGCTCTACACGGGCATCACGCGCGCCGCGAAGCAGGTGGTGGTGGCCCAATGACCACCATCCAGCTGCGCGACTACCAGCGCGAGGCGATCGACGCGATCTACACGTGGTTCGGTCGCCACACCACGAATCCGCTGATCGTGATGCCGACCGGCACCGGCAAGTCGGTCGTCATCGCCGGCTTCATCGAGGGCGTGCTGCGGGCCTATCCAGGCCAACGGATCCTGGTGGTGACGCACGTCCGCGAGCTCGTCGAGCAGAACGCGAAGAAGCTCGTCGACCTCTGGCCGGACGCACCGGTCGGCGTCTACTCCGCCGGCCTCAACCGGCGCGACACCGAGGCGCAGGTGATCTTCGCCGGCATCCAGTCGATCGCAAACCGCGCCGGTGAGCTCGGCTGGTTCGATCTGGTGCTGGTCGACGAGGCCCACCTGATCCCGCGCGGCGGCGAGGGGCGCTACCGGACCTACCTGCAGGCGCTGCTGTCGATGAACCCGGCCGCGAAGGTCATCGGCTTCACCGCGACGCCGTTCCGCACCGACAGCGGCTCGCTCGTTGAAGGCGACGAGCGACTCTTCGACGGCATCGCCTACACCGCCGACATGGTCCGCCTGATCAAGGCGGGATACCTGTCGCCGCTGGTGCCCAAGCGGGTCGACGCCGAGATCGACACGCGCGGCGTGAAGAAGACCGCCGGCGAGTTCAACCAGGCTCAGCTCGAGCAGGCCGCGCTCGCCGGCGACAACGTGCAGCTCGCCTGCACCGAGATCGTCCGCTGGGGCAACGCCACGGAGCGGAAGTCCTGGCTGCTCTTCGCCTGCGGCGTGAAGCACGGGCAGGAGGTCGAGCGGGTCATGCGCGACCGGGGCATTGCCGTCGCCTCGGTGTTCGGCGACACGCCGATGGCCGATCGCGACGCCATCACGCGCCGCTACAAGGCCGGCGACCTCCGCTGCCTGGTCAACTGCGCGGTGCTCACCACGGGGTTCGATGCGCCCGGCACCGACCTCGTCGCGATCATGCGCCCGACCTGCAGCGCAGGCCTCTACGTACAGATGGCCGGCCGCGGCATGCGCCTCGCCGAGGGCAAGCGCGACTGCCTCGTGCTCGACTTCGGCGGCAACGTCGACCGGCACGGGCCGATCGACATGGTGCGCGCGAAGAAGAAGGGCGAAGGCGGTGGCACGGCCCCGGTGAAGACCTGCCCGCAGTGCAAGTCGATCGTGTTCGCGGGCGCCGGTCAGTGCCCCGACTGCGGTTTCGAGTTCCCGCGCGCTGCCGAGCCTCGCCACGACATCGTCGCCAACACGCGGTCGATCATCGCCGGCCTCGATGGGCAGCGCAGCGAGCAGCGCATCCTGCAGGTCCACTCGACGACGTACACGCGCTACCAGAAGGCCGGCGACGAGGCCCGCGTGTCCATGCTGGTCGAGTACCACACCGGCACGAACGGCGTGTTCTCCGTGCGGGAGTGGATCGCGCTCGAGCAGCGCGGCTACCCGCGCCAGGTCGCCGAGAACTGGTGGCTGCGCCGCGGGCGCCCGCCGGTGCCGGCATCGGTCCAAGAAGCCCTCGCACGCACCGACGAGCTGCGCGAGGTCGTCTCGTTGAAGGTCGAAGCCAATGGCAAGTACCCCAAGATCCTCGGCTACGCGTACGCCGACACGCCTCACCAGGCGGGAGAAGCGCGAGTTCCTGAATCTGCTGACCAAGGTGCTGGAGGCCGTGCCGGATGACGGCTCGTGCTTCACCTGCACGCACTACCGCGACGGCGAGTGCGTCATGGGGGCCGGTCAGCGCATCCCCGAGCACGTGCTGCAGTCGGGGTGCGAGCTTCGCGAGGACAGCGTAGGGACGCCGTTCGGCTGAGTTGGTGAGCCCTGGGAGGGGCGCTTGACGATGGGCAACGAACTGATGAAGACCATGGCCCTGTACTACGCCAGCCTCGGGCTGCGCGTGGTGCCGATCCATGGCGTCTACGGCTCCACCTGCACCTGCAACAACCCCGCGTGCAGGTCGCCAGCGAAGCACCCGCGCACCCAGAACGGTCTGCGCGACGGCAGCAAGGACGCGGCGGTGGTCGAGCGCATGTGGACGCGCTGGCCGTTCGCTTCGATCGGCATCTGCACCGGCATCGAGTCGGGCGTGCTCGTGATCGACTACGACGGCGACCACGCGGCGCTGCAGGAGGCGCCCGAGTTCTTCCGCCGCTGGTTCAACGACAAGATGCCGCCGACCTGGCGCGCGACCACCGGCGGCGGCGGCAAGCACGTCTTCTTCCGCTACGACGGCGAGGGCGGCATCCAGTCGCGCTCCCGCATCTGGGCGCATTCCACGAAGCGTCGCGACGGTAGCCCGGTCGCTGCGGTCGACGTGCGCGCCGACGGCGGCTACGTGGTGGGCGCGCCGAGCCCGCACATCAGCGGCCGCAGCTACGCCTGGGACGAAGGGTGTGCGCCGGCCGACACGCAGCTTGCGACCCTGCCCGACGAGCTCGAGCAGTTCCTGCGGCGGAACTTCGGCGGAGCGATCGCGGCACCCGCTGGCGACGCCGGCGCGTCGCGCTTCACGACCGGTGGGAGCGGCGCGGTGCCGAAGCCCGGCGAGTTGCCGCTGCACGAAGACCAGGTCGCCCAGATCAAGGCCGCCCTCAGCTACATCGACGCCACCGAGCGCGACACCTGGCTGCACGTCGGCATGGCGCTGCGCTCGACCGGGGCTGGCCAGCAGGCCTACGACCTCTGGACGGAGTGGAGCCTCACCAAGCCCCACAAGTTCGACGCCGCTGACCAGGAGCGCACCTGGAAGGGCCTGCGCGAGCTGCTGCCGAGCGGCGAAGAGATCACGCTCCGCAAGCTGTTCTGGCTGGCCAAGCAGCACGGCGCCCCGGACTTCGAGATCGTCGACGTCCAGATCGCCGAGCCGACGTTGCCCTTCGCCGAAGCACCGCCCGAGCCCGAGGAGCTGCCCGAGAACGACCCAGGCCCTGCCGCCGAGCCGGTGCCGTCGGTCGCCGTCGAGGCGCTGTTCGCCGACTTCTGGCCGCGCCTCCGCCAGCGATCGCCGCTGATCCACGAGGTGGTGGAGTGGATCAGCAGGACCGCCCCGAAGAAGCAGCCACTGCTCGCCTTCGGCAACGTGCTCGCCGCGATCGGGGCGCTGCTCGGCCGCCGCGTCCGTTCGCCCGGCAACACGCGCACGAACCTCTACGTCTTCGGCATCGCGCCCTCGGGCCGCGGCAAGGAGCACAGCCGCCAGTGCGTCGCGCAGCTCTTCACCGCCGCCGGGCTCACGCACTGGATCGGCGCCGACAAGTGGAAGTCCGACAGCGGCATCCGCACCGAGCTGCTGAAGGCGCCGGCGCACCTCGCCCAGATCGACGAATTCGGGAAGGTCCTGGCCCAGATCGCCTCCCCGCATGCGCCGTCGCACCTCGCCGGCATCGTGCAGACCCTGCTCGAGCTCACCGGCCGCGCCGGCGGCGTCGACCTCGGGCCGGCCTACGCCGACCAGAAGACGCGGCCGCGAGAGGTCATCGTCGAGCCGTGCCTGTCGCTCTACGCCACCGCGGTCCCGAACGACGTCTTCGACTCGCTCAGCTCGCGGTCGGTCGCCGACGGGTTCCTCAACCGGTGGATCTGCCTCTTCGGCGACGACCGCCCCGCGATCGAGGAGAGCGAGGACGCCAGCTACCGGCCGCCGCAGCACATCGTCGAGGCGCTCCAGCTGCTCGAGCAGAACTGGCGAACCCAGCCGTCGCCTTCCGGACCGCAGCTCAACATGCCCAGCATGGCCGCGGCTGCACACGTGATCCCGAGGACGCCCGACGCTTCCGAGCGCCGGCGCGAGATCGGGAGAGCGATCGAGGCCACCAGCGTCGAGAAGGAACGCCGCGGCGACACGCTGGCCGACCTCTGGGCCCGCGTCCCGGAGCTGACCGAGCGCGTCGCGCTGGTCTTCGCCGCGACCCGGCCGGTGACGTTCGAACGCCGCGACGGCGCCGTCGTCCCGCGGTGGGAGGGCAAGCCGGCTGCCGCCGCCGGCAAGGACCGCGACGGGTTCCCGGTCGACGCCTACGTCCCATCCTCGATCGAGCGCGCCGACATGGATCTGGCGCACGACCTGGTGGCGTGGTCCTTCCGCCGCTTCGAAGCAGCGGTCGAGGTCCGGGTCGCCGACAGCGAGTACGAGGCGAAGCTGAAGCGGGTGCTGCGGACCATCATCGCCGCCGGCACCAAGGGCCTCGCGCAGAGCGAGTTCACGCGCAAGACGCAGTGGCTGTCGAGCCGCGAGCGCGACGACATCGCGAAGACGCTCGCCGACAGCGGACAGGTGGTGGTCACGGTCGCGATGCCGCCGCGGGGAGGCAAGCCGGTCACCACCTATCGGTTCGCGGGCTTCCGCCCTCCGGAAACCGGTCTTCAACGGTCTTCAACCGGTCTTCAAGGGCCCGAAATCGACCAAAGTCACCAAGCCGTAGCTGGTTAGGTGTCGGTCTTCACGGTCTTCAATGCCCCCAGTACGTACTGGTCCGTCATCTATGGGACTGGAGGGGTATTGAAGACCGTGAAGACCGAATAGAGAGAGTATCTAAGTAACCAAATATACAACTACTTAGGGCGACGTATTGCGCTCTGGCGTTATTTGAAGACCGATTGAAGACCGACCAGAAACGATGACGACCGACCAGCTCAGCCCCTCTCTCTCGGTCTGGATCCCAGGCAAGCCAGTCCCGCAGCCCCGTGCGCGCGTCGGTCGCGGCCACGGCTACGACAACGGCAAGGCCGACCCGTGGAAGGACCTCGTCCGCCGGATGGCCGCTGTGGCCGTCCAGGGCGCGCACACGGGCGCCTGGCCGGTCGAGGGCGCCGTCAGCGTGCAGCTCGAGTTCCAGCTCGACGCCGAGCCTACGAAGCGCCCCGACGTCGACAACCTGGCCAAGGCCGTCCTCGATGCCCTCGGGCCGTCACGCGCCGACCGCGGCCGCTACGCGCCCCTGCTGTGGCACGACGACGCCCAGGTCACCGACCTCGTCGTGACGAAGCGCCGCGGCACGCCTGGCCTGCGCATGGGCGTCGGGCCGGGGCTCGTCGAGGACGCCAGCGTCGCGACGCTGCTCGCCACCGTGGCGCAGCTGCAGGCCCGCGTGCACGAGCTCGAGGCCGCGCTCCGCGTCGCCGGCTAGCCGGGCCAGCCTGTGAAACGAACCCCCCTGAATCTGTGAAACGGGCCGCGGAAGGGTTGGCCCCCGACCGCGGCCCTGGGCAACCCCTGGACTAGCAGGAGCAACCGTGCACCACGCATCGGCATGCATCGTCGTATCCCCTGAGGCCGGACCATGATCCGCCTCGGACATTCGTTCTTCCTCGACCCCGGCGCGGACGGCTGGACGTTGTTCGAGGTCACCGGCAAGGACCGCGACCGTCAGACGCGGCGGTTCGGGCCGTTCACCAGCGTGCGCCA
>ERZ1066117.234-NODE-234-length-53483-cov-8.597514_pt1 | contig 53483 bp, 43 predicted proteins | sample MGYA00382764_ERZ1066117 | MGnify/ENA primary metagenome ERZ1066117 (study PRJEB33369, sample SAMEA5778347) | biofilm metagenome | biome: Industrial cooling water; feature: Water cooling tower basin; material: Biofilm | place: United Arab Emirates | collected...
ACGCGCTCGACCCACTTGCCGGTTAGCTGCCTCGCCAGCGCGCCCAGCGCCTCGCCATAGCGGTGCGAGGGGCCGGCATCGATCAGCACGGCGCCGGCATCGGTGGCCACGATGACGATGTTGGCGATGGCGCCGCCGTTCAGCATGGCGATCGGCTGATCGGCGCCGCGCACCACCCAGACGCCGGGCGCCACCGCCTGCGCCGCCAGCCGATAGGCAGGCGCCGCGGCCAGCAGCGGCAGCCCGGCCAGCCCCATCAGCAGCTGGCGGCGGCAGACCGCGGCGCCGGGAGCGCTCATGGCGGGGTGACCGCGAGGCGCAGCGCGGCGATCATGCTCTGCCCGGCGATGGTGGCGCGGGCTTCCATGCCGCCGCTGTCGCGCGCCATCACGGTGATGGGCGCGGGCTGGGCCAGGCGCGGCATCAGCATGATCGCCGGATCTTCCGCCACCGATGCCTGGAATTCCAGCGCGCCGATCAGCTGCCCGCCGGCGGTGACGGTGAGCGTTTCCAGCCAGTAGCTGGGGATATTGTCGACAAAGCCGGTGTCCATCGGGTGACGCACGTTGATCGCCAGCCGGGCGCCATCGGGCCGCGCCCACAGCCGCCCGGAAAGCCCGAGCAGATGCTGTGCCCAGTCGCCTTTCACCCGGCTCACCGGTGGCGCCGAACAGCCGCCGCCGGCCGCATCGATCCAGCCGCCGGCCAGCAGCCAGCTGCCATCGGCCACTTCCACCGCAGCCCGCACCGGGGTGCGCTGATCCAGCTTGATCCGCAGGGCGATGAAGGCCTCCGCCGCCGCCGGCGTGAAGATCACCGCTCGCTGAATGGGATTGAGATCGGCAAACACCATGATGCGCCTGACGCCCGGCACGGCGCGGGCATCCACCTGCACCGGGAACTGGCGCTGATTTTCGGCAATCTGCGGAATCTTCACCTTCACGCGATCATCGAAGCGCACCCGCGCGCCTTCAGGCAGCACCAGTTGCAGCACGGTGGGCAGAAACGGCGATTGCAGCGGATCATCCGCAAACGCGCCATTGGCCAGCACGGCATGGGGCAAGACAACATCCGGCGCTGCCGCCACTGGCGCGGCCATCAGGATCATCCCCAGCAAGGCGACATGCTGCCTCATACTTAAGGCGAAGTTACGCCTGCCGGGCAGCTGCTACCATCAGACCTAAGACCTATAAGGCATGGAAAGGGGAAAGGATGCCGGCCGGCCCTGCAGCGCGCTGCGCGATCCTGTTGCCGGCGCTGCTGCTGATGGCAGCCGGCCCGGCCGACTGGCGCGCCTCGCCCTTTCATGATCCGGTGACGCTCTATCGCATCGAACGCCCGCGCAGCCCGGTGCCCGGCCCGCCCGAAGGGGTGAAGCCGCTCGATACCGCCGGCGTGGCGCGCCTGGCGGGCGCAGCGCTGCTGATAGATGTCAGCCCGGTGGAGGATGGCAGCCGCGATCCGGTGAGCGGACGCTGGACGCTGCTGCGCCCGGCCCGCAGCCTGCCCGGGGCGCTGTGGTTCCCGGACGCCGGGCGGGTGCCGGGCAATCCGGCGATCATCGCGCAGTTCACGGCGCAGGTGCCGGTGCTGGCTGCCGGGCGACCGATCATCATCTTCTGCCTCGCCGATTGCTGGATGAGCTGGAATGCGGCGCTGCGCCTTCACCGCCTGGGGCTCGATGTCGCCTGGTATGGTGCCGGCCGCGATGGCTGGGCGGCGGCAGGCAAACCGCTTGCGCCGATCATCCCCTTTGTTACCAAGGAAAAATGATGCGCTGTTCCGTTCTTGCCCTCGCCCTGCTGGCCACGCCGGCTGCCGCTGCCGCTGCGGAGGATGCGCTGATCACCGTCACCGGCCGTGGCCTCGCGGACCTGCCCGGCGATGCCGCGCTGTCGCTGGTGGTGATCGAACGGGATCGCATCCTCAACACCGGGTCCAACCGGCTGGAATCGGTGCTGGCCGATATCGCCGGCCAGGCGCAGTTCCGCCGGTCTGACAGCCGGTCCGCCAATGCCACGTCGCAGGGCATCACCCTGCGCGGGCTGGGCGGCAATGCTTCGTCGCGCGCCTTGCTGCTGCTGGATGGCGTGCCGCAGGCCGATCCGTTCGGCGGCTGGGTGGCGTTTCCGGCCTTTGCCACCGGGCGGCTGGATCGCATCCGGGTGACGCGCGGCGGCGGCTCTGGCTATTGGGGCGCGGGCGCGCTGGCCGGCACCATCGAACTGGAGAGCGTTGGCGCCGATGCGCTCACCCCGTTCATGGGCAATATCGCCTGGGGCAGCCGCGAGAGCCTGGATGCGCAGGGTTCGCTGGGCTTCCGGCGCGAGGGCGGCTTTGCCATGCTGTCCGCCGCCTATGGGCGCGGCGATGGCTTCGTGCCCATCGTCGAGCGCAACCGCGGTCCGGTCGATCGGCCCGCCCCCTATGAACAGGCCAGCGCCAATCTGCGCGTGGTGGTGAAGATCGCGCCCGACACCGAAGCCCAGCTGACCGCCACCGCCTTCACCGACAGCCGCGAGCGCGGCACCGATTTTTCGCGCAACACGTCCGAGGGCGTTGACGCCGCGCTGCGGCTGGTCGGGCGTGGCGACTGGGGCTGGCAGGCGCTGGCCTATGTGCAGAATCGCAACTTCACCTCCGATTTCGCCGCCATCAACGCCGCGCGCACCACTGCCACCCAGACGCTGGCACAATATGCGACGCCGGCCACCGGCTGGGGCGGCCGGCTGGAACTGGCGCCGCCCATCGGCAATGGCATCACGCTCCGGCTGGGCGCCGATACCCGCCAATTGACCGGCGAGACCAACGAGCTGTTCACCTATGTGGCAGGCGCGGCCACCCGCCAGCGCGAGGCCGGCGGCCGCACCGGCACCACCGGGATCTTCGCCGATGCCAGCATCGAGGCCGGCATCGTCACCGCCACGCTGGCCGCCCGGCTCGATTGGTGGACGATCAGGGATGGCCGGCTGCTGGAGACCACGCTGGCCACCGGCGCGCCTTTCACCACGCTGCGCTTTGCCGACCGCAGCGGCGAGGAATTCACTGGCCGCGCCGGGCTGGCCATCAAGGCCGCCGACTGGCTGACCCTGCGCAGCGCCGCCTATCGTGGCTGGCGGCTGCCAACGCTGAACGAGCTGTATCGCCCGTTCCGGGTTGGCCCGGATGCCACGGCGGCCAACGCGCTGCTGCGCCCCGAGCGCGTGACCGGCGTGGACGCCGGCTTCACCCTGGCGCCGGCAGCGGGCGTGAGCATCGGCGTCACCGGCTTCTGGAACCGCATGGACGACACCATCGCCAACGTGACGCAGGGCGCCGGGCCGGGCAGCTTCCCCGGCGTCGGCTTCGTGGCGGCCGGCGGCCTCTATCGCCAGCGCCAGAATCTCGATGCGCTTACCGTGTGGGGCGTCGAGGTGGATGCCAGCGCCCGGCTGGGGGACTTCACCCTGCGCGCCAGCTATTCCCATGTTGATCCCACCATTGCTGCCAGCGGTGCCGCCGCGCCGCTGGATGGCCTGCGACCGGCACAAACCCCGCGCGACAATCTCTCGGCGGGGATCGATTATGCCGGCAGGCTGTTCAGTGCGTCGGCCACAGTGCGCCACATCGCCAGCCAGTTCGAGGATGATCAGAACAGTCGCAGCCTGACCGCCGCCACCATGGTCGATGCGCTGCTGGTGGTGCCGATCGTCAAGGGCGTCGCCATCGAAGGCCGGGTGGAGAATCTGTTCGATGCCGAGGTGCAGGCCGCATTGTCCGGCGCCGGCGTGGTGGAACGGGCGCTGCCGCGCACCATCTGGGTGGGCGCGCGGCTGAGCTTCTGATCGCGGGAAGGCCCATGCCCAGCCCCTGCCGCAAGCGGGAGGGGCAGGGGATGGCAGCAGTCCCACGCTCACGCCATGGCGGTCGCCGTCGGCTGCACGTTGGTGAAATTGGCGATGTCGGCAAACACCTCGGTGACGCCGGGCACCGCCATGGCAGCGCCGATGGCGTCCGGGCTGCTGAAGTCCAGCAGGCCAACGCACAGGTGCGGCGAATCATCGGTCAGCGGAAACAGCGCCTCGCCGCCCGTCATCCCGGCCGGGCCGAAATGCTTCTGGCACAGGGGCAGATGCACCTTCACATAATAATCACGGTCAAAATGTGCACCGGGCTGCGCCGGATAGGTCACCACCAGTTTTGCCATTGCCTCTCTCCCCTCACTTTGCCTGTGCCAGCGCGGCATCCATCCGCTTTTTGGCCAGCGGCGGCAATTTCACGGCCCTGGCGGCCGCCAGGTTGGCCGAGGGCCCCTTGCCCACCTGCACCAGCGCCACCATGCCCATCGCATAATGCGGCAGGCACTTGATGCCATAGACACCGGGCGTCTTCAGGCTGAGCACGAAGTCCTTGCCCATGGCGCCCTTCTGCTCGGCTTCGCCTTCGGGCAGCATGCCGGGGATGGTCTGGGCATTGTGGCCGGGGTTGGTGGCGAGGAACGTTACCGTGTCGCCGGGCATGGCCTTGATGAAGGCCGGCTCGAACACCATGGCGCCCTCCTTGCCCTGGTTCAGCATCCTGACCTGATGATCCTTCGCCTCGGCCGCCGTGGCGGCCAGCACGGCAATGGCGATGATGGCCCGCGTGCGCATGCCCTGTTCTCCCCGCAGATGATGTTGCTGGCACCATATCAGCGCTTCACCCGCGGGAAACACCATAGTCCCTTGGTAGAATGGCGGGCACAGCGGCTTGGCGCGACACTTTCCCTGTCACCCGGAGTCGGAATCAGCCGATCACTGCCGGGGCCAGGGAGGCCAACATGCTGCAACAGGCGCTTGAACAACTGAGGGGCCAGGTCGCCATCCGCGGCCGTTATGACAATTTCATCGGCGGCCAGTGGGTGGCGCCGGTGGAGGGCCGCTATTTCGACAATCTGTCACCGGTCACCGGGCAGAAGGTGTGCGAGATCGCGCGCAGCCAGGCCGCCGACATCGAGCTGGCGCTGGATGCGGCCCACAAGGCGAAGGACGCCTGGGGCCGCACCAGCCCGACGGAACGCAGCAACATGCTGCTGCGGATCGCCGATCGCATGGAGGAGAAGCTGGCGCTGCTGGCGCTGGTGGAGACCATCGACAACGGCAAGCCGATCCGCGAGACGACCGCCGCCGATCTGCCGCTGGCCATCGATCATTTCCGCTATTTCGCCGGCTGCCTGCGCGCCCAGGAAGGCTCGATTGCCGAGATTGATCATGACACCATCGCCTATCACTTCCACGAACCGCTGGGCGTGGTGGGCCAGATCATCCCGTGGAACTTCCCGCTGCTGATGGCGGCCTGGAAGGTGGCGCCGGCGCTGGCGGCGGGCAACTGCATCGTGCTGAAGCCGGCCGAGCAGACTCCGATGTCGATCATGGTGCTGATGGACGTGATCGGCGATCTGCTGCCGCCGGGCGTGTTGAACGTGGTGAACGGCTTTGGCCTGGAAGCCGGCAAGCCGCTGGCCACATCAAAGCGCATCGCCAAGATCGCCTTCACCGGCGAAACCGGCACCGGCCGGCTGATCATGAGCTATGCCACCGAAAACCTGATCCCGGTGACGCTGGAGCTGGGCGGCAAGAGCCCCAACATCTTCTTTGCCGACGTGATGGCCGAGAATGATGACTTCCTCGACAAGGCGCTGGAAGGCTTCTCGATGTTCGCGCTGAACCAGGGCGAGGTCTGCACCTGCCCCAGCCGCGTGCTGGTGCAGGAAAGCATGTATGATCGCTTCATGGAAAAGGCCGTCGCCCGTGTCGGCAAGATGAAGCTGGGCAGCCCGCTCGACATGGAGACCATGGTGGGCGCGCAGGCCTCGGAAGAGCAGCTCAGGAAGATCCTCTCCTATATCGAGATCGGCAAGCAGGAGGGCGCCCGCGTGCTGGCCGGCGGCTGCCGCGCCAATGCCGGCGGCGATCTTGCCGACGGCTATTATCTGCAGCCCACCATCCTGGCCGGCACCAACGGCATGCGGGTGTTCCAGGAGGAGATCTTTGGCCCGGTGGTCTCGGTCACCACCTTCAAGGATGCCGAGGATGCGCTCCGGATCGCCAACGACACCAATTTCGGCCTCGGCGCCGGGGTGTGGACGCGCAACGGCACGCTGGCCTATCGCATGGGCCGCGGCATCCAGGCCGGCCGGGTGTGGACCAACTGCTATCACCTCTATCCCGCCCACGCGGCGTTCGGCGGCTACAAGCAGTCGGGCATCGGCCGCGAAACCCACAAGATGATGCTGGATCATTATCAGCAGACCAAGAATCTGCTGGTCAGCTATTCGGCCAAGGCGCTGGGCTTCTTCTGATCGCCGTCGCCGATCTGCCGCCGGTTCCCATCCATCCCCAGCCAAAGGCGGAACCGGCAGCAGTATCGGGGCGGGCGTGGCCACAGCCGCGCCCGCCCCCTTCTAGGCTCAGGACCTGTTAATTCCCTGTCCCGGCACGGCCCTGAGCAGCCCTGCACGAGTGAGTGAGCGCAGTGGCGCACCCATAAGGGTGCGTCCAAGCGAAGCGAGCGCTGGGCAGGGCTGCTCAGGGCCGCCCTTCGGGTTGAACGGAGAGGCAAAATGGCAGCGTCGGACGGCCTTGCCGGGGGGCGCTGCCCCGCCTGCGGCCGCCCTCCTTGCCATTTTGCCTCTCCGTTCAATGACGGGGCAGGGAATTAACAGGTCCTGAGCCTAGTAATCGGCGCATAAGGGGAGTCCCCGGGTAGCCATGGCAGGATCATGTGCCAAGATGTCGCACATGCCCGACGCCTGTGCCCTTGATCCCGTGCGCGTTGCCCATTCGGTGGCCGACGATCCGGAACTGGCCGTGCGTGAAGTGATGCGCAGCCTTGATCTGCCCGAACTGTCGGGCGTCATCCTGTTCTGCTCTAGCCGCTATCCGGTGGAGGCGCTGGGCGCGGCGCTGGCCCGGCGGGCCGATGGCCATGTCATCATCGGCTGCACCTCATCTGGCGAGATCACGCCGCTTGGCCTGGCCGATGGCAGCCTGACGGCGGTGGGCTTCCCGGCCACGGACTTCCGGCTGGAGGCCCTGTGCCTCGATGGGCTGGTGGGCATCAATGTCGGCGATGTGCATGGCGAGGTGCGGCAGCTGGTGGCCGCCGCCGAAGCCAGCGCGCAGGCGCAATGGGGGATGGGTCACCATGCCGGCATCTTCCTGATCGACGGCCTGTCGGCGCAGGAGGAGCTGCTGACGCTGGCCATCCAGAACGCGCTTGGGGCAGTGCCGCTGGTTGGCGGTTCGTCGGGCGATGACCTGGATTTCCGCGAGACCTTCGTGTTCCACCAGAGCCATTTCCGCCGCAACGCTGCCGTGGTGGGCCTGCTCTCGTCGCGGCGGCCGCTGCATGTGTTCCGCGCCCAGCATTTCCAGCCCGGCCCGGCCCGGATGGTGATCACCCGGGCCGATCCGGCCAGCCGCTGCGTGCACGAGATCAATGCCGAACCGGCGGCGCAGGAATATGCCCGGCTGATCGGTGCCCGGGTGGGAGATCTCACCCCGGCGCTGTTTGCCAGCCATCCACCGACCGTGAAGATCGGCGGCGATCATTATGCCCGCTCCATCCGCACCGCCAACGCCGATGGCAGCCTGTCCTTCTATGGCGCCATCGACGAGGGCGTGGTGATGACGCTGGGCGAAACCGGCGACATCATGGCCAGCCTGGAAACTTTGTTCGCCGATCTGGAACGCGAAGTGGGCGGCATCGATCGCGTGCTGGCCTTCGATTGCGTGCTCAACGGCCTGGAAATCCGGCAACGCCAGCTCGCCGAGCCGGTATCGCGGCTCTATGCCCGGCGGCGGGTGGTGGGCTTCAACACCTATGGCGAGCAGGTGCGGGCGCTGCACATGAACCAGACCATTTCCGGCCTGGCGATCGGCCGGGGCTGATCGCTGCCTTGATGAACCCGCCCCCCACCTGGACCGGCATGGAAAGCCCGCAGCAACGGATTGCCGAGCTGGAAACCCAGATCGACAAGCTGAGCCGCATCAACGCCGCGCTGATCAGCCGGGTGGAGCGGGCCACCGATCTGCACGGCAGCGCCTTCTCGCTGTTCGAAACCGCCATTGCCCTGGAAGGCCGGGTGCGGGACCGCACCGCCGAACTGGAAGGCGCCATGAGCGCGCTGGCCAGCAGCAACGCCGCGCTCGCCCTGGCCCGCGACGAGGCCGATACCGCGCGCCGGCGGCTCGCCGACGCCATCGAGAGCATCGATGAAGGCTTTGCCATATTCGATGCCGAAGACCGGCTGGTGCTGGCCAACCAGACCTATGTGGGCCTGTGGCCGGAAGCGGCCGACCTGATCCACCCCGGCGCGCATTTCGCCGACATCGTCGAAGCGCTGGCCCGCGCCAGGGTGCCATTGGGCGCGCTGGCCGCGCCCAATGCCTGGGCCTCTGACCGGCTGGAACGCCACCGTGTGGCAGATGGCGGCCAGGCCATCCCGCTTTCCGACGGGCGCTGGGTGCAGGTGACCGAACGGCGCACCAGCGATGGCGGCATCGTGGGCATCTATACCGACATCACCGACGTGAAGGCCGCCGAAGCGCGCGACCGGGCGCGCGTGCTGGCCGAACGCGCCGCAGTGCTGCAGGCAACGCTGGATGCGATGCCGCATGGCGTCTGCCTGTTCGATGCCCAGCAGCGGCTGATGGCGTGGAACGATCCGCTGCTGGTGATGCTGAGGCTGACAGGCGAACAGGCGGCGGCGCGGATCGCCAGCCACGACGCCCTTCTGGACTGGAGCCGCGCGGCACTGCCGGCGCTCGCCGCAGCCGGCACGCTCGACTGGCTGGCCGATGGCACGGCCGACCAGGCCGGGATCGCCCAGCTGGCCGATGGCCGCAGCCTGGACGTGCAGCGCCAGCGGATGCCCGGCGGCGGGATGCTGCTGCGCATCGAGGACGTCACCGATCGGCTGGCGGCGGCTGCCGCCATGGCCCGGCGCAAATCGGATCTGGAAGCGCTGGTGGCCGAACGCACTGCGGCGCTGGAACAGGCGCGCAATCAGGCGATCACCGCCAACAGCTCGAAGACCCGCTTTCTGGCGGCCGCCAGCCATGATCTGCTGCAACCGCTCAATGCTGCCCGCCTGTTCATGTCGGCCCTGTCGGGCCGGCGCATGGCCGATGGCAACCGGCTGCTGGTGGGGCAGGCCTGTTCGGCGCTGGATTCGATCGAATCGCTGCTGGAAGCGCTGCTGGAGATCTCGCGGCTGGATGCTGGCGCCATCCAGCCCGACATCCGGGCCGTGCCGCTGGCCGATCTGTTCGGCGCCCTGCATGGCGAGTTTGCCCTGGCGGCGCAGCGCCGCGGGCTTGCGCTGACCGTGGAAGCCACCGGCCTGTGGGCCCGCACCGATCCGCGCCTGTTGCGCCGGATCCTGCAGAATTTCCTGTCCAACGCCGTGCGCTACACGCTGTCGGGGCAGGTGACGATGCGCGCCCATGCTGGCCCGGATGGCATCGTGATCGCTGTCACCGATACCGGGCCGGGCATCCCGGCCGAGCAGCAGGCCCTGATTTTCGAGGAGTTCCGCCGCTTTGCCGGTGATGGCGAGGAGCGGGGACCCGATCGCGGGATGGGGCTGGGCCTGGCCATCGTGCAGCGTGCCGCCCGCACGCTGGGGGTGCCGATCGCCGTCGATTCCGCCCCGGGCCGCGGCGCCGTGTTCAGCGTGACCGTTCCGCCGGCAGCGGCCGAGGCCGCGCATGGCGAGGCCGGCCGTGCCCGCGCCGCCGCCGGGGTGGGCCGGGCCACCGTGCTGGTGATCGACAATGAACCGGCGATCCTGGCCGGCATGACCGCCGTGCTGGAAGGCTGGGGCTGCAACGTGATGACCGCGCCCGATGGCCGCGCCGCGCTGGCTGCCGCGCGCCGGCGCCCGATCGATCTGTTGCTCGCCGATTATCATCTGGCCGATGGCGCCACCGGCAACGAGGTGGTGGAACAGGTGCGCAGCGCCTGCGGCCGCAGCATCCCGGCGGCGATCATCACCGCCGATCGCACGCCGGAATTGAAGGACAGCCTGTCGGCTGCCGGCCTGTCGCTGCTGACGAAGCCGGTGAAGCCAGCGCAGTTGCGCGCCCTGATGGGCCGCATGCTGGCCTGAGACCCGCTGCGCCGGGCCTGGTGCGGCCGGGCCTGGTGCGGGCGTTCAGGCCGGCACGCGTTCGGGCGGGGTGAAATGCACCTTGCCGGCCATGATCACCGCCTGGGTGCGGCTGTAGCAGCGCATCTTGGCAAGGATCGCCGAGACATGCGCCTTCACCGTGGTCATCGAGACATCGAGTTCCCAGGCGATCTGCTTGTTGAGCTTGCCGGCCACCACCAGCCCCAGCACCACCTTCTGCTGCGGGGTCAGCGTGTCGATGCGGTGGCGGATCTCCTCGTTCTCGGCGTCGTCAGGGGCGGCGAACTCGTCGGGCACGAACAGATTGCCCTCCAGCACCTGCTGCACGGCGGCCACGATGGCACTGCGCTTCAGGCTCTTGGGAATGAAGCCGGCGGCTCCGTTGGCGATGGCGCCCTGCACCAGCCCGGCTTCCACCGCGCCCGAAACGATCACGATCGGCAGCGCCGCAAAGCGATCGCGCAGCGCCGCGAGCCCGGCAAAGCCCTGCGCATCGGGCATGTTCAGATCCAGCATCACCAGATCGAAATCGCCTTCACGCTCGATGATGGCGGCGGCTTCGGCGATGCTGGCGGCTTCGAACAGCTCGGTCTGGTCGAAGGCAACAGCGATCACGGTGCGCAGGCCATCGCGCACCAGTGGGTGATCATCCACGATCAGGACGCGTTCCACGACAGCAATCTCCCCTGGCCGGGAGAATAGGACTGCCGGCGCCGCCGGGGCCATAGGGGCATGCCCGTAGGCAGCGGGAGCGGGCTGGCTGTCCGCCCGCTCCCCGATCGGCTGATGCGCGTCCGGCGTCATTTCGGCAGCTTGAACACCCAGAGCATGCCGCCCTGGTTGATGTTCTGCACCGCCTTGGCGACTTCGCCGCCCCACAGCGGCACGGCACCGCCCCAGCCCGACATCACGGCCACATATTGTTCGCCATCCTGTTCCCAGGTCACCGGCGTGCCAACCACGCCGGAGCCGGTGTTGAACTTCCACAGTTCCTCGCCCGTCTTGGCGTCGAAGGCCTTGAGGAAGCCTTCCGGCGTGCCGGTGAACACCAGATTGCCGCCGGTGGCCAGCACCCCGCCCCACAGCGGCGCCTTGTTCTTGTATTCCCAGGCGATCTTGCCCGTGGCCGGATCGATGGCGCGCAGCACGCCGATATGATCGCTGTAGAGCGGCTTGATGGTGAAGCCGGCACCCAGATAGGCAGCGCCCTTCTTGTAGGCGATGGGCTCGTTCCAGATATCCATGCCCCATTCGTTGGAGGGCACATAGAACATGCTGGTCTGCTTCGAATAGGCCATCGGCATCCAGTTCTTGCCGCCCAGGAAGCTGGGGGCGGCGAATACCGACGTGCCCTTGGAGCCATCGGTGTTGGGCGCGCCGGGCCGGTTTTCCGGCACATAGATCGGCCGGCCCTTCCTGTCGAAACCGGTGGCCCAGGTCACCTTCGAGACGAAGGGCGTTGCCGAAACGAACTTGCCGTTGGTGCGATCGAGCACGAAGAAGAAGCCGTTGCGATCGGCCTTGGCACCCAGCTTCATCGGCTTGCCGCCCACCGTGGCATCGAACGGGATGAACTCGTTGACGCCATCGAAGTCCCAGCCATCGTGCGGCGTTGTCTGGTAATGCCACTTGATCACCCCGGTGTCGGGATCGATGGCCAGCGTCGACGAGGTGTAGAGATTGTCGCCGGGCCGCAGGTGGCTGTTCCATGGGGACGGGTTACCGGTGCCCATGAAGATCAGGTTGGTATCGGGATCATAGGTGCCGCCCAGCCAGGTGGCGCCGCCGCCGTTCTTCCACTGATCGCCCTGCCAGCTGGCATTGGTCTTGCCGGTGATGCCGTTCTCGGCCCCCTTCAACGTGCCCATGTGGCCTTCGATGGTGGGCCGGCTCCACACCAGCTCGCCGGTTTCGACATCGCGGGCCTCGACCTTGCCGACAATGCCGAACTCGCCGCCGGAATTGCCATAGATCACCTTGCCGTTCACGATCATCGGTGCAGCCGTGAAGCTGTAGCCGGCGGCATAATCGGCCAGCGTCTTGTTCCAGATCACCTTGCCGGTGTTGCGGTTCAGGGCCACCAGATGCGCATCGAGGGTGCCGAAGATGATCTTGTCGCCATGGATGGCGGCGCCGCGGTTCACCACATCGCAGCAGGGCATGATGCCATCGGGCAGGCGGGCATCATATTGCCATTTCTCCACCCCGGTGCGCGCATCGAAGGCGAACAGCCGGCTGTAGCTGCCGGTCACATAGATGGTGCCATCATAGACGATCGGCTGGCTTTCCTGGCCGCGCTGCTTCTCGCCGCCCAGGCTCGCGGTGAAGGCCGGCACCAGCCGCTTCACGTTGCTGGCGTTGATCCGGTCGAGGCCGGAAAAGCGCTGACCGCGATGGCCCATGCCATAGGTGAGCACGTCGCCGGGTGTCGCGTCATCGTTCATGATGTCCGCATCGCTCGGTCCCCTGGTCTGGGCCGGCGCCACGGCGCCCCAGTTCAATGCAACGGCGGCCCCTGCCGCCAGCCATCCTGCCTTGATCATCAGCTCATGCTCCCCTGTTGTGCGGCCGTGATCCGGGCCGTTGTGGGCGATGCTAGGCCGATCAGCGCGAACGGCCATTCTACCTTGGGCCAACGGCCGCGGGCGCTGCCCTTATCCCTTCACACCGCGCGCAGCGGCGGCACATGGGTCACGCCATGCGCCGCGAACAGGCGCACCAGCGTGCCATCGGCGGCAAAGCGCTCCATGGCGGCTTCCAGCGCATCAGCCAGGTCGCGACTGTCATCCTTCACGGCGATGCCGATGTCCCAGCCGGCGCTGGGCAGGGCCGGGATCGGCCCGCGGCGCTGCTTCACCTGCGGCGCCGCATTGCCGGCCAGCGCATGCTCCACCTGGGCGCGGCTGGCCATGGCCACATCGGCCTTGCCGGCCTTCAGCGCCTCCAGCGCCGCAGCGCCCGACAGATGATGGCTCACCTGCCCGCGCAGCACGCCGCCAAAGCTGCCCGACAGCCAGATATCGGGGATCGAATCGAGTTCGGCGGCCAGCCGCTTGCCGGCCCATTGTGGCGGCGGCGCCTCGCAATCGGCATCCGGCCCGCAGGCTATGGCAAAGCTCTCGCGGGCATAGGGCGCGCCGATCACGCAGCGTTCCACCTGCAGGGCCAGCCGGCGATCGGTGGGCACGTGCAGCATCACGTCTGCTGCCGTGCCGCCGATCAGCGGCCCGCGCCACACCATGTTCCTGAGATCATCCTCCACGCTTTCATCGGCGAGGAAATCGGTGAAGCGCGCCTTCAGGCCGATGGCGGCGGCCAGCGCCTGGCCCAGATCGACATCGATGCCCTTTAGTGCGCCATCGGCAGCCCGCCAGCTCCACGGCGCGAAATCGCGATAGACGGCGATGGACAGCACGCCTTCGGCGGCCAGCCTGTCGAGCGGTCGCGCGGCGGCGGGCACCGAAACCGGCACCGCCAGCGCCGCCAGCCCGGCGAGCAGCGCCCGCCGGTTCAGCCGATCAGCCGTCATAGCGCGTGTCGAGCCACGCCCGGATCGCCCAGCCGGCCTTCTGGCCAAGCGCCTCGCCCATCGGCGGCATATAGACCTTGCCGTCGCGTGCGGCGCCATGCTGGAAGCGGGTGATATACCATTCATCCCCCGCATCATCCTTGTCGAGATAGCGCAGATCGGGCGCGATCCCGCCGGAGATGGCATCCAGCCCGTGGCAGCGCGCGCAATTCTGGCCATAGGCGGATTGGCCGATGGCAATGGCGGTGGCGTTGCCGCGATAGGGATTGGCCTTCAACCAGCCGTCGCCGATATCGGGCAGTTTCGAGGTGTCCACCGGCTGCGGCGTCACATCGCCATGCGCCGACAGCGCTGCCGGCAGCGCCAGACCCGCCATGATCGCCGCCAGCACCGGCAGCCAGCCCCGCTTTGCCTGCATCATCATCCTGCCCTCCCGCAGCCGTTCAGGGCTGCTGCCAATCGTCCATGGCCAGCATCATGACTCCGCTGGGGCCGGGCAGCCCATTGGACTTTGGTCCGACAGGCAGGGGCGGCGGCTTCGCGTTACGATGCGCCGGAAACTGGGGAAGACCGTCATGACACTGAAAGCCTGCCTGCTGGCCGCCCTGCTGGCCGCGCCTGCCGCCGCCGAGACCATCTATGTCTCGAACGAGCGGGCCAATCTGATCAGCGTGATCGATGGCGCCACGCTGGAGGTGAAGGCCAGCTGGCCGGTGGGCAAGCGGCCACGCGGCATCATCCTGTCGAAGGATGGCCGGCATCTCTACATCTGCGCCAGCGATGAAAATGCCGTGCAGGTGGTGGATGTGGCCACCGGCAAGTTGGTGGCCGACCTGCCCTCGGGGGAGGATCCGGAGATGTTCGCGCTCTCCGCCGATGGCAAGACGCTGTTCGCCTCCAACGAGCGGGACGCCCAGGTGACCGCCATCGACATCGCAGGGCGCCGGGTGGCCTTTCAGGTGGTGGTGGGGGTGGAGCCCGAGGGCATGGCCACCTCGCCCGATGGCAAGTGGGTGGTCGCCACGTCGGAAACCGACAACAAGCTGCACTGGATCGACATCGCCAGCGGTACCATGAAGGACGAGACCGACGTGGGCATCCGTCCGCGTCATGCCGAGTTCACCGCCGATGGCCGGCAGCTGTGGGCCACGGCCGAACTGGGCGGCACGCTGCACATCATCGATGTCGCCAGCCGCAAGGAAACGGCGCAGCTGCGCTTTTCGGTGCCGGGCGTGCCGGCCGACAAGATCCTGCCGGTGGGCGTGCGCTTCACGCCAGATGGCAAACAGGCGCTGGTGGCACTGGGCCGGGCCAATCATGTGGCGATTATCGATGTCGCCAGCCGGCAGGTGACGGCGCTGGTGCCGGTGGGCCAGCGCGTGTGGCACCTGGCGATCGCTGCCGATGGCCGCCGCGCCTATGCCGCCAACGGGCTTTCCGACACGCTGAGCGTGATCAACATCGCCGCGGCGAAAACCGTGGCCACCATCCCGCTGGCCCGCGCGCCGTGGGGTGTTGCAGTCGGCCGCTGACGCGGCCTTGGGGGGCGTTGCAGTCGGCAAGTAGGCCCCCGTCTCATACCCTGCCGCTGTTTTCCCCGCCCATAGTCCAATACAGGCCGCCAAGCCCTTCCCCCACCCTTGCAGTCCAGCCGGCGAACCAACGCCGGCGATCCCAACAGGGGGGAGAGAGACATGAAGACCGCATTTGCTGCACCGCTGGCCGGGCTTGCCCTGCTGATCGCGGCGCCGGCCATGGCGCAGGCGGCCGGGCCGCTCGACGCCACCGATCAGCTGCTGCTCCGCCTGAAGGAAAAGGGCATCCTTTCAGACGAGGAATATGATGCGCTGGCCAAGCTGAAGCAGGCGCAGCCGGCCCCCGCCACAGCCGTGGCGGCCGCGGTGCCCGCCACAGCGCCGGCGCCGCAGCAGGCGGCCGCCGAGGCGCTGGACCGGAGCCGGGTGGTGATGATGTCGAAATCCGGGGTCGGCCTGCAGCTGGGCGATGTCACGCTCAGCTTCTCCGGTTCGATCAATGGTTTCTACGCGCACGACAGCGGCAGCGCACCCGGCCCCACCACCACGGTGGCAGGTGGCCTGGCCTCGGTGGGTGGCAACAGTTCGGCGGTGCGCAACGGCCTGTTGCCTGGCTTCCTGAAGGTTGATGTCACCACCAACCAGGGCGGCTGGGACGTGGGCGCGCACTTCGGCCTTTATCCCGGCATCAACAGCGTCACCGGGGTGGGCGGCGCCAACAGCGGCGGCAATCCGCAGGCCCTGGCGACCAGCGGCATCGATGCCCGTGAAACCTATCTCACCTTCGGCAGGGCCGGCTTCGGCGAGGTGAAGATCGGCCGCGCGATCGGCCTGTTCGCCTCCGATGCGATCCTCAATGACATCACGCTGCTGTCGGTGGGCACGGCGGCCGGCAATGCCGCCCCGTCGAACACCTCGCTGGGCCGCATCGGGGTGGGCTATGTCTACACCGACTTCCAGCCGCAGATCACCTACACCACCCCCAGCCTCGGCGGGTTCAAGCTGGCGGCCGGCGTGTTCATGCCGTTGAACAGCTTTGGCGCGGCCGAAGTGAACGGCACGCCGGGCTTTCAGGCCCGGCTGGGCTATGATGGCACGCTGGGCGGGATCGGCGTGCATGCCTGGGTTTCGGGCATCACCCAGGATCACAGCCCGGTGGGCGGCCTGAAATACAATGGCCGCGGCCTCGATTTCGGCGCCAAGCTTTCCGCCGGCGGCGCCTCGCTGCTGGGCTATTATTATACCGGCAAGGGGTTGGGGACGACCGGCCTGTTCATCCTGGCGACCGATGCCGCCGGCCGCGCGCGCGGCAGCGACGGCTATTATGTGCAGGGCACCTACACCACCGGCAAGCTGACGCTGGGGGCCAGCTATGGCGCCTCGCGGCTGGACCTGACACCCGGCGAGATCAATCCCACGCTGCTCAGGAGCAACAGCAGCTGGGTGGGCCAGCTGCGCTATGGGCTGACCAGCTGGGTGACCCTGGTGGGCGAATATACCCACACGCTGTCGCGTGCCCATGGCGGCAACCGTGCCACCTCCGACACGGTGGCGCTGGGCTCCATCCTGTTCTTCTGAACCGGCGCGCCCGGCCGGCGGCAGGGGCGCCGCCGGCCGGGACTCACCCGATGCCCCACGCGAAAGGCGCTGCCATGGCCGAAGCCCTCCACCCCGTTCCCGCCAGCTGGGCCGAGACGGCGCATGTGAGCGCCGATGCCTATCGCGCCTTCCACGCCCAGAGCCTGGACGATCCGGAAGGCTTCTGGGCCGAACAGGCCCAGATCATCGACTGGATCCGGCCTTTCACCCGCGCCGATGAAAGCGTGTTCCAGCGTGACGGCTTTGGCGTGCGCTGGTTCGGCGATGGCCTTCTGAACGTGGCCGCCAACTGCCTTGATCGCCATCTTGCCGTGGGCGGCAACCAGCCGGCGATCATCTGGGAGGGCGACGATCCTGCCGAAAGCCGGGTCCTGAGCTATGCCCAGCTGCACGAGCTCACCTGCCGGCTGGCCAATGTGCTGAAGGCGCAGGGCGTGCGGCCGGGGGACCGCGTGATCCTGTATCTGCCGATGATCCCGGAAGCCGCCGCGGCCATGCTGGCCTGTGCCCGCATCGGCGCCATCCATGCCGTGGTGTTCGGCGGCTTTTCGCCCGAAGCGCTGGCCGGGCGCATCGAGGATTGCGGTGCCCGGCTGGTGATCACCGCCGATGAAGGGCTGCGCGCCGGCAAGCGCGTGCCGCTGAAGGCCAATGTCGATGCCGCGCTGGCGCATTGTCCGGATGTGTCCCGCGTGCTGGTGGTGCGCCGCACCTTTGGCGATGTTGCCATGCAGGCGGGCCGCGATCTGTGGCTGGACGAGCAGCTGGGCGCCGCCTCGCCCCACTGCCCGGCCGAGGTGATGGAGGCCGAAAGCCCGCTGTTCATCCTCTATACCAGCGGCTCCACCGGCAAGCCGAAGGGCGTACTGCACACATCGGGCGGCTATCTGGTCTGGGCAGCGCTGACCCACAAATATGTGTTCGATTACCGGCCGGGCGAGATTTTCTGGTGCACCGCCGACATCGGCTGGGTGACCGGGCACAGCTATGGCGTCTATGGCCCGCTGGCCAATGGCGCCACCACGCTGATGTTCGAAGGCGTGCCCAGCCATCCCGATCATGGCCGCTTCTGGCAGATCGTCGAGAAATGGGGCGTCAACACGCTCTACACCGCGCCCACCGCCATCCGTGCCCTGATGCGCGAGGGCGAGGACTGGGTGCGCCGCCATGATCTTTCCAGCCTGCGCCTGCTGGGCAGCGTGGGCGAACCGATCAACCCGGAAGCGTGGGACTGGTATCACCGGGTGGTCGGCGGGCGCCGCTGCCCCATTGTCGACACCTGGTGGCAGACGGAAACCGGCGGCGCGCTGATCACGCCGCTGCCCGGGGCCACCACGCTCAAGCCAGGATCGGCAAGCCTGCCGTTCTTCGGGGTGGAACCGGTGCTGGTGGATGGCGAAGGCCGGCGGCTCGACGGCGCGGTGGAAGGCAATCTGTGCCTGGCGCGGTCCTGGCCTGGCCAGATGCGCGGTGTGTGGGGCGATCCAGCCCGCTTCTTCGATACCTATTTCAGCACCTTCCCCGGCCTTTACTTCACCGGCGATGGCTGCCGGCGTGACGAAGACGGCTATCACTGGATCACCGGCCGCGTGGACGATGTGATCAATGTTTCGGGCCACCGCATGGGTTCAGCCGAGGTGGAATCGGCGCTGGTGGCGCATCCGCTGGTGGCCGAAGCCGCGGTGGTGGGCGTGCCGCACGACATCAAGGGCCAGGGCATCTATGCCTATGTGATCCTGAATGCCGGGGAAGAGGCCAGCGAGGCGCTGCGCCGCGAACTGGTAGCCTTCGTGCGCCGCGAAATCGGGCCGATCGCCACGCCCGATGCCATCCATTTCGCCCCCGGCCTGCCCAAGACGCGCAGCGGCAAGATCATGCGCCGCATCCTGAGGAAGATCGCCGAGAACGAGCTGGGCAGCCTGGGCGACACCAGCACGCTGGCCGATCCAGCCGTGGTGGAAGCCCTTATCGACACGCGCCCCATCCCCGCCTAGCCTGCCTTCTGAATGGCTGCGGAGGGGATCATGAGCCGATACAGCAAGGGCGCCATCATCCTGCACTGGCTGATGGCGGTGATGATCATCGGCAATCTGGCCGGCGGGTTCCTGCACGATTTCGTGCCCAGCGCAGGCGGACAGCGCAGCCTGGTGATGGGCCTGCACAAGAGTTTCGGGATATCGATCATCGCGCTGACCATGGTGCGGCTGGGCTGGCGGCTGGCCCATCCGCCGCCGCCGCTGCCGGCCTATTTCACCGGCGGCGAGCGGCTGCTGGCCAGGGCCGCGCACTGGGGCTTCTATGGCCTCATGCTGGCGCTGCCGATCAGCGGCTGGGTGATGGCCGATCGCAACAACCGCCCGTTGCGCTTCTTCGCCCTGTTCGACATGCCCAAGTTCGGCGTGGCCAAGCCGATCGCCGATGCCGCACATGAACTGCACGAGCTGTTCGGCTGGGCGATGCTGGCGCTCATTGCCCTGCACATCATCGGCATCATCAAGCATCTGGTGATGGACCGGGACAATCTGATGCCCAGAATGGGGATTGGCATGGGAGTGGGCGTGGGAATTGGTCAGACCCGCGCTTGACGCTGCGGCATCGGCCCGGCCACACAGGGCCATGGCCGACACGGTGAAACTGCACGAAAGCTGGCGCGTGCCGCTGGCCGGGGAATTCGCCAGCCCCACCATGGCGGCGCTCAAGCAGTTCCTCACTGCCGAGAAGGCCGCCGGCAAGCCGATCTTCCCCAAGGGCAGCGAGTGGTTCCGCGCGCTTGACCTGACGCCGCTCGACAGCGTGCGCGTGGTGATCCTGGGGCAGGATCCCTATCATGGCCCCGGCCAGGCGCATGGGCTTGCCTTCAGCGTGAAGCCGGGGGTGCGGGTGCCGCCCAGCCTCCAGAATATCTACAGGGAACTGCAAGCCGATCTTGGCATCCCGCCGGCCCGGCATGGCTTCCTTGAACATTGGGCAAGGCAAGGCGTGCTGCTGCTGAACGCCAGCCTGACGGTGGAGCAGGGCCAGGCCGCCAGCCACCAGGGCCGCGGCTGGGAACGCTTCACCGATGCGGTGATTCGGCTGGTGGCGGAACGAGAGCGCAGTTGCGCCTTCCTGCTGTGGGGCAGCCACGCCCAGAAGAAGGCGGCGTTCGTCGATGGCAGCCGGCACCTCGTGCTGAAGGCGCCGCACCCCTCGCCCTTGTCGGCGCATAACGGCTTCTTCGGCTGCCGGCATTTCTCGCGCACCAACCAGTGGCTGGAAGCGCAGGGGCTGCCCCCCATCGACTGGGCGCTGCCACCGGTCCAGGTTCAAAGCGCACAAAAGGGGGAATGACCATGCGCCGTCTTGCACTCGCGTTGCTGCTGGTGGCATCGGCCGCCCAGGCCAATCCGCTGTTCAGCGATCCGCCCGCCACCGCCAGCCCCCGCGCCCGCATGGAGGTGCTGCACGTGCCGAGCGGCGGGGTGGAGATCAACGCTGTTGCCTACACGGCGGCCGGGCCGGGGCCGCATCCCACCATCGTCATCTGCCATGGCTGGCCGGGCAACGAGAAGAATCTCGATCTTGCCCAGGCGCTGCGCCGGGCCGGCTGGAACGCCATCACCTTCAATTATCGCGGCAGCTGGGGCAGCCCCGGCAACTTTCGTTTTGCCCAGAACCCGGAGGACGCGAGGGCCGTGCTGGCCCATCTGCGCCGGCCCGACGTGGCGGCCAAGCTGGGCATCGATACCGGCCGCATCGTGCTGGCCGGGCACAGCATGGGCGGCTGGGTGACGGCGATGGTCGCCGCTGAAGACCGGTCGCTGGCCGGCGCCATCCTGATCTCGGCCGCGAACATGGGTGCCGCCGCACGCCGCTCGCGCGACCAGCTGGTGGCGCAATCGGCCGGCAATGCCGAAGCGCTGGCCGGCACGTCGCCCGCCATGATGGCCGATGAACTGGCCGCCAACGCCGCTGCCTTCGATCTGGTGCCGCGCGCCGCCGGCCTGGCCCGCCTGCCGCTGCTGGTGCTCACCTCCGATGATGGCCTGAAGCCGCTCACCGACCCGGTGGTGGCGGCGGCGCGTGCGGCCGGCGGGCAGGTGACGGAAGGCCACCAGGCCACGGATCACAGCTGGTCAGACGCGCGGCTGGCGCTGGCGAGCCGCACTCACGACTGGCTGCAGGCCCTGCCCGCCCGGCGCTGACCAGAATCAGCCGAACGCGCGCCAGCCAACATAGAGCGCGGTGAGGACCACCATCACGGCAAACAGCCGCCGCGCCAGCGCTGCCCGGCTTGCGAGGCGCGGCGCCAGTGGTTTCGCCGCGAGGACACCGATGAGGCCGCCGGCAACCATGGCGAGCAGCGCCGGCACATCCACCCGGCCGGCCGCCGCATAGGTGCCGGCCGTGGCCACGCCGAACACCAGCACGGAGACCAGCGAGGAGGCCGCTGCGTTGGCCAGCGTCATCCCGGTGGCGGCCATCAGGCCGGGCACGATCAGGAAGCCGCCGCCGATGCCGAAGAAGCCCGCCGCCAGCCCCACCACCAGCCCGGCCGGCACCAGCTTCAGCGTCATCGCCATGTCGAGCCGCACACCGGGATCGCCCTCGGCTTTGGCCGGCCGCAGCATGGCCAGCCCGACTGCCAGCATGGCAAGTGCAAAAGCGCCGAGCAGCGCCGCACCATCAACCTTCTGCGCCAGCGCAGCGCCAGCCAGCGAGCCGGCAAGGCCCGCCCCGGCAAAGCTCAGCGCACAGGGCCATTTCACCGTGCCGGCGCGCGCCTGCACGGCGAGGTTGGCCGCGGCGTTCAGCGCCACGGCGGCGGCGCCGGTGCCGATCGCCACATGGGGATCGCGGATGCCCACGACATAGAGCAGCAGCGGCGTCGCCAGCACCGAGCCGCCGCCGCCGAACAGGCCGAGCAGCAGCGCGATAATGGCGCCGCCAGCCACGGCGGCCGGCAGGCCAAGCGAGAGCGCGTCGCCCACGGGATCAGGCCGGCTGCCGGTTCCACGGCATCACGTCCAGCAGCCGCGCCATGCCGCACCAGCCGGACAGGCCGGCAAAGGCCAGCCCTGCCCCCACGAAGGCCGAAAGGGCGATGAAGGCCGGCGCTACGGTGATCGCCAGCAGCACGCCGGCCAGCACCAGCAGCCCGGCGACGATCTGCACCTGGCGCATCAGCGGCAGCGGCAGGCGTGCATCATTGCCGGCCACCGGCAGCCCATCGCGGGCCCAGGCATCAACACCGCCATCGAGCACAAGCACCTGCCTCTGCGGCACCAGCGCCGCCAGCCTTTGCGCATTGGCCGCGGTGCGCCGACCGGTCTGGCAGGTGAAGATCATCTGCACACCGGGAGTGCACAGCAAGGGGCCGGCATCGGGCAGGCTGAGCGGCCGCGACAGGGCAGCAGGGATGTGGCGCGCGGCAAATTCGCCCGGCTCGCGCACATCAACCAGCAGGGCATGGCCAGCTTCGATCAGGCCGGCCGCATCACGCGGCGAAATCGGCGTCAACATGAGTCGTCTCCTCAGGGGCTGGCGGGCAATAGAGGCCGGCCAGGGTGGCAATCACCGCCCGCACGGCGGGATCGGCGATGCGATAATGGATGAATTGCCCCTCGCGGCGGGTGGCCACCAGGCCCTCCGCGCGCAGCATCGCCAGATGCTGCGACAGCGCCGATTGCGAAAGCCGGCTGGCGATCTGCGAGACCTGCCGTTCGCCGTCGACCAATTGGCACAGCACGAGCAGGCGCGCATCATGCGCCATGGCCTTGAGCAGGCGGGCCGCAGTTGCTGCCGAAGCTTCAAAGCGGGAAAGTTCATCCGGGCTCATGACCGGCAATATATCAGTTGATTCTAATTTAGCAAATGCTAATATGTGGCCAAGGAGACTTGCCATGACCAAAGCCGATGTCACCCCCTTCTTCGACGCCGCCACCAACAGCTGGACCTACCTGGTGGCCGATCCCGAAACCGGCGCTGCCGCTGTCATCGATGCGGTGCTGGACTATGAGCCCAAGGGCGCGCGCATCTCGCACACCGGTCTTGAACAACTGCTGGACGTGGTGCGGCAACGGCATCTCAGCCTGAAATGGGTGCTGGAAACCCATGCCCATGCCGATCACCTGGCCGGCGGCCACTGGCTGCGCGACAGGAGCGGCGCGCCGCTGGTGATCGGCGCGCGCATCACCGATGTGCAGCAGGTGTTCGCCCCGCGCTTCGGCATGGACGATCTGGCCACCGATGGCCGCCAGTTCGACGTGCTGGTGGAAGATGGCGCCACGCTGCCGTTGGGCAATCTGTCCATCCGGGTGCTGCACACGCCGGGCCACACGCCGGCGTGCGTGACCTATGTGATCGGCGATGCCGCCTTTGTGGGCGACACGCTGTTCATGCCGGATTATGGCACGGCGCGCTGTGATTTCCCCGGCGGTGATGCCGCCACGCTGCACGCCTCCATCCAGAAGATCCTGGCCCTGCCGGATGCCACGCGCATCTTCGTGGGCCATGATTATCTGCCGGCCGGGCGCAGCGACTATGTCTGCGAAACCAGCGTGGCGGCCCAGAAGGCCGGCAACATCCACGTGCACGACGGTGTTTCGGCGCAGGATTTCATCGCCATGCGCCGCGTGCGCGATGCCACGCTGGCGCCGCCGGCACTGATCCTGCCCAGCCTGCAGGTGAACATCGCGGCCGGCGAACTGCCCGCGCCCGATGCACAGGGGCGCCGCTTCCTGCGCCTGCCGCTGCAGATCGCGGACTGAGCCGGCGGCGACCAGGCGCAGGGCCTCCGCAAATGCCCCGGCTTGCCGGGGCCGCGGCCAGGCCCGACGATGGGCCGATGATGGGAAGAATGCCCGAGCCGCCGGAACCCGCTGCGCCCAGCAGCTTCCGCGCGGTCGGCCTGGGCAAGCTCTATCGCAGCGGCGAGGCGGAGGTGCATGCGCTGCGCGGGGTCGATCTCGTGATCCCCGGCGGCGAGCTGGTCGTGCTGCTGGGCCCATCGGGCAGCGGCAAGTCCACCCTGCTCAACATCCTGGGCGGGCTCGACCGGCCAAGCAGCGGCCGGCTGTTCTTCGGGGAAACCGAGCTCACCGGGCTGGATGAGGCCGAACTCACCCGCTTCCGGCGCGCCCATGTCGGCTTCATCTTCCAGTTCTACAACCTGATCCCCAGCCTGACCGCCGAGGAGAATGTGCGGCTGGTGACCGACATTGCCGAGCGGCCGATGGACCCCGGCGAGGCGCTGGCCCGCGTTGGCCTTGCCGAACGGCGGCACCATTATCCGGCACAGCTGTCGGGCGGCGAACAGCAACGGGTGGCCGTGGCCCGCGCCATCGCCAAGCAGCCCCAGGTGCTGCTGTGCGACGAACCCACCGGCGCGCTGGACAGCGCCACCGGCATCCGCGTGCTCGAAACCCTGGCCGGGGCCAATCGCGACCTCGGGGCAACCGTGGTGATCATCACCCACAATGTCGGCATCGCTGCCATGGGGGACCGCGTGATCCATTTCCGCGACGGCGCCATCGCACGCGACGAGCGCAACCCGGCCCGCACGCCGCCGGCGGAGATCAGCTGGTGAGGGCGCTTGACCTCAAGCTGGCGCGCGACCTCTGGCGGCTGCGCGGCCAGGTGCTGGCGATCGCGCTGGTGCTGGCCGCCGCCAGCGCCACCTTCATCATGAGCCAGGGCCTGCACCGCTCGCTCAGTGCGACGCGCGATGCCTATTATGCTCGCAACCAGTTTGCCGACCTGTTCGCACAGGCGGTGCGCGCGCCGCGCAGCGTGGTAGGCCGCATCGCCGCCCTGCCCGGTGTGCGGCAGGCCGAAGGCGGCATCCAGGCCTATGCCACGCTGGATTTTCCCGGCAGCACGGTGCCGGTGAGGGCGTTGATCAACACGCTGGCCGACAATGGCCAGAACCGGCTCAACAAGGTGACACTGCGGCAGGGCCGCATGCCACGTGCCGGCCAGCCATCGGAGGTGGTGGTGGATGAGGCCTTCGCGAAGGCCAATGGCCTCTTTCCCGGCAGCAGGCTGAGCGCGCTCGTCCACGGTCGACGCCTGTCGCTCAACGTGGTGGGGATCGGCATGGCGCCGAACTTCGTCTATGCGATGGCACCTGGCGACCTGCTACCCGACAACCGGCGGTTCGGGGTGTTCTGGATGGGCCGGCGCGGGCTGGAAGCGGCCACCGACCGGCAGGGATCGATCAACAGCCTGGCCGTGACGCTGGAACGCGGCGCCCGGGAGGCGGAGGTGATCCGCGCCATCGATGCCGTGCTGGCCCCCTATGGCGGCACGGGCGCCCATGGCCGCGCCGATCACCTGTCGCACGCCTTCATCGAGAATGAACTTCAGCAGCTGGACGCCATCACCCGCGTCATCCCGCCGGTGTTCCTGCTGGTCGCGGTGTTCCTTGTCACCATCGTGCTGGGCCGCATGATCCGCACCGAGCGCAGCCAGATCGGGCTGCTGAAGGCCTTCGGCTACGGCAATGCCGCCATCGCGGTGCATTATCTGAAGTTCGCCGCGGTGATCGCGGTGATTGCCACTGCTATGGGCATATTGGCCGGCAGCTGGATGGGGCGGGAAATGGCCCGGCTCTACAGCGACTATTATCATTTTCCCTTCCTGGCCTATCAGCTGTCGCCGATCCTGCTGCTCGGCGCAGCCGGGCTGTCGCTGGCCGCCGCCGGGCTGGGCGCGGTTGCCGGCGTGCGCGCAGCCGTGCAGCTGACGCCGGCGGTGGCGATGTCACCGCCGCCACCGCCGGTCTATCGGGCGGGTGCAGTGGAGCAGATCGGCCGGCGGCTGGGCTTCACCGCCATCGGCCACATGATCGTGCGCCACATCGCGCGCTGGCCGGGGCGATCGGCGATCACCATGCTGGGCGTGACGATGGCCGGCGGGCTGCTGTTCGCCACGTTGCAGTTCATCGATTCCAGCCGCACGATGATCGACAATTTCTTCTTCCGCGCCCAGCGCCAGGACCTGACGATCACCTTCGTCGAGCCGCGCGGGCGGGACGTGCTGTTCGCGCTGGCGCGCATCCCCGGGGTGCTGCGGGTGGAGCCGGCGCGCGGCCTGGCGGTGCGGCTGGTCAACGGTGCCCGGGTGGAGCGCACCGCCATCGAGAGCACGCGGGCCGACACCCGCCTCAGCCTGCGCATCGACAGCAGTGGGCGCGCCATCGCCCTGCCCGAACACGGCCTGATGCTGAGCCGCCAGCTGGCCGAAAAGCTGGGCGTGGCCGCCGGCGGCGAGGTCACGGTTGAACTGCTGGGCGGGCGCCGCACGGTCACCCGGCTGCCGGTGGCCAGCATCGTCGATGAATATATCGGCAAGCGCGCCTATGCCGCCGAGGCGACGCTTGCCGCAGTGGCGCGGGATGATGCGCCGGTTGGCATGGCCCTGCTGCGCATCGATCCGGCAGCGCGGGATGCGGTCCTTGCCCGGCTCAAGGCGATGCCGCAGGTGCTGGGCGTCACCGAAAAGGCCGCGGCGCTGGCGCAGTTCGAAGCGATGATCGACGACAATATCCTGACGATGATCATCTTCTATGTGGGCTTCGCCTCCGCGATCGTGGTGGGGGTGGTCTACAACAGCGCGCGCATCATCCATTCCGAACGCGCCCATGAACTGGCGACATTGCGGGTGCTGGGATACCATCGCAGCGAGGTGGCGCTGGTGCTGCTGGGCGAGCTGGCGCTGCTGGTGGTGCTGGCGACGCCCTTTGCCTGCCTGATCGGCTATGGCCTTGCCCAGGTGATGACCGCAATGTTCAGTTCCGACCTGTTCCGGTTGCCGTTCGCGCCAAATCCGTCGAGCTATGGCTGGTCGGTCCTGATCGTGCTGCTGGCCGCGGCCGCCACCTCGGCAGCCGTGGCCATAAGGGTGCAGGGGCTCGACATGGTGCGCGTGCTGAAAGCGAGGGAATGATGGGCGGCGTGCTCAAACGCTGGCGCTGGGCGCTGCTGCTGGCGGTCGTGCTGGCCGGGGCGCTGGCCTATGCCTTCTGGCCGCAGCCGCAGCCGGTGGATGCCGGCCAGGTGACCCGGGGGCCGATGCGGCTGGGCATCACCGAAGACGGCATCACCCGCGTGCGCCGGCTTTCCATCGTGTCAGCGCCGATCAGCGGCTATGTCGAGCCCATCCTGCTGGAGCCGGGCGACAAGGTGCAGCGCGGCGCCCTGCTCACCCACATGCACGGACCGCCATCGGCACCGCTCGATCCCAGCAGCCAGCGCCAGGCGCGGGCCGCGCTGGCGGCGGGCCGCTCCAGCCTGCAGGGCAGCGCCGACTCGCTTGAACAGGCACGGCGCGATCTTGCCCGTGCCGAGGATCTGGCGCGGCGCGGCTTCCTCGCCCGGGCGCAGCTGGAAGCGGCGCGCACCCGGGTGGCGACCGGCGCGGCAGCGCTGGCGCAGGGGCGGGCAGAGATCGCCCGGCTGCAGGCCCAGGCGGCCGATCCGACCGGGACGGCCGGTGTTGCCGAAGTGCCGGTGCGCAGCCCGGCCGGCGGCACCGTGCTGTCGGTGCTGCGCCAGGGCGATGCCATCGTGCCAGCCGGCACCGAGCTGATGAGCATCGGCAATCCGGCCGATATCGAGGTGGTGATCGACCTCTTGTCGCGCGATGCGGTGAAGGTGCAGCCCGGCGCCCGCGTCGAGATCAGCCAGTGGGGCGGTGACACGCCGCTGATCGGCACGATCCGGCGCATCGAGCCGATGGGCCGGCTGAAGGTGTCGGCCCTTGGCATCGAGGAGCAGCGGGTGAATGTCATCGTCGGCTTCGACGCCACCATGGCCGGGCGAGCGGCGCGTCTGGGCCACGGCTTCCAGCTCGACGCCACGGTGATGCTGTGGCAAGCGCCGGCGGTGCTGCGCGTGCCGATCGGCGCGCTGTTCCGGGGTCCGGATGGCGGCTGGCAGGTTCTGGCGATCGAAGGCGGCCGCGCGCGCCGCCGCGCCGTGCGCATCGGCCATATCAACGATGAACATGGCGAAGTGCTGGCTGGGATGGCCGCAGGCACGCTGGTGGTGCTCAATCCGGGCAGCCTGGTCGGCGATGGCAGCCGGGTCCGCCCGCGCTGACCAGGCACCGCGCGGCCAGTGCTCAGGCGATGCGGCTCACCGAGACGCCGGCGGCATCATGATCGAACTTGAACAGCAGGTCGCCGCGCTGGCGCTGGCGGATGCCGTCGGGCAGCGGCGTTGACGGCAGGCCGGCATCGGCCGCTGCGCGGGCGATCACCGTTTCGATATAGCTGCCCTGCGGCCACGCCGCACAGGTACGGGCGCGGCCATGGCGCCAGCAGGCGACCCGGCAGTCGCGCGCAACAAGATCGGGCTTTGCCACGCCTTCGACATGATCGAACCAGCCGCCGGCCGTCCAGCCATCGCCTTCCAGCACCAGCCGATCCGACCAGCTTTCACTCAATGTCACCGTGAGGCCGAGCAGCGGCGCCAGCGGGCCGGGGGCGAGGTTGGGCGGAATCGCGAAATCCTGGGTGCGGCTGCCGGTACGCGGGCCGACGACGATCTCGCCGGCAAAATCGGTCAGCGACGCCACCAACGCATCGGGCACCACCGGCAGGCACGGCACCACCACCAGCCGGTAGCCCTCAAGGCTGGCGGTGGGCGGCACGATGTCGATGTTGAGGCCCAGCCGGCGCAGCGCCGCATAGCAGGCAAAGGCTGCCCAAAGGGCGGAGCGACCCTGCCCGTGCGGCTGGATGTCGGTGATCCAGTCCGCCTCATAGGCGAACACCAGCGCCGCCTGTTTCGGCGTGTCGCCCGCCGGATCCAGGCCGGCCAGGTCATCGGCGGCGGCGCGCACCTCGGCCAGCGCCGGGGCGGGCTGGCTGTCGGGCCGCAGCAGCCCAGCGTGCATCTGCTCCTGTGCCTGGGGGAACTGGCGCCAGCGGAAATAGCTCACCAGCTCGGCCCCGTGGGCGAAGGCCTCCAGCGTCCAGAAGCGCACCATGCCGGGCAGCGGCGCCGGGTTGTAGCGCGCCCAGTTCACCGGGCCGGGCTGCTGTTCCAGCACGCCCCAGCGGCCATCCCGCGCGCAGCCGCGATAGAGATCATGGTGGAAGGCGGCGATGTCGGGATGGCCCTGGCGGGCGAAGCGGCGCTTGTCCTCATCCGAGAAGCGGAACATCTCGAGGAAGCCGAGTGGATAGCTGTCCCAGCCCAGCACATCGAGATCGGCGGCGATCGTATGATGGTCATAGGCGGTGAAGAAGCCCATGGCATTGTGGGTGATGTCCCGCCCCGGTGACAGCGCCCGCAGCTCCGCCACTTGCGCCCGGTTGAAGGCCACCACCTGATCGGAGGAGAAGCGCCGGAAGGCCAGCCAGTGCGCCGGATTGGCCTCGGTCACCGTGAGATTGGGCAGCTCGATGGCGTCGAAGTCCGGATACTCCATGCTCCAGAAGACATTGCCCCACGCCGCATTGAGCGCGTCGATGCTGCCATAGCGCTGCCGGCACCAGCGCTGGAAGGCGGCGCGCGCGGCGGGCGAGTAACTCTCCACCGTGTCGTGGCAGCCATATTCATTGTCGGTCTGCCAGCCCACGATGCCGGGGTGCCGGCCATAGCGTTCGGCAACAGCCCGCGTGATGCGCACCGCCTCGGCCCGGTAGCCTTCGTGGCTGAAGCAATAATGGCGGCGCGAGCCGAAGCCGCGCACCCTGCCCTGCCGGTCCACGGCGAGCATCTCAGGCATAGCGTCCACCAGCCATTTGGGCGGTGTGGCGGTGGGCGTGCCCAGGATGATGCCGAGCCCGGCGCCGTGCAGCACGTCGATGGCGCCGTCGAGCCAGCCCCAGTCGAACCGGCCGGGTTCCGGCTCGATGCGGCTCCAGGCAAACTCGCCGATGCGCACCCGCGTCAGCCCGGCGGCGACCATGCGCTGCGCATCCTCGGCCCACAGCGCCTCGGGCCAATGCTCGGGATAATAGCAGACGCCCAGATGCATTGCGGTCATGACCAGCACACTGGCCGTCGGGGCAGGCGATGACAAGCCCGGCCAAACCGGTCTAAACACGGGGAAAAGGGGAGAGGCATGCCATCAGATCTGGCCGGTGTCGGCAGTGCGCTGCAGATCGCGGTGTTCATCGGCCTCACCGCGCTGGTGGCGCTGCTGACCTGGCGGCAGGTGCGGAAGGTCCGTCACGACGGTTCGCGGCAGGATGTCTACCTCGCCGGCAAGGCCCTGAGCTGGCCGTTCGTCGCCGGCTCGATCACCCTCACCAATCTCTCGACCGATCAGCTGGTGGGCATGAACGGCAACCAGATGCTGTTGCTGGCCTGGTGGGAAATCGCCGGCTTCGTCGGGCTGATGGTGCTCGCCTTCGTGTTCGTGCCGCTCTACTATCGCTACAACTGCACCACCGTCACCGAACTGCTGGAACGCCGCTACGAGGGCCGCTCGATCCGCCAGCTGATCTCGGCGATCTTCCTGTTCGGCAACTTGATAATCTACCTGCCGGCAGCGCTCTATTCGGGCGGGCTGTTCCTGCAATCGCTGTTCGGCGCCGATATTCCGCTGATGGCCTTTGCCATCGCGCTGGCGGTGATCAGCGCCGGCTATGCGATCTTCGGCGGCCTGCGCGCGGTGGCGGTGATGGACACGCTGTCGGGCATCGGCATCCTGGGCCTGGCGCTGCTGATCGTCGGGCTGGCGCTGGCAGCGGTGGATTGGGACATCTTGTCGGGCGTGCCGCCCGAACGCCTGTCCATGGTCGGCGGGCCCGACAGCCCGATCCCCTTCCACACCCTCTTTACCGGCATGGCCTTCATCCAGATCTTCTACTGGTCCACCAACCAGAACATCACCCAGAAGGCGATGGCGGCGCCGAGCGTGGCCGAAGCGAGGAAGGGCGTGTTTGCAGCGGCAGCCATTCGCATCCTGATCGTGCCGCCGATCGTGGTGGTGCCGGGCGTGGTCGCCTTCAAGCTGTTCGGCGATGTCGGCGATGCCGCCTATGGCCGCCTGGTGGCCGAGGTGCTGCCGCCCTGGCTGTCGGGCGCCTTTGCCGCCATGGTGGCGGCGGCCGTGATCACCACTTTCAGCGCCGTTTTGAATTCCACCATCGCGCTGTGGAGCGTGGATTTTCACGAGCGGCTGATCGGCCCGGTGGCCAATCACTGGAAACTGGGAGCAGGTCTGTCGGCGGCGGCGACGCTCTTCGCGCTGCTGATGGTGCCGGTCTATCAGAACGCGACCAGCATCATCAACCTGCTGCAGCAGCTGAACGGCCTGACGTCGATGCCGGTGCTCTCCGCCTTCATCGTCGGCCTGCTGTTTCGCGGGGTGGCGGCGCCGGCGGCCATATCCGGCGTGCTGTGGGGCATCGGCTTCTATGGGCTCTACAGCTTCTGGTGGCAGCCGGCCGGCCTCATCGGTCTGCATTATATCGACATGATGGTGGTGACGCTGGCGACATCGGTGCTGGCGGCGCTGGCTGCCAACCGGCTGCTGGGCGGGCGGGCGCAGTGGCTGGGCCTGGCGCTGTTCCGGGGGGCGGCATGAGTGCGACGCGCCTTGCCTGCCTCCACGGCGCGGACTGGAGCCTGGTGCTGGAATGCCCGGACGGCGGCGCGCCGATCTGGCGGTACCTCGGCCCGCGGGTCGATCCGGCCGGGCTGCCGCCGCTCACCGAGCTGCGCGCGCCGGCCACCTTCTCGCTCGATGAACCGGTGGCGATGACGGCGCTGCCGGTGGCCGGGTTGGGCTGGTTCGGGCCATCGGCGCTGGTGCTGCGCGCCAACGATGGCGCGGCGCTGCCGGTGGCGTTCGGCGAGTGGACGATCAGCGAGACCGCAGACGCACTGGCGATCACCGGCCATGACCGGCAGGCTGGCATCACCGCCACGCTGGAACTGCGCCGACTGCCCGGCGACGCCATCGAAGCGGTGACGAAGCTGGAAAACCGGTCAGGCGCACCCATGCTGGTCGACAGCCTCGCCAGCGCCCTGCTGCCGCTGCCGGCCGGGCTGGCGACGACCATCGCCTGGCGCGGCCGCCACAATGCCGAGCTGGTGGAAACCCGCGAGGCCCTGCCCGCTCATGGCTGGCACCGCGAGACCAGGCTGGGCATACCCGGCCATAGCGGGCCGGCCGGGACTTATCTATTGGGCCAGGGCGCCGGCTGGCATGCGGGGCTGGCCGTCGCGGTGCAGCTGGCCTGGTCTGGCGACGCGCGGCTGGCCATCGAGCGCGATGAGGATGGCGGCCATGTCCTCTCCGCCGCCGCCCTGTTGCAGCCCGGCGAGCTGCGGCTGGCGGCCGGTGACGCGCATGAGACACCGCCGTTGCTGCTGGCCATCTCTGGCCAGGGGCGCGGTGGCGCCATGGCCGCCATGCATGATGCGGTGCGCGTCCGGATCGACTGGCCGGGCGGCGCGATGCGGCCACGCCCGGTGCATCTGAACAGCTGGGAAGCCTGCTATTTCACCCACGATGAACAGCGCATCCGCCAGCTGGCCGAGGCCGCCGCCCGCATCGGCATCGAGCGCTTCATCCTGGATGATGGCTGGTTCCGCGGTCGCAACGATGATCGCGCCGGGCTGGGAGACTGGGTGCCCGATCCGGCCAAATACCCCAATGGCCTCGCCCCCATCGCCGATCATGTGCACGCGCTGGGCATGGAGTTCGGCCTGTGGGTGGAGCCGGAAATGGTCAACCCCGACAGCGATCTCTATCGCGCCCACCCGGATTGGGTGCTGCACCTGCCCGGCCAGCCCCGCCCCACTGCGCGCCACCAGCTGGTGCTGGATCTGCGCCGCGCGGATGTCCGCGATCATCTGTTCGCGGTGCTCGATGGCCTGCTGCGCTCTGCGCGCATCGATTATCTGAAATGGGATCACAACCGCGCGCTGGCGCCCGCCGGGGGCGCCGCGCAGGTGGCCGGCACCTATGGTTTGTTGGCCCGGCTGCGCGCCGCGCACCCGCAGCTGGAGATCGAAAGCTGTGCCGGCGGCGGTGGCCGCTCTGATGCCGGCATCGCCCGCTTCACCCACCGCTTCTGGACCAGCGACAATGTCGATGCCCTCGCCCGCATCGGCATCCAGCGCGGGTTCCTGGCTTTCCTGCCTCCCGAGCTGATGGGCGCGCACGTGGGGGCCAGCCCCAGCCATGCCACCGGGCGGCACCAGAGCCTGGATTTCCGCGCCGCCATCGCCGCCCAGGGCCATTTCGGTGTGGAGCTGGACCCGGACGCCATGGCGCCAGAGGAGCAGGCGGCGCTGGCCGGCTGGATTGCCTGGTGGAAGCGCTGGCGCGCCGTCATCCACGGCGGGCAGGTGCAGATGGGCGAAGGCGGCGATGGTCTCGTGTGGCAGGCGCAGGGCAATGGCCGCGAATGGCTGCTGTGGGTGATCCGCGCCGAGCATGGCAGCAGCCGCTTTGCCCAGCCGATTCCGCTGCCCTTTGCCGCCGGGCGGGACTGGCAGGTGCGGCTGGAACGCCATGCTGGCCAGTCGGGCGTGCTCACCCCGCGCGCCGGCGCTGCTTTCAAGGCGATGCGCACCGAGCCTCGGCGCTTCACCGGCAGCTGGCTGGCCGGCGCCGGTCTGCCGCTGCCGGCGCTGGCGGCGCAAGCTGCGCTGATCTTCCATCTGGAGGCGGTGCCATGAGCAGCCATCTCCCGCACCGCCGCCAGAATCTGCTCACCGGCGATTGGGTGCTGGTGAGCCCGCAGCGCCTCGCACGGCCCTGGCAGGGCGAGGCGAGCGCGCCGCCGCCGGCCCTGCCGCACCATGATCCGGCCTGCCACCTGTGCCCCGGCAACGCCCGCGCCGACGGCAGCCGCAACCCGGATTATGCCGGCGTGTTCGTGTTCCCCAATGACTTTCCCGCCCTGCTGGAGAGCGGCGCGGAACCGGCCAGCCATCCCCTGCTGCGGGCGGCGCCGGCGCGCGGCGAGGCGCAGGTGCTCTGCTATGCCCCCGATCATGCCGCCTCGCTGGCCAGCCTCGATGAACCCGCCCGCCGCGCCGTGATCGAGGCCTGGTGCGAGCGCTCGGCCACGCTGGGCGCACGCTGGTCGCATGTGCAGATCTTCGAGAACCGCGGCGCCATGATGGGCGCCTCCTCCCCGCACCCGCACGGGCAGATCTGGGCGAGCGACTTCGTGCCGAGCGAGGTGACGCGCGAGGATGAGCGCCAGCGCACCCACATGGCCGCCACCGGCCGCGCGCTGCTCGGCGATGTGGCGGCGGCCGAGCTTGCCGCCGGCGAGCGGGTGGTGGCGGCCAATGATCACTGGCTGGCGGTGGTGCCGCATTGGGCAGCCTGGCCGTTCGAGCTGCTGCTGATCGCGCGCGGCGATGTCGCCCGGCTGGAAGCGCTGGACGATGTCGCCCGCGCTGCGCTGTCTGCGCTGCTGGGCCGGCTGCTCAGCGGTTGCGATGCGCTGTTCGCCGCACCCTTTCCCTTTTCGCTGGGCTGGCACGGCGCACCGCACGCGCTGGGCAGCGATGTGCCGCACTGGCGGCTGCACGCCCATCTCTTCCCGCCGCTGCTGCGCTCGGCCAGCGTGCGCAAGCATATGGTGGGCTTCGAACTGCTCGCCGAGGCCCAGCGCGACTTGACACCGGAAGCCGCCGCCGAACGGCTGCGCGCCGTGCTGCCGACGGAGCCGTGATGAGCGCGGAGCTGTTCTCCACTGCCACACGCCGGTTCGCCGCATGGCAGGGCCGTGCGCCCGAAGGGGTGGTCTTCGCGCCGGGCCGGGTGAACCTGATTGGTGAGCATGTCGATTACAATGACGGCGTGGTGCTGCCGATGCCGATCCGCGAAGGCACGGTGGCGGCCTGGGCACCGCGCGACGACGGCCAGCTGCACCTAGTGGCCGCCGACCTGGGCGAAGCCGATCAGTTCGCGCTGGCCGCGCCCGAACGTCTGGCCAACGTGGGCTGGCGATCCTATGGGCGCGGCATGGCCGCCGAACTGGGCGCGCGGGTGGGCTGCCTTGGCGGCGCCGATCTGCTGATCACCGGCAATCTGCCGCGCGGGGCTGGCCTGTCCTCCTCGGCCTCGCTGTGCATCGCCATCGGGCGCGCGTTGCTGGCGGCGGCGGGCCAAGCGCTTGATCCCGTCACGCTGGCCCGCGCCGCCCAGGCCGCCGAGCACAGCCATGCCGGCGTCGCCTGCGGGATCATGGACCAGATGGCGGTGGCTGCCGGCCAGCCCGGCCACGCCATGCGGCTGGATTGTCGCTCCCTTGCCTTCAGCCAGCACCCGCTGCCAGCGGACTGGACCGTGCAGCTGGTGGACAGCGGCATCAGGCGCGGGCTGGTGGACGGCGAGTACAACCAGCGCCGCGCCGCCTGCGAGGCAGCCGCGCGACAGCTCGGCCTTGCGGCCCTGCGTGATGCCGATGCGGCGGCCGTGGCCAGGCTGCCCGCCGGCAGCGAAGCGCAGGCGCGCGCTGCCCATGTTGTGAGCGAGATCGCGCGGGTGGACGCCGCCGTGGCGGCGCTGGACAGGGCCGATCTGCCGGCTTTCGCCGCCATCCTGCGGGACGGCCATGCCAGCCTGAGCACCCTGTTCGGCGTCAGCCTGCCGGCCATCGACGCGCTGGCCGATGCGCTCAACGCCGCGCTGGGCGCTGATGGCGGCGCCCGGCTGACCGGCGCCGGCTTCGGCGGCGCGCTGGTGGCGGTGCTGCGGCGCGGCGCAGAAGCCCGGCTGGCCGCGGCCGCGCCCGGCCACGCCATCCTCACCGCATGGTGAAAGGTGCCAGCGCCATCGACACGGCCCAGCGCTCGCCCGGTGCAAGTTCCCGCACGCCGCTGCCTGCTGCCGGTCGGTTGAAGCCATCGGTGATGTGGCTCACCGGTTCGGCGCAGAAGAACGGCTGATCGGGCGGCACATAGACGGTGGTGAAGGCCAGCGCGTCATCGGGCACGATGGCGAGGCCAATGCCGCGTTCCGGCCAGCGGATCGTCAGCGGCCCGTCGCGACCGGTATAGACGGTGTCGACGCTGCGGCTGGCGACGGGCCGGCCCTGCCACCAGTCCTGCACTTCGGCGGACTCCACCAGCCGCGTCGGCAGGCACGCCGCATCGGTCTGCCATTCGCCTTTGTGCAGGCCGTGAAAGAGGGTGGCCGGCGTGCGCGGAAAGAAGGGGTGAAAGCCAAGGCCGGCGGGCATCGGCGTGTCACCGCGATTGACAAGGGTCAGCGTGAAGCGCGCATCGGTATCGGTCAGCGCCAGATCAAGCTCCGCACCAAACGCCCAGGGCCAGGCGCCGGCCGGCACCTCCAGCGCCAGCGTGACCGCCGCCTCCGTTTGCCGGCTGACGTGCCAGGGCAACAGCCAGCCCAGCCCGTGCAGCACCGGTTCGTGCGGATGTTCAGGATGATTGGGCGGCAATCGTACATCCCGCCCGGCCCAGCGGAAGCGCGAGCCGGCGACGCGGTTGCTGAACGGCACCAGCGGAAAACAGCTGCTGCCCAGCACGCCGGATGCCGCTTGCGGGCGCAGCAGTTCATGGCCCTGCCACGTCAGGGCCGCCAGACTGCCGCCCGCTTCGGGCATCACCCGCATCTGAAAGGCGCCCGCCCGAACGCTGATCCCGGCCATGGGGGCAACCTTGCCGCGCCGCGCAGCCCGGTCAAGCCGTGCCGAGCGCAGGATGCTCAGAGAAGAAGGCGCTGGTGCCGCTGAAGGGACTCGAACCCCCGACCCCATCATTACGAATGACGTGCTCTACCAGCTGAGCTACAGCGGCGCCTGGCAAGGGTGGGGCGCTTAACAGGGGGCAACGCGACTGGCAAGAGGGCCAGCCGGCTCAATCGGCGGCAGGCCTGGCCGTTATCACCGGCATGAGCCCCCACCCCGACGTTCAGCATCGCCGCCTGCGCACCAGCGTCACAAACGAAGCTGATGGCAGCAGCGCCACAACCGGGCTGGGCCGTTTCGACCGGCTGCCGCGCAGCGTGGTGGTGGAGCGCCGGCTCACCAACCGGGCGCTGGCTGCCTGGCAGCAGGCCGCAGAGGATCGCATCGCCGCGGCGCTGGTGCCGTTCTTCGATCACAGCATCGTGGTGCGCGATCCCGCCGGACACGCACTGATCGACAGCATCGGCGCCCCGGTGGCGGCGCGCTTCGGCCTGATTGCCGGCCTGCCGCTGCTGCGCGATCCCGGTCTGGGCGAAGAACTGGTGGCGGCCTGCGAGCTGGTGAGCCTGCAGCCGATGCCGATCCCGTTTGAATGCAACGTCAACGATCCGATGGGGGCGCAGGTGATGGTGCGGGGCCTCGCCCTGCCGCTGCCGCAGGGCGATGATCCGGCCGCACTGGTGCAGATCGTGCTGAGCTGGCGCGAGGTGCTCTCGAAAAGCGCGGCGCGCCGCCTGCGCGCCGAACTGGCGCGGGCCTTTGCCGATATCACGCCGCTTGCCGCCGCCGAGCCTTTTCCCCGCCGGCCAGAGACCGGGTTTGAAGCCCGCCGGCCCGATTCGGAATCGACTGTGCGCCAGCGAACAGAAAAATAGAGCTGATATTCAGATCACATCTTTTCTTTCCGCCGGGGCGGGCGCATATGCTGGTGCAAAATGTCGCGGGAGCGCGTGAAGTGTCTGCATCGTCCCGGTCGCCCGGCAAGGGCGCCGATCTCCAGGATCAACCTGCCGAACAAGCCGCCACGTTGGCGGCACTGACCGCCCGCCTGTTCGCCACGGCGCTGCCCGGCGAAGTGGAGGAGCTGGACGAGGCGGCACGGGCCGCGATTGCCGGTTTCATGGCTGAAGCGGCAGCAGCTCGGCCCGCCGATGCCCCGGTGATCCGGCTGGAGCCGCTGGCGGAGGGGGGGCGCGAGCGGCGGCTACGGCTGGCGATCATCGGGGAGGATCGGCCCTTCCTGGTGGATTCGACCGCGGCTGCCGTCACCGCCGCCGGCATCGACATTCACCGCCTGCTGCACCCGATCATCGACGTGAACCGCGATGCGGCCGGCAGCCTGTTGGGCATTGCGGCCAATGACGGCAAGGCGCCGGCACCGGGCAGCATTCGCGAATCGATGATCTACATGGAGATCGACCAGGTGGCGCCCAAGGCGCGCGCCGCGCTGGTGGAAAGCCTGGCGGCCGTGCTGGCTGATGTGCGCGCCGCCGTGACCGATTGGCCGGCGATGCTGGCCCTGTTGAAGGAGTCGATCCGCGCGCTGGCCGACAATCCGCCGCCGCTGGCCCCGCATCGCACCGCCGAAGCGATGGCGTTCCTCGAATGGCTGGCCGCCGACAATTTCACCCTGCTGGGTGCCCGGCGCTATCAGCTGACGGGCGACCTTGATGATGCCGGCCTGGTGCCTGAATCCGATGTGGCACTGGGCATCCTGCGCGATCCCGATTATCCGGTGTGGACCGGCAGGCGCGGCGATGCCGACACGCCGCGCGCCTTGAAGGCATTGCTCGCCAGCTCAGAGCCCTTGTTGATCACCAGGGCCGGTGCGGTGGTCAGCGTGCACCGCCGGGTGAACGGCGATCTGGTGGCAGTGAAGGGCTTCGACCGCGATGGCCGGGTGATTTCCGAAACCCGCTTCATCGGCCTCTACACGTCGGCGGCGCTCAACAGTTCGCCGCGCCAGGTGCCGCTGCTGCGCCGGAAGGTGGGCGAGATCATTGATACGCTGGGCTTCGGGACCAGCGGCCACAGCGGCAAGGCGCTGGTGCATGTGCTGGAAAGCTTCCCGCGCATGGAGCTGTTCGAGGCCAGCCCGGCCGAATTGAAGGCGATGGCGCTGGGGCTCCTGTCGCTGCTTGATCGGCCGCGGCCCAAGCTGTTTGCCCGGCCCGATCCGTTCGGGCGCTTCGTGTCGGTGCTCGTCTATGTGCCGCGCGATCTCTACACCAGCCGCCTGCGTGAAGCCGCCGGCCAGATGCTCGCGCAGGAACTGAAGGGCAGCATCGCACGCTATGAGGTGGAGCTGCGCGAGGAAGGGCTGGCGCGCGTCCATTATGTGGTGGACGTGGCCGATGCCGCGGCCTTCAGCGCCGATCAGGCCGCCGCGCTCGACCGGCGGCTGCGCCAGCTGGTGCGCGGCTGGGAAGAGGATCTGGAAGCCGCGCTGCTGGACGCTGCCGGGCCGGCGCGCGCCGCGCGGCTGGCGCTTTCCCATGGCCGGGCCTTTTCCACCAGCTATCGCGCCCAGCACACGCCGGCCGAAGCCGCCGCCGATGTGCTGGCCTTGGCCGACCTGTCGGACGAGAGCCAGCGGGCGGTGCGCATCATGCCGGCCCCGGTGCCCGATCAGCTGCGGCTGAAGCTCTATCGCCTGGGGCCGATCATCCCGCTTTCGGAAGCGGTGCCGGTGCTGGAGAATTTCGGCCTGAAGGTGATCGAGGAATATCCCTTCGATCTGGCCGATGGCCGGCTGGGCCGCATCAACGATTTCATGTGCGAGGTGCCCGACACCGCGCTGCTGAACGACATCCCGGCACTGGCCGCCCGGCTGGAGCCGGCGCTGGTGGAAGTGCTGCTGGGCACCCGCGAGAATGATGGTTTCAATGCACTGATCACCGCCTGCGGGCTGGCGGCGCGCGATGCCTCGCTGCTGCGCGCCTGGTTCCGCTATCTGCGGCAGACCGGCGTCACCTATGGCGTGATGACGGTGGTGGACGCGCTCAAGCGCTATCCGGCCATCACCGCCGATCTGGTGGCGCTGTTCAGCGCCCGTTTCGCCCCCGATGTGGCTGATCGCGCCGCCGCCGAGTCTGCCGTGCTGGCGCGCATCGAACAGGGGCTGGCCGGCGTTTCCAGCATCGATGATGATCGCATCTTCCGCCTCTATCGCGCCGCCATGCTGGCGACGCTGCGCACCAATTTCTTCGTGCCCGGCGGGCCGGAGGCGATGGCCTTCAAGATCGATTCGGCGCGCATGCCCGGCCTGCCCAGCCCGATCCCCTATCGCGAGATCTGGGTATTCTCGCCGCGCGTCGAGGGCATTCACCTGCGCGGCGGGCCGATCGCGCGCGGCGGCCTCAGGTGGTCTGACCGGCGCGACGATTTCCGCACCGAGGTGCTGGGCCTGGTCAAGGCGCAGAAGGTGAAGAACACGGTGATCGTGCCGACCGGCGCCAAGGGCGGCTTCTATCCCAAGCAGCTGCCGCCGGCTGCCGACCGGGATGCCTGGCTGGCCGAAGGGACCGAGGCCTATCGCGTGTTCATCCGCGCGCTCCTGTCGGTCACCGACAATCTGGCCCCCGATGGCAGCGTGATCCCGCCCGAAGGCGTGGTGTGCCACGATGCGCCCGATCCCTATCTGGTGGTCGCGGCCGACAAGGGCACGGCCACCTTCTCCGACACCGCCAACGCCATCGCGCAGGATCATGGCTTCTGGCTGGGCGATGCCTTCGCCAGCGGCGGCGGCAACGGCTATGATCACAAGGCGATGGGCATCACCGCCAAGGGCGGCTGGATCTCGGTGCAGCGCCATTTCCGCGAGATGGGCATCGACGTGCAGGCCGAGACGGTGCGGGTGGCCGGCGTCGGCGACATGTCCGGCGACGTGTTCGGCAACGGCATGCTGCTGTCTCCGGCGATCGCGCTGGTAGCGGCCTTTGATCACCGCCACATCTTCCTTGATCCGGCGCCAGACGTGGCGCGCGCCTTTACCGAGCGCCAGCGGCTGTTCGCGCTGCCGCGATCAAGCTGGGACGATTATGACAAGGCGCTGATCTCGAAGGGTGGCGGCGTGTTCCCGCGCAGCCTGAAGACCATCCCGCTGAGCCCCGAGGTGCAGGCCATGCTGGGGCTGAGCGCCGACAGCCTGGCCCCGGCTGAACTGATCAGCGCCATTCTGATGATACAGGCGGACCTGCTGTGGTTCGGCGGCATCGGCACCTATGTGAAGGCCAGCGCCGAAAGCCACGCCGATGCCGGCGACCGCGCCAATGACGCGGTGCGCGTGGATGCCCGGGATGTGCGCGCGCGGGTGATCGGCGAGGGCGCCAACCTTGGCCTCACGCAGGCGGCGCGCATCGAGTTCGCGCGGATCGGCGGCCGCATCAACACCGACTTCATCGACAATAGCGCCGGGGTCGATTGCTCCGACCACGAGGTCAACATCAAGATCGCGCTGAATGGTGAGGTGACCGCCGGCCGGCTGGCCCAGGCCGACCGCGATGCGCTGCTGAAGGCGATGACCGATGATGTCGCCACGCTGGTGCTGCGCGACAACCGGCTGCAGACGCAGGCGCTGAGCCTCGCCGAACAGGGCGGGGCTGCGGCCGTGCCGGCCTTCCAGCGCCTCATCCAGACGCTGGAGGGCCGCGCCGGCCTTGATCGGCGCGTTGAAGGCCTGCCCTCCGACGATGTGCTGGCCCAGCGCGCGGCAGCTGGTGAAGGCCTGACCCGACCGGAACTGGCGGTGGTGATGGCCTATGCCAAGATGGCCGCCTATGACGTGCTGGTGACCAGCGACGTGGTGGATGATCCGCGGCTGGAGCCCGACCTGATCGCCGCCTTCCCGGCCGCGATGCAGGAGACGCACCGCGATGCCATCCTCCATCACCGGCTGCGCCGCGAACTGGTTGCCACCAAGCTGGCCAACGAACTGATCAACCGCGCCGGCTTTGCCGCGCCGTTCGAGCTGGCCGAGGAACTGGGCGCTGGCCTGGCCGATGTCGCCAGTGCCTTCGTGGCGGCGCGCGACCTGTTCGGCTTTGCCGACCTGTGGCAGGCGATCGATGGCGCCGATGTGCCGGCGGTCGTGGCGCTTGCCCTGCACCGCGATGCCCAGGCCGTGCTGCGCACCCAGATGGCCGATCTCGTGCGGCTGGGTGCCGGCCGCAGCGCCTCGGCGCTGGTGGGGGCGATCGCACCCGGCCTGAAGGCGCTGGGCAGCCGGATCGAGCATCTGGTGAAGGCCGAGGTGCGCGGCCAGCTTGATCGCATGGCCGCCCGGTTGACCGGCAGCGGCGCGCCGGCTGCGCTGGTGAAGGCGATCGTGCATATCGAGGCGCTGGATGGCGCGGTGGGCGTGGCGCTGCTGTGCGCCGAACGCCGGCTCGATGTGGCGGCCACCGCCCAGGCCTATACCCAGCTGGGCGAGCTGAGCGGGCTGGACTGGGCGCGCGGGGCGGCCACGGCGCTGAACCCCGCCGATCCGTGGGAACGGCTGCTCACCGCCTCGCTGGTTCGCGATTTCGAGCAGATCAGGCTCGACCTGCTGCGCCGGATCGTGCCGGAAGGCGGCCATCCGCTGGCCGCGCTGGCGGGCTGGCTGGAAGCCAATGGCGCGCGGGTGAACCGCATCGCCGGCTCGTGCGCCCGTGCCCGCGATGGCGGCAGCATCAGCGCCGCGATGCTGGCCCATATCGCCGGCCAGGCCCGCGCGGCGCTGAGCTGATCCGCGCGCGGCGTATACCTGATCGCCCTCTTGTTGTGACGGGCGGCCCCTGCTAGCGGCAGGCCCATGTCTGTGAACGCCGAAACCGTGAGAAAGATCGCCCGCCTGGCGCGCATCGCCGTCACCGACGACGAGGTGCCGGGCCTGACCGAACAGCTCAATGGCATCCTGGCCTGGGTGGAGCAGCTGGGCGAGGTGGACACCAGCGGCGTGGCGCCGATGGCCAGCGTGATGCCCGGCCATTTGCGCTGGCGCGAGGACGTGGTGACCGACGGCGGCATTCCGGACAAGGTGCTGGCCAACGCACCGGAAGCTGCCAGCGGCTTCTTTGCGGTGCCGAAAGTGATCGAGTAACATGGCCAAGCTCACCGACCTCACGCTGGCCGAGATGAAGGCCGGGCTGGCGGCGAAGCAGTTCAGCGCCGTCGAGCTGACGCAGGCGCATCTCGATGCGATGGCCGCCGCGCGCCACCTCAACGCCTATATCGTCGAAACGCCGGACCTGGCTCTGGCTCAGGCGAAAGCGGTGGACGATGGCACCCGCACAGGGCCACTGGCTGGCATCCCGCTCGGCATCAAGGACCTGTTCGCCACCGAGGGCGTGCAGACGACGGCCGGCTCGAAGATCCTCGAAGGCTTCGTGCCGCGCTATGAATCCAGCGTCAGCGCCAATCTGCTGCGCGACGGCGCGGTGTTCCTGGGCAAGCTCAACATGGACGAGTTTGCCATGGGTTCGTCCAACGAAACCAGCGCCTTCGGCCGGGTCATCAGCCCATGGAAGGCGAAAGGCTCCGATGCCGAACTGGTGCCCGGCGGCTCGTCGGGCGGCTCGGCGGCGGCGGTTTCAGCGCGCCTGTGCGCCGGGGCGACCGGCACCGATACCGGCGGCTCGATCCGCCAGCCCGCAGCTTTCGTGGGCATCGCCGGCATCAAGCCCACCTATGGCCGCTGTTCGCGCTGGGGCACCATCGCCTTTGCCTCCTCGCTCGATCAGGCCGGGCCGATGGCGCGGACGGTCGTCGATTGCGCCCATCTGCTCACCACGATGTGCGGCTTTGATCCGAAGGATTCGACCAGCCTCGACATCGCGGTGCCGGATTTCGCCGCCGGCCTCACCGGTTCCATGAAGGGCAAGCGCGTCGGCATCCCTGCCGAATATCGCCTTGATGGCATGGACCCGGAAATCGCCGCGCTGTGGGATCAGGGTATTGCCTGGCTGCAGTCCGAAGGCGCCGAGATCGTGTCGGTGTCGCTGCCGCACACCAAATATGCGCTGCCCACTTATTATATCGTGGCGCCGGCCGAAGCTTCGTCCAACCTCGCCCGCTATGATGGCGTGCGTTATGGCCTGCGGGTGACGCCACCCGGCGGCAATGTGCACGACATGTATGCGGCCACCCGCGCCGCCGGCTTCGGCAAGGAAGTGAAGCGGCGCATCATGATCGGCACCTATGTGCTGTCGGCCGGCTTCTATGATGCCTATTATACCCAGGCCCAGAAGGTGCGCGCGCTGATCGCCCGCGATTTCGAACAGGCGTTCGAAGCCTGCGACGTGATCCTGACGCCGACCGCGCCCAGCCCGGCCTTTGCGTTCGGTGCCAAGGCCGATCCCATCGCCATGTACCTGAACGACGTCTTCACCGTGCCGGCCAGCCTGGCCGGCCTGCCCGCGATGAGCGTGCCGGCCGGGCTCTCGGCCTCAGGGCTGCCGCTCGGCCTGCAGATCATCGGCCGCCCGCTGGATGAGCTGGGCGTGCTCGATGCCGGGCTTGCCATCGAACGCGCCGCCGCTTTCACGGCACGGCCGTAAGGACTGACCATGAGCTTCACCATCAAGGGTGCAACGGGCGACTGGGAGATCGTGGTGGGCCTCGAGGTCCACGCCCAGGTCACTGCCAAGGCCAAGCTGTTTTCCGGCGCCAGCACGATGTTCGGCGCGGAACCCAATGCGCAGGTCAGCCTGGTTGATGCTGCCATGCCGGGCATGCTGCCGGTGATCAACGGCGCGTGCGTGCGCCAGGCCGTGCGCACCGGCCTCGCCATCAACGCGCAGATCAACAAATGGTCGCGCTTTGACCGCAAGAATTATTTCTACCCCGATCTGCCGCAGGGCTACCAGATCAGCCAGCTCTATCACCCCATCGTTGGCGAAGGATCGTTGGAGATCGAGTTGGAGGACGGCACGAAGAAGACCGTCGGGATCGAGCGCATCCACCTCGAACAGGATGCCGGCAAATCGGTGCATGATCTGCACCCCTCCATGTCCTATGTCGATCTCAATCGCTCCGGCTGCGCGCTGATGGAGATTGTCTCGCGGCCCGACATCCGCTCGCCGGCCGAGGCCGGGGCCTATGTGGCGGCGCTGCGCCAGCTGCTGCGCTATGTCGGCTCTTGCGACGGCAACATGGACGAAGGCTCGATGCGTGCCGATGTGAACGTCTCCGTGCGCCGCCCTGGCGAGGGCTTCGGCACCCGCACCGAGACCAAGAACGTGAACAGCGTGCGCTTCATCATGGCTGCCGTGGAGCACGAGGCCCGCCGCCAGGTGGACGTGATCGAAAGCGGCGGCGCCATCGTGCAGGAAACCCGGCTGTTCGATCCGAACAGCGGCACCACCCGCTCGATGCGCGGCAAGGAAGACGCGCACGATTATCGCTATTTCCCCGATCCCGATCTGCTGCCGCTGGTGTTCGATGATGCGTTCATCGATGAGTGCCGTGCCAGCCTGCCGGAACTGCCGGCCGCCAAGCGCGCCCGTTATGAGGCGGCGCTGGGCCTCTCCCCCTATCTCGCCGGCGTGCTGACCGCCGAAAAGGAAACCGCCGACTGGTTCGAAACCGCGCTGGCCGCCACCGCAAGCCGGCTCGCCAAGCCGGAGGCCGAAGTGGCGCTGCGTGTCGCCAACTTCGTTTCCACCGATCTGTTCGGCGCACTGAAGAAGCTCGGCTTGGGAGTAGCGGATAGCCCTGTTGGCCCCGATGCGCTGGCCGAACTGGTGGCGCTGGGCGCCGATGGCACGCTGTCGGGTCCGCTGATGAAGCAGGTGTTCGAAGCGATGCTGGAAACCGGCGAGCGCGCCGGCGCCATCGTGGAAGCCCGCGGCCTCAAGCAGGTTTCGGACACCGGCGCCATCGATGCCGCCATCCAGGCCGTGCTGGACGCCAACCCCGACAAGCTGGCCGAATATCGCGGCGGCAAGGACAAATTGTTCGGCTTCTTCGTCGGCCAGGTGATGCGCGCCATGGCCGGCAAGGCGGCCCCCGCTGTGGTCAATGACCGGCTGAAGGCGCTGCTGGACGGGTAAATTGCCTTCATCGCCAACCAAATATAAAGAGAATCATGGCCTGATGCACCACGCGGGGAAGTAAGCCCCAAGTGATTCGTGAAACAGGTTGCGTGCATGATTCTGAAGCCCCGTGAAGATCGCAACGCCAGCATTGCGGCGCTGGAACGCCTGATGGCGCATCCGGCTGCGACCCGGCATGACATATTGCGCATCCGCGAACAGATCGACGCCGTCATCAAGGGTGACCTGAGCGAGGCCAAGGCGGCAATCGAGCTCGATACCCATTATGGCGCCAGCAAGGGCGAAATGATCATCCATGATTTGCGCATCGAGCTGGATGGCCTGGTGGCGCAGATCGATCATCTGGTGATCGACCGCCTGCTTGATGTGTGGGTGCTTGAAAGCAAGCGTCTGGCCAATGGCATCAAGGTCAATGAAAATGGCGAGTGCCTGACCTTTTCGGGCCGCTATCCAGTCGCCATCGATTCCCCCATCGAACAAAACCGTCGGCACGTGAAGATGCTCGAACGCCTGTTCGACAGCGGTGCCGTGACCCTGCCGAAGCGCTTTGGCATCACGCTGAAGCCCAAGCTGCGCAGCCTGGTATTGATAGCGGAAGGGCGCATCACCCGTCCGGCAAAACCGGTGCCCGGCATCGAAAGTCTGATCCGCACGGACCAGTTGTGTGCGCGGATGAAGCGCGAAGGCGCAGGCGGCAACCCATTTGATCTTGCCAAGATGGTCAGTGCCGAAACGGTGCGGGATATCGGCCTGCAACTCGTCGCACTGCATCGGCCAATCGAATATGATTGGGAACGTCGTTTCCGCATGACTGGCCCCCGCAACACAGCGCAACATGTCGCCGAGGCGCCCGCACGATATGCCCCGCCGCCGCGCCCCAAGCCGCCAGCCGCGCCGACCGCGAAGAAGCCCTCCACAGCCGGCCAATGCGAGGCCTGCGAAGCCAACATCAGTTCCGGCGTGAAGAATTATTGCCAGAAGCACGCCGCGCGGTTCGACAACCGCATTCTGTGCATGTCCTGCCAGCCCAAGGCGGTCACGCCCGCCTGAACCAGATTCGGTTCACCGCCCTTGGCGTTCGATTCATCGCCGGTTAACTGATGCGGGGTTGACCCGTTGTGCCCGCCGCGATACCGGCACCGCACGAATTTGGTGTGGGTGTCTGCTGGCCTGGTCTGGCGCTTCTCCCCGCAGGTCGTTCCTGTCGCGCTGGCGCGTGTGTGTGGCTGCCGATCGCCGCAGGGGCGCAGATATGGCTTTGAATGTGACCCTTTCGCCGCGTCACCAGATGTTGGCCGCCGCTGCGGCCATGATTGCTGCCCTTGGTGTGGGCATCGGCCATGTGCAGGCCGAAACCGTAAACAGCCAGACCGCCGAAACGCTTGCCGCGCTGGCGCCGGCTCCCACTGCCGCCGAGCGCGCCGCCGCGATTGCCGCCGCCGAAGCTTCGGCCATCCAGCAGATCGACGAACGCCACATCACCTGCGTTGCCAAGGTGGTGCACCATGAAGCCGCCAACCAGCCGAAGAAGGGCCAGATCGCTGTTGCCCATGTGCTGGTGAACCGGGTGAAGGAAGGCTTTGGCGACGATGTCTGCGCCGTGGCCAACCAGCCCGGCCAGTTCTTCCGCCTCAATCGCTATCATCCCGATCGCAAGAGCGCCGACTGGGCGCAGGCGGTTGATGTGGCGCGTGCCGTGCTCGCCGGTGAAACCCGCGATCACAGCAACGGCGCCCTGTTCTTCCATGCCAACTGGGCGAAGCTGAACGGCTTCTTCCGCACCCGCACCAAGGTGGCGCGGGTGGAGGATCACAGCTTCTTCCGCTGATCCTGCGGCAAGGCTTCGTGGGGCCAGCGGGCGGCCTTCACATCATCCCAGAATGACTTCAGCGCGGCGCGCGGGCGATCAAGGCCGCGCGCCGCTGTCTGTTCTGCAAGATAGTCGGCAGCGTTGACGATGGGGGCGGTGCGTGGCACCGGCTCCAGCGCGCCCGCCCAATCGGCCAGGGCATGGGCGTTGAGCAGCAGCAGCCCGAAGGCGGCGATGCCCACCGCCACCGCCATCTGCGCCAGGCCCGGCAGCGCCATGCCCGGCAGCTCCGTGGCCACATCAACCGGGGAATCGAAGCGGTCTGCCATCTGGGCCCTCAGAACTGGTAATAGATGAAGGCGGCGACCCCGTCGCCGCGCATCGTGTCGATGATCAGGATGGCAAGCCCCGCCACCAGCCCGGTGAGCGGCGCCGGCCAGGCCGCCACCCGCCGCGCCAGTGCCGGCAGCAGCGCAGGCGGGGTGAAGTGGATGGCCAGTCCGAAGCCGATCAGGCCGGCGATCAGCGGCGTGGTGAGCGCAACGCCGGGGCGCAGCGCCGCCAGCTCGGCAAAATAGGCCAGCGCCCCGGCCAGCGTGTCGGCCCGGAAGAAGATCCAGCCGGCCACCACGACATGGAAGATGAACAGGATGGCCAGCGGTCTGGGGAGGAAGGCCGCAGATGAAGGCCGCCATTCCCGCCAGAGCCGCTCGATCGCCAGCACGCCGCCGTGCAGGCCGCCCCAGATCAGGAAGGTCCACTTGGCGCCGTGCCAGAAGCCGCCCAGCAGCATGGTGATCATCAGGTTGCGGCAGACGAACCACACGCCGCCGCGGTTTCCGCCCAGGCTGATGTAGAGATAGTCGCGCAACCAGCTCGACAGCGAAATGTGCCAGCGCCGCCAGAAATCCTGCAGCGATGCGGCTCTATAGGGCTGGTCAAAGTTGCGCGGGAAGCGGTAGCCCAGCAGGCCGGCCAGCCCCACCGCCATGTCCGAATAGGCGGAAAAATCGCAATAGATCTGCACGGCATAGCCATAGGCCCCGGCGAGGAGATCAAGCCCGGTCTGCGCGGCGGGATCGAAGAAGGCCTTGTCCACCAGGCCGATGGCCAGCTCGTTGGCCACCACCGCCTTCTTGAACAGGCCCCAGATGATCAGGATCAGCGAGGCGGCCACCATGGAGCGCGTGAGCTTCGGCACGGCCTGGAACTGCGGCACAAGATGGCTGGCGCGCACGATGGGGCCGGCCACCAGGTGCGGGAAGAAGCTCATCAAGAGGGTGATGTCGAGGAAGCTCGCCGGCTTGGTGTGCCCGCGTGCAATGTCGATCAGGTAGCTCATGCCCTGGAAGGTGAAGAAGCTGATGCCCACCGGCAGGATGATCTCCAGCAGCGGCAGATCGCGCCCGAAGCCGGCGGCCATCAGAATCGGCGCCAGCTCTTCAAGGAAGAAACCGAAATATTTGAAGAACGCCAGGATGCCGAGGTTGGCGGCGACACCGATGCCGAGCCACGGCTGCACGCTGCCGCCCGCTTCAGCCCGCGCGTGCACGGCTTGCGCGATGCTCCAGTTGATGGCGGCCGAGCCGATCAGCAGCGAGACGAAGCGCCAGTCCCACGCGCCATAGAAGATCCAGCTGGCCAGCAGCAGGATGATCTTGCGCCATTCGTTGCTGGCCTGCCCCACCGTCCAGACGAGAACCAGCACGGGCAGGAAGAAGATCGCGAAATCGAGCGTGGGGAACAGCATCAGTGCGCCGGTCCCGTGCGCGCCGCATCAAGATCGGCAAGCAACGCCCTGGCCACCTCGACGCCGCCGGCCGGCGAATAATGGATGAAGTCCGGGCCCATCAGCCCGTCCTGCATCCAGCGGATGGCGGCGCAGGCCCCGCCCTGCCGCGCCCGCCAGTCCCAGAAGGCGATGCCCAGATCAGCCGCCACCCGGCGCTGCACCTGGCTCACCAGCGCCAAGCCCGGCGGCACGAACAGCGGCAGCCCGCGCCGCACCGGCCGCGGCATCGGGCCAGAGAGCGTCACCGGATCGGGCGCCAGGTTGCTGGTCGCATCGCTCCACAGCGGAATGTCGATGCCGTCGACCGGCAGCCGCGCTGGCGTGCCGCGGATCGCCGGGTTGCAGTCCACCGCCTCGCCCGGCGCATTGGCCATGAGTTCACGATTGCGGCTGGCGGCATCGGGCGGGCCGAGCATCAGCATCGGCACCGGGCCGGCAAGGCTGCGCAGCCGCGCCACCTGTTCCCTGATCTGGCCTTCCAGCCGCACCGCATCCACGTTGGGAGCAAAGCCCTCGTTGGTGCCGAAGGCCAGGACGATGAGATCGGGCGGCAGCGCCTTCAACTGGGCGGCGATGGTCGCCGTGTCGGCGCGGCCGAGAAACTGCAGCTGCGAGCCCGGCACGCCGAGATTGGAGACGATCACACCGGCCGGCCGTTCCAGCCACCAGCCGGTGACGACGGCACGACCCGACAGCAGGTCAATCCGCGCGGTGGTGGCCGGCGTCGCGAGGCTGAAGCGCCGGCAATCGGGCGTTTCGGTCTCTGCGGTGAAGTCCAGCTCCTGCCGCTCGCCGCCCAGCGTGAGGGCGAGGCGCGGGCCGTCTGGGCTGGCGGCAACGCACAGGCCGAACGCTGTGAACTCGCGGTCTGCTGTCAACCCGATCGACGCCCCGGCCGCACTGGAGAAGAGGCTGTAGCCGGTGATCCCGCGCGGCGGGAACGGCTCGGCGGCGCCGCTGCCGAACAGGCCGCGCGCCTGCCAGCCGCTCATCGTCACGCTCAGCCCTTGCGTGCGCACCCCGGCGTGCGGGCGCCCGGCCGGCATCAGCCCGCGCCCGCCATGGCCGAGCCGCGTCTGCAACAGGTCGCGCAGCGCCCCGGTGATGGCATCGCCCGCCGTGTGCGAATCGCCGATCACCAGGATATGCGCCGGGCGATCCGCCGGCAGCGCGGCGGGAGACAGCGGCACGCCAGACAGCCGCTCGCCGCCGCACAGCGCGGCGGCGCACTGGGCTGCGAGCAGGGCGAGCGCCGCCGGCATCAGCCGCGCGGCGGCGGCGGCGCTTCGGCCGGCGGGTTGCCTTCCGGGGGCGCGGGTTCGGTGGCGGCAGGTGCCGGCGTGGTGGTCGCAGCGGCGGGGGGCGGGGTGGTGAGCGGCGTCTCTTCAGGCGTGATGGTGACCGGTGCTGACTTTGGCTTGGCCAGCGGCAGCGGCGCGGGCGGCGGCACCAGCGTCTCGGGCACCGCCTCGCCTTTGCGGGCGGCGCGGGCATGGGCGCGCAGCTGCGTGGCCAGCGCCGCGGTCAGGCGCTGATAGCCCTTGCCGCTCATGTGGATGCCATCGCCGGCACGGGCCAGGAACGGCGTGCCATCCGGCCCTTCGAGATGGGTCGCAAAGCGGCCGTTGCCATCGGCGGCCAGCGCCCGCGTGTCGATGAACGGCACGTCGAGTTCGGCCATCAGGCCGGCAAAGAAGCGGTTGAGCCCCTGCACCTGCCGATCATAGGTCGCCTCGCGCATCACCGGCAGGCCGATCCACACCACGCTGGCGCCTTGCGCCTGCAGTGCCTTCACATAGCGGGTGACACGCGCGCCCACCTCCGCCTTCCACGCCGAAGACAGCAGGGCAGCCGCCTTGCCATTGGCCCACAGGCCCTGCGTGTCGTTGGCGCCGAAGCTGATAACCGCCACGTCCACCGGGCCTTGTGCCAGCTGCCCGGCCAGTTTTTCTTCCAGGTTGGTCTGGCGATAGCGGGTGAAGCCGGTGGCCTGTTCCGAATAGCGCAGCACCTGGAAGGCCTCGCGCCGGGGCAGCTGGTTGTAGAGCGCCGCCCACAGGCCATCGCCGAAACTGTCCCCGAACACGCCAATGCGGAACGGCCGGTTTTCTGCCACGGCACGGGCGAGGCCGGGCGGCAGCTGCGCCAGCACACGCGGCGCGGCAGCGCGCGTGGCCGGAAGCGCGTCAGCGCCGGCCTGTTCGCCCGCCGTCTCCACCACCGGCGCAGTGCCGATCAGCGCAGTCAGTTGCGGCGCGAAGGCGAGGCCGATGGCAATGCCAGCCGCCACCCCGCAGAACAGCGCGGCAGTGCGATCGATCAGCAGGAAGGCGGGATGCGGGGCCATGGCGTGCCCGGCTGATACACGCGCGGCAGCATCACGCAAGCCGACTTGAAGGCTTGCGCCATAAGAAGCACGCAAGCTGAGTCAGCCACCCGTGAGCGGCGAATGGCGGCCCAGCCGTGCCAGCCGCAGTTTCAGCAGCGCCATGCCCACCACCGTGAGCGGCACGGCGAGGATGACGCCCAGCGGCCCGAGCAGCGTGCCGGCGGCGATCAGGCTGAAGATGGTGAGCACCGGCGGCAGATCGCCAAAGGCCTTCTGGGCGATCGGCATCACCACATTGCCCTGCAGCTGCTGCACCACCACCAGCGCCACGATGGTGAAGATGCCGGTCTCCACCCCTTGGCCAAAGCCCAGGATCACCGTGGGGATCGAGACCAGCACGACCCCAAGATAGGGCACGAATTCGCACAGGCCGGCGACCAGCCCGATGGCCAGCGGCGAGGGCAGGCCCACCAGCGCGAGGCCGGCCGACGTGCCCACCGCCACGAAGGCCATGCCGATCGCCTGCCCCTTCAGCCAGGCGGTGAGCGCGCTGCGCACCGCTGTCACCGTTTCAATGGCCTGCGCGCGCGCGGTTTCGGGCAGCATGGCGATCAGGCCATCGACATAAAGCCGGGGCTGGGCCGCCAAGTAGAGCGCCGCCACCAGCACCACGGCAAGGCCAGTGATCGCCGAGCCGACATTGGCCAGCGTGGCCTGCGCGATGTCCAGCAGCTGCTCCATCTTCGGGGCGGCGTGCGCGAGCTGATCCAGGATGTCCTTGCCGATCGGCAGCGTGCGTGCCCAAGCTTCCACCCGCGCCACCGCGGCCGGAAAGCGATCAGCGAGGATGATGAACTGTTCCACCATGACCGCGCCGAACAGGCCGAAGATCACCGCCAGCGCCGCCAGCGGGATCAGGATGGCCGCCAGCAGCGCCAGCGCGAAGGGCAGCTTCAGCCGCGCCTGCAGCAGCGCCGTGAAGTCCGACAGCATCAGGCCGACAAGCGCCGAGGCGAACAGCACCAGCACCAGCTGCTGCAGTTGCCACAGGATCAGCGCCACGCCGATGCCGGCCATCACCGCCAGCGTGCGGCGGAACCAGCGGCCAGTATTATCGCGGCCTGTATCATCATGCGGTGACGGGGACGTGCTCATCCCCGTCACCATGCAGCGGCTTGCCGGCGCTGCCAAGCCGGCTCAGAGCGCCTGCCATTCTCCGCTGCCGACATAGCGGTGGGCAACGCGGCCTTCATCGTCCATCGCCCAGAGGTGCAGCCACTGGTTGTCGACCAGTTCGCGCACCGTCTGGCTCTTCATGATGATGCTGGTCATCGCCTCGATCGGGGCTTCGATGAACACGTTCAGGCGCAGCGGTTCGTGCAGGAAGCGGGTGCCATCGTGGACGGACTGCCAGGCCAGCCCGGTCTTCAGGTCGCCGCCGTTGCCTTCCAGCACGCCCAGCGTGCCCACCACGTTGTGCAGCACCTTGTTGCCGGCGCCCCACACGTTGTTGTTCACCACCGAGCCATAATATTGGAGGTTGATCCACGAGGCGACGACCATCGGCGCGGTCATGATCAGGGTGAGCACGCCGAAGCCGTTGTCTTGGCTCCAGTCATAATCGTGCAGGAAGCTGCGGCCGCCCAGATCGATGCCGGCGGTGCGCTTGCGCGGCGCAGCGATGAAGGCGCCATTGCCGGCAAGGCCCCATTCCGGGCGCACCTGCGCCCAGTCGCGGCTGCGGCGCAGCACCTGGGCATCGATGTCGCCCGCCGGCGCATCGAGATCGAGGAAGCGGGCGCGTTCCCGCCGCGCCAGCGCCGAGGCGCGGGCCAGCCACTGATCAAGATCGGCAAGCTCGGCGCGCAGCGCAGCCGGCACCCGGTCGCGATCGAAGATGGTGACTTCGTCGGTCGTGGTATCGTGCAGGGCGCCCAGGAACCAGGTGTCATCCGGCACGTGGATGCCCTTGGCCCTCAGCCCGATGCGCACCGCCGGATCGTTGAGGATGTCGGCCGCGATGCGGGCATTGGCCTCGCCGGTGTGGCCGCCGCAGGCACCGCAATCGAGGCCGGAG
>ERZ1066117.236-NODE-236-length-52806-cov-7.795397_pt1 | contig 52806 bp, 50 predicted proteins | sample MGYA00382764_ERZ1066117 | MGnify/ENA primary metagenome ERZ1066117 (study PRJEB33369, sample SAMEA5778347) | biofilm metagenome | biome: Industrial cooling water; feature: Water cooling tower basin; material: Biofilm | place: United Arab Emirates | collected...
TCTCCGGACTGCATCACCACCTAATCCGCAACGGTACGCGCACCCGCGTCGGACTCGTCCTCGAATCCGGCGAACCCCGCGAAGTCCATCATTACGCCACCCTGATCGGCTACGGCTGCGGCGCGATCAATCCCTATCTCGCCTTCGAGACGATCGATGCGATGATTCAACAGGGAACGCTGGTAAATGTCGATACCTACAAAGCCTGCAAAAATTACGTAAAAGCCGTAACCAAAGGCGTGGTAAAAGTAGCGTCAAAAATCGGGATATCAACGCTGCAAAGCTATCGCGGCGCGCAGATTTTCGAGGCGCTGGGATTGAACAAATCAGTCATCGATCAATATTTTACCTGGACGGCATCGCGGATCGAGGGGGTGGGGTTGGAAGCGATCGCCACCGAAGCCATTTTACGCCACAGCCACGCCTTCCCCGACCGGGAAGTCAACGGTCATACTCTCGATGTCGGTGGTGAATACCAGTGGCGCAAAGAAGGCGAAGCGCACTTGTTCAGTCCCCAAACCATCCACACGCTGCAAAAAGCCGTGCGGGATGGGAGTTACGAACTTTACAAGCAATACGCCGCCCTCGTAAACGAGCAGAATCAGCGGTTCTATACCCTGCGCGGGTTGTTGAAATTCCAGCAACGGGAACCCGTACCCATCGAAGAAGTTGAGCCGGTAGAAGCGATTATGAAGCGCTTTAAGACTGGGGCGATGAGTTATGGGTCGATTTCTAAAGAAGCGCATGAGGCTTTGGCGATCGCGATGAACCGCATTGGTGGCAAATCGAACACCGGGGAAGGCGGCGAAGATCCAGAGCGTTACACCTGGACAAACGAGCAGGGCGACTCGAAGAACAGCGCGATCAAACAAGTTGCTTCCGGACGTTTCGGCGTCACCAGCTTGTATCTATCCCAAGCGCGGGAACTGCAAATCAAGATGGCGCAAGGTGCAAAACCGGGTGAAGGCGGTCAGTTGCCAGGTAAAAAAGTATACCCTTGGATTGCCAAAGTCCGTCACTCGACACCTGGGGTAGGTTTAATTTCGCCACCGCCGCACCACGACATTTACTCGATTGAAGATTTGGCAGAGTTAATCCACGACTTGAAGAATGCCAACCGCAACGCGCGGGTGAGTGTGAAGTTGGTGTCGGAAGTTGGAGTGGGAACAATCGCCGCCGGGGTTGCGAAAGCGCACGCCGATGTAGTCTTAATTTCCGGCTACGATGGCGGCACGGGTGCTTCTCCCCAAACATCGATTAAACACGCTGGCTTGCCTTGGGAATTGGGACTTGCCGAGACGCATCAGACATTGGTGTTGAATAACCTTCGCAGTCGCATCGCCGTAGAAACCGACGGACAAATGAAGACAGGGCGCGATGTAGTCATTGCCGCCTTGCTAGGTGCAGAAGAATTCGGCTTTGCCACCGCACCATTAGTTACCCTCGGCTGCATCATGATGCGCGTCTGCCACCTCAACACCTGTCCGGCGGGCGTGGCAACCCAAGATCCCCTGTTGCGGAAAAACTTTACCGGAGATCCGGCGCACACCGTCAACTTCATGCGATTCATCGCCAGTGAAGTTCGCGAAATCATGGCGCAACTCGGTTTCCGCAGCATCAACGAAATGGTTGGACGCACCGATGTTCTGGAAGCCAAACAAGCTGTCGAACATTGGAAAGCCAAAGGCATCGATTTATCGAAGATTCTGTATCAACCGCAAGTCGATGCCAGTGTCGGACGTTACTGTCAGATTCCGCAAGACCACGGTTTAGACAAATCGCTCGATATCACCACATTGCTGGATTTGTGCAAACCGGCAATTGAAAACGGCGAAAAAGTCAGCGCCACCTTGCCGATTAAAAATATCAATCGCGTCGTTGGTACAATTCTCGGCAACGAAATCACCAAACGCCACTGGCAAGGCTTACCAGAAGATACCGTTCACCTGCACTTCCAAGGCAGTGCGGGACAGAGTTTTGGTGCCTTCGTACCCAAAGGCGTCACCCTCGAACTCGAAGGCGACGCCAACGACTATGTAGGTAAAGGGTTAAGCGGTGGCAAGATAATTGTCTATCCGCCTGCGGGTTCGACCTTTGTGCCAGAAGAAAACATCATCATCGGCAACGTTGCTTTCTACGGTGCCACTCGTGGTGAGGCGTATATCAACGGTGTGGCTGGAGAACGTTTCTGCGTTCGCAATTCCGGCGTCAATACCGTTATCGAAGGCGTCGGCGACCACGGCTGCGAATACATGACGGGTGGTAAAGTTGTCGTGCTGGGTGCGACTGGACGCAACTTTGCAGCCGGGATGAGTGGCGGCGTCGCTTATATTCTGGATGAGGCGGGCGACTTCGCGACGCGGTGCAACACCTCGATGGCAGATATCGAAACTCTGGATGAGGAAGATATCAATACCGTGCGCGAGATGATTCAAAAGCACGCAGATTACACCAAGAGCCAGAAAGCTGCTAAAGTGCTGGCGAATTGGGCCGAAATGGTGCCGAAATTCGTCAAAGTGATGCCTCGCGATTACAAGCGCGTCTTGCTGTGCTTGAAAAATGCATTGGCATCTGGATTGAGTGGTGAGGATGCGATCGCTGCGGCATTTGAAGAAAATGCTCGCGACGTGGCGCGGATTGGTGGAAGTTAGTATTAGTATCGGTGCGTTACGGCGAGCGCCTAACGCACCCTACTGGCTGCCTAATAAGTTGTTAGGCGCACAAAAGGAGCCGAAGTATATGCTTGGTGAACACAGACTTCTCCTTATCGGAGGCTCGTCCCATGTGGGCAAATCAACCCTTGCTCAGTCTCTGGCATCTCATCTCAGATGGAATTACTGTTCCACAGACAAACTAGCTCGACATCCTGGACGCCCGTGGCAAGCAAAATCAAAGGAGATCCCCAAGCACGTAGCCGACTATTATCAATTACTGTCAGTCGATGAACTTATCGAGGACGTTATCCATCACTACAGAAAAAATGTGTGGCTGCTGATCGAAGATATTGTCACTTTCCATGCAACCGATACGTCATCTGAAAAATTGGTAATGGAAGGCTCGGCTTTATTACCTGAGTCGGTAATTACTTTAAACTTTGACAACATTGCTACCATCTGGCTCACTGCCAGTAACGAGTTTTTAAGACAAAGAATTTACTTTGCAAGTCAATATGAAACGAAATCCCCATATGAAAGAATGTTGGTGGATAAGTTCTTGGAGCGCAACGGCTTATACAATGAGCGAATAATTGATGCTGTCAACCGACTTGGATTAATCAGCTTGAATGTAGAAGGTGCATCCACCGTAAATGAGCTGATGAGCATGTGCCTGTCAGCATTTGTTAACAATACCTAAGAGCTTGCTCGTAGGATGCGTTACGCTGTCGAAGAGAGCATCACTCCTAAATCGATGATACAAAAGATAAAATAGAATGGAGCATTATTGAATGGCAGATAAAGAATGGGAAACTGATGAAGATGAAATGATTTATCACTTAGAAGTCCATAAAAATTTGATTGGATGGATTATGGATAAATTGCAAGAAGCAGGAATTCCCTGTGAAAGAACCAAAGGACGAGATTCCAATGGAGATATTCTTTACTACAGAGCAGAAGATGAATCGCGAGTCAAGCAAATCGTCCGGGAAATTAACGCTAAATATAATCAATCGTAAACAATTAATCTTAGGCTTCTAGTAATGCCATACATTGAAGTCAAAACTCGTAAAAAAATAGGTCTGACTTTAGCACGAGAAATTGTAAATAAGGGAAGCATATCTGCCGTTTTAACCACGGGAAGAATTACAGATAAAGCAAAAAAACTATTTGATGATTATGATATAGCTTATGCAGAAAATGTACCAGAAAAAGAGTTTATGAAATCTGCGGCTCAGGAGGACGGATAATGTTAGATATTACATTCTACTCCCAGGATCAAGAAGAAGCGGAAGTCATTGAGGTTTCAGACGAGTTTTATCAGTGGCTCGCTCGTTCGGAGTTTTCTAGAATAGGTAAATCTGAAATAAAGGAGATGAAAGTTGATGGAGAACCTGTAGAAGTTGCTGTCATCCAACTTGAGGGAATGAATCGCCGAAAACTGAGCGATTTCTTTCGCGATGCCATTGTTCAAGAAACTGATGAAATGTTGGATAAATTGGGGAGTTCGCCATCTAAGGAAGCATATCAAGAAGCTATATATAGACTGTTACTATTGCAAAGGTTACGCAAGCAAATAGAGAAGGAGCAGTATAAATATTTTCAACGTTATTAGGAAGTGGAAAATCAAAGTAAGGCGAACAATGATGAAAATTAGGTTGAGCGATGCCATAATTGATATCATGTCCGTTTGTATCGGTTGCGTGGGGGCAGTGCGAAGCATTCGGATAAACAATCTTGGGTTGATTGCAGAAGCGATCGCCCGAATGCTTCGCCCCTACAAACATACACAACCTTTATCTGACAACGATTTAATTTTAAATGCTGAGGAACTTTTTCTAGAGTTAGATCGGCAGGATGAAGAGAATTGGAAAGAATAATGCAAAACCTTAATCTTGATAAAACAATTGCTGCTTGGTCATCTGCTGAAACGGTTTTTGTCCCTCACACCGAACAGGAATACGAACGTCTAGTGGAACTACTAGATAGCCTTATCGATCAAGTGGGCGAGAATGAAACCCATCCCCTTGCTTCGATGATGGACGTGATTGGTGTCTTAATCGAAAACTATGAAGCCGAACATATTCCTGAGTTAGAAGAGGTTGGGTGATTTACTATCCCACCCATCCCAGAACCCTCGAACGGCTGCGCGACAGAGCCGCCAACGAACCCGACGAGCAATTACGAGACTAGGCACAGGAACAATTAAAAATGCTTAATGTAAAATTAAGCATAGAGCAGGAGCATTCAATAGATACACTGAATCAAGTTTAGAGCAATGGAGCAACAAATGGAAATTCAAGAACTAAAAGCACTGATTAAAGAAAGTATGCGGGAAGTTTTGCGGGAGGAGCGATTGATACTCTGTAAAATCCTGATGCCCTATGTTGATGATGCCGAACAAGCAGAACTGGAAGCCGAGTTTGGTTCACCTACTGATTACTCCGAAGACGAAACCGTTGATATGACTGCGTGGGTGAAACATGGCAATCAAGTTTCGTAAACCAGCAATCAAATTCATTGAGAAGGCCGATCCTGACACGCTTAGTCGAGTTCAAGAAAAACTGAATCAATTGCTAATCTCTGTGGTTGCGTAACGCATTACGAATTGTCTCCAAATCGGCATTGATTCCGGTTACTGTATTTTTACCCAAATATTGCGCTAACGCCTCAAGTATTATCTGAGTTTTATTTTTACCAGTCTGCTTACAGAGTTCGTTAATCTCCTCCAGCCATTCTGGGGGGATTCTCACCCCTATGGTAGGGCTTTCTGCCATTGATTCTGTAAACCTTGTTAAACACCGCTAACCTCCAGTTTGACACAGGGTTGAGCGATCTTGACTTGACTGCAACCGTCGCTATACAAAATTAGCTCTAGCAATGTTAAACAGTGTTTCTGCTAGATCGTCCATTCGCTTTTAACTTCTCAAGTAAAGCTTCCCACGCCTCAATCTGCTGCTGTAATTGTTGAATGCGATCGCTTTCCACCTGACACTGTTCAAATTGTCCTTGTCCCTCCAACTCATCCCGCCTCAAGCTGATGAGTATTTGGAGTGACCTTTGAATTCCCCCAAGTCATCAGGGGAAAGCTGGACTGTTAATATCTCTGAAGAAGGAATAATCACCGACTCAAGACTCTCTCCCTCATCTAGCCGTCTAGCAACCTCCAGAATCGTATCTGCGATCGCTTCCGGAATCCTAACTGCCTTAGTTTTCCCCAGATTCCACTTCAGTTTGCGTCCACTGCTTTCTCTGCGACCACCACGCGGCATAGTCTTTTCTCTGGCTCTGAGATCGTTGTTTTCTTTGACTAACACAATTTCTCATTATCTGTCTATTTAATTTTTTTGGAATCTCTGATTGATTTTGTACAAATTCAAGTATGATAGATAACGTACAAATTCAAAAAGCAAAAAGCCAGCGCCCCAACCTTCCACAGTTCAGCGCTGGCTGTTGCTCCCAAATTAAGGAGACTCTAACAATGGTAAAACCAAGCTGTCCAACTGACAGCCTCTCTGCGTACCAAAATGGTTATCAGCAAGCCTTAGAGGATTTTGCGATCGCCCAATTACTCACCCAAATCCAAAATTACTCCAGCGCTGACTTCGATGCGGCGCCGATGAACCTCACCCAACCGGAAGTTGAAAGCTTAGCCGCTATCTTGATTCGAGATTTAACGGCTAATCTTAAGGGGATGGCGATATGCCTCCGGCACGCTTGCGCGAACGCCGGATACCTAAACGCCATCCGTCACACCAGCACAGATATCTCCCTCAACTTATTTCACCCAACCTGCCGAATCCCATCGGTTTTATTACCAGAATCGTTCCCTTTTGTCAATCCTCCGCGCTTCTTCTATGGCGATAAACTGCGCTGGATTCCCGACGGGGACAAGACAGATTGGGGAATTGCCATCGGCAGATACTACAGTTTTGCACCTCACTGCTGCGCTTGGACTTGGAGCTATCTGATTTGGCTTGATAGTCTCTCTCCCAGTCACGCTTGGACAGTTGCGGATACCGCTTGGGAAGACGACCTCGAACGGATGGAGGAAGCCGCATGACACCCCTTCCTCTAACAGCGCAACAGCAAACATTAATTGACCTCTACGGGTACTGTTCTTTAGGAATGACCCCGCAGGAGTTTTACTCCAAATGGCAAGTCACTTACGAGGAGATGGCTTTTATTTGTTCTTGTTCGGCGTCTAGAGTCAGAAAGTGGTTTGGGCGAGGTAGAAACTATCGGCGTCCTAAATCAACTGACCTGCGCCATCTTGCCTTGATGGACTTTCTGCTGGAACATTACCAGGAAATTCCTCCCGAACTGTTGAACTTGCTTTGTTTGGGAGGCGATCGCCAATCTTTGTAATCCAAAACTCGCTAAATGTCAAAGGCAGTTGGATATTTTCTTAGCAGCCATCCTCAAAATAGGATGGCTTTATTCGTAAGTGTAAAATCCGACATCGCTCTCCGATATAGGTGCGTTACTATACGTAGTAATTGTGGATTGAATTGAGGCCCAAAACCCAAGGAGATAAAAATGGAAACAAAACCAATTACAATTCGTGTCAATGCCGAGGCGGCTCGGATTTTTGAAACAGTTTCAGAAGAACAACGACGTAAGCTAGAAGTATTGCTCAGTTTGAAACTAAGTGAAGCGACTCGCCAAAAAAGAACGCTTGAAGCAGTGATGAGCGATATTAGTCACAAAGCCCAAAGCCGGGGTTTGACACCAGAAATTTTGGATGCAATTGTCAATGAGCGGTGAAATACACTATGCCTAAGCTAGATATCATTCACGATGCTGTCAAAAATGCACTCATCAAGGATGGCTGGACAATTACAGACGATCCTTACACAATCGAGTATCGTAAAGTTAAGCTATATGCGGATATCGGTGCTGAACAACCCATTGGTGCTGAAAGAGGAGGAGAGAAGCTAGTTGTTGAAGTAAAAAGCTTTATCGGTGCATCAAAAATCCAAGATTTGAAAGAAGCTCTCGGTCAATAGGACATCTATCGTTACCTTTTAGAAGAAACAGCGCCAGAACGCAAACTATATGTGGCTGTCAGCGCGATCGCATACAAAACCTTTTTCAATCAAGATGTGATTCAATTAATTCTAAACAAACATCAACTGCCACTAATTGTAGTAGATAATGAAACAGAGGAGATCGAGCAATGGATAAACTAACTGAGTATCCCCAAATAATTAAACGCATCTTGACCGAGTATGTGGAATTATCTAAAAAACGTCCAAATCCCAACCTTGAAACATTCTTGATTGTGGATGAACCCAACAACCACTACATATGGATGAATCTGGGTTGGGAGAAAGACGAACGCATTACGGGTATTACTGTTTACGTCCGTATTCGCGATTGCAAATTTTGGATCGAGGAAGATTGGACTGAAGATGGTATTGCTAGTGACCTCATGAGTGCGGGTGTGCCTAAAGAAGATATTGTGCTAGCATTCCACCATCCTAAGATGCGACAATACACAGATTTTGCAGTAGCGTAGACGCAGTTATTGAATGGGATTATAAACTAATTCATTTGTGTAAATTATGACTGAATCTCCAGCGTATCACCAGCCCGTAGCAAAATGGTTTCGATAGTCTCAAGCGCGTTCCTCGCATTTATCCAGAATTAGCACCGGATATGTTTGTCGAGATTAAATCTGCTTTCGAGCAATTAGCCCGCTTGCAGGAAAAAGTACAGCAAGCGATCGCTTTGGGTGTCAAAGTCGGATTAAAGCAAACGGGCTTTACGAGAAGGTAAATTGCCATTTGGCTTGCGGAAAACACCAAAATTAATGAGCCAATTACTAAAATGAGAAAGCGAACAGGCTTCAAAAGAAAGCAGATTGCAAAATTGCCTGGTAAAGTTAAAGATTTGTCTGTTAATGCAATGGCGTCAAGTCGGCGGGATAGTTAGGGTCAGGCTAAAGTTAAAGATTTCTGTGACTTTTGGGCCGCGACAAGGCTGCTGGCTCTAAAATTCATAGTCCAGGTATCGACACCAGATAAGATTATGGGCAAACCTACTGGCTTTATTGAGTTCTTGCGCGAGTTGCCTTCGGAAATTAGCCCGAGCGATCGCATCCGCAATTGGGACGAGTTTCACCTGCACATGCCGGAAGAAAAACTCCGCACCCAAGGCGCGCGCTGTATGGACTGCGGCATCCCATTTTGCCACACGGGAACGCTGATTAGCGGCATGGCTAGCGGCTGTCCGATTAATAACCTGATCCCGGAATGGAACGATCTGGTTTATCGCGGACTCTGGAAAGAAGCGCTAGATCGCTTGCACAAAACCAACAATTTCCCTGAATTTACCGGGCGCGTCTGTCCGGCACCCTGCGAAGGTTCTTGCGTACTGGGGATCAACAACCCACCCGTGACGATTAAAAATATCGAGTATTCCATCGCCGAAAAAGGCTTCGATGAAGGCTGGATTAACCCAGAAATACCCCAAAAGCGCACGGGGAAAAAGGTTGCAGTAATTGGATCTGGTCCTGCCGGACTGGCGGCAGCGGCGCAACTTAACCGCGCTGGTCATTGGGTGACTGTGTTTGAACGCGCCGATCGTCCGGGTGGTTTGCTGATGTATGGCATTCCCAACATGAAGCTGGACAAGGAAAATGTTGTCCTGCGCCGTCTCAATGTCCTAGAAGAAGAAGGCGTGAAATTTGTCTGCAATACCGAAGTTGGCAAAGATTTACCCGCCGAACAACTGCTAAAAGAATTCGATGCCGTACTGCTTTGCACGGGTGCGACTAAGCCGCGCGATCTGCCGATTGAAGGGCGGGATTTAAAAGGCATCCACTTTGCGATGGAATTCCTCACCGTCAATACAAAAGCAATTTTAGATAAAAATGTAGAGACGTTACATGTAACGTCTCTACATGCCGCCGGAAAAGATGTGGTGATCATCGGCGGTGGCGACACTGGTACCGACTGCGTAGGTACTTCGATTCGCCACGGCTGCAACAGCCTCGTGCAAGTGGAAATTTTGCCCAAACCTCCCGCAGAACGCGCTGCGGACAATCCCTGGCCCGAATGGCCTAAAGTTTACAAGATGGACTACGGGCAGGAAGAAGCCGCCGCAGTGTTTGGCGACGACCCTCGCGTTTATACCACCACGGCGACCAAGTTTGAAGGCGATGAAAGCGGCAATGTGAAAGCCGTCCACACCGTGCAAGTGCTGTGGGAGAAAAACGAGAAAGGACAATTTATACCGAAACACGTCCCTGGTACGGAAAAAGTTATACCTGCACAGTTAGTCTTGCTGGCGATGGGCTTCCTCGGCCCGGAACAACCTTTGCTCGATGCCCTGGGATTGGAACGGGATGCCCGCAGCAACGTTAAAGCCGAGCATGGTAAATTTGCTACCAGCATTCCCGGTGTATTTGCGGCGGGGGACTGCCGTCGCGGACAAAGCCTTGTCGTGTGGGCGATTAACGAAGGACGGGGAGCGGCGCGAGAATGCGATCGCTATCTCATGGGGAATACCGATCTGCCTTGATAATTGCTAATTGCTAATTGCTAATTGCCAATCGCGCCAGAAAAGCTCACATTAGCCATTAGCCATTAGCTATTAGCCGCTCTTTTGAGCTAACTACAAAATACCGACATTTTGTCAATGAGTTGATGTACTTAGAGCGCTGGTGAGCGATCGCCAGCGTCAAAAGATGGAGGGGAAAGGTAATTTTAATTTGCTTTTCCCCTCCTCATTTTTTAGCTAATAGCAAAATCCTCGGTTTATATGATGTCCGGTTGCATCGGTAGCCCAAACAAAGGAAGGGTTTATTTATTCTTGGCGCTGTTAGGAAAAATCTCTCGTAAAACCCGCCCCTACAGTATTAAAAACACTTGCACCCGTATTGCGGATTGCAATCTGCTACAGCGATTCTCGCTGTTATGAGGTACAGCATTACTGATACTGAGCAAGATGGCGAAGTCATTAGTTCTATTTCCCTATCTCCCTCAGCTCCCCCAGCTAGCGCGTGTACCTCATAACAGCGCCACCCGCTGTATATTGTGCAGGGCGGCAGAAAAACTGGTTGAGCTGTGCTACTATAATCAAAATAAACCTATTTTTAAGATATCTAATTTGTTGCTGGTAAAAATCAACATTTGTTCGGTGTAAACTTAGAAAATAATGTTAATTTATAACGGAAAAAACATCGGCAAAAATTTTATAAAATTGCTTGTAACAAGCCTGAAACTGAAAGCTAAGAGCGGTTGCGCTCGATCTTAAAAAAATACCAATATAGCGCAATATCTACCTTTTGATAGATGGCTGTTTTACTGTATTTAACGTAACAATTATTACCAGGGTAGGTCTAAAGTTAAATGTGGGAAGTCTTAAACAATCTATTTTCACCATCGCAGTATATTCCCCACGGTCACTGTTACTTGTGGCAAACACCACTGGTGGGATTGCACGTGGTCAGCGATTTGCTGATAGCGATCGCATATTTCTCGATTCCGGTGATGCTGGTGTACTTCGTCCATAAGCGGAGTGACGTACCCTTCCTACAAGTATTTGTGTTATTTGGTGCTTTTATCTTTGCTTGCGGTACGGGGCACTTGCTCGATATCTGGACGCTGTGGCATCCTGCTTACTGGGTATCTGGAATCGAGCAAGCACTGACCGCGTTGGTGTCCTGCTATACCGCCCTACAAATGGTGACGCTGCTGCCGCAATTTTTATCGCTACAAACACCAGATCGACTCGAAGCGATCAATCAGGAATTACAACGGGAGATAGCCGAACGCCAGCAAGCCGAACTTACGTTACAAAGTGTAGTCACGGGCACAGCTTCGGTAATTGGAGAAGAATTTTTCCCAGCTTTAGTGCAGCATCTGGCATCGGCGCTGGACGTTCGCAATGTGTTTGTAGCAGAAATTACCGGCCCTATGCGGTTAAAAACCCTGGCTTTTTGGTCGGGTGACAAGCCAGAAAGCTGCTTTGAGTATGGCGCAATCGATACTCCGTGCCAGCCAGTGGTTGAAGAAGGAAAATTATTTTACTTCCCAGAGCGGGTGCAAGAACGGTTTCCCAAAGCCCAGGGGTTAAAAGCGATGGGTGCCGTATGTTACATGGGAGTACCGCTGTTAGACGGACAGAAGCAGGTAATCGGAGTGCTGTGCATTAATAGCGATCGCCGTCTCAAGCATGAAGATAGCGCCAAGGCGATTATGCAGATATTTGCAGCTAGAGCCGCCGCCGAATTGCAAAGGCAAAAAGCCGAATCCGCCTTGCGCCGTGCCTACGAGGAGTTAGAAATTCGAGTCCAAGAACGGACTAGCGAGTTAAGCGCGACACTGGCGGCGCTACAGGCAGAAATTAAAGAAAGAATCGCAGCCGAATCGGCATTGCGAGCCAGTCAAGCTCGTCTGAGAAAACAACAAATCGGCTTGCTAAAACTAGCAAAAAGCAATAATTTATACGAAGGCAATTTTGCTGCGGCGCTCGCAGAAATAACTCAACTCGCCTGTCGTACCCTGAACGTAGAACGAGGCAGCTTGTGGTTTTATAACGATGACAAATCCCTGCTTTACTGCGCGGATTTATACGAGCTTTCCCTCGACCAACATAGTCTGGGAGCGAAAATTTCTGTAGCCGATTATCCGCAATATTTCCAAGCATTAGAAACATCGCGAGTGATTGCAGCCCACGATGCCCGCCATGATAAGCGAACGAAAGAACTTACCCCATCTTATTTGAATGCTTTAGCGATCGCCTCGATGTTGGATGTGCCGATTCAGTTGAAAGGAAAAACAGTGGGAGTGCTGTGTTTAGAACATACAAAAACTGCTAGACGTTGGTCGATTGAATCGCAAAACTTTGCCAGTTATTTAGCATACATGACAGCACTGGCGATGGAAACGCGCGATCGCCAACGAGCAGAAGCAGCGCTGCGTGACTCGGAACAAATGTACCGCCAAATTCTCGACGCGATTACAGATATGTTACTGGTGAAAGGGCAGCAATCGCGCATCGTGTGGGCGAACAGAGCATTTCGCGACTATTACGGCATGACAAACGAAGAACTGCGGGATATGATCGATGCTCCCTTTAACGACCCAGATTACACGGAGCAGTACATCAAAGACGATGCCTACGTGTTTAATACTGGTCATACTTTAACGATTTTAGAAGAGCCGGTAACGCGCCATGACGGAGTTGTCAGGCAGTTTGACACGATTAAATCGCCGATTTTTAACTCGGAAGGAGAAGTCGTGATGACAGTGGGAGTGTTGCGGGATGCGGCGGAGCGCAAGCGAGTCGAGTCAGCCTTACGGGAAATTGCCGAAAGAGAGAAAGCGATCGCTAAAATTATTCAAAGAATGCGACAAACTTTGGATATCGAACAGATATTTGGCGCGACAACCTTTGAATTGCAACAGGCGTTAGAATGCGATCGCGCAGTCATCTATCGTTTTAACCCCGACTGGAGTGGGCAATTCGTATCTGAATCCGTCGCTTCTGGATGGATACCTCTAATGCAGCGACAAAACAACGAATTCGCTCTCACTGAAACAGCGGTGATCGAATCAACTTGCGCTGTCAGAACATTGACAGATATCAATAACCCCATAAAAGACAGCGATACTTATTTGCAAGAAACCCAAGGCGGTATTTACAACGAGCGGACGAGTTACCGCTGCGTTCCTGACATCTACGCAGCTAATTTTACGCCTTGTTACGTGGAAATATTAGAGCAATTTCAAGTTAGAGCATACATCATCGTACCGATCTTCTGCGGCAACAAACTTTGGGGATTGCTTGCCACTTACCAAAATTCCTCACCCCGCCAATGGACGGACGCGGAAATTAAAATGGCGGTGCAAATTGGGGAACAATTGGGCGTTGCCATCCAACAAGCCGAATTATTAGCACAAACGCAACAACAGTCAATCGAACTCCAAAAAGCCAAGGAAGCCGCCGATAAAGCCAACAAAGCTAAAAGCGAATTCCTTGCCAACATGAGCCACGAACTGCGTACCCCCCTCAACGCCATTCTTGGTTTCAGCCAAATACTCAACCGGGAAAAATCTTTAGCCCCCGAACACCAACAATTTTTAGGCATTATTAATCGCAGCGGCGAGCATTTACTGGAATTGATTAACGATATTCTAGAAATGTCCAAAATCGAGTCAGGGCGAATCGTACTAAACGAAAACGACTTTGACCTATATCGCCTGCTAAATCGTCTCGAAGAAATGCTGCGACTCAAAGCCGAATCCAAAGGCTTACAGCTAACCTTCTCGCGCAGTAATGACGTTCCTCAATTTATTAGAACCGACGAAAGTAAACTGCGCCAAGTGTTAATTAACCTGCTTGGTAATGCAATTAAATTTACCGAAAAAGGTAACGTTACGTTGCGCGTCACCGTTAGCGAACAAGACAATTACCAATTACCCTCGTTCCCTGGCTCTGCCTCAGAACGCAATTACCAGTTGCAGTTTGAAATTGAAGATACCGGCCCCGGCATTTCACCTGAAGAAATCAATAAATTATTTAGAGCCTTCGAGCAAACCAAAACAGGTTTGAACTCGAATCAAGGCACGGGTTTGGGTTTATGCATTAGTCAAAAATTCGTGCAATTGATGGGGGGAGAAATTACAGTCAGCAGTCAATCAGGAGAGGGAGCAAAGTTTTGCTTTAATATTTTTGCAATTCCGGTGGCAAACCCTCGATATGAAACCCCTCAGCCAATGGTTAAAAAAGTCATTGGTTTAGCGCCAAACCAACCCAGCTATCGCGTCCTGGTGGTAGAAGATAAGCAAAGCAATCGCTTATTGCTAGTGGAATTTCTCACCTCGTTAGGTTTTGAAGTGTGCGAGGCAGAAAACGGAAAAGAAGCGATAGAAATATGGGAAAGTTGGCAGCCCCAGTTGATTTTTATGGATTGGCGGATGCCAGTAATGGATGGCTATGAAGCCACTAAACGCATTAAATCTCATCCCAAGGGCAGCGAAACAGTCATTATTGTTCTCACAGCCAGTGCGTTTGAAGAAGAACGACAAGTTATCTTATCAGCGGGATGCGATGACTTCGTGCGTAAACCTTTTAAAGAAGAAGAGCTGCTGAGTGCGATCGCGCAACATCTACACATAAAATATCTCTACGAAGATGAAGCACTCCCAATAGAATCCAAACAGGAAAACCGGCAAAACTTGGAAAACCTAGAAACAATACCGAATTCCGATATCGCGCTTGAGATTGCCAAAATGCCAACTAACTGGATTAAACAACTATACCAAGCAGCAGTCACAGGTAACGATGGGCTAATTTTTCAGCTAATCGAGCAAATCCCCACAGACAATTGTTCTCTCGCGATTACCTTGACTGACTTAGCTGTAGACTTTGAGTTCGAGCAAATCCTGCAATTCTGTAGATATTAATTCGGGTTAATTGCTAATGGCTAATTGCTAATAGTTAATGGCTAATGGTTAATAGTTAATTGCTAATACTAGAAATATGCTATAATAAAAAACTGGTCTAAGTTCCCCAATTAGCAATTAGCAATTAGCAATTAGCCATTAGCCATTAGCCATTAGCCAATTTATCCGGTAAACCCATGACACTGCGGTAGCGTTCTTCTATTGTAGAAACACCCGGAAATTGCAGGTTATTATACCATTGGCTGCGGTTAAATAGTTCTTGCCGTAACCAATCTACGTTGATAGTTTTAACTTTGCCATCGGCTACAATCTGTTTGCCATCAATCCAAACGCTATCAACCGTTTGGTTTGGGCGACCTAAAATTAATAATCCAATTGGATCTGTGCGGGGTAGCAAAGATAAATTAGTCAAATCGTAGAGGACTAAATCGGCTTTTTTACCAACTGCGATCGCACCCAGTTCATCCCCCACATTCAAACCGATTGCGCCTCCTTGAGCAGCCATTTCTACAGCTTGAAATGGAGTAATCCAATGCTGATAATCTCGGTCGGTTGTATTGTGCAAAATTGAGCCGATTTTAATCGCTTCGAGTAAATCTTGCGAATCGTTACTAGACGCCCCATCACAACCGAAAGTTACGTTAACTCCCGCTTGGCGATATTTTAAAATCGGTGCGATGCCGCTGCCCAAGCGTAAATTGCTCAAGGGGTTGTGAACGACAGTAGATTGAGTTTGAGCCAAAATTTCAATATCAGCATCGTTCAACCACACGCAATGAGCGAGCGATGTTTTGTGACTGAGATAGCCAATTTGTTTGAGATGTTCGACGGCGCTACAACCATATTTTTCTTGGGCTAGTACTTGTTGCGCTTTGGTTTCCAATAGGTGAGAATGACGGCAGAGATCGTAGCGATCGCTCAATTCAATGCATCCTTCAAATAACGCATCTGTAACTAACTGAATTCCCGTTGGTGCGACTAAAATATACACCCCTTCATCGGGGCGATGGAATTGCTTCACCGCCGTTTCAATTAATTCCAACGTTGCCGCCGTTGAGCGAAAATAAGGCTCATAATTCTTTTCGCTGCCCCCCGAGGGCACCCCCGCATCCAAAGATTCATCTTGCACCAAAGGCGCGATAAAAGCGCGAATGCCAATTTCCCGATAAGCTTTCGCCGCTGCGGCGATCGTTTCTAATTCTTTACCTGGAATTAAAACTAAGTGATCGACAACGCTTGTACCCCCAGATAAGATTGTTTCTGCTGCCGTTCCCAAAGCACTTAGATAAACTTGCTCTGGATCTAACGGGGTGATATCGTAAAGCGCAGCCAGCCATAATTCTAAAGGCAGCATCGGAATTAAACCCCGATGCCACATTTCCGAAGAATGGGTATGGGCGTTGACAAAACCGGGGAGTAATAGCTTGTTTTCTCCATTAACTAACGTACCGACGATTTCTAGATGAGAACCAATGCCAGTAATGCGATCGCCTTCGATCTGCACGTCCACCGTTGCGTAACCCTCTGGTTGCGAAATCAGAACATTTTTAATCGTAAAGTTCACAGATTTATCCTTCCCATTACCTGATAAAATTGACTCTCACTAATCATCAACATTTTAATGAGATTTCTTGATTATTTACCCATTCCACTGTAGAGAAAAGTTTATGTCAGAATCTCTCTCTCAACAAGATATCTCCGAGATTCGAGATTGGCAGCAAAAAATTGCGATCGCCAACCTTCAACAGTGGACAGTTGACAGTTGACAGTGGACAGTTGAGAGTTGACAGTTACCTCTCCCTCAAGCCCAGAGGATTGCAAGCGAGCGTAATTAATTTTTCCTTTCTGCCTAAAAAGGGGAGGCTTTATGAGACAACCAAGAAACCCGGTTTCTGGCCTCGGCAGTTCCCTGATGATTGAATCCTTTAAAATTATAATTCTTGCCGGAAAGATTTTATACTTTCTTCCCAATTAGCACCATCGAAGGGAATAATTTTAAACCGAGAGATAACGTCGCCATCGAGACAGCGTAGGTTAACGTCGATATGGTCGGGATGCGATCGCGGGCGATAAAAAGCATGGATGCCACAATTGCGGCAGAACATGTGCTTTGCAACACCAGTATTAAAGGTGTAAGTAGTTAGCATATCCTCACCGCTGAGCAGGGTAAACTGTTCTGGGGGGACGATTAGGTGTAAAAATCCCTTCTTTTTGCAAATCGAGCAGTTGCAATCATCCGCCTCGTGCTTGTATACAATTACACGAAAGCGCACCGCACCGCAGTGACATCCACCTTCATAAGTGATGGGTTCGTTTATTTGGTCATAATTCATAGCTCAAAGATCGGTAAGCAAATCAGCGTGGACAAATGATAACTGATACAGAGCTAGTTTAGATTAATTGTTTCTGCTGAGATAACCAGCTTCTTCAGTTCTGGGATAATATGGCATCAAAAATTAAACACAACGATGAATCGACCTTTACATACACTGGGATTTCCGCCCAACGCTTGGGGAGTTAATGAAGCACAAGCAGATCTCACCCGCCCACCTATAGATGTGCGCGCGATCGCCTTGCCAACCCAAACCAAAACGGTGCGCCTCGACTTAGCAAAAGCGGCAATTTTGGTCATAGACATGCAAAACGACTTTTGTCATCCCGATGGTTGGTTGGCACATATCGGAGTGGACGTCACACCCGCCCGCCAACCGATAGAACCTTTAAAAGCATTATTACCAGAACTGCGGGCAGCAAACGTTCCCATCATTTGGGTAAACTGGGGCAATCGTCCCGACTTGCTCAATATTAGCCCCGCAGCGCTTCACGTTTATAATCCTACTGGCGTTGGCGTCGGACTCGGCGACCCCTTGCCCAAAAATGGTGCGAAAGTACTCATGGCAGGCAGTTGGGCAGCTGCTGTAGTCGATGAATTAGAACAAAAACCCGAAGATATCCGCATCGATAAATATCGCATGAGCGGATTTTGGGATACACCTTTAGATAGTATCCTGCGAAACTTAGGAAAAACTACTCTATTCTTTGCAGGTGTGAACGCCGACCAGTGCGTAATGACAACCCTGCAAGATGCCAATTTTTTAGGCTACGACTGCATCTTAGTCGAAGATTGCACCGCCACGACTTCGCCAGAGTATTGTTGGTTAGCAACTTTATATAACGTTAAACAATGCTTTGGCTTTGTCGTCGATTCCCAAGCTATCCTGGAAGCAATCAAATCGATTGGGTAATGGGTAATGGGTAATGGGTAATAGGAAATCTTTAAACCAATTACCAATTACCAATTACCAATTACCAATTACCAATTACCAAAATCCTTATGATTGACTCTCCTCGTTGCGTCATTCCGGATGCGAAAACGCCCAAGCAATACCAAGCATTTCGCATCAGTGCTAACGATAGCAATCGGTTGGCGATTGTTTTCGATCCGACCACCGACGATATTTCCTTTACTTTTTGCGTAGAGATTTTTGATGTCGGGGGAAAAACACCGCCAAACCGACATCAGTTTGCCGCAGAAATGTTTTTTATCCTCAAAGGCGAAGGCTTAGCAACTTGCGATGGTAAAACGGTAAAAATTCAAGCCGGAGATAGCATTCTCGTCCCGGCTACGGGAACGCATGTGATTGAAAATACAGGTTCTACCCGGTTGTACGCACTAACCGTGATGGTGCCAAATGAAGATTTTGCCGAATTGATTCGCAGCGGCGAACCTGTAGAGTTAGATGAAGAAGATATGGCAGTGTTACGTCGTTCGGATGTTTTAGTTACATGTTAAAAGTACGTAAAAAAGAAACGGTATCGATGGTCACCCGCGACGGAGTGCGGCTGGATGCAGATGTATACCGTCCGGAGGAAGAGGGGGAGTATCCGGTGTTATTAATGCGACAACCTTATGGGAGAGCGATCGCATCCACCCCAGTCTACGCCCACCCCACCTGGTACGCTTCTCACGGCTATATTGTCGCCATCCAAGACGTGCGAGGACGCGGCACATCCGAAGGCAAATTCGAGCTATTTACTCACGAAATCGAAGATGGTTTTGATACCGTAAATTGGGCAGCCAATTTACCCGGCAGTAACGGCAATGTTGGCATGTACGGCTTTTCCTACCAAGGCATGACGCAACTTTATGCCGCCGCCGCCAAACCCCCTGCTCTCAAAACAATTTGTCCCGCGATGATAGCCTACGATCTATATGCAGATTGGGGCTATGAAGGCGGAGCTTTTTGTTTACAAAACAATCTAGGCTGGGCAATTCAACTCGCAGCAGAAACCGCCCGCCTCAAAAGGGATATTATTGCTTATCAAATGCTGTGCGCCGCCTCGCGGAGCTTGCCTTTTTATGACCCCGAACCTTTCTTAATCGCCTGTTTAAGAAAATACGCCCCCAACAATTTTTATTACCAATGGTCAGACCATCCACAACCAGATGAATATTGGGAAAAACTGTCCCCCAAAAAGTATTTGCAGGATGTAGACTTGCCCATGCTGCATATCGGCGGATGGTTCGATACCCACCTGCGCGGCACGATTAATTTATACAAAGCAATGGCAGCTAAAAGCGCCTTTCCTCAGCACATCGGAATTGGCGCTTGGGCGCATTTACCTTGGGGTCGAAAAATCGGCGCAATTGATTATGGCCCAGCAGCGGAAAGTTTAGTTGACCGGGTGCAAATTCGTTGGTTTGACCAATTTTTAAAAGGTTTGAATACCGGGTTATTAGAAGAACCTCCTGTTTCTTTATTTGAAATGGGTAGTAACCAATGGCGCTATTTTGAGAGTTGGCCTAGTAACAATCAAACATCCTATTATTTAGCTAGTACCGGGCTTGCCAGCGTCAGACAAGACGAAGGAACTTTAGAACCGAGGCACGAGCAAGATATAATCGAAAATCTACCATCCAAAATCGAAAATTCGTTTGATGTTTTCGTCCACGATCCTTGGCGACCAGTTCCCACATTGGGAGGTCATGCGGCAATTCCTGCGGGGTCGTTTGACCGTTCTGGGATTGATTGTCGCACGGATGTTTTAACTTACACTTCTGCACTTTTAGAGGAAGATTTGCATTTAGCAGGAGATGTGGCAGTAGAAGTTTTTTGTACCGCAGATACCCCTAGTTTTGATTTGTGTGCCGTATTGTCAGAAGTGCGACCCGATGGTAGCGTTTATAATTTCACCCAAGGTTATATAAGGCTCGATCAAAACAAACCCGGTTGCTCTGAGAAACCGGGTTTCTGCCTAATTCCCCTGCAAGCAACTTGCGTGCGAATTGCTAAAGGAAATGCCTTGCGCTTGAGTTTAAGTGCGGCTTGTTTCCCCGCTTACGCTGTAAATTGTGGCACCGGCGCATCTTCTGGTGAAACGCGCTGGATGGATGTTCAAATTATTACGATCGCTGTCAGTTCTGGGGAGGATTTTCCCTCGCAAGTTTTGTTACCGATACAGGACTTACAGCGGGTTGCGCTCGGATGAGGTACACTCACTAGCTGGGGGAGCTGGGGAAGATAGGGAAATAGAACTAATTAACTCAACTTGCTAGTTATGAGGTTAAGCGTTTTAGATCCCCCTAAATCCCCCTTAAAAAGGGGGACTAAGAATCCGGTTCCCCCCTTAAAAAGGGGGACTAAGAATCCGGTTCCCCCCTTATCAAGGGGGACTAAGAATCCGGTTCCCCCCTTTTGAAGGGGGGTTAGGGGGGATCAAACCAACCATATTTGTCACTAACTCAAGTTGCTAGTTATGAAGTCAAGCATTTTAGATCCCCCTAAATCCCCCTTAAAAAGGGGGACTAAGAATCCGGTTCCCCCCTTGTTAAGGGGGGTTAGGGGGGATCAAACCGACAATATTTGCAACTAGCAACTTGCGTTAATTACTTGGTGATTTTCCTCAATATCAGTAATGCTGTACCTGATAACAGCGAGAATCGCTGTGAGGAACTGTCACAGGCGATCGCCTGTGACAGTTGCGTAAGTCCTGCTCAGTGGTAAATACCAGCTAACTACCAGGATTTAACGCATCTAAAGCCAAATTTAATTTCAGAACGTTCACTCCCGGTTCGCCAAAAATACCCAAAAATCTGCCATCGGTATTTTGCTCAATCAATCTTTGGAGTTGATTTGGTTGTAACCCTCTGGTTTGTGCGATGCGATTAATCTGCGCGATCGCAGCTGCTTTTGTAATATGAGGATCGAGGCTAGATCCAGATGTATAAACTAAATCTGCCGTCGGTTTAATCCCTGCTTGCTGCAATCTAGTTAAATCTTGACTTTTAATTCTCTCTAACAATGCCGGGTTACTTGGTGCTAAGTTACTCGCACTACTAACCCCAGTTTTCAGCACTCCTGCTGCATCGTTATTGGGGTCAGCCGTACTGTAGTTGCTAGTGCTGGGACGGCTATTAAAATAGCGGTCTGAGGTAAAAGGTTGACCGATTAAAGCCGAACCTACAACTTGTCCCTGGGCGTTTTTAATCAAACTTCCATTGGCTTGATAGGGAAAAATTAACTGTCCAATTGCGACCATCGCCAAGGGATAAATAATCGCCACCAATACCCATAGAACTAGGGTAACTCTAATTGCTTTACTTGCTTCGCGAACAAAACTCATAGTGGATTGGTAATTGGTAATTAACTGTCTTGCATAAATGCTCAGAAAGATGCCCAGAAATAAATTTCTGGCTTAAAGCTAAAACCCGTTAAAACGGGTTGAAGATGATTAACAGTTCGTTTCAATAGCTAAAACTCCTGGCTCTTTTGCAATTGGTATGTCAATGTTCATCATGAACATTTTTACTCTTCTTCTCCCCCAGCTCGTGAAAGCATACTAAAGATGGAAGAGCCAAACGGGTTGAAGATGATTAACAGTCCGTTGCAATAGCTAAAACCCTTTTTAACGGGTTGAAGATGATTAACAGTCCGTTTCAACGGACTTAAGCTTTCAGCCGGAAATTTATTTCCGGGCTGTTTAAAATCGCTCTGGTTGAAACATGTCGACGAATAAATAAATCGAAAGCGCTACCGTCACAATTCCCAAAAGTCCCAGCGCGTATGACTGGGTGCGCGAAAGTGTCTCCCCTGCCGCTGCAAAAACCGCAGGCGCAACTACGAGGTTAAAACACAGTAACCCGAATAAATACAAAGGTAACTTTTGACGCCGCCATTCGCTCCAAATGTGGGAAATTGTTTGAGTTGTTGGGCGCGATCGCATGTGAATTTGGCTCATAATTGGTAATTGGTAATTGGTAATTGGTAATTGGTAATTGGTAATTATTACCCATCACCGTTGTTACGAAAACGGAATGATAACATCAATCAATTTGATGGCAATAAACGGCGCTATTACACCGCCTACGCCATAAAGTAAAATGTTTCTTCGCAACAATTGATCCGCAGTTAGGGGACGGAATTTTACCCCTGTCAGCGCTAAGGGAATCAAGGCAGGAATAATCAAGGCGTTGTAAATTAACGCTGAAAGAATCGCAGATTGTGGACTTTTTAATCCCATAATATTCAGCGCGCCAATCCCAGCAGCAGAGAAAATTGTTGGGATAATCGCGAAATATTTGGCGATATCGTTGGCGATGGAAAATGTGGTTAAAGCACCCCGCGTAATTAACAATTGCTTCCCAATTGTCACCAAATCGATTAATTTAGTCGGGTCGGAGTCTAAATCCACCATATTCGCCGCTTCTTTTGCCGCTTGCGTGCCAGAGTTCATCGCCAATCCCACATTCGCTTGCGCTAGCGCTGGGGCGTCGTTGGTTCCGTCCCCCGTCATGGCGACTAGCTTCCCTTGCGATTGTTCGCGACGAATCACCTCGATTTTGGCTTCCGGCGTCGCTTCGGCGATAAAGTCATCTACCCCTGCTTCTTTCGCAATCACCGACGCGGTGATGCGATTGTCTCCCGTCAGCATGATGGTTTTGACCCCCATGCGGCGCAGCTGGTCGAAGCGATCGCGCAAACCTGGCTTTACAATATCTTTGAGGTAAATGACGCCGTAGATTTCCCCCTCTTGACAAACAGCTAAAGGTGTGCCTCCTAACCTAGAAACTCGTTCGTAGGCAGCGTCGAGGTCGTTGGGAACTTTACCGCTGCGCGATCGCACAAAGCTGGCAATCGCATCTACGGCTCCTTTCCGCACTTCCCGACCATTGGGTAAATTTGTGCCGCTCATGCGGGTTCTGGCGGAAAATTCCACCCCTTCGGCGCGATCGCGGTCAAAATCGATCCTGGCACCCAGCCGCTCTGCCAAAGCCACGATAGACCGACCTTCCGGGGTTTCGTCGAACGCGCTAGCAGCTAAGGCTACTTTCGCCACTTCTTCTACTGTATGACCATTGAGCGGAATAAATTCATCTGCTAAGCGATTGCCCAAGGTAATCGTGCCGGTTTTATCCAAAACCAAGGTATTGATATCGCCGCAAGCTTCGACGGCGCGCCCAGAAGTAGCGATGACGTTGAATTGCGCTACTCTGTCCATCCCAGCGATGCCGATGGCGCTAAGCAAACCGCCGATAGTGGTGGGAATCAGGGCGACGAGGAGGGAGATTAGGATAGCGATAGTTGTTGGTGTATTTACGTAGTTCGCCAAAGGCGGCGTGGTGGCGACGACGATTAAAAACACTTGGGTCAAAACTGCCAGCAACACCGTGAGGGCGATTTCGTTGGGAGTTTTGGTGCGCGCCGCCCCTTCTACCAGAGATATCATGCGGTCAATAAAGCCTTGACCTGGATCGGCGGTAATTTTAATTGTTAGCTCGTCGGATACAATCCGAGTACCGCCGGTGACGGAACTGGCGATATCGGTTCCGGGTTGCTTTAAAACGGGGGCAGATTCGCCGGTAATGGCAGATTCATCGACCGAGGCGATACCAGCAATTACTTCCCCATCAGCGGGAATCATATCTCCGGCGATGACTTTGACTTGATCTCCCCGTCTTAAACTGGTGGAACTGACTTGTTGAATTGAGCCATCGGGGAGCATTTTACGGGCGAGGGTATCGGAACGAGTTGACCGCAGGGTGTCCGCTTGCGCTTTACCGCGTCCTTCGGCGACGGCTTCAGCAAAGTTGGCGAAGAGGACGGTTAGGAAGAGGATGAGGGTGATTAGTCCGTTGAGGAGTCTTTGGTTTTCGCCTTGTACGCTGCCGAATAAGTTGGGGTCGATGGTGACTAAGGCGGTGACGATGGTTCCTACCCAGACGATGAACATGACTGGGTTTCTAATGGCGATGCGGGGGTCAAGTTTGCGGAAGGCGTCGCGGATGGCTCTTTGGTAGAGTCCCGTCATGTTGGCTTTGGGTGTGTGTTTGCGGGTGTCGCGACGACCAGTGGGTATTTTGATGGGTTTGGATTTCATATTTTGGAGGGGATTTTTTTAACGAACCACAGAGACGCAGAGGACGCAGAGGGAAGAGGTAGGGAGAGGTTGTTTGCAGGTGTTGAGGGATTTTTTTTGAACCACGTTCGCGTAGCGTGCGCGCCAGCGCTTAGACGCAAAGAACGCGAAGTTAAGAGGTAGGGAGAGGTTGTTTTTGGATGGATAAGTTTTTCCCTCTCACCTACACACCTGCACACCTACCCGCCTCTGGCTATTTGGAAGGCTTCGGCTATTGGTCCTAGTGCGAGTATGGGGAAGAAGGTGAGGGCGCCGAGGATTAGAATTATGCCTGCTGTGACGCCGATGAAGAGTCCGGTGTCGGTTCGCAATGTGCCGACTGTCATGGGGACTGGTTGTTTGCGGGATAAGCTGTCTGCTAGCAATAAGAGGGAAATGATGGGGATGTAGCGTCCGGCTAGTAGGCTGAAGCTGGCGCTGAGGTTCCACCATAAGGCACCGGGGGCGGGTTGGCTGTCTGCTAGTCCTTCAAAGCCTGAACCGTTGTTGGCTGCGGCGGAGGCGTATTCGTAAATGACTTGGGCGAGTCCATGATATCCGGGGTTGGTGATGCCGTTGAATTCGGTGGGGAAGGTCATGGCGATCGCTCCAGGTATTAATATGGCAATTGGATGCACGAGTAATATCAGGAAGCTGGCAAGGACTACTTCTCTTTTTTCGATTTTGCGTCCTAAAAATTCTGGGGTTCTGCCTACCATTAATCCGGTAACGAATACTGCCAAAATTAGGTAGGCAAATAGATAAGCGGTTCCGGTTCCTTGTCCTCCCCAAACTATTTGTAAGAACATGTTGGCGAGGGTGACGAATCCACCTGGGGGCATGAAGGAATCGTGCATACTGTTAACTGCGCCGGTCATTGTACCTGTGGTAGTTACGGCATATAAGGCGGATTGTGCCCAGCCAAATCTGACTTCTTTTCCTTCTAAGTTGGGTGCTGGATTTCCTAATAGGCTATTGACGATGGGATTGCCTTGGTATTCGCCTGTGGCGGCGATGATGATAAATAAGATATAAATTGCCATCACCATGCCGTAAATTAACCAGGCTTGTTTGCGGTTGTTGGCTATGACGCCGAAGGTATAAATCAAGGATGTCGGAATCGCAATCATGGCGACAATTTCGATTAAATTGGTTGCGGGGTTGGGGTTTTCAAAGGGGTGGGCGGAGTTAATCGCGAAAAAGCCGCCGCCGTTTTCTCCTAATAGTTTTATGATTTCAAAATGGGCAACGGGACCGCGCGCGATCGCCTGCTGTATCTCCCCATTTTCCAATGTCGGCACTATCACCGGCCCCGCTAATGTTTCCGGCACTCCCAAGGCGATTAAAACAATCGCGCCAACTATACTAATCGGCAATAAAATTCGCGTAATCGATTTAATTAAATCCACATAAAAATTCCCCAAAGGTCTACCCGTCAACCCGCGAATAAAAGCGATTCCCACCGCCAATCCCGTCGCCGCTGAGGTAAACATCATGAATCCTAATGCAGCAAATTGACTGAAATAACTGTAGGTAGTTTCTCCAGAATAATGCTGCTGATTCGTATTAGTAACAAAAGAAATTGCCGTGTGTAAATTTGTATCCCAAGTCGGGGAAATTAAACCCGTTGGGTTAAATGGCAGCACTCCCTGCAAGCTAAAAATTAGGAAAATAAACGCCGCCATGATTAAATTGTTGTAAATAACGGCTCTGGCGTACTGCCAACCCGTCATATCTTCTTTTCTGGCAATCCCGCTGAGCCTAAAAATTACCCGTTCTAAGGGATTAGCAATCGGGTCAATAAAGGTTTTTTCTCCTAAATACACCCGCGCCATATATCCGCCAAAAAACGGCGTTATTGCCACAATAATTAGCAAGGTAATTGCTATTTGAATCCATCCTTCTAGCATGAGTTGCAACCACTCCAATTGATGCCGATATCTAATAGCTCTTGTACCAAACACGGGAGGCAGAGCCTCCCAGATCTCGTTCCCAGGCTCCAGCCTGGGAACGAGAAGAACGAGGCGGAGCCTCGCTTAACAACTGGTGCAAGATCGGAAAAGATTATCTATCTCTTCTTTTCTCTTACCTTTGCGTTCTCTGCGGTTGAATAATTCAACCGAACCTACAAACTAATATTGCCGCATATTTTCATAAAGCGCCAGGTATAAATGGCAGTTTACCAAGCTTTTATATGAGAAGATATACCTCTTAAGTAACAAAAGCGTTTAGAGCGTTTAGAAAGTGTTTAGTTGCCAAGTATATCAGTGAATATAGTTTTAATTAAACGGGCAAAAATAGATATAATAGTGTAAGTTGCTATTTATAAATATTGTCGGTTTGATCCCCCCTAACCCCCCTTAAAAAGGGGGGAACCGGATTCAAATCCCCCCTTAATCAGCGGGCAACCGGATTCAAATTCCCCCTTAAAAAGGGGGGAACCGGATTCAAATTCCCCCTTAATCAGCGGGCAACCAGATTCAAATTCCCCTTAAAAGGGGGGGAACCAGATTCAAATTCCCCTTAAAAGGGGGGGAACCAGATTCAAATTCCCCCTTAATCAGCGGGCAACCGGATTCTTAGTCTCCCTTTTTAAGCAGGGCTAATTCATCTTCGTAGCAAAAAATTATTTTGGTAGGATTGCCTGTGAAAAAGTTGAAAAATGAGGTAATTTTCTCCCTCAGCTCCCTCAGCTCCCTCAGCTCCTCCTATTTTCTTTGATGACTATGAAGTAGCCCTGCTTTTTTAAGGGGGGAAACCGGATTCAAAGTCCCCCTTTTTAAGGGGGATTTAGGGGGATCGAAAACGCTTAACCTCATAACTAGCAACTTGAGTTAATAGAAACCCTAACTACTCTGGTAAATTCCCAGATGTCGCTTCAGTTAATGCTTAAAGCTTTACCTCGCAGTTGGACTCGGAAGCTAAAAGCTCCGCAGTGGGGTGTATTCTGGACGATTGTAGGACTGTTTGTAGCGATCGCTCTGTTAGAATTCTCCACGCCACCAAACTACGTATTCGGCTATCTTTACATCGGACCAATTTTACTCGCTTCCTCGCGGTTGAATCAGTCAGCAACGGTAAAATTTACCCTCGTGGCGGTGATTTTAACCATCGTAGCGCTGTGGGGTTTCGGCGGAAACGGCCTAGAAGCACCAACGATCGCATCCAGGGCGATCGCGGTGCTAGCATTGGGTGTAACGGGATTTTTGAGCGATCGCAATCGGAAATACCTTGATGCGATCGCTCAACAGCAAGCCAAACTAGAAGCTGGGGAAAAATTATCCCGTCTGCGCGAAGATTTTGCTTCTACCCTCACCCACGATTTGAAAACACCCCTACTAGGTGCAATAGAAACTCTCAAAGCGTTCGAGCAAGAACATTTTGGTGGCATTCTACCCGCACAACGAAAGGTTTTGGCAACAATAATCCGCAGTCATCAAACCAGTTTGCAATTGGTAGAAACTTTATTAGATGTTTATCGCAACGATACCGAAGGATTGCAACTCCAACTCGCTCCGGTAGATTTAGTCACGATAGCAGAGGAAGTCGCAGCAACGCTTTTTAATCTCGCTAAAAGTCGTCGCGTTCACCTGTCATTTAACTACGGCGATTCGGAGTTCCGCAAGTATTTATGGGTAAATGGGGATGGATTTCAATTAGGGCGAGTATTTGCCAATCTGCTCACCAATGCGATTAACCATACCCCAAGGGGGGGTAAAGTGGAAATTGTCCTGGAGCCTGGAGTTTCTTATCAAGTTGCCAAAATTATCGATACGGGTGCGGGGATAACAGCGGATCAATTACCTCACCTATTTGAAAGATTTTATCAGGGAGAGAGCGATCGCGCTGCAACAGGATCGGGTTTGGGTTTGTATCTCACTCGTCAAATTATCGCAGCACATGGCGGTACAATTTGGGCGGAGAGTCGTTCTCCCAACGGAGCAATCTTTTGTTTCCGATTGCCTGCTTTTCCCATTCAGCCGCATTCATCTAAATAAAATGCCCGCTGCTCCTATTAAAATACTCCTCGTGGAAGATGACGAACTATTCCGTTTGGGTTTAAAAACCAGACTCGAACGCGAATCAGGAATGGAAATTGTTGCCGAAGCCGAAGATGGCGAAACTGCTGTAGAATTGGCACAACACTATGCTTTAAATGTCGTAGTTCTTGACATCGGTTTGCCAGGGATTGGCGGCATCGAAGCGTGTCGTCAACTCAAACAAGCACAACCCAATCTACCCATTTTAGTCCTAACTTCCCACACGCAAAAATCTTTGATTCTGAAATTAATTGAAGCCGGAGTTCAGGGTTATTCTCAAAAAGGCGTACCATCGGAAACGCTGATTTTAGCCATTCGTTCGGTAGCGGCGGGTGCGTCTTGGTGGGATTCAACCGCAACGGCAGAAATTAGAGCCAATTGTAGCCATAATTCTACTAATGTCGATGTAGAAGATGAAAATAACAATCATCTCACCAGGCGCGAACAAGAAATCCTCGCCTTAATTGCAGCGGGTAAAACCAATCAAGAAATAGCCAATCTGCTTTATATTACTCCTGGTACGGTGCGAGTCCACGTCCATACAATATTGCATAAATTAGGCGTTAACGATCGCACTAGAGCCGCCGTAATTGCAATTCAAAAGCAATTAATCCCACAAGTTGATAGTTGACAGTGGACAGTTGACAGTGAACAGTTGACAGTTGACAGTGGACAGTGGACGGTTAGGAAAATATTAGCAATTAGCAATTAGCAATTATGATTTATTCGAGCGAAATGAGTGGCGATCGCAACCGGCGTCGCGGCAAGCATAAAATATTTATCGGCATGTCTCCTGGCGTCGGTAAAACTTACCGCATGTTAGAAGAAGGCAAGCAACTGAAGCAAGAAGGGGTGGATGTTGTCATTGGATTGTTGGAAACCCACGGACGGGAAGAAACCGCAGAACAAGCAGTTGGTTTAGAAATAGTGCCGCGCCAACAAATAACAGTGTCTGGCATCACCCTAACTGAAATGGACACCGATGCTGTTGTGGCGCGTCACTCGCAACTCGCTTTAATTGATGAATTGGCGCATACAAACGTACCCGGATCTCAGCGAGAAAAGCGTTACCAAGATGTAGAATATATTTTATCAAAAGGGATAGATGTTTATTCAACTGTCAATATTCAGCATATAGAAAGTTTGAACGATTTAGTTGCTCGAATTACGGGAGTTGTAGTGCGGGAACGCATTCCAGATCGCGTTTTAGAAGCAGCCGATGAAGTTGTTGTTGTGGATGTGACGCCAGAAACTTTGCAAGAACGGCTGCGAGAAGGAAAAATATATGCTCCTCAAAAAATAGACCAAGCTTTACAACACTTTTTTCAGCGGCGCAATTTGATTGCTCTAAGAGAATTGGCGTTGCGGGAAGTTGCAGACAATATTGAAGAGGAAGCGATCGAACAGGAAGCAAACGGTACAACGTCTGAGGGAAAGTATTGCAACATCCACGAAAGGGTTTTAGTCTGCGTCTCCACCTATCCCAATTCAGTCCAGTTGATTCGGCGAGGGGCAAGAATTGCTAGTTATATGAATGCCCGTCTTTATATTTTATTTGTTGATAACCCGGATAGATTTCTCACCAGGGAAGAAAGCTTGCACATTCACAATTGCGAAAAGCTGTGTGGGGAATTCGGCGGCGACTTTTTGCGCGTCACCAGCTATGATATTTCTGGCGCGATCGCTAAGGTAGCAAAAGAATACCGCATTACTCAGATTGTGATTGGGGAAAGCCAGCGATCGCGCTGGAAGTTGCTCTTGAGGGGATCTTTAACCCAGCAGCTAGTGCGACTGCTCAAAAATATCGATTTACATATTATCGCCAGCGATAAAAAACCCGCCCGCGCCCTCGATTCTTAGCTTTCGGTAACAACTTGCTTTCTTGATCTCCCTGATGATTGGCTCTTTCACCCATAAAGGGGACTCATAGGCACTGAGGGTATCGGTTATAATTTAGCCACCTATGCGATCTTGACCTATGGGCGATCGCCCAGGCAAAATGGGTAACATTATTTAGGAAAATGGTATAAATTGCTTGTAGCTTCAATTGTCGGGAATGACATTCAGGGAGTGCAACTACCGTATTCAGTGGAAACACTGAGTACCCCTAAATTCATTAGTATTTGGTGACTTTACTGATGATGACAACACCTTCCTAATGGGCATTCTATAAAGAGATGTGTTTTTTCCTATCACCTGCCCGACCATGCCAAACCCAATTATTCTCATACAACCGCAATTAGCAGCTGCCCCCCCCAAAGCTCAAGCTAAAGATCTGCCGCCGGATGCAATGTGGATGGGAGCGTCCGGGCTAATGGCTTTATTAACTGTTGGTTTGGGAGTTTATTCTTATCTCCAGACTAAAAAGCTGGCGAAAGAACTGCGCCTGGAAAAGTTTAAAAGCGAAGATGTGAAGAAAAAGTTAAAATTAGCGCTGGAAACTATTCGGAAAATGGAAACTAATCCGGATTTGGTTCACTCGCGAGAATTTAACCTGGATTATCTGCGGATGCGGATGGCTGAGGAAGTCTTTCACTTTGCGATTGTCAACCAAATTAAGGTCAAGGTAAAAGAAAAAATTTCCACCGCCTTGCGTCCGACTCAGGCGCAACAAGCTGCGATTGGAATTGCGACGACAACGGGAAGGCAAGTCGATGAAATTTTCGATGTAGAGTATCAGACGGCTGAAAACCCGAAGTCGAAAAAGGCTGTGCTGTTCCGAATTCAAATTCGGTTGATGAAGTTACCGACTCAGGCGACTTCGGTGACAATTAATCAAATTATCGACTGCATTGAAACTTACTTGAGTCCTTCTGACGAACATGATAATTGGCAACCGACGATTCAAGGCCGGATTGTGCAAATCCAATGGGATCAAAAAGCCAAGCCTACACCTTTGCTGGTGCTAGAGCAATCGAATGAAGGGGTAAACGTCAGCTTCGCTACTAAAAGGCAAGTATCGGCACCCTCAGCAGATTTGCTGCCACCGACTCCGCCGCCATCCAAACGGCAAGCGCCCGTCGCTGAAAAGAAACCTGCTGCACCTAAAACCGCGACTCAGCCTAACCCTAAAATGCCCTTACCTACGAATGGTCGGACAACCCAAGCTAAGCCTAATCAACCGCGCTCAGCAGTTAATCCGGCTAAAAAAACCACGAGGTAGTTTTGCTGGTTTAGTTAATGAGATCCTACCCCCAAGGGTGCATCTTTTGCCAAACGACCATCTTCCATATGCACGATGCGGTCGGCAATATCTAAAATCCGGTTATCGTGAGTCACCATTAAAATCGTACAGCCTTGTTCTTTGGCTAAACGCTGCATTAATTCGACTACATCCCGACCCGATTTGCTGTCTAATGCAGCGGTAGGTTCGTCGGCTAAAACAATTTTAGGATGGCTGACCAACGCACGTGCGATCGCAACTCTTTGTTTTTGTCCCCCTGATAGGTTCTCCGGGAAATAATCAATCCGCTCACCTAACCCAACTGCTTCTAGCATCGTTTTCGCTTTAGCATTCGCTTCTTTGTTAGAAATGCCAGGGTGCAATTCCAGCGACATTAACACGTTTTGTCTGGCTGTCAAACTTTTGAGCAAGTTGTGCGCCTGAAAAATATAGCCAATATTGCGCCGCACCTCCACTAATCGATTTTTACCCGCTCCCACCAATTCTTTGCCCAAGATTTTTAGACTGCCTTCTGTAGGCGATCGCAAACCGCCTATCATTGTCAGCAAGGTAGTTTTCCCCGACCCCGAAGGCCCCGTCATCAGTACAATTTCCCCCGGATATATTTCCAGGCTGACATCAAATAACACCTGTTTCTTCAGCGATCCCTTACCAAAATAGTGATTCACATTTTTAATATCAATCACTGGTTCGCTCACCAAGGTATTTTTACTGATAGCCTGTGTTTCAGTCAGAGTAACTTCCATTTTGTTCCCCTTTGATTGTTGATTCTTGACCAATTACCAATTACCAATTACCCATTACCAATTCCCAACTTAAAAAATATCCGCCGGATCGGCTGCTTGCAATTTCCGCACCGCGATCGCACCCGATATCGTACACATAATTACAGTTAAAATTAACACAGTTGTGGCTCTAGCTACAGTCATTACCATCGGCAAACTGGTAGCATTGCGCGTCAAGGTATACAAAACAGTTGCCACCCCATATCCCGGTATAAATCCTAAAATTGATAAAATAATCGCTTCTTGAAATACCACCCCCAATAAATACAAATCCTTATACCCCATTGCTTTAAGCGTCGCATATTCAGCCAGGTGATCGGCAACATCGGTATAAAGAATTTGATATACAATTACCGTCCCGACAATAAATCCCATTAACGTGCCTAAAAAGAACACAAATCCAATCGATGTCCCCGTTTCCCAATATGTCTTTTCAAATTGGATAAATTCTTCGTGGGATAAGACTAAAACATCCGGATAGGCATTTTTATAGTAATCCTTCATTTTAGCAATAATTTGTTCTTTATTGGCATCGGGCTTTAAATTAACCACACCAATATCAATCGAACCTCTGTCGCGCCCATCAAAGATACGTAGAAAGTTTAAATCACTGGTAACGATGTTGCCATCTGCACCGAAAGATGCCCCCAATTTAAACAATCCACCGACTCTGACGCGACGGCTATCTATTTCTGTTTCTACCGTTTGTCCGGAATTAAATAACTTTTCAACTGGCCCGAATTCCTCTCTAGATGCTGAATCAAATATCACCACATCCGGAATTTTTACCTTATCCAAATTTTCCGCCAGTCCGGGGAGATTAAAAATTTCAGCGGCAGGATTAAAAGCAATTACCATTAATTGCCTAGTTCTGCGAGTTTCGGGATTTTTCCAAATACCAAAACCGAGATAAACAGGCGTAATCGATTCCACCCCCTCAAACGCCATCGCTTGATATAATCGCCGCTGAGAGAAGCTTTTCATCGCAATCAAAGCCGTCGATTGACTGCTAATTAAAAAGATATCCCCCCGGACATTTTTATGAAAAGTAATCGCACTTTCAAACAGAGCATCGCGAAATCCTAACTGCATAAACATTAAGATATCCGCAAACCCAATCCCCGCTAAAGCAACAAGCAAGCGGACTTTTTCTTTTGTCAGTTGGAGCCAAGCCAGAGGTATTCTTGCCATTGTGGTAATTGGTAATTGGTAATTGGTAATTGGTGATTGGTTAAGCGCTCGGAAACTGACGGGGGCGGGTTTAGATAAATTGTCGGTTATCACATAGATGGTTAGTGAAACCCACCCCTACACTACTAATATTGCATCCGCTTACTCTCTTCTCTTCCTCTGCGTCCTCTGCGTCTCTGCGGTTCAATAATTCAGAAACAACCGGAGGGGCGAGTCTGGATCGATCGCCTTAAATATAGATAGTTGGTAAAACTCGCCCTTACTGACCCATAACGATTCTGGCGATCACTTTGGAGTAAGTTAAACCAGAAACTTTGCGGCTAGATTCTGGATCGAGTTGGATTTTGACTTCTACAACTCTGGCATCTACATCGGCGGCTGGATCGGTGTTGAGGATATCTTTCTTACCGATTTGCAAGCCAATTTCAGCTACTGTGCCTTTGAGTTCGCCTTCAAAAGCATTAGTTTCGCTGTTAACTGTAGCAGCTTGACCGAGTTTTACTTTAGCAATGTCGCTTTCGTAAACTTCGGCGATCGCATACATTTGTCCAGTCTGTCCGATATCAGCTATCCCATTGGTACTGCTAACAGATTCTCCCGCTTTAGTGTGAATTTTCAACACTTGTCCGTCAACCGGCGATCGCACGAAGGCTTGATCCAAATCTGCTTGGGCTTTCTTGACTGCGGCTTTGGCGCGATCGATCTCTGCTTGCGCTGCATTGACGTCGGTAGGACGCACTTCGGCAATTTGGGTTAAAGTCGCCCGCGCTTGTTTGATTTGCTCGTTTAATGTATCTATTGTTTTATTTCGGTTGGCTTTTGCCTCCTGAATTTGTTGGGTTAAAGTTGCTTCGGTGCGAGCCAAATTCGCTCTGGCTTCATTGATTTGCTGGGCTACCGTACCTGCTGTTTTACTCCGATTAGCTTGTGCTTCATTAATTTGTTGAATTAACGTCGCTTCGGTGCGGCTTAAATTCGCTCTGGCTTCGTTAATTTGTTGAATTAACGTGGCTTCGGTGCGGCTTAAATTCGCTCTGGCTTCATTTAGCTGCTGAGAAGCGGTTTCTAATTGCAAGCGCTGGCTGTCGATTCTAGAGGCGGCTATTGCTCCTTGTTGAGATAGCATCTCATAACGGCGAAATTCGGTTTGTGCATTTTGCTGCTGTGCAGAAAGCCGCGCGATCGCTGCTTGTTGCGTTCTCTTTTCTCCCAATAATTGGGCTTGCAAGCGGGCTATAGTCGCTTGTTGCGTTTTTCTTTCTCCTTCTAACTGTGCAGTCAGGCGGGCGATTTCTGCTCTTTGCCCTGCCGCGTCGCCTGTTTGTTGCGCTTGTAGGCGGGCGATGCTGGCTTGTAGTGCTTTTCTTTCTCCCTCTAATTGCTCTTGCCAGCGGCTAATTTCTGCTCTTTGGGTGTTCATTTCCCCCTCAAGCTGGGCTTGCAGGCGGCCTATTTCGGCACGCTGAGCGGATATTTCTCCTGCTTTCGCCCCGGCTTGCACTTTGGCTAAATTGGCTTCGGCAACTCTCACATCTTGCTTGGCTTGTTCTAAGGCGGCTTGCAAGCGATCGCGCGAGTCTAATATCGCCACTAGCTGCCCTGCTTTCACCGCATCTCCCTGTTTTACCAGCAGTTGCGCCACCCGCGATCCTTCGATCGAACTCGATGCGGATACTTTGATCACCTCGCCTTGGGGTTCCAAGCGTCCCAATGCGGTTACCGATGCGATCGCTGGCGCCGTCACCACGGGTGCTTCCACTGGCGGCTGCACCCGCGTTTGTTGATAAACCGTATATATCCCCACACCACTCACACCAGCCGCGATAATTGCTAGCGGAATCGTCCAGCGCGCTGGAGATTTGAGCAATTGCCAATCTTTCACAGGTAAGTCTAGCCGCATAACTTTTCTTTACAACCCCTTTAATTAGCTTAATATTTTGTTTTCCAAAGGAAGACCAAGAGCGAGGAGGTGCGATCTATCTACCTATCTTTAAGCTTCTGTCCGGAAACACTCGCCCCGCTTCCTCCGATTGAGCCATCCGCATGGGTGAGTTTAAACTTTTGTCAAGTTGATTGACTAATTAATCAACTTGAGAAGAAAAAAATACGCCTTTACCAGGAAAAATGGATTGTTAGCCTCCCCCTTTTCCCCTTCAAGGTCAACTGTCAACTGTCAACTGTCAACTGTCCACTGTCCACTGTCCACTGTCCACTGTCAACTGTCAACTGTCAACTGTCCACTGTTACGAGCATTCCTTGCAAGAAAACCTCAACGGTAGTCTTTACCATTGTCTCAGCGTCGAGTTGCTGCGTATCTGGCTGGGGAAAGATTTCCCGCGTGAAAATATACGCCAGCAAAGAGCCAATAAAACAATAAGCTGCTGCTCCAGGATCGATTGGTTTCAGGACGCCAGCAGAGATTTGTTTTGCCAGATAGCGACTTAAAAACGCCATTTCCCGACTTGGCCCAGCGTTGTTCATCACTTCGGCAACTTTCGGTTGTCGGAATGCTTCGCTCATCACCAGCTTAAACATGGCGACGGCGGTCGGATTTTCCAAGGTTTTCAGAAAGGTGCTGGCGAAGATAGTTAGGACTTCTTGCGGTGGTTTGGTCAAGACCTCATCACCGCTGTGCGCCAGGAGTTGCAGCAGGGGAACCCGCTGTTCTAATACCTGCTGGAATAGGTCGCTTTTATCTTTGAAGTAGTGGTATATCAGTCCAGGCGAGCCAATATTGGCAGCTTGGGCGATGTCTTTATTAGTTGCCTTTTCAAAGCCAAAGCTGGCAAAGACTTCCAATGCACCATCAATGATTTGCTGCCGCCGCCGCTCGAACTCTACCTGGTCGTGGGCTGGCATGGGTTAATTTTTGGTTTTTTGATTGATTGGTTAATCAATATCGTAGCAAATTGCTAATTTATGTCAAGGATGCAAGATCGGGGGTCGATCCCGATCTTCGCTTATATTGCCGATGCTTCTACGACATAATCAAACAGAACCGTAGTCATGTAGCGTTCTGCCCATTCATCGCCGAAAGCTTTTTCGAGGACGCGGCGGGTTTTGTCGTTTTGCTGTTGTTTGGTGCAGTAGTTGCGCTGTCCGGCGAGAATTTGCATTTGCTCTTCCCTAGAGACGGGTTGGGATGCGATCGCTGTCTGGCAATGAATTTCCAAAAATGACTTGACACGAGCAAGAAACTGTGCTTCCTCTTCTGGGCTACCCGGTCGAATAAACAGACAAAACTCAGAAAAGATATCGCCCCAAGCGGGAAGATCGCGGGGTTGGGAGAAGCGAGGGGCGTTGGTGGCGAGGGCAGAGCGGTAGACTTCGGGTAAAGTCAGATCTGGGCTAGTGGGAGAGAGATCGGCGATCGCGGCGCTAATTTGGCCTCTACCGCCGACTAAATCGCAGCCAAACATCGGTAACGGGTATTCGGGGCGGGGAAACATAACGCAGTGCAAAATATCGAGCATTGGGCCGACTTTTGCCAATTCTAGGTGCATTTTGCGAAATTGCGGCGTTTGATAGCAGCGGTTTTCGATAATCAGTTTTTCCCCTTCTAGGCGTCCTTCCACATATCCCAAATCTTCTGGCAAGTGGTAAGGTGAAAGGTCAAGGTATTGCGACCAAGTGGACTCGATACAATCAGCCAGTTGACGAATCAGGGGGTGTTGTTGTTCGCGCAGAGAAGGGTTAGGGCTTTGTAACATTTTTGTGATTAAAAATTGCAACAATCGAGGCGTAGCGCCTAGCTTAATTCAGAATAAACGAAGACAGAGGGCGAGGGAAGCAAGATCATGTTCGATCGAGTATTAGGCGATAGACTATCCACGCTTTGCGATCGCTACGATATTATCCGGCAGCTGGGAAAAAAGACCGGCAGACGGACGTTGCTGGCGCGCGATCGCCAAACCCAAGAATTAGTCGTCATCAAGTTACTGTCTTTTAACAGCGATTTTGAATGGGACGATCTCAAGTTGTTTGAACGAGAAGCATCGATCTTACAAACATTATCCCATCCCGCGATCCCTCGGTATCTCAACCACTTTGAAATCGACTTACCCCAGGGTAAAGGATTTGCCCTCGTACAAAGTTACATACAAGCCAAATCCTTAGAAGAACACCTCAACAGCGGACGAACTTTTACCGAAGCAGAAGTGAGGGAAATTGCCAAATCCTTGTTACAAATCTTAATTGAATTGCACAATCGTCAACCTGCTGTAATTCACCGCGATATCAAACCCAGCAATATTTTATTAACTAACCGTTCTGCCCATAGCGTCGGGCAAGTTTATTTAGTTGATTTTGGTTCCGTCCAAACCCTGGCAGCCAAACAAGGAGGCACAATTACCGTAGTAGGAACGTATGGATATATGCCCCCCGAACAATTTGGCGGGCGTGCAGTTCCCGCTTCCGATCTTTATAGTTTAGGAGCGACATTAATTTACTTGGTAACGGGGACGCATCCAGCGGATTTACCCCAGGAAGAATTGCGAATTCAATTTGAGAAAATGGCTAATCTTAGCCTTGGTTTTAGCTGCTGGTTAAGGCAGATGACACACCCCAGTTTGGATAAGCGATTCACATCGGCTAGCGAAGCACTGGAAGCTTTAGAACAGGAGCCTGCAACGGATATTGGGTCTTTAGCTTTTCCAAAACCAACTAGCAGCAATTTATTGCTGAAAAAAGATGAATACTCTATAGAAATTATCACGCCGCCATCGGGGTTTAACTTGCCAGTTGCTGCCATGTCTTTTGGCTCGATTAGTTTAATATTTTGGTTGCTTTTAAACTTCGGTCATCCCGCTAATATCGTCTCAGCCTTGCTATTTTTACCTTATTTAGTGCCTTTGGGTATAATGGGAGAGAGGATTTTATTCGCCTTTTTTGGACGCTATCGCTTGCGGATCGACTGGCGCTATATTTCTAAAAGTTACGAGTTGTTTGGATTGAAGCGCAATCTGTTTCGACCTGCGCGACGGCGGGAGATTAGCAAAATCGAGTATATTGAGCCTAACTCTAACCATCCTAAAATTGTTATCTGGGCTGGATCGCAAAAGTGCGAATTTGGCGCGGCAATGGTGAATGAAGCGGAACTCGAATGGTTAGCGGGTGAACTGAGCGATTGGTTAGGATTGCCTCTGACACGCAGCGAGTAGTTGAGGAGAAACCCGGTTTCTCACAGAAACCGGGTTTCTTGGTTGAAAGTTACCCTAAAAATCGAGAAAGGAGACTGATATGTTTGGATTGGGATTGCCCGAAATGGGAATTATTGCGGTAGTAGCGCTGTTAATTTTTGGCCCTAAGAAGATTCCAGAAATGGGACGCGCCTTGGGTAAGACTTTAAAGGGTTTTAAAGAAGAGATGAATAATCCGGAAACAGAGAAAGAAGCACCAGAAGAAGAAGTAAAAACTAAAGATTAAACCTGTTTTGAAAATAGCAGGTGAGATGGATTTTCATCCTTGTTTGCGAGGGTAGTTCGTGCAGGTTTGTTGCAAAAATACTTGGGGCGGGCAGGATGCCCACCCCACAAGATCGGAAACATTCTTGTGCTGTGGGGGTGGGGGGCAATACTACCCACCCCACAAGATCGGAAACATTCTTGGTAATTTAATTTCCAATAAACCATCATCACCGACGTGGGTTTGCAGTTTAATACTTTGCATCCTCTTTATCCTCGATTAGTTGTAGGCTGTGCATTATCTACCTTAAATCAAATCCGCCTAGACAACCCGTCTTATCTTCTTTTTGGCGTTCTTGGCGTCTAGCCTACGGATTAACCTATCGTTTCTATTATCGATAACGCAGAATTCAACTACAAAGAATTGACCCAAAAAACAAAATAGGGGAGGCTATTACCTCCCCTATTCTGCAAGTCTTTAAATCGCTTAAACCTGATTAGCCAGGGAAGATTTTACGCTGTTGGTAGCTTCCGCCCCATTGACTTGCTGTACTTGTTCGGGGATAGGGCGACGCGCTTCAATTAATTGAATCGCGCGCGATACAGTTTCGGGCAAAATCACCACCAAACTACTGGGAGTGGCGCTATCTAAAGCTGTATTAATCGCGGTTGTTTCATCGAGAATCGATTCGTAGCGACAATCTGGCTTCGCTTGCTGAATCCCTTGGACGATTAACCCAGCTGCTGCACCGCGATCGCGTCCTCTGGTATCATCATCTTCCTTGACAATAATTCGGTCGAAAATATTCGCCGAAAGTTTACCCAACGTTACAAAGTCTTCATCTCTGCGATCGCCCGGTCCCCCGACGACGCCTATCCTTTCCCCAGGCCAATTCCTGATAAAATTGCCCAAAGCCTCGTAACTCGCCGGATTGTGGGCATAATCCACCAAAGCGTGATAGCTGCCTAAATTAAACAAATTCATCCGTCCGGGTGTTTGGCTAGCAGAAGCGCGGAACGTTGTCAAGCCCCTGCGGATATAATCTATTCCCAGCCCTTGAACAAACGCCGCCAAGGAAGCCGCCAAGGCATTGGCAATCATAAACGGCGCTTTGCCGCCCATTGTCAGGGGTACGTTAATCGCTTGTTCGATTCGCAGCGTCCAATCCCCTTTTAATATCGACAAATAGCCGTTTTCATACACCGCTGCGACGCCGCTTTGCTGGGTATGGGCTTTGACGATTTCATTTTCTGGGTTCATGGAAAAGTAAGCGATTTGTGCCTTTGTCCGCTTTGCCATTGCCACGACTAAGGGGTCATCGGCGTTGAGGACGGCGTAGCCTTTGGGTAAAACGGCTTCCGCTACCACACTCTTGAGATTGGCTAATTGATCCAAGGTATCGATATCGCCGATTCCCAGGTGATCCGCCGCCACGTTCAACACTACTCCCACATCCGAGGCATCAAATCCTAAACCAGAACGCAGGATACCGCCCCGCGCCGCTTCCAGGACTGCTACTTCTACCGTGGGGTCGTGCAGTAGCATTTGGGCGCTTTGGGGGCCTGTATTATCGCCTTTTTCGATTAAATAATCGCCGATATAAGTGCCGTCGGTGGTGGTGTAGCCAACGGTTAACCCGGTTTGCTTGTAGATGTGCGCCAGCAGTCGGGTGGTAGTGGTTTTACCGTTTGTCCCGGTTACCGCCAAAATGGGAATGCGGCTGGGAGTGCCGGGAGGGAACAGCATATCCAAAACTGGGGCGGCGACGTTGCGCGGTAGCCCTTCGCTGGGACATACGTGCATCCGGAATCCAGGGGCGGCGTTGACTTCAACGATGACGCCTCCGGTTTCGCGCAAAGGTTGGCTAATATCTGACGTCACCACATCAATGCCTGCGATATCCAACCCGATGATTTTGGCAACCCGTTGGGCAATCCAAATATTTTCTGGATGGATATCGTCGGTGCGGTCTACGGCGATGCCTCCGGTACTGAGGTTCGCCGTAGCTTTCAAGTAACAAATTTCACCCGAATCTAGCACCGTATCGAGGTTATATCCTTGTTCTTTTAATAGATCCCAGGAAGTGCGGTCGAGTTCGATTTTTGTCAGGACGTTTTCGTGTCCCGTGCCGCGTCGGGGGTCGCGATTGGTTTCTTCGATTAATTCTGATATGGTTAATTTGCCATTGCCGACGACGTGGGCGGGCACTCGTTCCGCGACGGCGACGACTTTGCCGTTGACGACTAAAACTCGGTGGTCGCGTCCGGTGTAGTAGCGTTCGACAATCACGCCTTTAGATTCGCCTTTAGCGGCGTCGTAGGCGACTTCTGCTTGTTCCCAAGATTTGATATTGAGGGTGATGCCCTTGCCGTGGTGACCGTCGAGGGGTTTGATTACTATTGGGTAGCCGCCGATATCGGCGATCGCATCCGCCAAATCATCCAGGTAATATACCACCGTACCGCGCGGTACTGGCACTCCGCCATCGCGCAAAACTTGTTTCGTGCTTTCTTTATCGCAAGCCAGCTCGACGCCCAAAATCCCGGTATACTCGCTCAAAGTAGCCTGGATGCGCTTGCTGTAAATTCCATAGCCAAATTGCACCAAGGCGCGGGCGTTTAAATAGCGCCAGGGAATTCCCCGGGCTTCTGCTTCTTTAACAATAGTTTCTGTCGAAGGCCCCAAGGCTGAATCGGAACACATTTCCTTGAGGTCTTGCAAATCTTGGGCTAATTCTGACTCAGCATAGCTGCCAGTATCGACGATACTCTGGCACAAACGCACCGCCGCCCTAGCTGCATAGCGCCCTGCTTGTTCGTCTAGGTACTCGATGACCACTTGGTAAATGCCTGACGTAGCGGTTTCCCGCGTCCGTCCAAAGCCCACATCCATACCTGCAAGGGTTTGCAGTTCTAGGGCGACATGTTCGACAATGTGACCCATGTAAGTTCCCTCCCGCACGCGCTGAAGGAAACCGCCCCGACACCCAGGGGCGCAGAAATGCTCTTCCAAAGAGGGTAGCACCCGCAGCAAGCCTTCATAAAAGCCGGGAATGAGATCTGATGGCTTGTCTGCCAGATCCTCCAAATCAAGACGCATGACGACCAGTTTGTGGCGTCGAATACTCCAATAGTTCGGCCCGCGTAACGTCTGGATTTTGAGAATTTTCATAGTTATAGTCCGGGGATCTGTTGGCGACAAGGAAGGATTGAGAAGAACCCTATATATTTACACCTGTAATCGTTATAAAACTGTTCTCTACGAACAGTTTTGCAGCCAAATTGGGTGTAAAAGCGCAAGACCAAGGGCAGCGCATAGCAAAAATATGCAAACAAGAAAACCATAGAAGGCACAAGCAATCGTTCAAAAGCCTCCTATGTTATCTCATATATAGGTATCGATGATAACAATCTGCGTCAGCCTGTAGGAATAATTGCACGCTGGTGCAGGTTGTAGCGCTGACCATAGCTGAGAATATGTACTCGTAAATTGTGAATGCTAATCGGGTCGGTAGCACCGATATATGGCTGATTGGTGTATGACACTTCTGCCGGATCGACGATAGTTACCGTCCCTTTGCCCACCACTTGCAGGATACCATCTTGCTCGAACAAGGCACAGGTATCTTCATCGATGCCGATACCCAGGCGATCGGGATGGGCAGCGATCGCGCTCATCAATCTCGCCATCCGGTTGCGGTTGTGAAAGTGCTGATCCACCACCACTTCTGGTATAATACCAAGCCCCGTTGCCATATCGACTAAAGAACGATTGGGACATTCGCCGCTACCGCCCCCGGCGATCATATGGTGACCCATGACCGCCGCTCCGGCGCTGGTTCCCGCCAGCGTAATTTGACCCATCTGGACGCGCAGGCGCAATTTTTCCATCAACGCCGTATCCGCCAGCAGTCCGCACAGCCGCAGTTGATCGCCCCCGGTGAGGAATACCCCCGTACACACTTCCAGGTATTCGTGGATTGCCGGATCTTCGCACTGATCGCGATCGCGTATATCCAACACCTCTATTCGCTTAGCACCCATCTCGTTAAAGATGCCGCGATACCGTTCGCCAATAATCGCGGGTTCTCGACTCGCCGATGGTATAATGGCGATTTGAGCATCAGTCGATCCGGCACGGTAAAAAAAAGTGTGCAAGATCTCCCGTCCGTGAACTTTATCTTCAGCACCGCCAATCACCATGATGGCGGTTTTGGTCGATTGGGGTTTCCTGGTTTCCAAGGCTTGCAATTCTAATTGTTGCATCGTGTTGCTTCTCTCTCCTGGCGGTGAAGGCGGGTTGGCTAACCCCCTTACAAGCGGGGCTGGGTTTTGGCTTATGAGCGTGACGGTTAACACATAATCTTAGCTTATTAGATAAATCATTAAGCAATTATTAAAAACTTTTCCATCTTTCTCAGGGCATAATCTTTACCCAGGGAACAGCACCAAATTTGGCGCAAGGCTAATTATACGCTTCCACACATCCTTGTTAACATCAGGAATGTTTAAGTCTTTCTCAAGATTTGCCTAGTTAATTTCAATTTAAAGCCCGTGCGATTTGATGTTATTACCCTATTTCCAGATTTCTTCGCATCTCCCCTGAGTTCGGGGTTGCTCCGAAAGGCGCTAGAAAAACAGATAGCGCAAGTTAATCTAGTCAATCCCCGAGATTTCGCTACAGATAAGCATCGCCGCGTGGATGACGAACCCTACGGCGGCGGCGTCGGAATGCTGATGAAACCAGAACCGATTTTTGCAGCGATCGAGTCGTTACCCGTCTTACCCAAACGCGATGTTATCCTGATGACACCGCAAGGTCAAACACTGAATCAAGGTTTACTCAAAGAATTCGCCACCGATTACGACCAATTGGTTGTAATATGCGGACATTACGAAGGCGTGGACGAGCGAGTGCTTGATTTAGTCACCCGCGAGGTATCTTTAGGCGATTTTGTCCTCACTTGCGGCGAAATTCCGGCACTAGCGCTGATTAACGGCGTTGTCAGATTGCGTCCCGGTACGGTAGGGAAGGAAGAATCCCTCAAAGCAGAGAGTTTTGAGGCGACACTGCTGGACTATCCTCAGTACACCCGTCCCCCAGAGTTTCGCGGGTTACGAGTTCCCGATGTTTTACTATCGGGAAACCACGGCGAGATTGCCCGCTGGCGATTCCAGCAGCAAATCGAACGAACAAAAGCAAGGCGTCCCGATTTGTATGAAAAATGGTTGCGCGAGACAGGCGGCGAGTAAAAAGAATCCCGGTTTGCTAAAAGCCCCCAGGCTAAAGCCTGGGGCTAGACAAACAAAGCCCGCCTACGCGGGCTGAAATCAAATGCAGCCGCCCCCAGCCCCCAGGCTAAAGCCTGGGGCTAGACAAACAAAGCCCGCCTACGCGGGCTGAAATCAAATGCAGCCCGCGCAGGCGGGCTTTGTTTGTGTAGCGGCACCCTTAAGGGTGCCGGATTTGGGTGAGATTGTTGTTAACTTTTTTGCCAGATTTGGGTAATTGAATGGCTCCAGGGGGAAGAATAAAGAAGAAAATCATTACAGAGTCGCCAAATAATCCCCATGAAACCCAAGTCAAAGTTACAGCTTTTATGTGCTGCCGCTGTTTCGTTTCTCTTGGTTAACGCGGTAGATATTCAATTAACGCCAACAAGCAATCAACTAAAGCTAAACATCGGTACTGAAGCGCAAGCGAGACGGGGAGGAGGGCGTAGCGGCGGCGGTTCCTTTAGATCTGCACCTTCCCGTTCGAGGAGTTCTCCCAGTCGCAGCAGTGGTTCGGATTCCAATTATGGTGGTGGGGGTTACTCATCCGGAGGGACGACTATCTACGTCGGGCCAAGATATAGCTATGGTGGCTATTATTATTCCCCGATTTCTCTGATTGTTTTGGTCATCATTTTAGCAATTCTCGTGGCTGCGATCGCTTACGCCATTTCCATATCTAAAAAGCAAGCCATCAGTAGCAGTTCAACAGAAACTTATGCCAGTACAGGCAACCGCGAACTTGATAACAATATCGTCACCATCAGTAAAATCCAAGTCGGATTGCTGGCGCAAGCGCGTTCGATTCAAACTCAACTTTCACAATTGAGTTTAAATATCGATACCGACACTCCAGAAGGCTTATCGGAATTATTGCAAGAATCGGCTTTAGCACTGTTAAGAATGCCAGAAAACTGGACTCACGTATCGGCAACTTCTAAAACCGTCCGCAGTCGCGACGAAGCCGAGGCAATTTTTAACCAGTTTTCGATTGAAGAACGGGGTAAATTTAGCGGCGAAACTCTAACAAATGTCAATGGTAAAGTGCGTCAGATGCAGGCCGATTCCAATTCAGATAGCGAACCAGGTTCTTATATAGTGGTGACGCTGTTAATTGGCACCGAAGACGATCGCCCTCTGTTTGGAAATGTTTATTCAACCAATGAATTAAAGCAAGCACTAGAGAGAATTGCTTCTACTCCTCCGGAATACTTGTCTAAGTTTGAATTGCTGTGGACTCCTCAAGTAGAAACCGAAAGTTTAACTTACGACGAAATGTTGAGCGAGTATGCGGGTTTGATGCAAATTGCTTAATTGGTAATTGGTAATCGGTAATTGGTTGTTGGTTTGGATATTGTAGGGTGTGTTAACGAAGTGTAACGCACCATCTTCTTTGCAATTAAGTAGGGTGCGTTAACGAAGTGTAACGCACCATCTGCGACTTATAGCGGCTTGCAACCCTTGTGAGGTACACCTTCGTTTGTGTAGCGGCACCCTTAAGGGTGCCGCTACACAAACGAAGCAAAAATGCTGTACCTCATACGGCTGCAATCCGCTGTATTAAAGGAAAAAGACCGCTCCGATGGAGAGCGATCGCTCGTAAAATACTGAAGGGCAAGATTCAGGATTTTACAAGCACTATGTCTCTCAGAATAGGCAACGGTTACGACATTCACAGATTGGTTACGGGGCGTCCTTTAATTTTAGGCGGGGTGAACATTCCCCACGAAATGGGACTTTTGGGACATAGCGACGCCGATGTTTTAACTCACGCCATCATGGATGCAATGCTGGGGGCGTTGAGTTTGGGGGATATCGGACATTATTTTCCGCCAACCGATCCAAAATGGGCGGGGGCGGATAGCCTGGAGTTGTTAAAGCAAGTATACGGGTTAGTGCAAGAGAAAGGTTGGCGAGTGAGCAATATTGATTCCGTCGTGGTGGCGGAACGTCCGAAGCTGAAACCGCATATTGGGGAGATGCGATCGCGCCTCGCCAGCGTTTTAAACTTAGAACCAGACCAAATCGGCGTTAAAGCCACCACCAACGAAAAATTAGACGCAGTTGGACAAGAAGAAGGCATTGCTGCTTATGCTGTCGCTTTATTAGTTGCTGCTGAATAACTCTTACCAACCCTATCGAGTCAATCATTTAAAAATGGCTAAGATAGGGTTGAACGAGAAAAGCATCGGGTCTGAGTTTTTCAACTTGCTAGGAGAATTAGAAAAATGGAAGTTGCACAAGCTACATTTGAAACTCATGCTGATATTCTTATTAAAGATGTTGATGAACAGATAGTTCTATTAGTTAAAGTACAAGCAAATAAAGCAGAATATAAAAGCGTTCAACAGTTTATAGAAACTTGGCAAACTTTAAAAGTTTTAATTCCTTTTGCGATGTTTGTCGATTTAAGAAAAACTTTGATATACAAACGCCAAGATATAGATTGGAAAGGTGACTTGAGCAAAGCATTAACAACGGTTGATGTAGAACCTGTTGGCTCGTTCGATACTATCGATATTCTTCGGTTTTACGAAAAAGATTTCGCAGATAAAACGATTTTAAAACCTTATTTAACGACCCTAGTTGATGCGTGGATAGGAGATCTAGCTTATCAATGGAAATTAGAAAACCCGCCAGCCTCAGAGCAATTAAAGGAAATAGGTTTAGTGCAAAGATTAAAAGGTACAACAACCCACGAAGATGTAGATATAGAGAATATATTATGGCGATCGTTAAACTTATTAAACCAAGAAATATTAGGCAGAATTCAGCAAGAAGTAGATGTTCTGTATTCGTATAGTTATGAATTGGCTGTTGGAAGCAAGAGCGAACCAGTTTATAAACAACTTGTGCTTCTAAGCCAAGCTATAAAGATCCAAGCTATTTTAAATCAACTTAGTTCGCGCAATTATTTAAGCCATTATCTAGACTCATAGTAGCCTAGCAAAGGAAAATAATAACAGTTCAATCCGTTGAACTGAAAGATCGCCATTAAAGCACTTGGAGCTAGTTAGTGATTCTTTACATCGAGACTAATTTTCTGCTCAGTATAGCTAAAGGACAAGACCCAGACGCAAATACATTGTTAGAGAGTACATCGCAATCTTTCTCTATAGCAATACCAGGAATTTGTTATGTAGAAGCGCTCTCAACATGGGAAACTGAGAAGAAGTACAGCCAGAAATTCCAGTCAGATCTGAAAATCCAAATCAATGAGGTAAGTCGAAATCTCGCTTCACCGCAAGTTGATTCTCTACTTTCCCACTTACGAAATTCACAGATCGAGCATAAGGCTCTAACCAATGATATCGAAGTGCGACTCAAAATGGCTATTGTAAGCACTCTCGAACGCGCCAATATAATTAAATTAAATCAAGATATTATTCAAGAAATTTCAGAAAATTTTTTGCATAACCCACCAAACTTGACAATCAAGAAAGATTTACTGGATAACTTAATTTTGCTCTGTATACTTAATGATGCAAGGCTGCACCCTACAGAAGTTAAGGTGTTCCTGAGCGCTAATAGCAAAGACTTTGGTAAGCCAGAGGTTCAAGCAGCTTTGCGGGATGCTGGCATCAACAACTATTTTAGCAGTACTCAAAATTTTTTGGGTTGGCTGCGATCGCAGTAAAAATTATGCTACAGAACAAACAAGAAGAAACAGGACTGACTTATATCTGCTTGTCAATCCTGCTATTTAACTCAAGCTGCTAGTTATCTAATGCAATGCATAGTAAATAATCGCTATTAGCGGTAAAATTCTTGATTACCAATTAGCAATTAGCAATTAGCAACTTGCGTTATTTATTCTTTCCTTTCAACGTTTAAACCGATTGCCTTTCAGGCTGAGTTTGGCTGGCAGGTTGCCCATTTCCCTGAGTTTGTCCTTGCTCAGTTTGTCCTCCCAGACTAATTCTGACTACTTTGTTCTTTTCTTCCTCAGCTTTAGGCATCGTCAGGCATAAAACGCCGTTTTTAAATTCAGCTTGTACCTTGTCGTTTTGAATTCTTCCTGGCAAGGGAATGATGCGTTGGAATCTGCCGTAGCGGAATTCTGAACGACTCATGCCTTTTTCGTTGCTCTTGATTTCAGATTTACGCTCGCCGCTGATAGCTACCGCTTCGGCGGTAACTTTGATATCAAGATCGTTGGCTTCTATGCCAGGAAGTTCCATTTTGAGCGTAATTTGATCGCCGGTTTCGTGCATTTCCGCAGCGGGGATAAAAGAAGTTCCAGCAACCATCATGTCTGTGCGATCGCTCTCACCAGGAACCGTCATCATCCGGTCAAACAGGCGATTCATCTCCCGTTGCAGGCTTTCCATTTCTCGGAAAGGTTCCCAACGAATTAATGCCATATTTTCCACCTCCAATTCTTCAGTAAAACCAAGAGGTTTAAAACTTTTTATCTCAGCATTTTTAGGATATTTAAGGCAAAAAATTGGCTCATCTATCAATTGGCTGATATTATTGTTACAGCGATCGGTCGCCAGGAATACAAAACCGTTGGTTGCAATGCTTACGCAACTGCTCGCTGGCGCTAATAATTGCAGCCTCAGCGGGGATTTCCTGGGTTGGCTACAATCGCAGTAAATGTCGGTACAGAAAAATTTATGAAAATAGTAACTATTGTTGGCAAAAGTTGGCGGCGTTGGATGGCGGTGATGCTGGCGGGAGTGTGCGCTGTTACTCTCACCAGTTGCAACCCATCCCAATTTAAAGCAGAAGCTGCTAAAGTACCCCAAATTGTTGTTGCATCTCTCAGCGAACCTTCTACTTTTAACTACGCACTCAATGAATCTGCCTATAGCGTTTTTGGCTTTATCTACGATGGTTTATTTACCGAAAATCCCTTTACCTCCAAACTCGAACCAAATTTAGCCGAATCTTGGGAAGTTTCAGAAGATAAAAAGCGCATAGTTGTTACCCTGCGTCAAGGGCTAAAGTGGTCAGATGGTCAGCCAATGACTGCTGATGATGTGATTTTTACTTACAACGAAATTTACTTTAATACCAAAATTCCCACTTCGGTTAGAGATGTTTTAGCAATTGGTGAAAGCGGTGCTTTACCCAGCGTCAAAAAAATAGACAACCGCCGCATTGAATTTACCGTACCAGAACCTTTTGCGCCTTTTTTGAGGTATGTAGGGGGCGTTCCGATTATGCCAGCCCATGCGCTAAAAGACGCCGTTCGCACGCTAGATTCTAATGGCAATCCCAACTTTCTGACAACTTGGGGAACTGGAAGCGATCCGACAGAAGTTGTCGGCAATGGCTACTATGTAATGGAAAGCTACGTACCCAGTCAGCGAGTCATATTCCGTCGCAATCCATATTATTGGCGCAAGGATGCTCAAGGCAATCCTCAACCTTATATCGAACGAGTTGTTTCGCAAACTATTGAATCGACGGATAACCAGTTAGTCAGTTTTAGGTCGGGACAGTTGGATAATTTAGAAGTAGCGCCAGAGGCTTTTCAGTTATTGAAGCGCGAGGAAAAAAGAGCGGGGTTTAAAATCTATAATGGTGGGCCAGATACGGGTACAACTTTTATTGCTTTCAATTTGAATAAAGCCAAGAATGCTAAAGGACAGCCTTTAGTAGATCCCATCAAGTCTCGCTGGTTTAATACCAAAGAATTCAGACAAGCAATTGCTTATGCAATTGACCGCGAAACGATGAAAATAAATGTATTTCGGGGATTGGGAGAACTGCAAAATTCGTTTGTTTACGTCAAAACACCTTTCTTCCTGCCGCCAGAAAAAGGGTTAAGAGTATACAATTACGACCAGGAGAAATCAAAGCAATTGCTATTACAAGCCGGATTCAAATATAATTCGGAAAATCAGCTAGTAGATAAAGATGGCAACCCAGTCCGATTTACCCTGTTAACGAATTCCGAAAGAAAAACTAGGGGCGATATGGTTGCCCAAATTAAGCGCGATCTGGCGAAGATTGGGATTCAAGTCGATTTGCAAATTCTCAGCTTCAATGCTTATCTACAGAAACTGAAAGAAACCCAAGATTGGGATTGTTATCTGGGCGGATTTGCTGGAGGAGGAATCGATCCTCACAGTGCTAGCAATATTTGGTCAGTTAACGGATCTTCTCACGCATTTAATCAGGGGCCACAACCGGGTTCTCAGAAGTTAATTGGCTGGGAAGTGTCCGATTGGGAAAAGGAAATTGACCGGCTTTATAAGCAAGGGGCGCAAGAATTAGATGAGAAAAAACGGATAGAAATTTATCATCAATATCAGCGCATCGCTTCCGAACAGTTACCGTTTATACACCTGGTGGAACGGTTGGACTTGCAGGCGGTGAGCGATCGCATTCAAGGCGTCAGATACTCCGCCCTCGGCGGCCCATTCTGGAACCTGTATGAACTAAAGGTAACGAAATAGAATTGGTAATTGGTAATTGGTAATGGGTAATTGGTAATGGGAAACACCTATTACCCATGAGGGTACAATAATTGGTGAAAAGTTTATATGGCTGAAACTTAAAAATTAATTACTCATCTCTCAAGAGTTGTTCCAGCAGGCGAGGCGCAACCCAAAAGCCAACTGCTCGCAAGCGTTCAAAAGTGGTAGCCAAATCTAGCAAGTCAGAGTTTGCAGCATCTTTTAAAATGCCCAAGAGTCCGATGATTTTCAAACCACGTTCCGTAGCTATCCGCCTTGCTGCTTTATCGTCCAAAATGACCAATTCAGCTGTCAATTGCTCGGCTAGTAAAATCGCTTCTCGCTCACCAGAGTCAAGTTTTTCCAATCCTGAAATTGAGGAGGTGTCAACTGTTTGAATGTGAAGCCAGCTAGGAGGTTGGGCGATCCAGTTTCGGATGACAGATGGCGATTCGGGAGAGTTTAACTCATCAGATACAGCTTGGGGAATAACGACTACACTATACAATTCCCGCAATACGTCAATCTGGTCGATTAGCAGCAAGTAGCACAGGGGTGAAGTATCAGAGACAATAATCATTTGGCTCTGAACTCTTTAAGGGTTTGCAGATCTTGTTCTAGTTCAGCTTCGTCGTAGTTGAGGTAAACCCCCATTTTCTTTAAGAATGCGTCGGTTTCTAAACGAGTTGGTAACTGAAGTATTCGGCGTACTTCAGCAGTACTAATCTCACCACAGCGGTAGGCGTCAACCACAACCATTTCCAGTAGTCTACGAGAAAGGCTTCCCCACGCCAGATCTAACCGTTGGGCAATTTCATCAGGAATTTCAATTGTGATTTGCATGAAGCATCGCAAGTGAAGTTACGAACCATTTCTATGGTAAGCGATCGCACACTCTCCTAAAGTGACAAAATAAAGGAATGTCTCAACCTCAAGCCCTCCAATCTATCCTAGAAGCTGTTGCCGCTGGTAAAGTTACCCCAGATGTGGCATTAGAAAAGCTCAAGCATTTCGCCATTGAACCCGTCGGCGATTTTGCCAAAATTGACAATCACCGCGCCTTGCGTACCGGATTCCCAGAAACAATTTGGGGGCCCGGTAAAACACCCGATCAAATTGCTCAAATTTTCCAAACGATGCGCCAGCATCATCCGGTAGTAATGGCAACCCGAATTGAACCGGATGTCTATGCCCAAGTTCAAGAAAAATTACCCCAACTCTACTACTACCCCACTGCCCGGATTTGCGCTACCGTCCCCGCTGCTTTAGAACCTCAGTATCCAGGCAATATCAGTATTCTCTCGGCGGGGACTGCGGATTTGCCCGTCGCCGAAGAAGCGGCGGTAACGGCAGAGTTATCCGGTTTTCGGGTACAGCGCCTCTGGGATGTGGGAGTTGCTGGAATTCACCGCTTGCTGGCAAACCGCCACGCGATCGCCTCTGCCAACGTCTTAATCGTCGTCGCCGGGATGGAAGGCGCTCTACCCAGCGTCGTTGCCGGTTTGGCAGATTGCCCCGTAATTGCGGTTCCCACCAGTATCGGTTACGGTGCCAGTTTCGGCGGCCTCGCCCCCCTCTTGACAATGCTCAACTCTTGTGCAACAGGAATAGGTGTGGTAAATATTGATAATGGTTTTGGTGCGGCTATTTTAGCTGGGCAAATTTTACGGACGGCGCAGAAATTATCTAAAAATTTATGAAAAATTGGTTCAACAGTTGACAGTTGACAGTTGACACTGCAATCGGCTGTAAGTAATTCAGATGCTTTATGCGTCTATATCAAAATGCGAGTTTCTTTAATTCTGTTAATCCTTGGAATACTAGAATTAATTTTGAAAATATTTCGCTGCGCTTTGGGTGAGTATTATTCGTTATTTTGGATACACCTAATATTTATCATTGCGTTATTTTACTGGCCTCAATACGTTTCGGGCAGGCTTCCTCCACAAACAGGTTTATTTTCAGCGGAATTTCGGTTATTTTTAAGCGCTTTGATGAAAGCAGCGTATTATTTATTATTTGTCTCTGTTATTTTCGTTGTAATATTATTC
>ERZ1066117.238-NODE-238-length-52644-cov-35.832493_pt1 | contig 52644 bp, 44 predicted proteins | sample MGYA00382764_ERZ1066117 | MGnify/ENA primary metagenome ERZ1066117 (study PRJEB33369, sample SAMEA5778347) | biofilm metagenome | biome: Industrial cooling water; feature: Water cooling tower basin; material: Biofilm | place: United Arab Emirates | collected...
CCTCGGCGCGGCGGGCGGCGGCGCGGGCCTCGGCCTCGGCGCGCTCGCGCGCGGCCGCCTCGGCGCGCTCGCGGGCGCGCCGGTCGTGCTCGAGCTGGCCGAGCTCGCGGAGGGCAATTAAGGAAGAGGGTTCGTGGCTGACGGCGGGCATGGTTTTTCGTCCTCGCCGCATTGGTGTCGAGACCGGGACGAACCATCACGGCGTTGTGGAGGGGCATGCACGAGCGGCCGATCGCGTTCCAGCGCCTCTTCAGCGAGGTGCGCGGGCGCCTGCTCGGGGAGCCGGGCGGGGCGCTGCGGCTCGGGCGCTACCTCGTCGGCGAGCGGCTCGGCGCCGGCGGGATGGGGGTGGTGTACGCGGGCGTCGACCCGGAGCTCGGGCGCAAGGTGGCAATCAAGCTGGTCCGCCCCGACCGCGCCGGGGCCCGCGGGGCGGCGCGCGAACGCCTGCTGCGCGAGGCGCAGGCGATGGCCCGGATCTCGAGCCCGCACGCGGTGACGGTCTACGAGGCCGGGACCTGGGGCGAGCAGGTGTTCGTCGTCATGGAGCTGGTCGACGGGGCGACGCTGACGCAGTGGCTGCAGCAGTCCCCGAGGACATGGCGCGAGGTGCAGGAGATCTTCGTGCAGGCCGGGCGCGGGCTGTGGGCGGCGCATCAGGCGGGGCTGGTCCACCGCGACTTCAAGCCGGACAACGTGCTCGTCGGGTCCGACGGACGGGCGCGGGTCGCCGACTTCGGGCTCGCCCACGCGGCGGCCGAGGCGGCGCTGACGGGCGAGGGCGCGAGCTTGCCCGCGGGACAGGTCCGCGGGGCCAGCTCGACGGCGACCGGGGCGCTGGTCGGGTCGCTGCCGTACCTGTCGCCGGAGCAGCACCGCGGGGCGCCGGTCGACGCGCGCAGCGACCAGTTCGGGTTCTGCGTCGCGCTGTGGGAGGCGCTGTACGGGCGGCGGCCGTTCGTGTCGGCGACGCTCGAGGGGCTGCGCGCGCAGGTGCTCGCGGGGGCGATCGCGGCGCCGCCCGAGGGGGCGCGGGTGCCGGCGGCGCTGCGGCGGATCGCGCTGCGCGGGCTGCAGGTCGATCCGGCGCGGCGCTACCCGGACATGGCGGCGCTGCTCGCCGAGCTCGAGCGGGTCGGGCGCGGGCGCGGGCGGGCGGCGCTGTGGGCGGCCGCGGCGGCGCTGGCGGCCGGGGCGATCGCGGCCTGGCGGATCGACCCTGTCGTCGAGGACCCGTGCGAAGGGGCAGGTTCGGAGGCGGCCGCGGCGTGGGGCCCGGACGAGCGCGCGGCGGTGCGACGGGCGTTCCTCGCGACCGGCCGGCCGGAGGCGGCCCAGGTGTGGTCGCAGGTGGCGGCCCGCCTCGACGCGTACGCCGGCGACTGGGCCGCGGCGCGCGGGGCGGCCTGCCGGGCGGCGAACGAGTCCGAAGGAACAGGTCCGAAGGAGCAGGCGCACCTCGAGCTCGCGTGCCTCGACCGCGGGCTCGGCGAGCTGCGCGCGCTGGTCAGCGCGTTCACCGAGGACGCCGAGCCGGTGCTCGCCAACGCGGTCAAGGCGGCGGTCAAGCTGCGCCCGATCGAGGGCTGCCGCGAGCGGCCGGAGCAGTCGCTGCTGGTCGCCCCGAGCGAGCCGGCGGTCGCGGTGCAGGTGCAGGCGCTCGCGGGCCGGCTCGACGAGATCGCGGCGCTGCTGAAGGCCGGCGAGGTCCTGCGCGCGCTGCCGCGGGCCCGCGAGGCCGCGGCCCAGGCGGAGCTGCTCGGCCACGACTTCACGACGGCCGAGGCGCTGGTGCTGCTCGGGTCGCTGCAGTCGCAGGCCGGCGACCACGCGGCCGCCGAGGCGACGCTGTTCGCCGCGGCGCTGGCGGCCGAGCGCGGCGGCAACCGGGCGGCGCTGGTGCGGGCGCGGACGGAGCTGGTGGTCGCGATCGGCTACGGCCAGGGCCGCGCCGACGAGGCGCTGCGCTGGGGCGCCCTGGCGCTCAACACGATGGACCGCGGCCGCGATCCGCTCGAGGTCCGGCTCAGGACGGCGCTCGGGCTGGTCCACGCGCGCCGCGGAGATCGGGCCGAGGCGGGGGAGGAGCTGGCGCAGGCGCTCGAGCTGGCGGAGTCGACGCTCGGGCCGGACCACATCGGCGTGGCGACGGTGCTCGGCCACCTGGCGGCGCTGCAGGCCGAGGACGGACAGATCGAGGCGGCGCGCGAGCTGCTGACGCGGGCGCTCGAGATCCGCCGGCGCACGCTCGGAGCGTCGCACCCGGATACGCAGCAGACGGCGGCGCGCCTGGCGGCCCTCGTGCCGCAGCCGTGACGCGTCGCTCGCTCGCGTCCGAGGCGCAGCGCGAGCGCGTGGGCCGCATGGCTCGCAGGACAGGTCTGCTCGGGGCTCGTCCTTCCTCCCGAGTCCGCGAGCCCCGCAGGGCCTCTCGGGGAGTCGAGCCCGGTGCGCGCCAGCGAACGCCAGGGCCGGGAGGGAGCCGGCCAGAAGCGGGAGAGGGCCGTGGCGCGGGCGCGAGGGACGAGCGTCCGGGCCGCGGCATGGGCCTGCGCGAAGAGACAGCCGACAGCGGAGCCGGGGGCCGGCGAGCCGCTTCTCACGGCCGGTCCGTGCCTGCGGGCGGGGATGCGGTCCGGCGCCCATCTGCAGGCGATCGAGGGCGACGAAGTCGACCTCGATGCCGAAGCCTGGGCGCCGGACCGCATCCCCGCCCGCTCGCGAGGAGTGGCCGGCAATCAGCCACGCGCGGGGTCAGCGGGTCAGGAGGTCGTCGAGGGCGAGCATCCACTCGCCGGAGGGGGTGAGCACCCAGGCGGCGGCGGACAGGCGGGCGTGGACGGCGGCGGCGGCCTCGGGGGGGAGGGCGTCGACGACGGCGAGCGGGGCGAGGGCGCGGAACGGGACGTCGTCGGCGAGGCGGCGGCAGCCGTCGGGCCAGGCGGCGAGCGCGAGGCGGCGGCCGTTGCGATCGAGGACCGGCTGCAGCGCCGGGACGTCGCTGCCGACCAGCGCGTCGAGGGCGGCGTCGGTCCAGGTCGGGGCGGCCTCGACGGCGATCCCCTGGGCGCTCAGGGCCGCCTCTTCGGACAGGGTCGGAGGTTCCTGGCCGATCGGGCCTGCGCCGACGGCCAGGTCGCGGACGTCGGCGACGCGCCGGCGGATCCGCGCGAGCAGGGCGGCGACGTCGGGGCGGCGCGCCGGGTCGGGCGAGAGCGCGTCCTCGACGGTCGCGCGCTCGGCCGCGGGGATCGCGTCGAGCGCGGGGGCGAGCGCGCCGGCGATCAGGGCGACGAGCAGCGCGGCGGCGCTGTAGACGTCGCTCGCGGCGGTCGGGGCGGCGCCGGCGCGGACCTCGGGGGCGGTGATCGTCAGCAGCTCCTCGAGCGCGCCGGTGCGGGTGGCGACGAGGCCGGCGATCGCGTCGGCGCCGAACGGGCCGAGCAAGGGGCGGCCGGCGGCGTCGCAGACGAGCTGGGCCGGCATCAGCGAGCCGTGGACGAGGCCGCGGAGGTGCGCCTGGGCGAGGCCGTCGAGCAGGAAGGCGACGAGCGCGCGGGCGCGCGCGGGCGGCATGCCGGGCGGGCGGATCAGCGCGCGCAGGGTCGCGCCGCCCTGCGAGGGGAGGATCAGGACGCCGGCGCGCGGGTCGAAGTGGACGATCGGGCGGATCGCCGGGTGGTCGAGCTCGAGCGCCGCGAGGGCGCGGCGGCGGAACGCCTCGAGCGCGTCCTGGACGGCGGGGTCGGCCGCGCCGCCCTCCTGCAGCTCGGCGAGCAGGAGGTGGATCTCGACCTCCTGCAGGGTGACGCGGTCGATGCCCTCGTAGGCGGCGCCGGCGTAGCTGGCCGGCAGCGGGCGGCGGACCTGGTAGCGCGCGGGGACCGGGCCGGCGGGCGGGGCCTCGCCGGTGCCCTCGAGGACGATCTGGGCCGCGAGGTCATGTCCCAAAGCACCGAGCCCGCGGGCCAGGAGGCGGGCGAGCGCCGGGCGGTCGCCGCCGCCGGCGCGGATCGCCGCCTGGGCGCTGCGGACCGCGGCCTCGGCGTCGCCGAGCGCCCACGACAGCTCGGCGGCGAGCTGCAAGGTGGGCCCGTGGTGCGCGGGCGGGCCGAGGGCGGCCAGGGCCTCGCGGACGAGGCCGGCGTCGGCGAGCACGCGCGCGGCGCCGAGGTGGTCGCCGGCGCGGACGAGCGCGCGCGCGCGCGCCTCGGGGCTGTGGTCGCCGAACGCGAGGACGCGGGCGGCGTCGGCGTGGCGGCCGCGGCGTTGCAGGAGCTGGGCGGCCTGGTCGCGGGCGGTCGGCTCGGCGGCCTCGAACACGCCGATCACGCGGTCGAGGACGTCGGGGCGGCCGAGGTCGATCGCGGCGCGCAGGGCGTCGAGCGGGCGGCCGCCGCGGGCGTAGTGCTCGACGGCGCCGGCGAACTCCCAGATCTGCTCGAGCACCCAGCCGGCGAGCGCGTGGCGGCCGGCGGCGGCGAGGCGGGCGGCGAGCGCCTCGTGGCGGCCCTGGGCGAGCTGCGCCTGGGCCTCGGGGTCGAGCGGCTCGGGGGGGCTCGTCGGGGGCACGGCTAATGTTGCTCCGCGGCGAGGTCGCGCGCGAGTTTGCGGAAGAACTCGAGGTGCTTGAACTTGGGGTCGGTGATGCCGGCGATCTGGCCGACCTCGTCGATGTGGTCGGCGATCATCTCGCCGCGGTACTCGCCCCAGATGGCGCTGTCGACGGTGACGAGGCCGTCGTTGTCGCCGCGGGCGACGTCGAGGATCGTGTAACCCCAGCCGATCAGCGGGTCGACGAGGTCCTGGCAGTTCTTGCCCGGGTCGAGGAAGCCGAGCGCGTCGCAGGTGCGGCCGGTGTAGCTGATGTACTTCACCCGCGGGTCGTCGGGGTTGGCGGGGTTGAACTCGCCCTCCATGTACTGCTCGCTGAGCGAGTAGAAGGAGGCCTCGGCGTCCGACTGCTGCTGGGCGGTGACGGCGCCGAGGAAGTTGAGCAGCAGGCCGAAGGCGTTCTCGACCGGGCCGGGGGCGAGGTCGAGGGCGAGGTCCATGATGTAGGTGCCGCGGTGCGGGCTGGCGATCGTGATCAGGGCGCTGACGCGGTCGCCGTAGCCGTGGGTCGAGATCACGGCGCGCGAGTCGAGGCCGCCCTGGCTGTGGCCGAGCAGGTCGACCTTGCGGGCGCGCTGCTCGACGAGGACCTCGTCGACGCGGTCGGCGAGCTGGCCGGAGCGGACGGTGGTGCTGTTGTAGGGGTCGAGGACGGCGACCTCGACCGGGAAGCCGAGGCCGGTGAGGTCGTCGAAGACGTTGAAGAAGTACGTGAGCGGGCCGATCGCCTCGAAGCCGGTCCAGCCGTGGACCAGCAGGATCGGGAAGCGCGTGGTCTCGCGCGCGCAGCCGAGCACGCAGGTCAGCTCGAGGTCGTAGGTCGCGGCGAGGTCGGGGCTGTCCGAGCGGACATGTACGGCGAACTCGCCCGAGCGCGGGACGGCGAACACCGCCTGCCCGGGCTCCTGGCCGCTGACCAGCGGGGGGGCGAGGCCCGCCTGCCAGACGGCGTCCGCCGGCTCGTCGGGGTAGGCGACGGTGGCCGCGAGCACGCCGGCGCCGCCGGTGCGGGTCAGCGTGAGCTGCCAGGAGCTCTCGCTCGGCAGGGCGATGAACCACCGGTGCTCGCTGCAGGCGCCGAGCTCGGCGCCGGCGATCGACTCGCCGCGGGGGACGAAACCGCGCTCGTCGAGGTCGAGCGCGCCAGGATCGCAGGCGGGCGCGCCGGTGCTGCCGCTGCCGCCCATGGTGCCGCCGGGATCGGTGGTCGCCGGGTCGGGGGTCGCGCTGGTGGACGTCGTCGGGTCAGGGGCAGGATCGCCTGTACTTCCGGACAGGCTCGCGGAGTCCCCGGGGTCCTGCGGGTCGCCGCAGGCGGACAGGAGGAGAACGAGCGCGAGCGGGCGGACGGGACGGAGCACGTGGTCACTTTACCAAGGAAGGTCGCGGGTTTAATGGCCGATTGTTGAGAGGTTGCGGCGGCGCACGGGCGGGGCTTTGCGGCGGCGCGCGGGTGGGTTATAGGCGAGCCATGGACGCTGCTGCCCGCTCCAAGGTGTTCCCCGGCGCCGCCGAGGCGCTGTTCGACCTCGACGACGGGGCCCAGATCGCGGTCGGCGGGTTCGGCCTGTGCGGCAACCCGGAGGCGCTGATCCGGGCGATCGCCGCGTCCGGCAAGCGCCGGCTGACGATCGTGTCGAACAACTGCGGCAACCAGGGCAAGGGCCTGGCGGTGCTGCTGCAGCAGCACCAGGTCGCGCGGGTGATCTGCAGCTTCGTCGGCGGCAACCCGGACCTCGAGCAGCAGATGCTGGCCGGCGAGGTCGCGGTCGAGCTCAACCCCCAGGGGACGCTCGCCGAGCGGCTGCGGGCCGGCGGGGCCGGGATCCCGGCGTTCTACACGCCGACCGGGGCCGGCACGGTGGTCGCGGAGGGCAAGGACGTGCGCGAGTTCGGCGGCCGGCCCTGCGTGCTCGAGACGGCGCTGCGCCCGGACTTCGCGATCGTGCGGGCGGCCGTCGGCGACCCGCTCGGCAACCTCCGGTTTTATCGCACGGCGCGCAACTTCAACCCGCTGGCGGCGATGGCCGGCAAGGTGACGATCGCGGAGGTCGATCGGCTGGTGGGGGTCGGCGAGCTCGATCCGGACGAGATCCACCTGCCCGGGATCTTCGTGCAGCGGATCATCCATGTGCCGGAACACGCGAATATCATTGAGTTTCGCACGACGCGTCCGCGTTGAGTTCGGGCCCCGGCCGTCGGTGGGGCCCGAGGGCCTCGTGCGCGCCTCCGCGCGCGCCGGCGAGGGCGGCGCATTCGCGGGTTTTTGTCAAAATCCGGCGATCGCGGCTAGCCTTCAGGGCCCGGAAGAAGGAGTCCGCTGAGCGCACATGATGGACGACATGATCGACGACATCGAGGAGGTCGAGTCGACGCTCCCGCGGGCGCTGGTCGTCCTGGCCGAAGGGGCCGAGGAGAGCGAGGCCGTGATCGTGATCGACATCCTCCGTCGCGCGGGGATCGAGACGGTGGTCGCCGGCCTCAACGGCGAGGGCCCGGTGCTGTGCAGCCGCAAGGTCCGCATCATGGCGGAGACGGCGCTGTCGGCGGTGAGCGGGCGGATCGATGCGATCGTGCTGCCGGGCGGCGCCGAGGGCGCGCGCCGGCTGGCCAGCTCGGAGGCGGTCGGCGAGCTGCTCCGCAGCGGGGTCAGCAACGGGAAGTTGATCGCGGCGATCTGCGCGGCGCCGCTGGCGCTGGTGGCGCACCAGGTGTTCGCCGGCAAGTCGATGACCTGCCACCCGAGCGTGGCGTCGCGGATCGCGATGCACGGCAAGCTGATCCAGCAGCCGGTCGTCGAGGACGGGCAGCTGGTGACCAGCCAGGGGCTCGGCACGGCGATCCTGTTCGCGGTGACGCTGGTCCGCCGGATCATGGGCGACGTCCGCGCGGCCGAGGTCGAGCGCGGGCTGACGATGCCGCGCTGACCGCCTGAACGGACGGACAGGCTGTCCCTCGGGTCAGGTGCCCGGGGCGCCGGCCCGGCGGGCGAACTCGAGGTCGAGGCGGACGCGGCCGCCGACGGTGTCGGCGGCGAAGCGGACGCTGCGGCCGGACAGCCACGACTGCAGGAAGCCGAGCTCGCGCGCGCCGTCGCGGGCGCTCGCGACGAGGCGCCAGAGGTCGGGCAGCTCGAACCAGAAGGCGGGCTCGGGATCCTTGGCGTGCTCGATGTCCTTGAGCAGCCAGCGCAGGCGGTCGGGGCCGTCGGCGGCGGCGAGCCAGCCGAACTCGACGTCCTTGTCGCCGAGGCGGAGGGTGCCGGGGTCGGTGACGAGGTAGAGCTGGACCGGGGCGTCGTCCTCGGGGACGTTGGCGGCCTCGACCTTGGCGTCGACGCCGGCGACGGTGGTCGGCGAGAAGCGCAGCTCGGAGAAGCCGATCAGCGAGCGGAACAGCGCGAGGTCCTGGCCCTGCATCCGCGCGTAGGCGACGTAGTCGGTCTGGACGCTGCGGTCGCCCAGCTGCAGGCTGCGCAGGCTGCCGCCGGTGCCCTCGACGCGCTGGGTGATCTCGAGGGCCGTCCGGATCATCGCCGCCTCCATGCCCTTCTGCTCCTGACCCCAGCGCTGGACCATGCCGAGCGCGCTCGGCCAGGTCTCGAGGAACAGCACGACGGCGCCCATGCCGTCGGTGTTGTCGATCGCCTCGGCGAAGGCCCGCTCGTCCTTGGCGTAGAGGCCGATCGCCAGCTCGCCGAGCGCGGCGAAGCCGGGCAGGCCGGCGGTGCGCCAGCAGGCGAGCGCGCCGTCGCACAGGCCGGCGAGCGTCGGCACGGCGACGCCGGCGGGGGCGCGCGCGAAGGTGCGGTCGGCGGCCGCGGCGGCCTCCTTGTCGATCGGCTCCCACGAGAGGGTCGCCTGCACGGCGTCGGGCTCGAGCGCGCCCTCGAGGCGGACGCCGGCGAACAGGCGCCGGGTCTCGCGCAGCTGCTCGACGGTGGCGCGCATCCGCAGCGCCCGGTCGACGCGGCGCGGGATCGAGGCCGGGTCGTACCAGCGGAGGTCGCCGACGGCGTCGGCGACGTCGACGACCTCGGCGAGCGCGGGCCAGGCCGCGCCGTCGGCGTAGGCCGCGAAGTCGCCGCGCAGGGTCGAGAGGACCGGCAGGGTCGCGGGCGCGGCGGCGAGGCCGGCCTTGAGGGTGGCGAGGCGCTCGGGGTCCAGGTTGGCGCCGGTGCCGGCCGGGAACACGAAGAAGTCGAGCAGCAGCGCGGCCTGGTCGCGGCGGAGGATCAGCACCGCGTCGGCGTCGCCGAAGCAGAAGTCGGTCGGGCCGAGCTGGTTGCACAGCGCCTCCGACTCGGGGCCGCGGTCGCGCTTGGCCATCCGCGCGAGCAGGCCGGGCAGGGCGGCGGGATCCTTGGCCGGCAGGTGGGCGCGCGTGTGGATCGCGATCGCGCCTGCCTCTCGGTTCATGGCCTGTTGTTCAGGCGAGGGCGGCGGCGGGGGCGGCGGCGGCTTCCACGGGTCGACCGACGGCGGCTCGGGCGGCGGGATCGGATCGATGTCGTCGAGCGGCTGCGGCGGCGGGATCGGGCGCGGCGGGCGGGGGAACGGCCCGGGGGCGACGTCGGCGGGGGTCGTGCCGACGCCGGGGAACGGGTTCGGCGGCGGGGGGGCGAAGGCGGTCCGCTGGAGGGCGTCGCGGACGGCGGGCAGCTGCGGGGCGAGCGGGCGGGCGATCGTCGCGGTGATCACGCCGGCGGGGTCGAGGCCGAGGCGCGCCGTGACGTCGTCGACGCGCAGGTCGAAGCCGAGGTCGACGCCGGCGCGGGCGACGTCGCGGGCGACGTCCGGCTCGAGCGGGATCGCCTGGAGGAACTTCTGCAGCTCCGCGGGTCGCAGCGCGGCGTAGACGAAGCCGCCCTCGACGAAGCCGGGGCCGGCGCCGACCTCGGGGCGCTCGAGCGGCGCCATGCGGGCCTGGATCGCCTTGATCGCGGGGTCGGTCGGATCGTCGACGGCGCCGTTGCCCGACTTGCCGCGGCCGCAGGCGAGGCAGAGGACCGTGGCGAGGCCGAGGCAGAGGCGAGGGCGCGGGCGCGCGAGGGCGTGGAGCATCGGCCGAGTATGCCAAAAGCGGCGAGCCGGCGGGCGCTGCGGGACCTGGCCGGGCGGACAGGTGCCGCGCGCGCGCGCCCCTGGCGGGGGCCTTGCGCGGCGGGGCGTCGGCGCGGACGATCGCCGCGTGCCCGCCGAGCTCCGCCGCATGCTCCCCGCCGCCGTGCTCGGGCTCGTCGGCTGCACCGGCGAGGGCGCGCCGGCGGTGCAGCCGGCCGCGCCGGTGCCTTCGCCGGTGCAGGCGCCCGCGCGCGCGGTCGCTCCGGCGGACGACGGCGCGCTCGCGGCGGCGATGCGGGCGTTCGCCGGCGGGGCGGTGCGCCACGGCGCGCCTGTCCGCAAGATCCTGTACTCCTGGACGACCCGCGAGCAGACCCAGGCGCTGCGGGCGGACCCGCGGCTGTTGACGCGTGAGGTGACCGAGGCGGGCGAGCGCTCGCGCTTCGATGTCGCGCTCGACGGCGATCCGGGGCCGGTCGCGGCGCTGCTGCGCGAACCTGGCCGGCGGGCCAGGCGGTTCGCGTGGCCGGTGGCGTGGGCGACGGCGATGGGCTGGGAGGGGACCGGCTACGGGCGGGACCTGATCCGCGTCGAGCTGCGGCCGGAGGCGATCGTCGCCGCGTTCTCGCCGGGGACGCCGTGGCGGTTCCACGACCTCGAGGGGCGCGAGGTCGCCGAGGCGGCGGTGCTGGCGGCGCCGGACCGGCTGGCGGCCGTGTACCACGTCGCGCCGGCGAGCGCGGAGCGGCCGGGCTTCCGCGAGTACGTGCTGGTCGGTGAGGCGATGATCGCGTCGTGGGCGATCGGGACCGAGGAGGTGCGCGCGGCGATCCGCGAGGACGCGGCGACGCTCGCGGCGGCGGCGGACAAGATCGACGTCGTGCGCGCGCTCGCGGCGGCCCGCTGCGAGGCCGCCGGGGCCGCGACCTGCCCGGCCGCGGAGCTGCCCGAAGGGCCAGGCGAGATCGCGGGCTGGAGCGGGCGGCTGATCGCGGGGCCGTGGGCCGAGGCGCCGCCCGAGCGCGACGTCCTGCTCGCCGACCTCTACGCGGCCTGCCTCGCGCTGCCGGGGCCGGCCTACGTGCCGACCGGGGCGCGGCTGCGGGCGCTGGCGGAGCGGCTGCGCGCGCTCGTCGAGCAGCCGCCGCCGCTGGTGGTGACGCCCGACCCATCGGCCGAGCGGAGGTCCGACATGCGGGCGGCCCCGCGGCGGAGGAGGCCGGCCGAGCCGCCCGGGCTGGCGGAGCGCTGCCGCGACGACCCGACGCTGTTCGAGTGCGCCCGCCTGCGGCAGAGGCGGGATCGGACGCCGTGATGCCGCGGCGGATCGCTCGCGCCGAGGCCGTCGAGCGGGCGCTCGCGGAGCGCGGCGGCGCGGCGTGTCTGATCTGCGCGCTGCGCGACGGCGTCGCGGGGCCGCGGATGGTGATCGCCGAGGGCGAGCACACGCTGGTGTTGCTGTCGCGTTACCCGCTGCGCTGGGGTCACGCGCTGGTGGCGATCCGGAGGCACGTCGAGCGCTTCGTGGACGTCGGTGACGCGGCGTGGGCCGAGGCCGGCCGGGCGGCGCTGCGGACGGCCAGGGCGCTCGAGCGGACCCTCGCCCCGGTGCGCGTGTACGTCGCGTCGCTCGGGGCGACCGCGGCGGACCTGCCGATGAGCTCCCCGCACCTGCACCTGCATGTCGTGCCGCTGTACGATCCGGGAGATCGTCCGAGCGCGGTCTTCACCCTGTCTGAAGGGACATACGACGGCTCGGACGCGGAGTGGGCGGAGCTGCGCGGGCGGCTCGCGGCGGCGCTGCGGGACGAGCCGTGACGCGCGGGAGCGACCGCGCGCGCGGTCGGTGCGGCCGTCCCGCGGCGGACTTGGTGTACCCTGCCGGGCCATGAACCTACGGTATGTGTGGCCGGTCGTGGCGCTCTCGGCTGGTTGTGCGGTCGGGGCCCCGCTCGACAGCGAGGGCACCGGGTCGACGCTGCCGGCGACGTCCTCGGCGACGAACACTGGCTCGACGGACCCGGGGACGTCGACCGGGGAGGCGACGACGGAGGGGTCGACGACGGTGATGGAGACGGGCGACAGCAGCGGCTCGTCGAGCACCGGCGGCGAGCCGGCCGACGGCGGCGAGTACTATCCCTTCGAACAGGTCCACTCGCCGATCACGCCGGCGGTCGCCGAGTCGATCGCGGCGATCGCCGGGGCCGACGCCGGCAAGAAGAACGACGTGTTCATGAAGGCCGGCGGGTCGAGCACGGCCAGCGCGAACTTCCTGAGCTGCCTGGCGACGCCGATGGCGATCGTCGAGCTGCCGCCGGCGCTGATGCCGACGGTCACGTTCTTCAACCAGACCGTGGTCGACGTCGACAAGACGTCGTTCAACCGGCCGAGCCTGGCGGCGGTCGACGGGCAGACCGCGGCGGCGTCGGTGATGGGCATGCCGGCGCCGCTGCAGGCCGAGGCCGAGGCGATCAACCCGCGCTACGCGGTGGTGCTGTTCGGGACGCACGAGCTCGAGGCGGCGCAGCCCGACGGGCTGTTCGCGTTCGCCGACGACCTGCTCGCGGTGGTCGACGCGCTGATCGAGGGCGGGACGGTGCCGATCCTGTCGACCTTGCCGCCGCGGACGGTGCCGATGGGGATCGAGGCGCAGGTGGTGCCGCACAACGCGGTCGTCCGGGCGATCGCGCAGGGGCGCAAGATCCCGCTCGTCGACCTGCACTTCGCGCTGTCGATGCTGCCGAACCAGGGGCTCGCCGCGGACGGGATCGACCTCAGCGTCGCGCTCGACGTCAACATGGCGCCGGCGCCGTGCAGCTTCGACATGGCGAGCAGCGGCAACGGGTACAACCAGCGCAACCTCGTGACGCTCGAGGCGCTCGAGCGGGCGCGCCAGATCGTCGCCGAGGAGGCCGCGCCGCCGGATCCGCCGGGGCCGCTGCTGATGGGCGCGGGCTCGCTGGACTCGCCGTTCCAGATCCCCGGGCTGCCGTTCGTCGACCTGCGCAGCACGGCCGACAGCGTCAGCGACGCGATCGACACGTACGCCGGGACCTGCGTCGGGGCCGAGGAGAGCGGGCCGGAGTACATCTACGAGCTGAAGATCGATGCGGCGACCGGCATCCGGGCGATGGTGTTCGACCGCGGGGGCGTCGACGTCGACGTCCACCTGCTGACGCTCCCCGACAGCAAGACCTGCGTGAAGCGGGACGACCGGCTGCTGCAAGGGCCGCTCCAGCCGGGCACCTACTACCTGGCGGTCGACACGATCGGGGCGGCGGTGCCGGGCGAATTCGCGTTCGTCGTGCTCCCGGGCGGCTGAGGACCGCAGGCGGAGGTGATACAGTTCGGCCTGGGACATGAAGCACGCCCAGGACGAGCTCGTATGGATCGACTCCACGGGGGCCGCGCACCCGCTCGGTGAGGTCGCCACACAGCGCATGCGCGCGCGCGAGGGCGCGTTCCGGATCCTGCCGTCGCCGCGGCACATGGTGTTCCTCCGCTACGTCGGCGCCGACGGCCGGCGCGACCGCGAGGACGGCGCGGTGATCCGGATCGCCGGCGAGATCACCGGGCCCGGGGCGATGGCCGACGTCATCGCGCTGATGGGCCAGGTCGACTGGCGCGGCGAGCTGGTGGTGCAGGACTCGGAGCACGCGCGCAGCCTGTTCCTCGAGCGCGGCACGATCGTCGGCGTGCAGTCGGACGCCGAGGAGGAGAGGCTCGGGATGATCGCGTACCGCTACGGGGCGATCACCGAGGAGCAGCTGATCGCGGTGATCGAGCGGACGCGGGCGACCGGCGAGCGCTTCGGCTCGGCGGCGGTCGCCCTCGGGATCCTGACCGACGAGCAGGTCTACGGGTTCCTCGCGCGCCAGGTCGAGGAGGTCGTGTTCGCGATCCTGCTCGCGTCCGACGGGATGTACGCGTTCCTCGACGGCTTCGACGACGCGCGCCTGCCGTCGCGGCAGGTCCACAGCGCGACGTCGCTGCTGATGGAGCTGATCGTCCGGCTCGACGGGATCCGCTACTTCCGCCCGTGGATCCCGTCGCCCGAGTACATCCCGAAGAAGCGGCCCGGGGCGCGCACGCCGGACAAGGAGTTCGCGGCGCTGTGGGCGGCGATCGACGGGCGCCGCAGCGTCGAGGAGCTCGGCCGCGCGACCGGGCTCGGCGAGTTCCAGGTGACCGAGATGCTGTTCCGCCTGACGCAGACGCAGCACGTGATCATCTTGCCGCCGCGGCTGCGCGGGGGGGAGACCGAGGCGGTCGAGCTGGCGAACACGGCGCTCAAGGCGATCCACCAGGCGAGCGACTCGGCCGGCCGCGGCACGGCGCTGCGCAACGCGATCGCAGCGTTCGCCCGCGGGGCCTACGACGACCTGCTCCGCGGAGCCGGTCCGTTCGAGCACGGCGGGTTCAACGCGGCGCTGATCGCCAGGAACGCGACGAACATCTGCGCGGCGATGGGCGGCGAGCCCGACGTGATGGTCCGCGAGATGATGTACGACTACGTCGCGTTCGCGCTGTTCTCGGCGAGCGCGTCGCTCGGCAAGGCGGGCGAGCAGAGCCTCGGCCGCGAGGTCGAGCCGCTGCTCGCCAAGCTGCGGCCGGTCGGGCAGTCCGGGATGTACCGGATGCCCAAGAAGCTGTGAGCCAGGAGCCGCGGGCCGGGGGCGGCGCTCAGGCGCCGCTGGCGACCGGGGCGACGTCGGGGGCCTCGTCGACGGCGCGGCCGGGGATGATGCCGCGCTCGGCGAAGTCGGCGACGATCCTGTGGCAGCGCTCCATCACCTTGGCGAGCTCGGCCTCGGACAGGCCCTTGGTCTCGATCTGGGCGCCGACGTAGATCGTGATCCGCGAGGGCTTCAGCATCAGCGAGCCCTTGCGCATCAGGTCGAACATGCCGCGGGTGGCGAGCGGGATCACGGGCAGGCCGGCGCCGCGGGCCATCATGAAGACGCCGCGCTTGAACTCGTGGACCTTGCCGTCGAGCGTGCGGTGGGCCTCCGGGAAGGCGAGGATCGAGATGCCCTTCTTCGCGCGGTCGCGCGCGGCCTCGGCGATCGCGCGGTAGCGGTTGCCGCCCTTGGGCACCGGGATCCCGTCGGCGAGCTTCATGATCCAGCCGTACATCGGGATCTTGAACTGCCAGGCGTTCATCAGGCCGCAGAAGGCGTGCGGGATCGCGGCGCAGGCGGCGTGGGCGTCGAGCAGGTTGACGTGGTTCTGCATGAACACGCCGCGCCGCTCGGGGTCGAAGTCGGGGTCGTAGATGATCTCGACCTTGCTGAGCGTCATCTTGAGGACGGCGCTCATGCCGGGGCCGCCGATGTAGCTGTGGGTCTTGCGCGGCTCGACGAACAGGGCGCTGACGGCCCACGTGACGGCGACGCCGCCCATCCACGCGAAGGAGACGGTCCAGACGGCGGTCGAGTAGACGGCCTGGGCGGCCTTCTTGAGGAGCTTTCCGATCATGGCTTGTTCTACGTCCTGACGTCGAGGGCGCCCGGGACGACCTCCAGGCGGCGCGGGTTGATCCGGACCATCTCGCCGTCGACCATCACGTCGATGTCGCCGTCGAGGCGCAGGTCGAGGCCGGGGGCCTGGAAGCAGCGCACGGCCGGGTGCCGGACGTGCGTGCCTTCGAAGATCTTGGGGAAGGTGCGCAGCAGGTCGATCCGGCCCATGCGGCCGACGCGGATCACGTCGAGCAGGCCGTCGCGGGTGTTGGCGTCGGGCGCCATCATCATCTTGCCGCCGGTGTAGCGGCTGTTGTTGAACGAGATGAAGGTCGAGGGCTCGCGGTCCTCGGGCTGGCCGTCGAGCCGCATCGGGAAGACGTAGGGGTGCAGCGTGGCGACCCCGAGCACGGTGGCGAGCGTGTAGCCGAACTCGCCGAGCGCGGAGAACCGCCGGTTGCGGGTCGCGCCGACGTCGGCGACAAAGCCGATGCTGAAGATGTTGATGAAGTGGAGGACGCCGGCCGCGTGGGTGCAGCGGATGACGTCGCACGGGCGCGACTTGCCGGCGATCAGCGCCTCGATCGCGTACTCGGAGCCGCGGTCGGTGAAGTCGCGGAGGAACGAGTTGCCGGTCCCGAGGGGCAGCATGCCGAGCGACGGGCGCTCGCCGCCCTGCGGGGCCGCGGCCATGATGCCGTTGACGAGCTCGTAGCTGGTGCCGTCGCCGCCGACGGCGATGAAGTGGCGGCGGCCGCGGGCGAGCGCGTCGCGGACGATGCCGGTCGCCTCGCCGGCGCGCGAGGTCTCGAGGACGTCGACGGCGAGGCCGGACTGGCGCAGGCGCGCGATCACGGCCGGCGCCCGCTTGCCGCAGACGCCGCCCCCGGCGGCTGGGTTGACGACGGCGAGGTAGGCGGGCGCGGTCATGGTGGTCTCCCGGGGCGGCTCAGAATTCGCGGATCGCGGTCTGGCGGTCGAGGCGCCTCAGCTCCTTGGCCAGCGGGTCGCGGCGGACCTTCTGCGAGGCGGTCCGCGGGAACTCGCTGTCCCACAGGACATACCCGTGCAGGCGCTTGTAGTCGGCGAGCTTGCGGTTCTTGTGGCGGAAGGCGTCGAGCACGGCCAGGCGCTCGGCCTCGCCCAGGCCCGACTTCGGGCGGACGACGACGATCAGCTGCTCGTCGGTCAGCTTGCCGGTCGGCCAGATGTAGTTGGCCGCGAACACGCAGTACTCCTCGCAGTCGTCGACGCCGCCGAGCGCGGCCTCGATGTCCTCGGGGTAGACGTTCTTGCCGCCCTCGGTGACGATCATGTTCTTGCTGCGGCCGAGCAGGCGCAAATGGCCGGAGGCGTCGACCTTGCCGAGGTCGCCGGTGCGCAGCCAGCCGCCGACGAGCGCCTCGCGGGTCAGCTCGGGGGCGTCGAGGTAGCCCTGCATGACGGTCGGGCCGCGGACCCACACCTCGCCGACGCCGTGCTCGTCGGCGTCGCGCAGCTCGAGCTCGGTGCCGGCGACCGGCTTGCCGACGCTGTCGCCGCGGAACGGCTTGAGGTCGTTGACGGTGAGGACGGTGCCGGCCTCGGTCAGGCCGTAGCCGATCACGACCGGGATCCCGAGGCGGTTGAAGTACTCGGCGGTCGCGCGCTCGACGAACGCGCCGCCGCAGAACATCAGCCGCAGCTTGCCCCCGAAGTAGTCGTGGATCGGCTTGAGGAGGGTGCGGCTGAGCTTGTGGTCGGGCTCGCGCCGGGTCGCGAACTCGTTGATGTCCATCAGGCCGTCGAGGACGAAGCGCTGCCACTTCGGCAGCTCGGCGATCTTGTCCTTGATCTTGCGCTCGAGCGTCTTGAGGATCGTCGGCACCAGCGCCATGTGGGTGATGCCGTAGCGCTGCATCGTGCTGGCGAGGTAGGCCGGCCGCAGCGTGCGCTGGTGGACGACCGCGCCGCCCATCAGCAGCGGCAGGAGGAAGCCGCACATGAAGTCGATCGCGTGGTTGGTCGGGAGGATCGAGAAGTAGCGATCGCCCTCGTCCATCGGGTACATGCCGCCGAGCACCTCGGCCTGGGCGAGGTAGTTGCGGTGGCTGAGCATGCAACCCTTGGGGGTGCCGCCGGTGCCCGAGCTGTAGACGATGCAGGCGGTGTCCTCGCGCGCGCGCTCGCGGAAGTGGAAGGCGGCGCCGCTCGGCAGGTCCTCGTAGCGCAGGGCGCGGCCGAGGCGGGCGTCCTCCGGGGCCTCGGTGACGACGACGAGGGTGCGCTCGAAGATCGTCGGGTCCTCGCGCTGCAGCTTGTCCCACGCCGGCCACTCGGCGAGCAGGACCCGCGGGCGGCAGTGGGCGAGCAGGGCGTGCTGCTCCGGCGCGGTCAGCTTGTAGTCGATCGGCACGAGCACGGCGCCGGCCCACAACGCACCCGTCGCGCCGATCAGCCACTTCGACTGGTTCTGCATGACGATCGCGCAGCGATCGCCGGCGACAAAGCCGTGGACCTGCAGGCCGGCGGCGAACCGCTCGGCGAGCGCCCGCAGCTCGCTGAAGGTGTAGCGCGCGTTCTCGCGGTGGCGATCGGCCTCGATCAGCGCGGTGCGGCTCTTGTAGGTGATCACCGCGTCGCGCAGGGCCTCGCCGAGGCTGGACAGCTTTCCCAGGTCGAGCATCAGCGCCTCGCGTCGATCCTGGCCGCCAGGGCGGCGAAGGTCTTGATCCCCTGCAGCTCGTAGTCGGGGAGCTCGACGTCGAACTTGTCCTCGAGGTCGCTGATCAGCTCGACGGCCTGGAAGCTGTCGATGCCGAGGCGCTCGAACAGGTCGTCCTCGGGGCGGAGCTGCGAGGCGTCCGCGCCGAAGCGCTTGGCGGCGAGCTGGATCAGGGCCGAAAGTGTGTCGTCGTGCTTCATGGCAGGTACGGGCGGAGGTCGGTGGACTCGACGAAGCGCTTGAGCGCGGCGAAGAGGGCGGGGCCCTGGGCGAGGCGGACGAACAGCTCGCGCTCCTCGGCGAGCTCCTCGCGCGGGAGCTTCTTGATGAAGGCCTTGGCGGCCTTGCGGGCGACGGGGTCGAACTTGGCGGACTGCGCGGCGAGGGCGCGCGCGGCCGCGAGGCCCTCGCCGCCCGCGACGATCTGGCTGACGAGGCCGCAGCCGTGGGCCTTCTTGGCGCCGATGCTGCGGCCGCTGAGCAGGAGGTCGCGGATCAGGCCGTTGCCGACGTCGCGGCGCAGGCGCGGGATCCCGCCGAAGCCAGGGACGATGCCGAGGCGCAGCTCGGGGAAGCAGAAGCGCGCCGACTTCTCGGCGATCAGCATGTCGCAGGTCAGCGCGAGCTCGAAGCCGCCGCCGAAGCAGACGCCGTGGACGACGCCGATCGTGGTCAGCGGGAGCATGTCGAGGCGGTCCATGACGTCGTGGATCGCGTCGATGAAGCCGCGGATCTGCGCGGCGTGTTGATCCTGCGGGATGTCGCACAGGCCGCGGTAGAGCTCGCGCAGGTCGGCGCCGGCGCAGAAGCCCTGGCGCAGGCCGCTGCGGATGACGAGCGTGTGCGCGTCGGGATCGACCTGCGCGAGGAACCGCTGCAGGCCGGCGAGCATCGTCGTGCCGATCTCGTTGCAGGGCGGGGCCGCGAGCACGAGCTCGTAGACGCCGGCCTCGTAGGTCCAGTCGATCACGAGGCGTAGCTCCTGTCGATCTCGGCCTTGTAGCGCTGCTCGACGGCGCGGCGGCGGAGCTTCTGGTTGGCGGTCAAGAGGCCGTTGTCGATCGTGAAGGCCTCGGGGACGCGGATGAACTTCTTGATCTTCTTGTAGTGCGGGACGCCGGCGTTGACGGCCTCGAGGCCGGCCTCGATCTCGGCGTCGGGGACGTTGCCGGGGACGATGATCGAGAGGTACGGGCGGGCGTGGCCGACGAGCATGCACTGCTCGGCGCGGGGGCAGCCGAGCATGAACTTCTCCTCGAGCGGCTCGGGGGCGATGTTGTGGCCCGACTCGGGGACGAGGATGTTCTTGACCCGGCCGATGATCTTGAGGTTGCCCTTCGCGTCGATCTCGCACTGGTCGCCGGTGTGGAACCAGCCGTCCCGGATCGCCTCGGCGGTCGCCTGCGGGCGGTTCCAGTAGCCGGGGAAGATGTTGGGGCCGCGGACCAGCAGCTCGCCCTCCTCGGAGAGCTTCATCTCGCAGCCGCCGATCGCGTGGCCGACGTGGCCGGGGCGGGTGTCGTCGGGGACGTCCATCGTGACGATCGCGGTCGTCTCGGTCAGGCCGTAGACCTGGTAGACGCGGACGCCGATCAGCTCGAACCACCACTGGGTCTCCTCGGCGAGCGCCGCGGAGCCGCAGATCAGGAACTCGAGCGAGGGGCCGACCTGCTGCTTGATCTTGCTGAAGACGAGCTTCTTCGCGAGCGCGAGGGCGAGCCTGTCGACGAGGCCGGCCTCGCCGCGGCGGGCCTTGCGGAAGGCGTCCTGGCCGCGCCTGTAGAGCGATAGGGCGATCCCGCCGCGCTCCTCGATCTTCTTGCCGACGCCGTTCTTGATCCGCTCGAGCACCGCGGGGACGTTGAGGTAGTAGTGCGGGTCGGCGGTGCCCATCTCCTGCACGAGGTTCTGCAGGTCCATCGACAGCATCAGCGGGTTGCCGCGGTAGAGCTGGGTCCACAGCATGATCCGCGAGCCGGCGAAGCAGAACGGCAGGAAGTGGAAGACCTTGTCGGGGCGGCCCTCGGGGGTGATCTTGCGCAGGCTGGTCAGCGTCTGCGGCAGCATGTAGTCGACGTTGGCCCGGTGGAGGACCACGCCCTTCGGCTCGCCGCTGGTGCCCGAGGTGTAGATGATCGTGACCGCGTCGGTCGGGGCGAGCGCGCGCGGCGGCCCCTCGATCGGGTCCGCGGCGAACACGTCGGCGAACAGGGCGATCGGGCAGGCGTCGGGCCAGGCGGCGCGCAGGGCGTCGGCGAGGGCCGGGCCCTCGGCGAGCACGAGCACGGGCGCGCAGTCGCGGGTCATCACCGCGAGCTCCTTCGGGTCCTGGCGGCTGTACAGCGGGACGACGATCGCGCCCTCGAACAGGATCGCCAGGTCGGCGGCGACCCACTTCGCGGAGTTGGGCGCGAGCAGGGCGACGCGGTCGCCTGGCTTGACCCCGGCCCTGCGCAGCGCGCCGCGAGCGCGGGCGACGAGCCCCAGCACGGACCTGGCGGAGACGGGGCGCTTCTCCTTGCCGTGGATCTCGATCAGGGCCTCGGTGTCGCCGGCCTTGCTCAGGGCGGCGAAGATCGTCTCGTGGAAGCTCATGCGTGGCGCTCGAGCAGGCGCTGCACGTTCGGCGGCAGCGGCGGGAGGTGGTGCTCCCACGTGCGCGGGAGCTCGCGGCGCGGGAACTCGGGGTAGACGCGGCAGACCTCGTCCATGAAGTCGATGCCCATCTGGCCCATCAGGCGCAGCTGCTGGGGCACGGCGCGGGCGATGTCGGCGCTGATGGCGTCGGCCTCGCGGAGGAGGCGGCGCAGCGTGTGGAGCAGCTTGTCGGCGAGGTTCTCCTCGTCGACCTCGAAGAACAGGTCCGGGTGGCCGCGGTCGTTCATCAGGTTGCGGATCCGCTCGTCCATCGTCACGCCGGCCGAGGGCACCAGGCCCGGCATCGAGGTGACGATCGCGTGGAAGCGCGAGCTGACCATCATGTGGCAGTTACGCAGCACGCTGACGAGGTCGTACATGTCGTGCTCGTCGCTGATGAACAGCGCGGCGCCCTTGTCGAGGCGCGGCAGCAGGTCCTCGCAGGCGTGGCGATCGAGCTGCTCCATGCCGACGAGGATCGTGAAGAACTCGCGCTCCTGGGCGAAGGCGTTGACGCTGTCGGCGAGCGCCTGCAGGTAGGCGTTGTACTTCTTGCTGGCGGCGTCGCTGTGGTGGTGGAAGTAGAAGGCCGAGTAGTGCTCGTCCTTGTACTGGCCGCCGAGCTTGTAGGCGGCGAACTTGAGCAGGTCGGGCTTGACCGGCCACCAGAACGGGTTGATCGGGCAGACGACGAGGACCTTCTGTCGGCCGTCCCAGCCGGCCTCGCGCAGCAGCTGGGCGCCCCTGGCCAAGGGGGCAGGTTCGAAGGTCCAGGCGGTGTCGGCGCCGCCGGTGGTGCGGATCCCGAGCTCGCCGAGGACCTGGCGCGAGGGCTCGTTGCGGCAGATGACGAGCGACTTCTTGCAGTGCTTGCGCACGAAGTCGCGCAGGCTCGGGGTCATCGCCCCGGCCTCGGCGCCGTAGCCGACGCTGACCTTGTTCTCGGCGTTGGCGAGGCCGAGCGCGCCGGCCATCATGCAGGTGAGCGCGCTCGAGAACTTCGACTTGAACATCGAGCCCTCGCAGGCGACGACGCCGTGGTGCTTCGGGCACTCGCTCGCCAAAAACGCCGGGAAGACCGTCGGCAGGACGATCTGGTGGACGGCGCGGAAGTAGCCGCGGGTCAGCTTCTCGTCGATCGTCATGATCGTCAGCTGGAGGTCGTCGTCGCCGACGACGTGGCGCAGCTGGCGGATCATCTCCTCGACGCGGACGTCGGCGCCGGTGTTGCGGGTGCCGACGTAGCCGGCGAGCAGCAGCTTGAGCGGCTTGCCCGGCTTCCATGTCTCTTCGGACATGCCGAGCACGTGGCGGACGGCGACGCCCTCGATCGTCGCGGCGACGGTGGCCTGGAGGGCGCGGTCGGGGTCGACGACGTCCTTGACCCGGTCCCACAGGCCGGACTTCTTCTTCGCCTTGGCGGGCGTCTTGGCGGGTTCGGTCTTGGACATGGCGAGGCGGTCTTAGGCGACCTGGCGGACGTGGGCGCCGGCGGGCCAGGGCTTGTAGGGGTAGGTGAAGTTGGTGCCGTCGGCGAAGTTGTAGAGGCCGTAGGCGTAGCGGTCGAAGGTGGCCGGGGCCTCGCCGAGCTCCTCGACGACGCGGCGGTTGTCGAAGACGGTGTTGAAGGTCAGGTACGGCAGGAAGACCTTGAGCAGCGAGGCGGCGCCGGACAGGCCCCAGCCGCGCGGGGTGTTCATCGCGGTCTCGACGATCCGGTTGAAGGCGCCGTTCAGGGCCGGGACGAAGCGGTGGCGGGTCGGGTGGCCGGCGCGCTCCATCGCCTCGACGATCTGGCGGTAGGTCAGCGAGGCGGTGCCCGAGCTGAGGCTGTAGGCGTCGTGGCGCGGGCGGTCCTTCATGTGCAGGTGGACGATCGCCTTGCTGACGTAGTCGACCGGGACGATGTCGAGCCGCCAGTCGGGGTTGAACGGGAGGATCGGCATCTTGGCGAGGATGACGAACGCCCGCACCATGTCGAACTGGGTCGTCTCCGGGAAGCGGCTGTCGCCGAGGACGATGCTCGGGCGCAGCACGAGGCCCGGGACGTCCGGCAGGAGCTCGTGGAGCATGTGCTCGCAGAACTTCTTGGTCCGGGCGTACGGGTCGTAGTCGGACTTGTCCCAGTCGATCGTGTCCTCCTCGGTGACGACCTCGTCCTTGCGCTCGCCGGCGACCGCGACGGTGCTGATGTCGGTGAAGCGGCGCAGGCCGTGGAGGTCCTGGGCGTCGCGCGCGAGCTTGATGACGCTCAGGGTGCCGCGGAGGTTGACGTTGAAGCAGGCCTTGGACGACTTGCGGTTGAGCGAGGCGGCGCAGTGGATCACCGAGTCCATGCCGCGGACCAGCTTGTCGCGCGCGGCCGGCTCGAGGCCGAGGCCGGGGAAGGTCAGGTCGCCGAGGTAGAGGTCGCAGCGGGTGCGGACGAGCTCGATGAAGCGCTCGAAGCCCATGTGCAGCTGCATCGACTTCCACAGCCGCTCCTCGGCCTCGGCCGGGTTCTTGGCGCGGACGAGCAGGGCGAGCCGCTCCTGCGGGTGGTGCTCGAGCACGCCCGCGGCGACGTAGGAGCCGATGTAGCCGGTCGCGCCGGTGAGGAAGATCGCCATGGGTTTATACGACCTCTGCGTGCTGGGCAGGCTGGGCGGCGCCGGCCGACGGGGCGGCGGGCCGCAGGCGGAACGGGTGCCGCGGGGTGTAGTTCTCGGGGGTCTTGTTCTCGATCAGCGGGAAGCACCACTTGCGCAGCCCGGGGACGTGGACGTCGATCCAGTAGTGGCGCCAGTCGATCGTCCGCGGGTCGCAGTTGAACTCGGGCTCGACGACGGGGTGGCGCAGCAGGTTGCGGGTGATGAACGTGTACGAGTTGTCGTGGATGAACGGCAGGTAGAGCTCGCACATCCGCTCGATCTTGTCGATCCCGTCGAGCGCCTCCTCGGCGTTGTCGACCATGTCCATCAGGCGGGTGCGGACGAACTTCGGCCAGCCCTTCGGCGGGTCGCGCAGCCAGTCGCGGATCGACTCGGTGACGCTGCGGACGTTCTCGATCTTGAGCGCGTGGTCGGGCTTGACGGCGATCGCGTCCCAGCGCGACAGGAGCACCCGCTCGACCGCGGTGTCGCCGCGGGTGCGCAGCCACTTGCGGTGGGCGAGCGCGACGAGCTCGGTGGCGCGGTCGACCGTCAGCAGGTTGAGGTCGGAGCTGCCGCACTGGTAGACCGGCGAGTGCTCGCGGCGCATCAGCGCGGCGCCGGCGACCGCCATAGCGCGGCAGACGTAGTCGACCGGGATGATGTCGAACGGGTTGCCGAACCGGCACGGCAGGTGGCGGAACCACCCGCCGAGCGCGTAGGTCAGCGGGCCGCAGGTGTTGAAGCCCTGGTTCCACCCGGGGAACGGGTAGCTCATCGAGCTCTCGACGATCGCCGGGCGGAACATCGACCAGCGATCGGGCGCGAGGCGGCGGGCGATCGTCGCCTCGGCCATGCTCTTGGTGAAGGTGTAGATGTTGGTGAAGCCCCAGCGGGTCGCGCGGCGCTGACCCTCGGACACCATCGCGTCCTTGAGGTTGCTGCGCTTGACCCGGCGGGCGACGTTGCGGACGAGCATCGCGTTGTGCTCGTCCTGGCCCTTCTCGCGGATCTGCTTGAGGGCCTCCTCGGTCGCCCGCCGGTCGGCCTCGGGCGACTCGTGCTCGGCGAGCAGCGCCTCGATGCTCGCGGCGATCTCGGCGCACTCGGCGTCGACGTCGAACGCGTCGCCGCTCGGCGAGCGCTCGGGGACGAGGGTCTCCTCGATCCGGCCGTTCTTGAGGCCCGTCACGTAGCAGGTGGAGACGTGCAGCAGGGTCGCGCGGTCGCAGGCGGCGACGAACTCGGCGGTGAAGCGGGCGCCGTCGACGTTGGTCGTCATCGCGTCGCGCAGGTCGGGGTCGAAGTCGACGAGGCCGGCGCAGTTGACGACGAGGTCGAGGTCGCGGCGCAGGCGGTCGTAGACGGCGGGGTCCTCGATGCCGAGCCGCGGCAGCGAGACGTCGCCCTCGACGACCTCGACGCGATCGGAGACGAACCGGCTCATCTCGGGCCCCAGCCGCTCGTGGAGCGGGCGGAAGCACGGCGAGCTGGCGACCGCCTTCTCGAAGCGGTCGGCGGCGGGGCGCAGCGCCTTCTTGCGCGTGAGCACGTAGATCTTCCCGATCTCCGGGACGTAGTCGAGCATCATGGCGAGCCAGACCTTGCCCAGGAAACCGGTCACGCCGGTCAGCAAGACGTGGCGGCCCGCGTAGCTCTGCTTGATCGAGAGGGGTGCGTGCACGTGCGGCGTCCTCCAGCAGTCAGTCGAATCGGTTCAGTCGCGGTACTCGATGATCGGCCAGTCGGCGTCCTTGGCGCTGCGGCGCAGGACGAAGTCGGGGTTGACGGCGCAGGGCTTGCCGACGCGCGACAGGAGCAGCATGTCGGGCCCGTGGGCGCCGAAGGCGTGGCAGCGCCTGAGGTCGAGCTGGTGCGCGGCGGCGTAGTCGTCGAGCCAGCGGCCGCCGACGTTGGAGCCGAGGATCGGCTCCAGGAGCTTGCCGGTCGCCTCGCCGTCCTCGAACTCGATCTTGTTGCAGTGGAGCTCGTCGAAGTGCTTCAGGTGGCGCGAGAGCGGGTCCATGATCGGGGCGATGTTGTCCGAGATCAGGACGACGCGGTGGCCCTCGGCCTGCAGCCGCTTGAGCAGCTCGGTGCCCTGGTCGAGGATCTTGTCCTTCAGGACGTCCTCGGCGTACTCCTCGCAGAGGACCGCGACGCGGTCCTCGCTCATGCCGCGCAGCGCGAGGTTGGCGAGGCGGTGGGCGAGGCCGCGGTCGGTCTGGCCCAGGAGGCCGTGGACCGGCGCGGCGACGGCGACGAGGCCGAGGCGCAGCGCTCGCTCGCCGAACTTCTTGGCGTTGGCGGCGAGGTACGCCGCCGCGCCGAGCACGCCGCGGGCGAGCAGGATGCCCTCGACGCGGACGAAAGCTGCCGTGTTGCTGTGTGTCATCGACCGGTTGGCGGCCTTGTTAGCGCAACGCGGGCGGGCGACACAAGCTTCTCGTCGCCCGCGCGTACGCCTGCGAAGGCCGCTGCGCAGCCGGCTTTGCGCGTGCACGGCGATGCACGGGCGGGGCGAGAGCAGGGCGATACGGGGGCGCTGCAGGGCCTGGAGGCGGGATTTCGCCGGGCGTGCCCGGCCAGCCGAGGAGTTTGCCCGCGCGAGTAAATTGCCACGGTCGCAGGTTGGCCGGCTGTTTAAGAAATTGCTCCCCGCGGATCCGTCCGGCGGGCCGGGTGCGCTACAGTCGTCGGGTGGACGCGCCGCTGCTCGCCTGCGCCGCCGCGGTCGAGGGCCGCGGGCTCTCGCTGCCCGCGGTGACGCTCGGGGTCGGCAAGGCCGCGGCCGCGGCCGCGATCACGGCGGCGATCGTCGAGCTGCGGCCGCGCTGGGTGCTGCTGTTCGGGGTCTGCGGGGCCTATCCCGCGGGACATGTCGCGGAGGACGGGCTCGACGTCGGGCGGGTCTGCGTCGTCGGCGAGGAGTGGTTCGCGGACGAGGGGGTCGAGACCGAGGCGGGGTTCGTGTCGATCGCGGCGCTCGGGCTCGGCTCGGTCGGGCCGTTCCTGGCGGACCCGGGGCGGACCGCGGAGGCGGCGCGGCTGCTCGCGGCGCCGGTCGTCCGCGGGGCGACGGTCAGCGCGTGCAGCGGGACCGACGCGACGTCGCGGGCGATCGCGGGGCGGACGCGGGCGGTCGTCGAGACGATGGAGGGCGCGGCGGTCGCGGTGGCGTGCGCGCGGCTCGGGGTGCCGTGGGTGCAGGTCCGCTGCGTCAGCAACCGCACGGGCGACCGCGCGCGCGGCGGCTGGGACCTGCCGCGCGCGGTGGCAGGGGCGCAGGCGGCGGTCCACACTCTGGCCCGCGCATGGGAGACGACGCCGTGAGCGAGCTGCCGATCGGGTTCTCGCCGTGTCCGAACGACACGTTCATGTTCGACGCGCTGGTCCGGGTGCCGGAGTTCGTGCCGGGGCTGCGGCTGGTGCCGTGGATGGCCGACATCGAGGCGCTCAACGAGCGGGCGCTCGGGCCGGACCCGCTGCCGGTGACGAAGCTGAGCGCGCACGGGCTGTTCTGGGCGGAGGATCGCTACGTGGCCCTTCGGACAGGCGCGGCGCTCGGGCGCGGCTGCGGGCCGTTGGTGGTTGCGAGGCAGGGCGTGGAGCTGGCGGGGCTGGCAGGCACGCGGGTGGCGATCCCGGGGACGTACACGACGGCGCACCTGCTGCTGCGGTGCTTCGCGCCGCGGGCGATCGAGGTGGTGCCGATGCGCTTCGAGCGGATCATGCCGGCGGTCGCGGCGGGGCAGGTCGAGGCGGGGGTGATCATCCACGAGAGCCGGTTCGTGTTCCACGAGCACGGGCTGGTGCAGGTGGCGGACCTCGGCGAGGTGTGGGAGGCGGCGACGGGGCTGCCGTTGCCGCTCGGGGTGATCGCGGCGGAGCGCGGCTTGCCCGCGGGACAGGTGCGGGCGATCGAGGAGGGGATCGCGCGGTCGATCGCGGCGGCGGAGGCGGACCCGCAGGCGGCCTGGCCGTTCGTGCAGGCGCACGCGCAGGAGATGAGCCCGGAGGTGTGCCGGCGGCACATCGCGCTGTATGTCAACGCGTACTCGCGGGACCTCGGCGCGGAGGGAGCGGCGGCGATCGAGGAGCTGCGCGGGCGCGGCCGGGCGGCGGGCGCCTTGCCGGGGTGAAACCGGGGTCCGCAGGGGTCGCGGCGGGCGTCGTGAGGCGAACAGCCCACGCCGCGAGACGGTCGCTCGTCCCTCGCGCCCGGCTCGCGGCCCCCTCGACGACCCAGCCGGCTCCTCGATGTCGGACCGCGACGGTGATCTCGGCTGTGCTTCGAGACAGGTGAGGTTCTTCGCGGAGCGAGGAGCGGGGCGAGCCGGGTCTTCGCTCCGGCGGGCAGGGGCCGTGTGTGCACTCGACGCCGAGGACCAGCGCTGATTATGTCTCGAAGTACAGGCGGCCGGATTGTTCGTGGACCGTGACGTCGAAGGCCGGGCCGAGGAGGGCGGGGGTGAGGATCGCGTCGGCGGGGCCGACGGCGGCGCGGCCGGCGGCGAGCAGGACCGCGTCGTCGGCGTGGCGGCGGGCGAGGTCGAGGTCGTGCTCGGCGAGCAGGACGGCGGCGCCGGCGGAGACGAGGGCGCGGAGGTGGCGATAGAGGCCGAGCGCCTGGCCGATGTCGAGGCCGGCGGCGGGCTCGTCGAGCACGAGCACGGCGGCGTCGGCGGCGAGCATGCGGGCGAGCATCACGCGCTGGCGCTCGCCGCCGCTGAGCTGTCCGATCGGTCTGGTCGCGAACGCGGCGAGGCCGAGGCGCGCGAGGGCGGCGTCGGCGGCGTCGCGGTCGGCGGGGCGCGGCGGGCCGAAGCGGGGCAGGGCGGGGAGGCGGCCGAGCAGCACGACCTCGTGGACCAGGAGGTCGGGCTCGACGGGGCAGTGCTGCGGGAGGTAGGCGAGGCGGCGGGCGCGGGCGGCGGGGGCGAGGGCGGCGAGGTCGTCGCCGAGCAGGGTGATGCGGCCGGCCTGCGGGCGCTCCAGGCCGGCGAGCGCGCGCAGCAGGGTCGACTTGCCGGCGCCGTTGGGGCCGGCGACGACGCAGAGCCGGCCGCGGCGGAGGTCGAGGTCGAGGCCGGCGTAGAGCGTGCGGCCGTCGACGCGGTGGGCGAGGCCGCGGGCGGCGAGGGCGACTGCCTCGGACATACGGAGGGGTTTTAGGGACAAGTCGCGGGCGGGGCAAGAGGTGGCGCACGCGGACGGGCGGGCGCCGTGGCGCGAGATCGACTAAGGTCCTGTCCCATGTCGCTCGTTCAGCTCAGGCCCAGCAAGACGGCGCCGGCGCGCGATCTGCTGGCGTTTCTGCCGATGACCCGCGAGGAGATGGAGGCGCGCGGGTGGGACGAGCTCGACGTGCTGATCATCAACGGCGACGCGTACGTCGACCACCCGGCGTTCGGCGGGGCGCTGATCGGGCGGTTCCTCGCCGGGCGCGGGCTGCGGGTCGGGATGATCGCGCAGCCGCGCTGGGATGACCCGGAGGACATGCTGAAGCTCGGGCGGCCGCGGCTGTTCGTCGGGATCACGGCGGGCAACCTCGACTCGATGCTCAACAAGCTGACGGCGCAGAAGAAGATGCGCGGCGAGGACCAGTACTCGCCCGACGGCGCGACCGAGATGCGGCCGAACCGCGCGAGCATCGTCTACGCCAACCTCGCGCGGCAGGCGTTCCCGGGGGTGCCGATCGTGCTCGGCGGGATCGAGGCGAGCCTGCGGCGGATCGCCCACTACGACTACTGGAGCGACCAGGTGCGGCGCAGCATCCTCGTCGACAGCAAGGCCGACCTGCTGATCTTCGGGATGGGCGAGCGGCCGGTGTGGGAGGTCGCGCACCGGCTGATGGCCGGCGAGACGATCGACCAGCTCCGCGATGTCCGCGGGACGGCGCACGTGCTGCCGAAGGGGCAGTGGGAGCAGCTGCCGCGGAGCCGCTACGTGCGCGACGGGCTGCCGCTGCACCTGCCGAGCTACGAGGAGGTCGCGGCCGACAAGGACGCGTTCCTCGAGATGTCGCGCGCGTTCCAGCACGAGACCAACCCGGGCAACGGGCGGCCGCTGGTGCAGCCGCACGGCGACCGGGCGGTGTACTTCAACCCGCCGGCGCTGCCGCTCGAGGAGCGCGAGATGGACGGGCTGTACGACCTGCCGTTCGCCCGCCGTCCGCACTGGTCGTACGGCGACCGGCGGATCCCGGCGTTCGAGACGGTCAAGCACTCGATCGTGACGATGCGCGGGTGCTTCGGCGGGTGCACGTTCTGCTCGATCACGGAGCACGAGGGGCGGATCATCCAGTCGCGCTCGGCCGAGAGCGTGCTGCGCGAGATCCGGGCGCTGCGGCGGATGGACGACTTCCGCGGGGTGATCTCTGACGTCGGCGGGCCGACGGCCAACATGTACAAGATGCGCTGCAAGAGCGAGACGATCGAGCGCGCGTGCCGGCGGCTGTCGTGCGTCCACCCGGGCGTGTGCGAGAACCTGAACACCGACCACGGGCCGCTGGTCGACCTGCTCAAGAAGGTCCGGCAGTCCGAGGGGGTGCGCAAGGTGTTCATCGCCTCGGGGGTCCGCTACGACCTGGCCGAACGGTCACCCGCGTTCATCCGCGAGCTGGCGACCCACCACACCGGCGGGCAGCTCTCGGTCGCGCCGGAGCACGTCAAGGACGACGTGCTCGACAAGATGAAGAAGCCCGGGGTCGCCGCCTACGAGCGGTTCGCCGAGCAGTTCATGTGCGCGAGCGAGGCGGCGGGCAAGGAGCAGCACCTGGTGCCCTACTTCATCTCCGGGCACCCGGGCAGCACGCTCGCGGACATGATCGATCTCGCCCTGTGGCTCAAGGCGCGCGGCGTCCGGCCGCGCCAGGTGCAGGACTTCATCCCGACGCCGATGAGCATGGCGACCTGCATGTACTACACAGGGCGCGACCCGTTCACCCGGGAGCCGGTGTATACGGCGAAGGACCTGCGCGAGAAGAAGCTGCAGAAGGCGCTCCTCCTTTATTGGGATCCCGCGCAGCACCACCTCGCCCGCGAGGCGCTGCGCAAGGCCGGGCGCGCCGATCTGATCGGCCACGCGCCCGGGTGCCTCGTGCCGCCGGAAGGGCACGTCGCCGCGCCGGCGCGCCCGGTCCGTGCGCCGCAGAAGGGCGCCGCGACGCGATCGCAGCGGGCGCAGCGGCCCGTCCGTCGCGCGCCCTGAAGCAGCGCGGGGCGGCGCAGGTTCGCCCCGCGAGGAGGGGGTAGCGCACGCGAGGGGCTGCGGGGTCCGGCGGCCTCTACGATAAGATGGCCGCCAGGATGATGACGATGCGGAGCGCGAGTGTGGTTCGACGCGTGAGCTCGGCCGCGTTGGCGGTGGCGTTGGGCGGGGCCGGGTGCGGGGTGCTCGAGACCGAGGTGTCGGTCTCGCTGGCGATGTCTCATCACGGGACGCGCGGCGAGGACGGGAAGCTGCCCGACTACGGCGAGCCCGAGGCGGCGCGGATCTTCGTCAACGACAAGAACTGGGAGGTGACGCTGTCCGAGGCGACGATCGTGACGACGTCGGCGCAGATCGAGTCGTGCGCCGGGCTGACGTTCGACTTCACGTTGCCGTACGGGCCGCTGCCGGAGTACCTGCTCGACCGCGACAAGGACCTCGTCGAGTTCGCGTCGGTGTCGCTGCCCGAGGGGACCTACTGCACGCTGCGGATCGAGTACGGGCGCTATCAGGCGGCGTCCGCCGCGATGGCCGCGGACACGCCGTTCGCGGTCAAGGGCAACGCGGACATCGAGGGGATGACGGTGTACCTCGCCGGGACGGCCGAGAACCTCGACCCGGCGGTGATGGGCGACGGGAAGGTCGTCAACTGGGGCCTCAAGACGGCGAACACGATCATCGTCGAGCTCGACCTGTCGAAGGTCGAGGACGGCGCGCCGTTCACGATCCGCGGCGACGAGCCCGGCGGCCGCGCGCTGACGGTCGCCAAGACCTACGACGCGTTCTTCCGCGGCCTCGACTTCGCGACGTTCGACCAGGCGGCGCTCGAGGCGGGCCTGCTCGAGGTGCTCAGGACCGAGACGTACGTGATCGCCGGCGCCCAGGTCTACTGAGGAGCGCGAGCAGGGCGAGCGCGAGCGGGCCGGCCGGGTCGCTCGCGGCGCAGCCGCAGCGCTCCTCGTTCGCGTCGGGGTCGGTGACGAGGCAGTCGCAGGCGTCGCAGGCGTCGGTCCGGAGGTCGACGCCTGTCTCTTCGTTCAGCCAGCAGAGCGAGGCGTAGGGGATCGCGTAGAAGCCGCCCTTGCCGCAGGTGTAGCCGCGCGAGGTGACGCCGGCGAGGATCGTCTCGCCCGACTGCAAGGTGACGTAGGCGGGGCCGCCGGAGTCGCCCTGACACGAGTCGAGGCCCATGCCGCCGGCCTGGAACTCGAGGCCGGTGCCGCTGAACTTGACGATCGGGACGTCGACCTGACGCTTGATGCCGGTCTGTTGGGTCTCGTCGAGGCCGTAGCCGACGACGGTGATCAGCTCGCCGATCTGCATGACCTCGTCCCACTCCTCCTGGCGGGTCAGCGGGCGCGTCGGCGCGACGCCGGGGATGTCCTCGGCGAGCACGACGTAGCCGTAGTCCCAGATGTCCTCCTTGCACACGCTGGTGTCGGTGCCGCAGAACATCGGGTGGAGGCCGATCTTGTCGACGGCGACTCGCGGGGCGCTCGGGAGGTTGACGTCCTCGCCGAGCCGGACCTCGACGAACTCGGCGGCCGGGGCGGCCTCGAGGCAGTGCGCGGCGGTCAGGACGACGCGCGGGGCGACGAGGGTGCCGGTGCACAGGGCGCCCGGGAGGACGATCGCCACCGCGGACGGCCACGCGCCCGGCGGGGCGAGCTCGCCGCCGTAGATCGGTGTCGGGGGGGCGTCCGGCTCGGCGGTCCACGGGAGCGACGACGCGAGGAGGGCGACGAGGCCGAGCTGAAGCATGGAACGAGGATAGCTCGCCCGGCGGTCGCCGATCCGCGGAGGTGTGGTCTTCGTACCGCGCGCCGGGCGGCGGATCGAAAGTGCGCAGCACCCCGGGAGCGGACTCTGGACAGGGGACCCGTGATCCCGTACCGATCGCTCCAGCCCGCCCGAGGAGCCGCGTGCGTACCAATTCCTTCGCTCATCCTGCGGCCGCAGGCAAAGGTGCGCTCCCGCTGCGCTCGGAGCTCGACCACGACTTCACCGATGCGCTGGCCCACATCGCCCGGATCCGCACGCGCCGGCGGCTCGAGCGGGATCCGGTGTTCCGCCGGATCCAGCCGCAGCTCGAGCGGGTGCTCCGCGGGTTCGAGTGGGACCTCGAACCGACCCTCGGGCGCTCGCTCGCGCCGCGTCACCCGCAGCAGGTCCGGGCGATCGCGTGGAACGTCGAGCGCGGCAAGCGGTTCGAGGGGCTCCACCGGCTGCTGACCGCCGACCCGGAGCTCGGCGCCGGCGATCTGTACCTGTTGACCGAGGTCGACATCGGCATGGGCCGCTCGGGCAACCGCAACGTGCCCAAGGAGCTCGCGCAGGCGCTCGGCATGGGCTACGTGTTCGCCAACTACCACATCGTGCTGGCGGAGGGCGACCGCGGCGAGCGCGGGCACGGGGTCCCGAACACCAAGGCGATGCACGGCTGCGCCCTGCTGACCCGCTTCCCGGTGCTCCGCTTCGAGGCGGTCGAGCTGCACGAGCGCCGCGACAAGTTCCACGCGACCGAGAAGCGGATCGGCAACAAGCGCGCGCTGCTGTGCGAGGTGCTGCTGCCCGACGGGCCGCTGACGGTCGCGCTGGTCCACCTCGATCCGTTCGCCGGTCCGCGCGACCGCGCCGGGCAGGTGCGGCAGATCCTGGCCCGCCTCGGCGAGTTCGGCGGCGAGCGGGTGCTGCTCGGCGGCGACCTCAACACGAACACCTACGACCTCAGCAGCGGGCGCGGGCTGGCCTACAACTTCTTCTACAAGCTGACGCGGTTCGGCATCGAGGGGATGGCCGCGCAGTACATGAAGCCCGAGGAGCACTTCGAGCGCGCGGTGTTCGAGGCGCTGCGCGACGGCGGGTTCGTGACCGAGGGCTACAACGACGTGACCCGCGGGACGATCTACTACGACATCTACGACCCGGAGATCTTCCGCAAGGCGCTCGACTACATGCCGAAGGCGATGCGGCGGGTGATGTGGGCGTACCTCGAGCGCCGGCTGGCCCCGTGGGGCGGCCGCGTGCCGCTGCGCGTCGACTGGTTCGCGGGCAAGGGGCTGCGGCCGCGCTGCCCGCAGGTGATCGAGCGGCCGCTGGCGGACGGGCGGATCGTGTCCGACCACAACCCGATCCTCGTCGACCTCGAGGTCGATGCGACGGCGGCGGCGGCCTCCGAGGTCGAGACGGCCGAGGCCTGAGCTCGCGTCGGCGGCCCGGGCCCTCGCGCCCGGGCGTCAGGACGGCTTGCTCGAGCTGTCCTGAGGGGCAGGCGCGGCCGGCCGGGCGAGCAGGTCGCCGCCGACCTTGCGGGCGAGGTCGAGGACGTCGCCGATGCCGCGGGCGACCATCGCCGACGGGTCGGCGCCCTCGCCGAACGCGGTGATCTTGACCTCGCCGAACTTCTGGGCGAACGCCCCGGCGATCGCCGGCAGGCCGGTCTCGACGAGGGCCATGCGGATCCGGTCGTCGGAGACCAGGTTGTCGACCTCGCGGGCCGCGCGGGCGACCGCGGCCTTGATCTCGCCGGCCATCCGCTCGAGCTGGAGGTCGCGCTCGCGGATCTTCGCCGCGGCGGCTGACTCGTACTCCTTGAGCTCGGCGGTGGCCCTGGCCCTGGCGAGCGCCAGCTCGGCGGCGAGCTCGGCCTCGCGTTGGGCGGTCGCCTGCCGGGCCTCGAGCAGCTGGCGCTCGGCCTCGGCGTACTTCCTCTCGCGCGCGAGCTGGGCGAGGCGGACGGCCTCGGCCTGCTGGGCCTTCTCCTGCTCGAGCTGGGTCCTGGCCCGCGACTCGCCGAGCAGGCGCGCCTGCTCGCGCGCGCCCTTCTCCTCGGCGAGCTCGGTCTGGGCCTTGAGCTCGGCGAGGGCGCGGGCCTGCTCGCGGGTGCGCCGCTGCTCGGCGAGCTCGGTCTGGGCCGCGAGCTCGGCGAGGGCGCGCGCCTGCTCGAGCTGGCGGCGCTCCTCGTCGGCGCGGGCCTTGAGCTGCTCGCGCTTGGCGTCCTCGGCGAGCTCGATCTGGGTGGTCCGGCTCTCGGCCTGGGCCTTGAGCTCGCGGGTCGCGGTCTCGCTGGCGATCTTCGCCTCCTCGATCTGGCGCGCGGCGGCGGCCTCGAGGGTCGCGATCTCGCGGGCGCTCTCCATCTCGGCCATGCGGGCGCGGAGCGCCAGCTCGGCGCGGAACCTCGCCTGCATGTCCTGGAACACGGTTTCGGAGAGGATCTGGACGTTCTGGATCTCGACGGTGTCGATGATCACGCCCCAGCCGGTCGCGGTGGTGTCGTCGGTGCGGCCGCGGCCCTCGACGATCGGGACCAGCTCGGACATCAGCTCGCGCGCGATCGCCTCCTTGCGGTGGGTGATCGCGTCCTCGACCCGCAGGTTGGCGACCAGCCGGCGCGTCGCGCCGACGAACATCTCGGTCAGGATCTCGGCCAGCTTCTCCTGCGCGCGTTCGCTGTAGGAGAAGTTGAGCATCCGGAACATCAGCTCGGGCTCGGCGATCCGGTAGACCGCGAGGCCGGTGACCTGGACGCCGACCTTCTCGAGCGTCACCTGGTCGGCGGTGAACCGGAGGCGGTTGATCGTGGTCGGGATGACGGCGACGCTGTCCCACGGGAGCTTGAAGCAGCTCGCGCCCTGGCCGGTGCTGCGCCGCCGGATCTTGCCGCGCCGGACGTGGATCAGGTACTCCGACGGCTTGGCGGTGATGAAGCCCCAGCGCTTCATCTTCTCGGGGTCCTCGACGGGCTTGCCCTTGCGCCAGTCGTCGCCGTCCTGGAGCGCGGCGGACGGCGGGGTCTGCATCGGGGCTGGCTTGGTGCTCATGGCTTTGTCTCCTGCGGGACGTCCAGAGCACGCGGCGTGCCAGCGGCCGCGGGCCGCGAATCGCGGCCGAGGCGGCGGCGATCCACCCACGGGCGGCCGGGCCGGGCGAGACGTCGCGCCGTCGGGTGGGTCGAACCGAGGCGGGGTGCCTCAGATTGATTCAGGCGCGGATCTTGAGCGCCTTGATCTTGCGCAGCAGGGTCGCGCGGCCGATGCCCATCGCCCGCGCGGCGCCGCTCCGGTTGCCGTCGTGGGCGGCGAGGACGGCCTCGATGTAGAGCTTCTCCATCTCGTCCCAGGTCAGGCGCGCGAGGTCGGGGGCGCCGCGGCCGGGCTTGCGGGCGGCGGCCGGGGCCTCGCGCGGGTCGGGCGGGAGCGGGAGGTCGTGGACGTCGATCGCCTCGCCGACGCTCATGACGACGGCGCCCTCGATGCAGTTCTCGAGCTCGCGGATGTTGCCGGGCCACGGGTGCGCGTGCAGGCGGGCGAGCGCGGCCGGGGTGAAGCGCAGCGCGGGCTTGTTGTGGCGCTGGGCGAAGCCGGCGAGGAAGTGGTAGACGAGCTGCTCAAGGTCCTCGGCGCCGCGCTCGCGCAGCGGCGGCATCGCCAGCGAGAGCACGCGCAGGCGGTAGTAGAGGTCCTCGCGGAAGCGCTGGCGCGCGACCATGTCCTCGAGGTTGCGGTTGGTCGCGGCGAGGATCCGGACGTCGACCTTGAGCGTCTTGCGGCCGCCGACGCGCTCGAACTCGCGGTCCTGGATCACGCGCAGGAGCTTGGCCTGGAGCGTCAGCGGGACCTCGCCGATCTCGTCGAGGAAGACGGTGCCGCCGTCGGCGGCCTCGAACTTGCCGACGGTGCGCTGGTCGGCGCCGGTGTAGGCGCCGCGCTCGTGGCCGAACAGCTCGTTCTCGATCAGCGTCGCGGGCAGCGAGGCGCAGTCGACCGCGACGAACGGTTTGCCGGCGCGCGGGCTGTTGTAGTGGATCGCGCGGGCGATCAGGCCCTTGCCGGTGCCGGTCTCGCCGGTGATGAGGACCGTGGCGTCGGTGCCGGCGGCGCGGGCGACGAGGTCGTAGACGCGGCGCATCCGCGGGCCGCCGCCGACGACGCCGTTGAAGCGGTAGCGCAGCGGGCCGCCGGTCGGGGCGCGCAGCTGGGCGTAGAGGCTGGTGCTCTCGACGATCATCGCCACCTGGCTGGCGAGCGCGCGCAGCAGCGCCTCGTCCTCGTCGTCGAACGCGGCGCCCTTCTTGTTGAGCAGCTGGAGCACGCCGAGGATCTCGCCGGTGCGGTCGAACACCGGGACGGACAGCATCGAGCGCGTGGCGTAGTTGGTGGCGCGGTCGATCGCGCCGTAGAACCGCGGGTCGCCGGCGGTGTGCGAGAGGTTGATCGACTCGCCGGTGCGCGCGACGTGGCCGGCGACGCCCTGGCCGAGCTTGAGCCGGATCTCGCGCAGCTCGGGCAGGTGGGCCGCCTTGCTGAACAGCTCGCCGCGCGCGCGATCGACCAGGTAGAAGGTGCCGCGGTCGGCGTCCATCGCCCGCGTGACGGTGTCGATCACCTGCGCGAGCAATGTGTCGAGGTCGACCTCGCGGCGGACGAGCTCGCCGACCGCGACGAGGACGCTGTCGCGGAAGGCCCGCGAACGGCGAGCGGGGGGCTTGCGGGGCGCCGTGTCGGTCACCGTTTTGCCAGTGTATCAGAATGAGCCGGTGATTCAATCCGAGGCGAGCGGCCGCGCGCGCGGCCCGGGCGCGCGCGCACGCGAGGTCGCGGGCGCTCGCGTGCCCGGGGGGATGTCCGGCGTCCCTGCCCGGAGGTTGACGGGCGGCGAGGCCGCGGGGGATAAGGAGGCATGATGTTGGTACAGGGCAAGTTCTGGATGGCTCGCGGCCTGTCCGCGCTCGTCGGCGCGCTGCTGGTCGTGGGGTGTGGCGACGACAAGATGGAGACGGCGACGGAGAGCCCGACGACGACGGCGACGACCGGCGACGCGACGGGGACGGGGACGACGACGGACCAGCCGACGACGACCGTCGAGCCGACGACGACCGGGACGACGGAGGCCGACCCGACGACGACCGACGACACGACGACGGGGACGCCGGGGGTCATGTGCAACCCGGCCGCGCAGGACTGTCCCGACGGCCAGAAGTGCACGGCCTACCAGTCGACCCCGACGCCGGGGTGGGACGCGAACCAGTGCGTGCCCGAGCCGGCGAACGGCGGCGGCGTCGGCGACCCGTGCCAGATCGACATGGGCGAGAGCGTGTTCAGCGGGCTCGACAACTGCGCCGAGGGCAACATCTGCCTCAACTTCGACTTCGACACCGGGCTCGGCGGGGCGTGCGTCGAGTTCTGCGACACCGAGGGCAAGTGCCTCGAGACGGCCGGCGGCAACGCGGTCTGCGTCGAGGGGTCGAACATGGGCGTGCTGCCGATCTGCCTGCCCGCCTGCGATCCGCTGCTGCAGGACTGCCCCGACGACCAGGGCTGCTACGGCGACCCGTCGCTCGACGGCTTCATCTGCTTCTCGCCCGACACCGGCATGGGCGACGGCACCGACAACGCGCCGTGCGAGTTCACCAACGCCTGTGCGCCCGGCTTCAGCTGCCAGGACGCGGCGACGGTCGAGGGCTGCGACGCGAACGCGATCGCCTGCTGCACGCCGTTCTGCTCGGTCAGCGGCGGCGACGCCGCGTGCGCGCCGATGGAGGACTGCGTGCCGTTCTACCCGTCGAACCCGCCCGCGGGGCTCGAGGACGTCGGGGTCTGCGCGATCCCGCAGTGAGGCGGCGCGGCCGCGGGGTTGCGGCCCGCGGCGGTTTGCGTAAGGCTCGACCGGACCCTCGTCCCCCGCAGGAGGCCCCGATGTCGAGCAACTTCTCGTTCCGAGGCGACTGCCTCAACCCGTCCGCGACCCTGACCGTCAGCCGCAACCTGGCGGTCTCGCTGCGGCTGCGCGCCTACGCCAACGAGCACGCGGCCTACGCGCTGCGGATCAGCCAGCGCAGCCAGTGCTGCGAGGCGACGATCGCGCTCGGCAGCGCGCGCGCGTTCAACCACGAATTGTTGCTCGAGCACGAGCTGCTGCCGATGTCCGAGGACTACACGCTGCTCGTGACGCTCGAGGACGGCGGGACGGCGATCCCGGGCCGCTGGGGCTTCGTGCCCGAGACGCACCGGATCGCCGACGACGACCCGCGCCGGCGCAGCCGCGTGATGCAGTTCGAGTTCACGAGCGAGCCGAACGCCGCGACGAAGGGCGGGGTGCTCGAGCTGCGGCTGTTCCCGGCGTGAGCCGGGCGCGGGCGGTCGCCGCGCGGGCGGGCGGCGGCCCGGGCTGAGCGCGCGGGCGCCACTGGTAGGTCTTCAGGTCGACGTGGCCGGCCGGGCCGAGCTCGACGCCCTCGGCGGCGAGCAGGTCGCGCTGGCGGGCGCCGGCGAGGCCGGGCAGGCTGACCTCGCCGCGGGCGTTGACGACGCGCTGCCACGGGATCGGGCTGCCGGGCGGCAGCGCGTGCAGGGCGTAGCCGACCTGGCGGGCGCGCCGCGGGAGGTCGGCGAGCGCGGCGATCTGGCCGTAGGTGGCGACGCGGCCGCGGGGGATCCGCGCGACCGCGGCGTAGATCCGGGCGTAGTCGGGGTGCATGGCGCGCGGGACCGGGGCGACCGGGCAGGTCGTGGAGGACAGGCGAGAGAGGACAGGCGAGAGAGGACAGGTCCGGAGGGTCAGGTCCGGAGGGTCAGGTCCGGCCGGCGAGGGCGATCACGCGGTCCATCAGGCGCTCGACCTCGTCCTCGGTGTTGTAGAAGTGCGGGCCGAGGCGCAGGCCGCAGTTGGGGCGCCAGTCGAGCTTGACGCGCTCGTCGATCAGTTGCTTGCTGGCGGCCTCGCTGCCGGGGAAGTCGACGGCGACGAAGCCGGTCCGCCGGGCGTGGTCGAGCGGGGAGTGGACGGTCAGGCCGGCGGCGAGCGCACGGTCGATGATCCGCTGGCTCAGCGCGAGGTTGTGGGCGCGGATCGTCGGCACGCCGATCGCGTGCAGGTTGTCGTAGGCGGCCTTCGCGACGTAGTAGGCGGGGATCGAGGGGGTGCCGGCGAGGAAGTGGCGGTGGTCGGCGGCGTAGCGGATCGGCGGCGGCTCGAAGGCGAACGGCTCGGCGTGGCCCATCCAGCCGGTCAGGCGCGGCTGCAGGCGCTCGCGCAGCGCGGGCTTCATCCACATGAAGGCGGTGCCGGGGCCGGCGCACAGCCACTTGTGGCTGCCGCCGACGACGATGTCGGCGTCCCACTCGCGGACGTCGATCGGGACGGCGCCGGCGGTCTGGTAGACGTCGACCATGACGAGCGCGCCGACCTCGTGGGCGCGGCGGGTGATCGCGGCGATGTCCTGCAGCGCGCCGGAGACGTAGATGCCGTGCGAGACGGGGACGATCGCGGTGCGCTCGTCGATCGCCGCGAGCATGCGCTCGGTCGGGATCGTCATGCCGTCGTCGGACGGGACGAGCACGAGCTCGGCCCCGAGGTCGCGGTGGCGCTCCCAGACGTAGAGGACGTTGGGGAACTGCAGCGCCTCGACGACGACGCGGTTCTTTCCCTTCGAGTAGTCGAGGCAGCCGGCGATCGCGGCCTGGAAGTAGGCGACGTTCTGGTTGAGGATCGTCTCGCCCGCGGGGGCGCCGAGGAAGCGCGCGGCGCTGTCGGCGGTGTCCCGCAGGACGTCGAACCAGTGCGGCCAGGCCTCGACGCCCTCGCGCGCCCAGTCGGCGGCGTACTGCTGCAGGGCGGCGGCGGCCTGCCGCGGCATCGCGCCCATGCTGTTCGAGTTCATGTAGAGGGTGTCGGCGAGGATCGGGTAGTCCTCGCGGGTGCGGGCGAGCTCGGGGTGGACGGCGGGTGTGATCACGGCGGGCGATCCTTCACGGCTTGGGGCGTTCGTCGTAGGGGGCAAACGGCTGGACGCTGCGGCGGCGGCGGTTCATGTCGGCGAGCTCGGCGCGGGTGTAGGCGCTCGCGCTGCCGCGCGGGAGCTGGCGGCGGACGAACGCCTCGATCGTCCGCCGGGCCTTCTCGGCCGTCTCGACGCGGGCCTGGTCGATCGCCGACTCGGCCTCGGGCGTGATCTCGCCCGCCGGCCGGACGGCCGCGTAGGCCTCGGCGCACTCGTCCCAGCGCTGGAACAGCAGCTCGCGCCTGGCCGCGGGCGCCTGACCGGGGGCGTTCCACAGGTCGAACAGCTCCTGCTCGAGCGTCTTCAGGCGGTACTGCAGGAGCTCCATCGTCCATGCGACCGCCATCGCGGTGCGGACCTCGGCGGTTTTGGCCAGGAACTCGCGCTTGGCGGCGGCGTGGCGCTCGGGGCCGCCCATGCGGTCCTGCAGGCCGAGCAGCCACTCGGCCGGGCCGCCGATGCCGATCCCGTTGATGCCGATCTGGCGCAGCGACCAGCCGGAGCCGCGCATCCGCCGGCCGTACTGGTCGCGGCCCCAGCGGTCGCCGAAGCGGACGGTGCCGTCGGGGTTGAGCGCGGCGGTGAAGCGGCGGCCGGGGTCGACGTAGACGGCGGTGCCGTCCTGCTGGCGGGTCAGGCCGAGCTCGCCGAGCCTGTCCCCGGAGCCAGGTCCCGAGGGACCGGTCGGAGGGGGCATGCTGCGCGGCGAGGGGATCTTCGGGACCGCGGTCGGCTCGGTGGTCGAGATCGGCGGCGGGACCTCGGGCGCGGGGCCCTCGGGCTTCGGCTTCGCGGCGGGGCTGTCCGCGCGCGCGTCGGTCGGCGCGGGGGCGCGCGCGCCCGCAGGCGAGGCGGCGAGCGCCGCGGCGAGGGCGAGCCAGGCGGGCGTCACGCGCGCGCGCGGGCCGTCCGCCGCCCCGGAGGCGACGTGCGCGCGCGGGGCTGCGGACGGGCGAGGCATGGCGATCAGCCGTTGCGGACGTGGTCGTCGTACTGCTCGGCGGTCAGCAGCTCGTCGAGCTCGGCGGGGTTGGCCGGGCGGAGCCGGACCATCCAGCCGTCGCCGTACGGCTCCTGGTTGACGAGCTCGGGCGAGGCCTCGAGGGCGCGGTTGATCTCGACGACCTCGCCGGTGATCGGGGCGAACAGCTCGGACACGGCCTTGACCGAGTCGATGTCGCCGAAGCGCTTGTGCGCCTCGGTGCGATCGCCGGGCGAGGGCAGGGTGACGAGGGTGATGTCGCCGAGGGCGTCGACGGCGTGGGTGGTGATGCCGACGACGACGGTGCCGTCGGCCTCGAGTCGGGCCCACTCGTGGTCCTTGGTGTAGCGGAGGTCGCGGGGGAAGTTCGAAGACATGGGGACTTGTCGGCTCCTCGGGCGGTACGAAGACGTTTCGGGCAGGAACTTCGGGACAGGTGACTAGGCGGCGGGCTCGGGGCGCTTGTAGAACGGGCCCTTGACGACCTCGGCGGGGAAGCTGCGGCCGCGCTGCTGGATCGTGAGCGCGGTGCCGGGGGCCGACAAGGCGAGCGGGACGTAGGCCATGCCGACGGCCCCGCCGACGGTCGGCGCCGGGCCGCCGCTGGTGACCTGGCCGACGACGGCGCCGCTCGCGTCGACGACCTCGGCGCCGTGGCGGGCGATGTTCTTGTCGAGGACGCGGAAGCCGACGAGCGTGCGCCCGAGGCCCTCGGCCTTCTGGCGGGCGAGCGCCTCGCCGCCGACGAAGTCGTCGCCGCGGGCGCGCTTGTCGAGCTTGACGACCCAGCCGAGGCCGGCCTCGAGCGGGGAGGTGGTCGCGTCGATGTCGTTGCCGTAGAGGCAGAGCTTGGCCTCGAGGCGGAGGGTGTCGCGCGCGCCGAGGCCGATCGGGGCGGCGCCGGCGGCGAGCAGCGCGTCCCACACCGGGAGGGCGCGGTCGGCGGCGACGAACAGCTCGAAGCCGTCCTCGCCGGTGTAGCCGGTGCGGGCGGCGACGATGTCCTCGCCGGCGAGGCGCGCGGCGGCGAAGCCGAACGAGGGGACCTGCAGCAGCGAGTCGTCGGCGAGCCGCGCGACCAGCCCGCGGGCCTTCGGGCCCTGGACGGCGATCAGCGCGACCTTGTCGCTGTTGTCGGTGATCGTGCACAGGCCGCCGGCGTGCTCGACGAAGTGGGCGAAGTCCTTGGCGATGTTGGCGGCGTTGACGACGATCCGCAGCCACTCGCCGTGGTGGCGGTAGACGATGCAGTCGTCGACGATCCCGCCGTCGGGGTAGCAGACGGCGGTGTACATCGCCTTGCCGTCGACGAGCTTGGCGGCGTCGTTGGTGATCAGCTTCTGGACGGCGGCCAGGGCGCCGGGGCCGGTGAAGTCGACCTCGCCCATGTGCGAGACGTCGAAGATGCCGGCGGCGGTGCGGACCGCCCGGTGCTCGGCGAGGATGCCCTCGTACTGCAGCGGCATGTGCCAGCCGCCGAAGTCGACCATCTTGGCGCCGCGTGCGACGTGAGCGTCGTGGAGGGGGGTGTGCTGGAGCGAGGTGACTTCGGCCATGAGCGTCGCTTTTCCCATAGCCAACTTCGGCCGCCGCGGGAAGGGCCGCGGCGTGCTATGCAGGGACCGATGTCCGCCGAACGCGATCCCCGGAGGTCTAGTGCGCGGTCCTCGGCGCGGGAGGCTGCGCGATTCGCGCTGCGCTCGCTGCTGGTCCTGTCGCTCGCCGGCGCCCTCGCCGGCTGCGCCGGCCGCAATCAGGGGGCGCCGGACGGCCTCAACTCGTTCGGCCAGGCGATGCGGTACGTGCAGAAGGCGGTCCGCAGCAGCAGCGAGGGCGTGATCATCATGCCGAACAAGCGCTCGGAGAGCCTGTTCGACATCCAGCGGCTCAACGACATCGCCCAGACGCTGCGCGCCCCGGCGGCCGCGTGCTTCATCAACCGGGCGATCGAGACGATGAAGCGCGGCACCCGCGACGGCGAGGTCGCCTACGTCGATGTCCCCGAGGGGCAGATCCGGCTGCGCACGTACCTGTCGCCCGACGGCCGGGTGCTGCGGACGAGCGTGCTCGAGACCGGGTTCAAGGACCCGACGATCGAGCCGTGCCTGTCGGAGGCGATCCGCAAGCAGTCGTGGATCCCGAACCGCACCGGGCTGGTGCAGTACCTCGACGTCGTCTACTGGGTCAGCCTCGGCGACGCGACCGAGGACCGCTCGTCGCAGGCGCAGCAGGAGCTGCGCCGCCAGCAGGCGATGGCGGCGCTGCGCGGCAAGGGCTGCCTCGAGGGCCGCGCGGGCCCGGGGACCTACCCGATCGAGGGCCTGAACCTGCTCGACCGCGAGGGCAACACGCTGGTCAGCCGGGTCGAGCCGAACCCGCTGCCCGACCGCGTCCGGGAGTGCCTGGCGGTCGTGCTGAAGCAGATCCGCATGCCGCGCTCGCCGGAGTCGTTCGTCCGCCCGATCTCGCCGACGATGACGTACACGGTGGCGGGCGACGGGTCGGTGACGTTCTCCGACGAGCCGTGGATCACGGCGGTGCTGCTCGAGGAGGCGGCGCTGCGGGAGGAGCGGCGCGCCGAGGTGAGCGAGTGGACGGCGGGCGCGACCCGTGCGGAGATCTCGGACCCCGAGCCGGCGCCCCCGCCCGAGCCCGAGCCGCCGGTGCGCGAGCCCGAGCCGGCGCCGGCCGTCGACCCGGCCAAGGGGGGGATCAAGCTCAAGCTAGGCGGGCACCGCAAGCCGGGCTCGTAGGTGCGGTAGAGTGGTCGGCGTGGCGGGCCACCAGCTCTTCGAGCCCTGTGCGATCGGACCTGTCCGATTGCGCAACCGGACGATCCGCGCGGCGGCCTTCGAGGGCATGGCCCCGGGGCACCGGCCGTCGCCCGCGCTGATCGCGTACCACCGCGCGGTCGCGGAGGGCGGGGTCGGGATGACGACGGTCGCGTACGCGGCGGTCGAGCAGCGCGGGCTCAGCTTCCCGCACCAGCTGTGGATCCGGCCGGAGATCGTCGGCGAGCTGCGCGGGCTGACCGACGCGGTCCACGCGGCCGGGGCGAAGGCGTCGATCCAGCTCGGCCACTGCGGGAACATGGCGAAGGCGGCGGTCGCGGGCGGGCGGGCGATCGCGCCGTCGGGCCGGTTCAACCTGTACGGGCCGACGTGGCCGCGGGCGATGGACCAGGGCGACATCGACCGCGTGGTCGAGAGCTTCGGCCGCGCGGTCGAGCTGGCCCGAGAGGCAGGTTTCGACGCGGTCGAGATCCACGCGGGGCACGGCTACCTGATCAGCCAGTTCCTGTCGCCGGCGACCAACCGGCGGACCGACGCGTACGGCGGGCCGCTGGCGCGGCGGGTCCGGCTCCTGCGCGAGGTTATGGCGCGGGTGACGAGGGCGGCCCGCGGCGAGGTCGCGGTGCTGGTCAAGACGAACATGCGCGACGGGTTCCGCGGGGGGATCGAGCTCGCGGAGGGGATCGCGGTCGCGCGCACGCTCGAGCAGGACGGGGCCGACGCGCTGGTGCTGTCGGGCGGGTTCGTCAGCCGGGCGCCGATGTTCATCCTCCGCGGGGCGATGCCGACGGCGGTGATGAGCGACGGGCTGACCGGGCCGATGCGGGCGATGGTCCGGCTGTTCGGTCCGTGGCTGGTCCGGCCGGTGCCGTTCGCGGAGAACTACTTCCTCGCGGACGCGCTGGCGGTGATGCGCGAGGTCCGGCTGCCGCTGGTGTACGTCGGCGGGGCGGCGACGCGGGCGGCGATCGACGCGGCGCTCGGCCGCGGGTTCGCGGCGGTGGCGCTGGCGCGGGCGCTGATCCGCGAGCCGGCGTTCGTGCGCAAGCTGGCCGAAGAGGAAGGTCGGACGCCGGACTGCGACCACTGCAACTACTGCGCGGCGCGGATCTACACGACGACGATGGCGTGCCACCACCGCGAGCCGCCGCCGCCGCGGCTGCGCAGGGCGCTCAAGATCGTGGAGGGCGCGTGACGATCCGGCGGGCGGACGCGCAGATCGGCGTGGCCCTGGTGACGGGGGCGTGCTCGGGGATCGGCCGCGAGATGGCGCGGCTGCTGGCGGCGCACGGGTACACGCTGGTGGTGATCAGCGACCGGGCGGCGGAGCTGGCGACGGCGGCGGCGGAGCTGCGCGGGCGCGGCGCCCAAGTCCACGCGATCGCGGTCGATCTGGCGCGGCCCGACGCGGCCGAGCTCGTGATCGCGGAGGTCGAGGCGCGGCGGCTGGCGATCGACATCCTGATCAACAACGCGGGGTTCTTCTTCTTCGGCGAGGCGGTCGACGCCGATCCGGCGCGCGCGCAGGCGATGTTGCAGCTGCACGTGGTGACGCCGTCGCTGCTGTGCACGCACTTCGGGCGGCGGATGCGGGCGCGCGGGCGCGGGTACGTGCTGATCGTGTCGAGCATCTCGGCGTGGCGGTCGTTCCCGGGGATCGGCTACTACGGGAGCAGCAAGAGCTACCTGCGCAGCTTCGCGGCGGCGCTGCGCAGCGAGCTGTGGCCGTACGGGGTCAAGGTGACGTGCCTGGCGCCGGGGGCGACGGCGACCGGGCTGTACGATCCGTCGGTGGTGCCGGTCGAGGCCGCGAGGCGCTTCGGGGTGATGATGAGCGCCGAGGCGGTCGCGCGCGCGGGGCTTTCGGCGATGTTCCGCGGCGAGGCGGTGTGCGTGCCGGGGCTGGTGACGCGGGCGATGACGCTGGCGGCCGTGCTGACGCCGCAGCCGGTGATCGACTGGGCGCGGCGGCGGGCGCCGTGGCTGCCGAGGCCGCCGAAGAAGCCGGGGCGGTGAGTCAGTTCGGCGGCTGGCGCTCGACGGCGCCGGTCATCGGGACGAAGCGGACGGGCATGACGTGCTCGGTGTGCAGCGCGCCGCCGGGGCGCTTCTCGAGGATCATGAGGTCCTGGACGTCGCGGCCGACGGGGATCACGAGGCGGCCGCCGACGGCGAGCTGATCGGTGAGCGGGCGCGGGAGCGCGGGGGCGGCGGCGGCGACGAGGATCGCGGCGAAGGGGGCGCGCTCGGGCCAGCCGGCGTAGCCGTCGCCGGTCCGCACCTGGACGCGCGTGTAGCCGAGCTCGCGCAGGAGGGCGGCGGCGCTGCCGGCGAGCTCGGGCACGATCTCGACGCTGTAGACCTCGGCGCCGAGCTCGGCGAGCACGGCGGCCTGGTAGCCCGAGCCGGTGCCGACGTCGAGGACGCGGTCGCCGGGGCGGACCTGCGCGAGCTGGGTCATCCGCGCGACGACGTACGGCTGGCTGATCGTGGCGCCGAAGCCGATCGGGAGCGGATGATCGGCGTAGGCGAAGCGCTGCTGCTCGGGCGCGACGAAGCGGTGCCGCGGGACGCGCCGCATGGCCGAGAGGACAGCTTCGTCGGTGATGTCGCGGCCGGCGAGCTGCTCGTCGACCATGCGCTGGCGGGCTTCGGTGGGGTCGTCCATGGCGACGGCGCAGGCGAGCAGCGGGAGGAGGAGGAAGGGCCGCCGGCGCATGGCCGCCAGTGTAGCGCGCGTCGGCGCGCGGGGCCGGCGAGCCGCAGGACCGGCGCCGGCGTTGGTGACGCGGTTCGGGGCGCGGCGCGTCAGCGCTGCGGCTTGACGGCGGCGACGAGCTCGGCGAGCTCGCGCTCGAAGCCGCCGGAGAGGATCGGGAAGCGGCACCAGGTCTTCGGGTCGAGGTTCTCGTCGTCGAGGTGGAAGCTCGGGGCGTAGCGCTCGCGCTTCCACTGGTTCTGGCTCCACAGGCGGAAGAACCGGACGGTCCAGGCGAGCAGCGTGTCCGCGTCGTACTGCGGGAAGCGGGTGCCGAGGACGCGGAAGCACTCGCGCGGGGTCAGCTTGTCGCGGATCGCGGCGCGCTCGATCGCGTCGAGGACGGGGTAGGGCATCAGGTCGTCCTCGTCGGTCTGGTGGGCGCCGGGCGGGCGCAGCTCGGCGGTCGGCTGCTGGGCGTTGACGGCCTGCATCGCCGGGAACGGGCCGACGCCGGCGGGGCCGTCGGTCTCGACCCAGCGCAGCCACTGGCGCAGGAAGGCCTTGTCGATGCCGGCGATCGGCGAGAGGCCGCCCGAGGTGTCGCCGTCCATCGTCGCGTAGCCGACGGCGGCCTCGCTGCGGTTGCTGGTGGCGAGCAGGAGGGCGCCGCGGATGTTGGCGACCATCCACGCGCCGGGCGAGCGCACGCGGGCCTGGATGTTCTGCAGGGCGATGTCGTCCCTGTCCCAGGTGAGCCGGCGGCCGAGCGCCTGCTCGACGATGCCGACGTAGCCGCGGACGATCGGGTCGACGTCGAACAGGAGGAACTCGGCGCCGACGGCCTCGGCGATCGTGCGCGCGGCCTCGCGGGTGACCGGGCCGCTCTGCGCGGTCGACTGGTAGATGCAGGTGAGCAGGTGGCCGACGAGCTCGCGCGGGCTCGCGGACGCGGGGGCGCGCAGGCGCGCGCAGGCGGCGTCGAGGCCGAGCTCGTCGCTGGCGAGCCGGGCCATCACGGAGATCAGGTAGGCGAGCGAGGCCGAGTCGGCGCCGCCGCTGAGCGAGATGACGAAGCCGCGCGACCGGCTCTTGCGCAGGTAGTCGAACAGGCCGAGGGCGAGCGCGCGGGCGAACTCCTCGCGCTTGTCGTAGGGCCAGGCGGAGCCGCCGGGGGCGGGGTCGGCGGGCAGCTCGGCGGGCGGGAGCTGGACGTCGAGGCGGGCGACCGGGCGCGTGCCGTCGTCGACGGCGGGGGCGAAGGTGGTGCGCGCGTGGGTCATGCGCACGAGGTCGACGTCGATCACGGCGGTCGTCAGGTAGACGTCGTCGAAGCCGAGGCGCGGGCCCTCGGCCTTGAGCTGGCCGGCGGAGGCGATCAGGCACTCGCCGTCGTAGATGACGCGGCCGGCCTCGTTGCCGATCAGGTTGGCGTAGATGTACGTGGCGCCGAAGGTGCGCGAGGCGTCGAGCACGATCTGCTTGCGGACGTCGTGCTTGCCGAACGCGAAGTGGCTGGCGCTCGGGTTCATGATGATGTCGACGCCCTGGGCCGCGAGCTCGGGGCCGGGGCGGCCGGGGACCCACGCGTCCTCGCAGATCTCGAAGCCGATCCGCAGGCCGCCGACCTCGAACAGCAGATCGCCGAGCGGGTAGGTCTGGCCGTCGTGCTTCCACTGGATCGACTTGCCGGCCGGCCAGCCCTTGAACCACCGCGGCTCGTAGTGGACGCCGTCGCCGGCGAGGAACCGCTTGGCGACGAGGCCGACGATCTTGCCGTCGGCGACCAGGCACGCGGCGTTGTAGTTGACGCCGCGGTGCATGATCGGCAGGCCGAGCGCGACGATCATGCCGGCGGTCTCGGGCAGGATCTCCTGCAGGGCGCGCCACGACTGCAGCACGGTGCCGCGGCTGAAGAACGCGTCCTCGCAGCCGTAGCCGGGGATGCACAGCTCGGGCAGGCAGAGCAGGGCGACGCCCCGCTCGCGGGCCATTCGGATCGCGCGGACGATCCGGGCCTGGTTGCCGTCCCAGTCGAGGGGCGTCTGGTTGAGGGCGGCGGCGGCGACGCGGACGAGGTGCATGGCGTGGTGTCTCTCGGGACAGGTGCTAGAGGACCTGCTCTTGCAGGAAGGGGAGCAGCAGCGGGGCGATCGAGGCGACGCGCAGGCCCAGCGGGGCGAGCTCGCGCGCGCGCGGGTGGCTGTCGGTGCAGGCGATGTCGGTGAACAGCCGCGACTCGAGCAGGCGGTGGAGGGCGTCGCCGGGGAACACGCCGTGGGTGGCGATCGCGGCGAGGCTGCTGGCGCCGGCGCGCAGGTAGGCCCGGGCGGCGCCGATCAGCGAGCCGCCGGTGCGGATCATGTCGTCGTAGAGGATCACGCGCTTGCCGGCGACCTGGGCGTCGATCGCGGTGATCTCGGTGTGGGCGCCGTCGTGGCGGCGCTTGAAGACGAAGGCGGCGGTGACCCCGACGTCGTTGGCGAGCGATTCGACCCACTTGGCGCGGCCGGCGTCGGTGCAGGCGAGCACGACGTCGTGATCGCCGCCGAGCTCGCGGATCATCTGCTTGATCAGCGGCTTGCAGTAGACGTGGTGGGCGACCAGGCCGGCCTCGAAGTAGTGCGGGATCCCCTCGGCGTGGAGGTCCATCAGCAGCACGCGGTTGCCGTACGAGGCCGGCGGGATCGCGGAGAACAGGGCGGCGCGCGTCTTGGCGGTGACGACCTCGCCCGGCTTGACCGCCCGCTCCATCGTCGCGTAGCCGTAGTAGGGGATCACGAGGGTCAGGCGGCGCGCGCCGTAGTGGACGGCGCCGCACGCGAGGTCGAACAGGGTCAGCGTCGAGGCGTCGTCGATCGTGCCGCCGAGCAGGACGACGTCGCGGCCGGCGACCGGGGTGACGAGCCGCAGGTAGCGCTCGCCGTCGGGGAACGGGTGGGTGGCGATCTCGCCCGCCTCGAGGCCGCCGTCGCGGGCCTGCGCGCACAGGGCGGCCTGCAGGTAGTGGTACTCGGGCGTGGCGAAGACGAGGGGGCGGTTCGTCATGCGGCGGAGCCGGGAGGATACCCGTCCGCGAGCACGTTGGCGACGTCGGTGTACTCGTAGTCGCTGCTGCGCTCGTGGATGCGCATCGACAGCAGCGCCTTCATGCGGCAGCGCGGGGCGAACAGGTAGGCGCGGTCCTCGGCGCAGGCGCGCGCGAGCCGGGGCTCGGCCGCCCACGCGCGCAGGGGGACCTCGAGGGCCCGGCGCACGCGCGGCCACAGCAGGTCCTCCGCGGGGCCGCCGGCGTCCTCGAGCCAGCCGAGCAGCGCGGCGAGGTGGGCGTGGACGAGGGTGTGCATCAGCTTGCCCTGGGCCTCGGCGAGGTCGTCGGTGATCGTGAACGAGCCGGGCGCGAGGTCCAGCGCGTGGCCGGCCGCGACGAGGCGCGGGCGGTGGACGCGGATCCCGCCGAGGTCGCGGACGATGAAGCCGCGCGGGCGGCCGCCGGCGGCGACGAGCAGGGTGTTCTGCAGGTGCGCCTCGAGGGCGACGCCGTGGGCCGTCCACATGCGCAGGATCGGCGGGACGAGCCGCGCGAGGTAGTCGTCGAGGAGGGCGGAGAGGCGGGCGCGCAGGTCCCCGGGGTAGGCCGCGGCGAGCTCGCGGAGCAGGAGGTCGCCGCCGGGGCGGCGCTCGCCGAGGGCGGCGCAGACGAGGACCTCGGGGACATGTCCGGTGGAGAAGGTTTCTCGGGACATGTCCTCGGGGTCCTGCGCGAGCTCGGCGGCGAGGGCGCGCGGCGCGGGGCGGACGATCACGCCGAGGTGGCGGGCGCAGGCGCCAGCGCGGGGGTGGAGGCCGGCGGCGGCGAGGTCGGGCTGGATCCGCAGGCCGCGGCGGGCGTGCGGGTCGGCGGCCTGGATCGCGGCGGTCAGGGCCGAGAGGCGCGGGCCGTTGTGGACCGAGTGGGTCGAGACGGTGCGGCGAGCGCTGGTGGTGTGGACGTCGGCGCTGAGCTTGAGGTGGAGCGGGGGCGCGTCGAGGGCGACGGTGCGCAGGCTGAGCAGGGCGCGGGCCGGGAGCGGAAGGAGGTCGGTCGGGCGGACGGCGCGGCCCCAGAGGTCGCCGAGCAGCCGCGGGAGGCGGCGCAGCTGGAGCGCGTGGACGGGCAGGCGGAGCCAGCCGGGCGGCGGGGCGGGGAACAGGTCGCGGGAGACGGACTCGAGGTCGCCGGCGGTCGCGGCGAGGTCGGCGGCGACGTCGACGGCGTGGACGGGGGCGCGGGCGAGCAGGTCGGGGCCATGCTCGAGGTTCTCGGCGAGGTCGAGGCCGAGGCGGGTCTTGCACATCGGGTGCCAGGGGTGGCCGTCGACGACGAGGTTCTCGGGGTCGAGCGGGGCGGGCCAGGGCTGGCCGTCAGAGCATGTCCGTTCGCGCAGGTCGGCGACGAGGCGGGCGAGCGCGAGGTTGAGGGCGCACTGCTCGAGCTCCTCGACGAGGCCGTCGGTGGCGCGCTCGCCGAGCAGCTCGCGGGCGAGCCGGCCCGGGTGCGCGGGGCCGCACGAGAGGCGGTCCGGGTCGGGGACGTGCAGCTCGAAGGGCCGCAGGCGGCGCAGCGGGAGCCGGATCGGGCCTGCCTCGAGGACCATGTCTTCGAGGTCCGCGTCGACGAGGCGCTCGCGCGCGCAGGCGAGGACGAGGCGGGCCGAGACGGCGGCCCGGGCGCTGTGCAGGGCGGCGTGCCAGGCTTCACGGCCGATCCGCGCGGCCGGGCCGAAGGCGTGCGCGAGTGCGGCCGCGACCGTGTCGTGATCGGACTCCTGCGTGAACGGCAGCGGCACGCGGAGACGATAGCGCGCGCGGACGCGCGGGGGTAGGCTGGCGCGGGCGGGCGGACGGCGTGCTCGGCGGGTTCGGCTGTGCTCGGCAGGTCGGGCGGACGGGCAGGCGGCTTCGATCCGGGGGACGCGGGGCACGAGCGGCTGGGTGGAGCCGATCCGAGGGACGCGGGGCACGAAAGCCTGGTGGAGCCGAGCCGGGCTGGTGGAGCCGATCCGAGGGACGCGGGGCACGAAAGCCTGGGTGGGCGCGTCCCCAGGGCGGCTCCGCGGGGCCCTCGCTATCGGCGGGCTCCCCCCCATGGCCGTGCTCGGCGGCTCGCGTGCTCACGAGTCGGGTGGCGCGAAGGACGTGTTCTAAGAGTAATGTCTTGAGTGCCAGAGAAGCCGCCTGCGCGCGCGCCATGGGCTCCGCCCCGCCGGCGTCCCACTGCGCCGCCCCGGGGACGCGCCCCGGAAGGCCCGGCGGGCCCCGCGTTTCTGTCCGCGAAGACCTGCGTGCCGGCGGGTGCTCGGCTGCAGGCAGGATGCGACGACGGCAGGAGGGCGGAGGTCCGGCGAGGTGCGGGGACCGTCGTGATGCCGCGGCGTAGAGTGGAGGCGGACAGAGGTTCGGCGGTGAGGGGGGCCTGTCGTGGTGACGGGGTTGATGGCGGAAGGGAGGCGGAGGTGCGGCGAGAAGCGGGGCTCGTCGTGGTGACGGGGTTGATGGCGGAAGGGAGGCGGAGGTGCGGCGAGAAGCGGGGCTCGTTGGGGGGGACGGGGTTTGCGGCGGCAGGAGGGCGATCGCGTTGCGATGAGCGGGGCTCGTTGAGGAGTCGGGGTTTGCGGCGGCAGGAGGCCGATCGCGTTGTGATGAGCGGGGCTCGTCGTGGGAGCGGGGTTTGTGGTGGCAGGAGGGCGGTCGTGTTGCGACAAGCGGGGCCCGCCAGGATCGTCGGGGGGCGGACCCGGGGCGGAGCATGGGACGCCGGCGGGGCGGAGCCCATGGCGCGCGCGCAGGCGGCTCGTCTGGCACTCGAGACATTTCTTCTGCAACATGTCCTTTGCGCCACCCGAACCGTGAGCCCGCGAGCCGCCGAGCACGGCCATGGGGGGGGAGCCCGCCGAAAGCGAGGGACCCATAGCGCCGCCCCGGGTCCGCCCGCTCCACAGCCTTCGGGGCCCCGCGCTCTAACAGTGGAGAGGCCCCGCGTTCACTCAGCGGAGAAGCCCCGCGCGCGGGCAGCGGAGAGGCCCCGCG